>Ga0207646_10006361_pt1 | contig 12216 bp, 7 predicted proteins | sample KBSK5502metaG_FD_184343 | JGI IMG/M metagenome (GOLD analysis project Ga0207646, IMG submission 184343) | Corn, switchgrass and miscanthus rhizosphere microbial communities from Kellogg Biological Station, Michigan, USA - KBS K5-50-2 metaG... | ecosystem: Host-associated > Plants > Roots >...
ATCGAAACCTGGATAGGCTGTAGCCATCGGCGGCAGCGTCACCGTATTCAGCGGGTCGATGATCGCCAGCGTAGGACGCAGGTAGCGATGTGAGATGCCTGTCTTGACCTTCAAGGCAAGCACGTCCATGATCGCCATCGCGGTGGTTTCACTGCCGGTACCAGCCGTGGTGGGAATCGCCACCAGTGGTTTGAGAGGGCCTGGAACAGACGAACCCTTTCCGATGGGCTTGTTGACATAGTCCATCAGCGGGGCCGGGTAGGTGGTCAAGAGGTTTGCGGCCTTCGCCGAATCAATACTACTGCCGCCCCCAACGGCAACAAATCCATCGTAGTCACGACCGCGCACAAACGAGGCAATGGCGTCGAATGATTTATCCGTTGGTTCGACATGAACGTCGTCGTAGATATCGGCGCTGATGCCAGCTTCCTGGATCAGCATGCGTACTCGCTCTGGCAGACCAAGCTTCATGACCCCACGATCGGTGACAAGCAGCGCGTGTTGCACTCCAAGACGTTTGAGATCGTAAGCCACCTCGTCTGTAGCGCCCGGTCCGAACTTAATGGGGGTCATCTCCATGGTGAAGACGGTTTCGTTGGGAATATCAAGACAACCCATGTTGTTTCTCTCCTACCGATCTAGTCATAGTACTCTTCAGGGGCGAGACGGATCTCTTTGATCTGGTTGGGATCATGCCCAAAAATGATGGTTGCATCGCGCATGTCTGCAAAGCTGCGAATACGCTCGATGGAGTTTAACCAGCCAAGGCTATCCCAGACAATGGCCGCGCCCGCTGGCGGTGGGCCATAGCTCTCACGCATATAGGCGGCATCCGAGGTGAAAATCATCGTGCCGGTATTGGGTAGGTCGACCATCAGGCACATCGTTCCCCAGGTATGACCAGGCGCCTCAAACAAACGCACGCCCTCCATGACCTCGGTGTCCTCGGTAAGCTTTATCCAGCGTAGCCCATCCATCATATAGTCGGCCTTGAGATGGAAGCCCACCGCCTCTCCTGGGATCGAGATAGCGCCCTGGTACTCTTTCTTGTGGACGAGGACCTTGGCGTCGGTGTGCTTAAATAGACCAAGGTTACCCGCATGATCCAGGTGCAGGTGACTCATAGCGACATACTTGAAGTCTGAGGGATCGAGTTTAAGCTGCTTGAGGCGCTCCTCGAAATACTGTTCTGTCGAAACGTCTTCGTAGGGGAACCACTCTTTGGCTACCGTGGGCGTCCAACGCCGCTGCCAATCCCTGGGGCAGGTGGTATCGAACAGGAGTCGACCATCGGGATGATCTACCACGACCGTGTGTGTGGGACACGGACCCCAGGTCGAAGGAGTAGTAGGATTATTTTTGTTGGCCAGTTGCCCTGCGCTCACAATCAACCAGTGGTAGTCGCACATCATGTTGCCGTGGTGTTGTACGTAGACTTTAATCGAGGGTTTTGCCATTGCGTATTCCTCCTTACTGATGGTATCCAGCTAACTATAAGCCAGTGCAGATGCATGCTTTACCGGCTGGTTAAGCCCTTGCGATGAGTTGGCCGTCGTACGTGGGGTGGCCCTGTGAAACGCAAGAAAAACCAGCCAATGCCTAAGGTTGGGCTCTAATGCTGTTTGTGTAGTGGAGTAAATCGCAGTTTTAAGAGGGCGCACTACATGGCTGCGTTACATGACGAAGCTACAAACATGTCTGTTCATCTTGATCGCATCCTTTAAAGGTTGCCATCTATAGAGGCTGAAGGTGCCACAAGAATGATATACCATAGAATCAGGGTGTTGTACAGCACAACATTTCATATTATGAACTGAAGCGGCCAACTCGAAAGCTGAAACCGCTGGCGAACCATGCCTGCCCCATTGAAGAAAATAGGCTTCAGCATAGTTCGCCAGCGGTTTCAGAATCCGGAGTTGCTCATGCTCTGTATTTCAATGCATCTCAATCATAATGTGACATGTGGGCTTCCCTTTCATAGGTTTTTGCGAACGCTCATTCATACTGGCCGCAAATCTCATTTCACAGGGAATGAGGCGTAAAGCATCAACAGGCCAAGCATAGAGAGCCGGGTGTCATAACTGGACGTACTACGAGTTACTATCTATCCACCAGAGGTTGTGGAGCACTCCACCCACTGCGGAAAGAGAATCGAGCATGGATTGGCTTAAGGCTGATGTCCTATGATAGCAATCTCATGGAACAGATTTGGTGCGGCTGCGTGAATTACAATAAAAGCGGTAGCAAGTAGGAATAAAATAATGATTACGAGGGCCAACAATTGTTTCTTGCTGATGCCGAGTGCTGTACCCATGCGCGGAGCTCCTTCCCTTTCCAGGGTAATTTTTATTTGAAGCTGGTTAGCGTCCAGCTTCATTTACTTCTTGTATATGATATACACCCTTTTTATGCAAAAATATGCCCTATAAATATTTTCTTTTGGGGACGCAGAACTCTAGTTCGCTGGAAGGGATACCTTGTGTTTGGATGGAGGTCTCAATTTTGGGTGGTCGTCGCAAATTTTTTGGATGCGTGTGAAGTGAGTGCTAATGCTTCCATAGCTGTAGTATAAACGTTCTAATTGGATGAAATAAAAAATAGTCTTGAGGAAAACACTTCTTGAGCAAACCCAGGCTTTTTGTCTACCGCATCCATCAACGCCCTTCCCTGTCCCTCTTCCGTGTTGGTGCTGCTGTTGCAGGTGTATACCTCGAGAGCATCCGCTCAACCCTCTGCAGATCCAGCACCGCATTACACTCCCCGAACGCCTTCCGTGCCTCTTGCAAATACTTCACTCCCTGTTGGAAACTGACACCATCCTTACTATGCCTTTCCAGCAACGCCACTCCATGACTCTGCAAAGTACGCGCCCATTCCAGGCGCATACCACACTTGTGGAAGGTTTCTAGCGCTTGCTCGAAATACTCATTCGCCTGCTCCTGCTTGCCCTGCACCGACAGGATCTCGCCCACCAACCGCTGAGCACATGCCTGCAGCCAGGTCTGGTCAAGTCGACGAGATTCTTCCATAGCCTGCATCGCCTGTTGTTGTGCTGTGTCGATCTCTCCTAGCAATAACGAAACCTGTGCCAGGGTCAGTTTTCCCTCGGTTCTCGTCTCTGCTTCCAATCCTTCAAGAGTGAGTGCGCGTTGTAGAGCAATCCTTGCACGTTTGAGAAAATGTCTATAAGAAAACTTGCCTCGCTGTTTTACTGCTCCCGGTGGACCGCTATCGCCCTCTTGACTAGCGATAGCCTGGGTGATATATAAATGTCCCAATGCAACGAGAGCAACACCAATACAAAAAGCAAGTTTCATAGCCCGACCGACTCTCAGGGCCTGACATAAAGACGTTTTTGCTTCATTAATTTTTCCTTGATCTTGCATGATGGTAGCAAGGTAACCATACAACAAACTTGTGTAGATGGGATCATTCACCTGCTCAGCTAATACAAGTCCTCGTTTATAGTAGACTTCGGCCTCTGGCAGATCACCGAAACGTGCCGAAAGCATCCCGAGATTACCAAAGCCCGCCGCCATGATTTCAAACTCACCAACCCGTTCGGCAGTGCTCAGGCTGCGGCGCAAAGCGGCTTGTGCCAAGCCATGCTCAGCTTTCCTTAAATAAACATCGCCTATATTGCAACAAACAATTGCAATCTCTCTTTGACGATCAAATTGCTCAAAAATTGTCAGTGCCGTGTTCAGGTGGTCTAAGGCGCTTGTACTTTGACCTACACTGGCTGCGATACCAGCCAGTAGCCTATGGGCCCGTCCAAGATCGACAGGATCGCCTTCGAGCGTGCGTCTCGTAGCTGTTGGGTGAAAGCCGTCTGCCACGACATGATTTTGCTGTCGAAGTACATCCTCGAAAATATCTAATGCATGATGTGCAGTTTGACGCGCTTCCTCAAAATTGCCTTCCAGCCAAAGCACATAACCCTGCTGTAAGTGGAGATTTGCCCATGCTGGACCGGTTGCTATTCCCGCCTTGTATAGCACCTCTTCACCGCGGCTATAACATTGTCGTGCATGTATAGTGTCACCTGTACCAAACCAGGTTTTGCCAATTTCAATCCAGAGCAAGGCTTCGATCTGCACCTCATACTGAGGATCAATGTGTGAAGAGGTGAGGTGATGTTGACTACGTACTTCCAAAGCCTGCTCAAAATAGCGACGAGCTTCCTGGTTGTTTCCCTGAGATCTCGTGCTTTCACCCAGACGTTCCAAGAGGTTAGCAAGGTGCAGGTGCTCCTCAAAATCAGCATTCGCGGGTAGTGTCCCTATATGCTCGACAGCGAGGCGATAATGTTGTACTGCTTCAGGATAAGCTGACAAAGCATATGCACGGTCACCGGCTATTTCTGCATAGTAAGCGATCTGTGATGACTCTCCTCCACCATTTACGAAGTGGTAGGAGATGGCGGCAGCTCCCTCTTGCTCACGGCCCTGGTAGGTCTTGCGCAGGACCTCGGCGGCGCGGCGGTGCAGGCTGGCACGCCTGCCAGCGGAGAGGCCGTCGTAGAGGTGGCTGACCAGCAGGGGGTGCCAGAAGTAGTAGGTGATGCGCGTGCCGCTGCCCTCTTCAGTGAGCATGCCGGCCTGCAGCGCTTCCTCCAGCAGATCGAGGATGGTGTCTTCGTCTGCGTCGGCGCCGCTCGCCTCCATGGCGCAGATGGTGTTGAATTCGAAGGAGCCTCCCAGCACGGCGGCGCGCACGAGCAGGCGCTGGCAGGCGCTGCTGATCCGTCCCAGGCGCAGGTCGAGTACGGCTGAGATAGTGCCGGGTAGAGTGGTGGGTAGATACAGATAGTTTGTTGCGCCGGGCGGGTTGGACGCAATGAATTGCGTCCCTCCAATAGTTTCAGGCGCAGCTGGTTGGGGGGCTGCGTAGGTGGTAGAACCATCACGGGCGGTAGCCATAATGGGTGTAGTTTGTTGCGATGCGGTGTAATGTGAGGCCCCGATGCCGCGGGCCAGTTCTTCGGCGAAGAAGGGGTTGCCTGCGGCACTTGCCTGGATGTAGCTTACCACCGGCTCGGGCAGGGGCGAGACCAGGGCACCGATCTGCTCGTCGCTGAGGCGTTGGATGGTGAGCGTTTCAACCGCCTGCTCGCGATGCAGGTCTACCAGCACGGGACGCAGGGGATGGTTGGCGGGCAGTTCGATCTCGCGGCACGTGCCTACGATCATGACAGGCTGGCCGCGCAGCTGGCGCACCAGGTAGGCGAGCAGTTCACAACTGCTGCTATCGGCCCACTGCAGATCGTCTAGAACGATGAATAAGGGGGTGTTCCCGCTGATGGTTGCGAGCAATGCACGCGTGGCCTCCCACAGGCGCAGCTGCTCCTGTTCGGGCGACGCAGCCGGGGGCAGCGCCTCCTGCGGCAGGAGGTCCTGCAGTTCCGGCAGCAGGGTTCGCAGCGACTGGTAGATGAGTGGGCGCCTTGCGATCTCCTGGCGCTGCCAGAGGCCCTGGGTCATAGCCTTGCGCAGGGCCTCAACCCACATGTGATAGGGGATACTGCTCTCCTGCGCGTAGGCGCGCGTCCAGGCGAGAGCCCAGCCGCGTTTCTTGGCCTCGCGGCCTGTTTCTTCGGCCAGGCGCGTTTTGCCAATGCCCACGTCACCCATCAAGATGACGCACTGCGGGCGGCGCTGCGTATCGAGCGCGAGGCCGGTCGCTTTCTTCTGGCCGGCCAGCTTCATACGCCTGGCCTGTTCGGTTGTGAGCAGGTTGCGATGCAGTATTTCCAGTTCGTGCTCGCGTCCTACCAGTGGGCTCTGGTTGTTGCGCCCGACCTGCATATAGGCGTGTTCACCAGTGGGCGGCGCTTCGGGCAGCTGGGCATCCAGCAGCGAGGCTCCGGAGGAATCGCCTGTTTGTATATGGGCTGCCGGGTTCTTGCCGCGCCGCGCGGCCTCGTACAGGGCGCGTGTCTCCGGCAGAGGCTCTATCTTGTACTCCTGCCTGAGTACCGCGGCGAAACGCTGGTAGATGCGCAGGGCCTCAGCACGGCGGCCAGATTGTGCCAGCAAGATGACGAGGCGCTGCACGGCGGCTTCGTTGGCCGGGTCAATCGCCAGCAGGCGATCCAGGGTGTCGATAGCGCTGGACAGGTTCTCGCGGGCAATACGCAGGTCTGCCAGCTCTAACAGCAGGCCGATCCAACTGCGCTGCAGCGCTTCACGCCGCGCCTGGATCCACGAGATGTCGCGTTCTTCCGGCAAATAATCCCCGCTGTAGAGCAGCATGGCTTCTTCCAGCAATTGCTCGGTCTGCCCGGGATCGCTGCTGGCACGTACCTGGTTGAGCAGGCTCTCGAAGGCGTCGGCGTCAATCCACAACTGTTGCTGGCCGGCCAGCATTAATGTCGAGTGCTCGGTGAGCAGTAAGTTTGAGGTGGCGAGCCGGCCGCGTCTGGGTTCAAGCAGGCGACGCAGGTCATAAACCGCCTTGTCCAGGCGGTTGGTGGCCGTCTCGAAATCCAGGTCGGGCCAGAGCATATCTATAGCCTGTTCGCGGCCCAGCTTGCGCCCGGGGCTGCTGGCGAGGCAATGCAGCAGGGCACGGACACGCTGGTGCTGCAGGGTGGTGTCGGTGACAGGCTGCCACTGCCGCTGTTCGTTCTTATACTCCAGGCGGAACTGCCCCAACACGTAGAGGCGTACGACGGCACCAGCGAGGTCTTGTGCGCTGGCCGTGTCCCGCGCTTCTTCTACTACACCCAACGCGCCCTGCATTCCGGCAGGGAGATGTTTACCGACATAAGTACGGATGGTGCGCCCGCTGACGGTCTGGTACGCGTACCAGTAGGGGCCGTGTCCCAGGCCCTCGCGGCACCTGCGGCAGTGGGGTTTGCCGCAGTAGCTCACTTGCTGGTGATAGGTGATTTTGCTACTGCCAGTCATTTTGCCTCTCTTGATGGACTAAGACTAAAAACTAAGCTAGCCTTCAACTAGAGGCCAACCCATTATATCAAAGTATGTCAATCTAAAAAACTCAAACACGAGTAGGAATTTTGGTATATCGAGAAATTTATGAGAAGACTGGTATAAGAAATGGTAAAGATCAAGCGAAGACATGTTGAACGGGTTGTTCGTGGGGACATCACGGATAGCCCGTTCAACATGTCTTCGCTTGATCTAAAAGTGTAGGGAGATTCGCACGAGAAGTAGTGTGGGAGATGATGCGAAGAGTGGCAGGGTACACTCTAGTCATTCCAATGAACGAAGAGTTACTGATTGCGAGAGAGGGTAAGTATAGCAAACATGAATGGTAACGTACAGACACAAGAAAGGCCTGAGACAGCTCAGGAGGTAGTCCTACTGCCTGGGAAGCGGCAGGACGAAACCAGCGAAAGAAGGAGTGCCCATATTTTCCCAACTCACCTTCTTTCTAGTGACTCTGCAAAGCTTTATCGTGACGAGATTGCGCGTGTCGACTTGCTTTCAACAGAGGAGGTCGTTTGCCTGGCACAGCACATTGAACGCGGTAAGGCAGCGGCGGAACATCCAAAACAGCAGGGACACAAAGAACTTATCGAGGAGGGAGAAAGGGCTAAGTGTCAGCTCATCGAGGCCAACCTGCGGCTGGTTATTCACATCGCCAAGAAGTACAGGGGCCTGGAAATGGACCTGATGGACCTGGTCCAGGAAGGCAATCTCGGGCTGATGCATGCTGTCGAAAAGTTTGACTATAGGAAAGGTTATAAATTCAGCACGTATGCCACCTGGTGGATTCGCCAGGCTATCGTGCGCGCGTTGACGGAGCAGGCGCGTATCATTCGTGTTCCCCTGCATAAGCTGGAGAAGATGAAGCAATTGATACGCGCGCAGCGACGTTTGCAACAGGGGCTAGAAGGAGAACCAACCCTTAAGGACCTGGCCGGTCACATGGAAATGACCGTCCAGCAGGTGATCGATCTTTTGGTAATAACCCAGACTCGGGAGCCGCTCAGCCTGGACATTCGCCGCAAGGTTGGCGAAGACGAACTTCCGCTAAGCGATCTGCTGGAGGACGATTCGATGTATTCGCCTGAACGGGTGGTGATTACGCAGATGCTCGAAACGCAGATCCGCGAGTTGCTGGCGAGCCTGACACCGCGCGAGCGCAGGGTTATCCAATTGCGCTACGGGCTGGATGGCGATCGCGAACACACGCTGCACGAAGCAGGCCGGAGGCTTGGTTTAAGCCACGAAGCGGTACGCCAGTTGGAGAGCCGGGCTTTACGCAAGCTCGATCCTCTGAGTCGCAATCGAAAGTTGGATGAATTTCTAGCGTGAGCCATTACGATAACCATGAGTAGCTGAGACTGCTCGATACAAGTCAAGTACCCGCTCCCTTGAAGGGAGCGGGCTTGTGAGCCAGTACGCCTTGCCAGCGGAAGACTCGCGAGGGCAAGCGCGAGACTAGCCTGTCCAAGCTCTGGCAACAGGGCGACTGAAGGAAGCTGAATCACCCGGGCGTGGCAGCCCACAGGACGATGGGAATACCTCCCTCGTTTCCATCCCCTCCGGTGATCAGCGGCGAAGGGAATGTATACACTTGCAAGAAAGGCTTACCACCTATGTTTGTCCCTGTAGTCGATCAACACCAGCAAGCCCTGATGCCGACGACCCCGGCCAGGGCACGACGCTGGATCCGCAGTGGCAAGGCGACTCCGTTCTGGAAGCGGGGCGTCTTCTGCGTCCGGCTCAATGTCAAGCCCTCGGCGCGGGAGGTGCAACCGGTCGTCGTGGGCATTGACCCCGGAAGCAAAAAAGAGGGCTACAGTGTGGTCTCTGCCGCCCATACCTACCTCAATATCCAGGCTGACGCCGTCGATTGGGTCAAAGCTGCCGTCAAGCAGCGTCGTCAGATGCGCCGGACGCGGCGTGGGCGCAAGACCCCCTGTCGGCAACCGCGCGCCAATCGTTTGCGCAACACGAGGAAGCTGCCGCCTTCCACGAAAGCGCGCTGGCAATGGAAACTGCGGCTGTGCCGCTGGCTCTGCTCGCTCTACCCCATCACGGCCTTTGTGGTCGAAGACATCAAGGCGAGGACGACAGGCAAGCGCCGTTGGGATCGGAGTTTTACGCCGCTTGAAGTGGGCAAGCAGTGGTTCTCTGCTGAACTGGCGACGCTTGCCCCTGTCCACACGAAACAGGGATGGGAAACCAGGGAGCTTCGAGAGGAACTTGGCCTCAAGAAAACAGGCAAGAAAACGGCGCAGGTGTGGAGTGCGCACTGTCTGGATGCCTGGTGCCTGGCGTATTCGCAGGCAGGAGGGCGCACGGCCCCGGATAATACACGCCTGCTGTGCGTGACGCCTTTGCAGTGGCACCGTCGGCAGTTGCATCGACTCGAAGCAGCCAATGGCGGGAAACGCACGCCCTACGGAGGCACACTCTCCCTAGGTCTCAAGCGGGGCACGCTGGTCAGGCATCCCACCTACGGGTTGACCTACGTCGGGGGAACCATGGGCGGGAAGCTCAGCCTGCATGCGCCCCACAGCGGCAAGCGGCTCACCCAAGGAGCGAAGCCGGCGGACTGTCATCGGATCAAACTCCTACGATGGAGGGCGCGGCTCCTCCCCGTCCCCTAGCAGGGGACGGGTCTCCACCACGCTGCTTTTGATGAACAGGCAGGTAGGAAACGCCCCCGAGGATGCTCCCTACCTGCCTGTTCATACGGTTACAAGCATTACAAGCGTTACAAATTTACTCTTATTCTGCAAACGGCAGCGACGTAGCAACAACCTTGACACACCCTGCCATTGACCGTATACTACAGATATGAAGAACCTTTGTTCGTAAAAGGGGCAGCGCCAGATGGGACAAGCCAGCAGAACCACCAAATTGCTTCTTGATGTGGGCAAACGCACCCAGGGAGGGGCCAATACCGAGAAACGCGCGGCCCTGGATGCCACGGCAGCGGTGCTCACTGCTGCACGCGCCTTCTACATCGACTTTTTTCTCGCGCATGCAGAGAAGCTCTCCGAGCGGGTCACCTATTATAGTGAGGAACACCTGGAATGGCGCGAACGCCTCGTGTCCGCCCATGAACTGCTCACCTGGGCCGAGTCGGCCACTGTGGCAACGGCAGCCCATCCCTCCCCCTGGACTGGTTGGAACTTCAGCGAGCGCTTCCCAGGGATGCCCTTTGCCTACCGGCGCTCGGTGATCAAAGACGCGATTGGCAAAGTTCGCGCCTATCTCTCCAATCACGCGAACTGGGAAGCAAGCGGCAAGCAGAAGGGGAAGCCGGGATGGCCTGCGGCAACCGATCACCCCACCCTCTACCAGGGATGCATCCAGCTGCAGATCGAGGCCCTCGATCGCAAAGCAGCCTTTGTGCGCATGGTTGTCTACACGGGGCAAGTCTGGACCTGGATGCATTACCCGGTCAACTCCAGCCACTACACCGTAGAACGACTCAAGGAAACGGACTGGCAGCGGCAAAGCCCTACGCTGGTCTTGCGAGCCCACTCGTCAGAACTACATATCCCTCAAGCGAAGAAGATCGCGGCCAAGAAGGTGATGGAGCGCAAGCAAGACCCCGACCTGGTCACGGTAGCAGTCGATCTCAATGTCAAAAACCTCGCGGTGATCACGGTCAGACAACATGGCAGGATCATCGAGACGGTGTTCGTGACCGATCATGGCCTGGACGCTCACCGCTACCGCCATCTCAAGCGCATTGCCAAAAAGCAGTGGCAATCAGGCGGGTCGGTCAAGGGCGTGCGTAGCAACCGTGATCTCTGGCGGCATATTGATCGCCAGAACCAGGATGCTGCCCACAAGGTCGCCCACAGCATCGCCGAGGTCTGCGCCAGCTATCCTGGCTGTATCTTGCTCTTTGAGCGCTTACGCAAGATCAAGCCGGGCAAGGGCAGCAAATCGCGGCGCATGAACCGCAAGCGTGCCAACCAGCTGCGCGGCAAGATCAACGAGCATGCACGCGACAAAGCGTACCTCCACCAGATCGTCACGGTGGAGGTCAATGCACATGGGACATCCCAATATTGCTCCCGGTGCGGCGCAAAGGGGGAGAGGTTCTCCTACCGGAACGGCCAACGCATCGCAGTGAAATGGGGAAATCTCTTCTTTTGTCCGGTTTGTCACTACGAGGCCAATGCCGACTTTAACGCATCGGTCAATGTTCATCACTCGTTTTACCGAGAATGGCATTGGCGGCCTCGCCAAGCCAAGGCGCCACCTCCATCTCCTGTGGAAGATGGAACGTGAGCGCAGCCGCCCTCTGCGGCTAGAGGCCGCGGGGGAATAGCCTGGGAAGGGCAACCCCGATGATCCAGGTCAGGCCCGCGTGCAAGTGAGCACGCACGAACAAGGTGGTGGGGCTAGCGCTGGTCCGAAGGGAGGACGTCCCAGCCCGTGTGCTCTCAAGGACACGACCTGATCCCATAGCTTCCTGGAATGCGGAAGGAACGCTAGGAAAGCCGAAGGGAGAAGGGCGACGCGAACGAAGGTGTCCAGGTTTGTTCATCAAATCGGGATACAGTTGACACCACGGCGTATCCGTGCGCAAATGATTGAAATTGAACAGGTGCATCAAATCCCCAATGGCCGGGCCGTTGGTTGGCACGTAGGGATCGGCACCGTTCGCATGCGGGTTGGGTAGGTTACCCAGGCTGCGAGCCGACAGAGTGGGCAGGTTCCAGTTGCTCTCAATGAACTTCAAGATCGAGACGTGATCGTAGTAGGTGTGATCTACGTAGCCGCGCTCAGCGTAAGGTGACACCACCATCATGGGGACACGCGGGCCATCGCCAAAGAAAGTGAGCGGCTGGACGTAGCCGGAGTCGTAATAGCCACCGCCCTCATCAAACGTGATGAAGATCGCCGTACTTTTAAACAAACTGGGCTTAGCGATGACCTCGTTCACGATGTTCGAGGCGAAGCCCTCAAACTCGGATTAATAACGGGACAGGTTCTTCTACCCGACTCGCACCACGATCACGCTGATGTTATCTGCTCCTCCGCCTTCCAGGGCGGCTTCTACCAGGGCAGCGCTGGCCTGGGGAGGATTGGCAGCGTATTTGTTCATGATGCGTTCAATTTCTTTGTCGCGTACCATCTCCCAGAGGCCATCGGAACAGAGGATGAGATGATCGCCCAGTTGAATGGGCAGGGTGAACCAGTCCACCTTGACTTCGCTTTTTTCACCCAGGCCGCGGTAGACTTTGTTGCGGTCGGGGTGCGTATAGACATCGTC
>Ga0207646_10006362_pt1 | contig 12215 bp, 10 predicted proteins | sample KBSK5502metaG_FD_184343 | JGI IMG/M metagenome (GOLD analysis project Ga0207646, IMG submission 184343) | Corn, switchgrass and miscanthus rhizosphere microbial communities from Kellogg Biological Station, Michigan, USA - KBS K5-50-2 metaG... | ecosystem: Host-associated > Plants > Roots >...
AGCTCGGGCGGGCGGCAGAGCACGGCTACCGCGAGCTCGTCACGTATACGCAGGAGGGGAACGAGCCGATGCGGGCGGTCAACGATAAGCTCGGCTACAGGCCGCGGCCGGCCTGGATCCTCGTGCGTCGCAAAGCCGTATAGACTCAGTCGCGACCGAGGCGATGTGGCCTCAGGCGCCCGGCGCCTGGGGCTTTTGTCTTTTTCAAGGAGGTTTTCGTATGGCGCAGGTCGAGAGCAGGGCAAGGGCGACGAGCGAGCCCGAGGCGAGGCGCGAGGCGCTGAAACGGCTGCAGGACGAGAACGTCGACTTCCTGCTGCTCTGGTTCACCGACATCGAGGGACACCTCAAGAGCTTCGCGGTCACGCCGAGCGAGGTCGAGGAGGCGCTCAACGACGGGATGGGCTTCGACGGCTCGTCGATCACCGGCTTCAATGCAATCGAGGAGTCCGACATGGTCGCGATTCCCGACCCGGCCACGTTCCAGCTGATGCCCGCGCGCGAGGGCGAGATGAAGATGGCGCGGATGATCTGCGACATCGTCACGCCCGATGGCAAGCCCTACGAGGGCGACCCGCGCTATGTCCTGCGCCGCGCGCTCGAGCGAATGCGCGCCCTCGGCTTCGACACCTTCAACGTCGGCCCGGAGCTCGAGTACTTCCTGTTCGAAAGCGACAAGGGAACGGAGACACTCGACGAGGGCGGTTACTTCGCGATGACGACCTTGGACGCCGCCTCGGGCCTGCGCCAGGAGACCGTTCACGCGCTCGAGTCGATGGGGATCCCGATCGAGTACGTGCACCACGAGGTCGGCCCATCGCAGCACGAGATCGACATGCGCTTCGCGCCTGCGCTCGAGATGGCGGACCACACGGTCACCTACCGCCTGATCGTCAAGGAGATCGCGAAGAAGGCCGGCTACCACGCGACCTTCATGCCGAAGCCGATCTTCGGCGAGAACGGCTCAGGCATGCACACGCACCAGTCGCTCTTCAGCGACGGTCGCAACGCCTTCTTCGACGGCGACGACCAGTGGCACCTCTCCGCCGCCGGCAAGGCGTTCATCGCAGGCCAGCTCCAGCACGCGCGCGAGATCGCCGCGATCTTCGCGCAGTGGGTCAACTCGTACAAGCGGCTCGTTCCCGGCTACGAGGCGCCGGTCTACGTGGCCTGGTCGCAGCGGAACCGCTCGGCGCTGATCCGGATCCCGTTGTACAAGCCCGGCTCCGAGCAGGCGACGCGCGCGGAAATCCGCTGTCCTGACCCGGCCTGCAACCCATACCTGACCTTCGCAGCGCTTCTGCACGCCGGCCTCGAGGGAATCGAGCAGGGCTACGAGCTGCCGAAGCCGATGGAGACGAACCTCTACCACCTGACGCCGGAGCAGCGTCGCGAGCGAGGGATCGTCTCGCTGCCGGAGACGCTCGGGGAGGCGATCGACGCCCTGGCGGAGTCCGAGCTTGCTCGCAAGGCCCTCGGGCCGCACATCTTCGACCGCTACATCGAGCTCAAGCGCAAGGAGTGGGACGAGTACCGCGTCCAGTTGACGGGCTGGGAGCTGGACCGGTATTTGTCGGTGCTCTAGCGCTGAGGCGCAAAAAGAGGGAAGATTGCAAGGCTTCGCCGCTGCGGCTGGCGAAGTCAACTGACGGCCGATCGCGAGGTGCTGATTTCGCACCTCGCGGTCGTTTAGCCGCCGAAAGTGCTGCGCACTTTGTGCGGAGGAGTCGAGTCAGTGCCGGAACACGTCGTCGTAGGGTGATTGTGGTTGGCCGCCCGTCGCCTGCGGGACGAAGCGGACGAAATACCGTCCGGGCGGCCCAGGTATTCCATGCCTGAAATGCCGACGGCCCGCGGATGGGAAGCGAACGGTACCGATCCATGTCGTCACCGGGCCTGCGCATCGGCCCGTCTCAGTCCACCGCTTGTAGTTGCAGCGTCGCCCCAGGCCGACCCGCACTTTCCCCGGGCCGCTGAGCGCGAGCAGAACGTCGAGCTTCGCGAATGGTTGCCGCGCGGCCTCCAAGCCACCGACGTCGAATTGCACAGCTCGCCCGAGCTGGATTCCCACCAGCACCCGTGAACCCGACGCGGCGACGACGGAGCCGGACGCTTGGTTTGCTGCGGCAGTCCAAGAATGGACGACGCGGCCGGTTGCGGCGTCTATAGCTGCGACCCCTGGGCGCCGAGATCCGTCGATGCTGTCGAAGTAGCCGGCGAGGTAGAGACGCTTGCCGGCGGGCGCCATCGAGTTGACCCAGGCGCCTCCGTAAATCCCTGCTGTCAGGCCGATATGCGCGCCAAAGCCGCGCTCGATCGCTCCGGTCAGAGGATCCAACGCGAATACCGCGCGAGAGGTTCCAGCGAACACGCGCCGGCTGGCTGTGGCCAGAGCCCCGACGTCGGTGCACGCAACGCAGTGGCGAACGCGAGGCGGCGGGTGCCAGTGGGCCACGAGCCTGCCGTCGTCGGCCTCGACGGCGGCAATGCCCGGTGAGGAGACACCATCGACCTTTCCGAACATGCCAGCGAAGTAGAGCCGCCCGCGCGCCAAGGCCAGGATCCTGACGCTCCCGCCCTCGATGTTCGAGGTATCCACCTGCGCGCGCCAGCGTGGATCCGGTCGGCCGTTCGGACGGAGCGAGATCAGGCCCGAGCTCGACGTCAGGCCGTACCCGCCTACGTAGAGCCGATCGTCCCCAGCAAGCAGAACCGGGTAGTTGACGGCCGCGTGAGGGGACCGCCACGGCAAGAGCTTTCCGGTGGCGGCGTCCAAGGCGCCGAGCCAGAGGCGAGGCGAGTGGTCGAGCTGCTCGAAGTCGCCCGCGACGTAGAGACGTGACCCGATCCGTGCCAGCGAGGAGACCGAGACGCCGTTCCCGTTCGCCTCGGGCCGCCAATTCGGATCCAACGTCCCGTCGGCGCGGATGTGGGCGAGCCGTTTGTGCAGTTGCCCGTTCACACGGATGAAGCCGCCGCCGATCAGCCAGCCTCGGTGTCCGTCGGCGATTGCCGTCCGGATCGCGTTGTTGACGCGGAAGGCGGCAAGCGCCCTGCCGGTCTTGGCGTCGAGGATGACGCCGAACGCGCTCTGCTTGGCCGAAAGGTGGTTCAGCACGCGCAGCGATTCGGGATGGGTGATCCCGCTGTGCGAGCCGGAACAGCCCGCCGCCCCCAGCGCCAAAAGCAAGAAAGCCGCCGCTCGTACCCGCATGTGCGGGATACGTCCCAGGGCGGCGGTTACGTCCTGCTAGAGAAAGCTCTTCAGCGAGTCGCGTCCGACACGGAGGCCGATCACGCCGGTTGCGTCGTCGACGTCCTCGATCGCATCGGCCGGCACAACGCGGCGGCGACGAGCGAGGAACCCCGAGCGGACGGCGAGCGCATCCGGCACGTCGGGCGCGGTGCCGTACATCGGGCACTCGACTCGGCCGACGACGCGACCCTCGTGATCGGCGACGAGAAACCCGTTCAGCCAGCGAAGGTCGGCAGCAACGACGGCCATGCGCCACCCAACCTATCCGCGTCCTTTAAAGGGAAACTGTGACGGCTGTAATTGTTTTGTTAACTGCCCGGCTTCGCCGACATCGCGAACCAGGCGATCCCGAGCGCGACGAGCAAGATCGACGCGAGCCACGGAACGGCGACAGCGGGGCGGGACTTCGGGCTACGCGTGAGCCAGGCAAGGATCACCATCACGATCACCAGGAGCGCTCCCGGCTCGCTGACGATGAAGCCGACGCCGACCGAGCCGGGCTCGTGATGTCCGCCCGGATATTCCTTGTCAACGATCCACAGGGCTTCGCCGCTCATCAGGATGAAGGCCGGGACGAGCACCCCGAACTCGACCCAGAAGGTAAGGCCGCGGAGCCAGAGCGCGCGATCGGGCTCGCCTCGGAGGCCGGCGAGGCCGAGCAGGGCGACCGTCCCGGTCGCGCCGAATGTCAGGGTTGCACCGAACTCGTGGAGAAAGGCCGGGAGGTTCCAGGAATCGGGCGGACGAGAGCGAGCATCAGTAGCCGACGTTGTGCACCAGCCAGATCCCGATCGCGAGCGTCAGCACAAGGCCGGCTCCGATCAGCGGGACCGCGAAGCGGATCAACCGATACAGAGCCGCGATCTCGCTCGGCCGTCGGCTCCTCACGATCGCAGCGAGGTTCAGGTTTCCCGCAATGACGATGCCGCCGACAAGGAAGAACGCGCCCCGGCAAAGCCGTCACGGCCTCTTGGCGGCATCGCGAGCGACGCCTCGGACCCTCCTACAATCGGAGGGATGGACGCTCCCGCCCGACACCTTCGTCTGCTGACCGAGACGATCGCCGCCGTCAACTCGACGCTCGACCTCGAGGAAGTGCTCGCCCTCGTCGCGCGCAAGGTTGCCGAGGCGCTCGAGGCCGACGCCTGCTTCGTCTACCTGTACGACGCGAAGACCGAAGAGCTCGTGTTGCGCGCGACACACGGCACCCGGGTCGAGGAGATGACCCGTCGGCCGAAGATGCGCCCGGGCGAAGGGATCACCGGCAGCGCCGCGGCGGAGCGCTCGCCGATAATGATCGCGGCCAAGGCGCATCTCGACCCGCGGTTCAAGGGTTTTTCGAACCTGCCTGAGGACGAGTACGAGTCGATCCTGGCGGTGCCGATCCTCGCGCGCGAGAAGCTGGCAGGCGCGTTGAATGTCCGCACGCGCCGGCCGCGCGAGTTCTCCGGCGCCGAGGTGGAGCTCCTTGTCGCGATCGCCGCACAGGTCGCGCAGACGATCGAGCATGCCCAGCTGTATGCGGATGCGCAGCGCCGCGTGGGCGAGCTCGAAGCGCTGGCCCGGATCTCGGAGGCCGTTTCCGAGTCGCTCTATCTCGAGGAGTCGCTCGAAGCGATCGTCAAGGCGACTATGGATGCGGTCGGCGCCACGGGCGCTGCGCTCGTGCTGGAAGACGGCGGCATCGCGAGGCCCGAGGGGCGCGCCGGGGCGTTCGCGGTGCGGATTCCGCTGCGGTGGAAGGGCCGCCAGATCGGCGAGCTCGTCTGCGACCGCGACAGCGACTTTACCGCCGACGAGCGTGCGCTCCTTGCCTCGATCGCCCACCATGCCGCAGTGGCGCTCGAGCACGGGCGCGCGGTGATGCGCGGTGTTCTCGCCCAGGAGATCCACCATCGGGTCAAGAACAACCTCCAGACCGTCGCCTCGCTGCTCCGCTTGCAGGCACGAGCCGAGGACGGCGTCGACCCTCGCAAGGCACTAGACGACTCGGTCAACCGGATCCTCGCGATTGCGGCGGTGCACGAGGTGCTGACTGAGCAGCGCGAGGAGGAGGTCGATCTCGGGGAGCTGCTCGACCGGCTGCGGGCGATGCTCGTGCAAGGGATCGGCGCCGGGAAGCATGTCCAAGCAGAGCTCTCGTCCGTCTCGCTGGCGGGGAATCGCGCGACTGCGCTCGCGCTCGTTTTCAGCGAGCTCTTCCAGAACGCGCTCGAGCACGGCGGAAACCAGGTGCGAATTGAGCTCTTGAGCCGAAACGGAAGCGCGCTGCTCGCGATTACGGATGACGGCGGCGTAGACGAGAACGTGCGGAGCGGCACCGGTCTCTCGATCGTGCGGGCGCTCGTCCGCGACGAATTGCAGGGAACCTTCGAGCTGCGCGGTGACAGCGGGACGCGCGCTGAAGTCCTTTTCCCGGCCTGACGAGCCCTTAGATGTTCACGCGCGTCACGCGGGAGCCCCTGTCCCCGCCCACCTAGCCGCCAGGCTAACAGTGAAAGCGTGGCGCTTCTGTGCCGGGTTCGTACCGAATCCGTGACACTTCAATGGTGCGGATCCTGGTTGCCGAAGACGAGACGATCATCAGGCTCGACCTGGTCGAGATGCTCGGGCGCGCCGGGCTCGAAGTCTGCGCGGAGGCCCGCGACGGCGTGGAGGCGGTCGAGCTCGCGCGCGAGCTCGAGCCCGATCTCGCGATCATGGACGTGAAGATGCCCCGGCTCGACGGGATCGAGGCGGCGCGGCGCATCCTCGACGAGCGGCCGATTCCGATCGTGATGCTGACCGCCTACGGACAGGACGAGCTCGTCTCGCGCGCGGTCGAGGCCGGCGTCTTCGGCTATCTCGTCAAGCCGTTTCGCGAGCAAGATCTGCTCCCGGCAATCCGCGCGGCGCGGGCCCGGCACGAAGAGCTGCTCGAGCTGCGCGAGGAGGCCGAGTCGCTCGCCGACGCACTTGCGGCGCGCAAGGCGATCGAACGGGCCAAAGGGTTGCTGATGGAGAAAGAGGGCTTGTCGGAGCAGGACGCGTTCGCGCGGCTGCGCAAGGCCTCGCAGGTCTCGGGACGGCCGCTGAAGGTCGTCGCCGAAGCCGTCGTCGCCACGCTTGGCGACGACACGCCTTAAACCCGGTGTCCGGCGCTCAAGCCCGGCACGAAGGGGAGTACTGCAAGCGAACGGACGAGGAAACCCTCAGCGGCCTTTCACACGCACAGGTTCTGGCCCTGCTGCTCGACGCTATTGCGGTCGATGTTGCCCGACTGATCCCGTGCGCGGACGACGAAGTACACGGGCTTGTCGGCGGGAAGCGGCGGCGTCGCGAACGAGGTTGCGCCGGCGGCCGTCGTGTAGGTCGGCGTCGAGAAGTCCTCGGATCCGGGCGCGTTGGCCTGGTACACGAGATAGACGATCGCGCCCGAGGGCGAGACGTTGTCCCTGGCCGCGTCCCACCTCAAGGTATAGCTGGTCGTTTTCCCGCCTCCGATCGGGCCGGGAACGCACGTGGTTGCCGATTTGAGACCGGCGAACGTTGGCGGGGTGTGGTCTTTCCGCTTCGCGCCCGCGGTCGGGCTGGCAACCAAGATGGTGGCGACCACGAGCAAAGCCAGGGCGCTCCGTACTCCTGCCGACCTGCGTAGACGAGGCTCCGACGTGGATCCGTCCACAGTCATCAGATACCTCCGATCTCAGACACCTCCAGCTTAACTGCCTGCGCTCTCCGGACGAGACGGTGCCTTGAAAGAGGACGAGGCCCAGCGGCTGAAGCCGGGACGCAAAAAGGCTTAACCAAACCCCAACGAAACGCGCCGTTTGCAGGGCCGATGTTTTGCTTGACTTGGGTTGACCAACGGCAAGGAGCACTTTCGTGGCCATGGCGGGTACCGGGGCGAATGGCAGGCTCCAAGTCGGAGACGCTGGTGTAGCCGGCAGGCTCGGCCCCAAAAGGAGCCGCGCGGTCGGCTGGTCCGTGGCGCTCGTCGCAACCGCGGCGGCCCTGACCGCCGGTCTGGCTGGCGTCTACCGCTACCTCGACAACTTCTGGCTCTACCGCGGCTACCCGCCGCCTCGCGATCCGGCCTGGGTCAAGGAGCGCGGAACGGTGCAGACGATCGCGGTGAGCAGCCCGGCGATCGGCGGGCGCAACCAGCAGGTGATCGTCTTTCTGCCGCCCGGCTATGCCGCCCACCCCCGCCGCCGCTACCCGGTCTTCTATCTCCTGCACGGGTCACCCGGGCTTCCGAACGCGCTGCTCCTGACCGTCAAAGCCGGGGTCGTCGAGGACGAGCTGGTTGCGAAGCACAAGATCCGGCCGATGATCCTGGTGATGCCATTCGGCTCCTCGGGCCGGTTCACCGACACGGAGTGGGCGAACGGCGTTCGAGCGAATTCCGGCTGGGAGACGTTCCTTGCGCGCGATGTCGTCCGAGCGATCGACGCTCGTTATCGCACGATTCGCTCCGGAGCCGGGCGTGCGCTCGGTGGGCTCTCCGAAGGGGGATACGGGTCTCTGAACGTCGGGCTCCACCACCCCGGCGAGTTCCGCGTCCTGGAGAGCTGGTCGGGCTATGAGCGCGCCGACAAGATCCTCTCGATCTTCGGCCATGCCAGGCAGCGATGGGCATACAACAGCCCCCACGCCTACCTCCCGGCCGTCGCTCGCCGGCTGCGCCGCGGACGGATCTATGTCTGGTTCTACTCGAGCCAGGATGACCGCTTTCTCGGACAGAACAAAGCCTTTGCGCACGAGCTCGTGCGGCTGCGCATTCGCCACAGCTTCCTGGTCGTGTCGGGCGGACACAACTGGCGCGCCTGGCGCGAGAACTTCCCGGATGCGATCCGCGCTGCTTCGAACGGATTGAGTGGTGGCTAGAGCGCTTCGTCTCGCAGGGCTCATTTCGGGCGGCCTGCTCGGGTTCCTCATCGTCGTCTCTGCCCAGGGCTGGCTCTATGAGCTCCGTAGCTCGACGCTGATAGGGCCCCGGGTGCACGATGCACTGCCCCTCGACGAGCTCCCGCGCCACGACTCGGTCTCGCTTCTCCTTTTCCTGGGCGTTTGGGCATGCGCCGGGATCCTCGTCGGCTTGCTGGCGAGGAGAGCGCGCGTCGAACGTCTGACGGCGGCGCTTCTGGCGGCCCTGGCGACCGGGCTCTGGCTCTTCCTCAGCACGTGGGTCTCGCTGGTCGTCGTTCGCCAGGTCGCGGACCGTCAGGCCTTTCACACTGCGATCCACGTGCCCGCGCTCTACCTCGCAGCCGGTCTGATCGGGCTGGGGTGCGCCCTGCTCGGGCGGGCGGACGCGCGCCCTTCGCGGCGGGCGCCACTCGTCCTCGCCGCCCTCGTCGCCGTGGGTGGAATACTCGACATCGCCTCGGCCGTGACGCCGGAGCTCTCCAATCGCGTGCAGCTGATCGAAGGCGTCGCTCCGAATGCCGTTCCGGGCCTGGCAAGCGCTCTGATCGTCCCCACGGGGCTGGCGCTGATCGTGCTCGCGCGAGGGCTTGGGCGACGGCGCCGCCGCGCCTGGCAGCTGACGGTCGCGCTCGTGCTCGTTGCGGCGGTGCTGCACATCCTCAAGGGGCTGGATTACGAGGAGGCGACCGTCAGCATCGCGCTGGCGCTCGCGCTCGTCGCGCGTCGTCACGACTTCGATGGCCGGGGCGATCCGGCCACACGGATGGAGGTCGGATTCCGCGCCCTCGTCTATACGGTTTCGATCTTCGCCTACGGCACGGCGGCCCTGTGGATCAACCGCATCGAAGCCGACAGGCCGTACACGTTCGGGTTCGCGCTCCGCGAGACGGTGACGGCGCTGGCAGGGCTGAATCCGCGCGGATCGTCCCACCTGAGCGGGTCCTTCGGCGTCTGGTTCCCGTGGTCCGTGTTTCTGCTCGGCCTCACCGGCGGCCTGTGGCTGCTCGCGAGCTGGCTCGCTCCGTGGCGGTACCGCTGTGACCGCCGGGAGCACGAGCAGCTGTTGGTGCGAGCGCTCGTCGCCGAGCACGGGACGGACACGCTCTCGCCCTTCGTCCTCCGCTCGGACAAGTCGTACTTCTTCAGCCCGGACGAACGGGCTTTCCTCGCCTACAAGGTCGTTGCCTGCGTCGCGGTCGTCTCCGGGGATCCGATCGGAGACCCGGATGCGATCGAGAGCCTGCTGCCGGCGTTCCAGGAGTTCGCGCACGAGCGCGACTGGCGCGTTGCCGTCCTCGGCGCCGGCGAGCGCTGCCTCCCGCTTTACGGCCGGAACGGGCTGCGGGCCCTCTACCACGGCGACGAAGGCGTGATCGACGTTGCCTCGTTCTCGCTCGAGGGCCGCGCCGTTCGCAAGGTGCGCCAATCCGTCCATCGGCTCGAGCGGGCCGGCTACTCGGCGGCGTGCGATTTTGCTGGCGACGTGGACGGGCCGCTCGCGGCTGAGCTGACGGAGGTCGCGGCGGAGTGGCGGGGCCCGCAGCCACAGCGCGGCTTCACGATGGAGTTCGACTCGCTCTTCGACGTGGGCGGCTCGGACGCGTTGTTCGTGATTGGTCGAGACCCTTCCGGAGCGGTGGCGGGGTTCTTCCATCTGGCCGTGTCGAGGGCGGGTAGGGCGCTCTCGCTGTCGTCGATGCCGCGTCTGCGGACGACGCCGAACGGGTTCAACGAGTGGCTGGTCGCCGAGACCGTCGGCTGGGCTCGGCAGCACGGATTCGAGCGGGTGTCCCTGAACTTCTCCCCCTTCGCCGCGGTGCTCGCGCCGAACGGTGAGCTCTCACCCTCGCAGCGTGTTCAGCGCAAGGTGCTCCACCAGCTGAAAGGCACGTTCCAACTCGACAATCTGCTTGCTTTCAACCGCAAGTTCTTTCCGGAGTGGCAGCAACGCTACGTCGTCTTCGAGCGCATCGCCGACCTGCCGCGCGTCGGCATCGCCGGGCTGGCCGCCGAGGGCTACCTCCCGCTCGTGGGGCAGCGGCGGTGAGCGGCTCGACCGGGGCTGCGTTCGCCCTCGCGGCGGGGTCGGCGCTCGCGCTCAACTGGGCCTACTTCACCCAGCATCAGCAGGCGTCGAGACTTCCCCCGCTGAGCGTCAGGCGCCCGGTCCGCTCGCTGCTGCTGCTCTTCTCGAACCGGCGCTGGCTCGCGGGCTTCACGATCGGGATCGGCGGTTGGGTCCTCTACGTGGCCGCGCTCAAGCTCGGGGCACTCTCGCTGGTGCAGGCCGCTTCCGCCGGCGGGATCGGGATCCTCGCCTTGCTCGTCTGGCGGCTCGGGGGCGTCCGGCTCTCCGGCCGCGAGTGGGGCGGGGTCGGGCTCGCGATCTCGGGTCTCGTCCTGCTCGCCGTCTCATTGGCGCGGAGCGGCACCGCGCATCCCTTCGCGGCGCACGCTTCGTGGGTCGGCGTCGCGGCTTGGATGGCGGTCACCGGTGGTCTTGCTGCGGGCTTCGCGGGGCCGCTCTCGCGCCTGCTCGCCGGGGGCGCAGGGCTCGGAATCGCGGCGGGCCTTTGCTACGCGGCCGGCGACGTCGGGACGAAGGCGGCAGTCGGCGGCGGTGCACGACTGCTCTTCGCCCTGCCGGTGCTAACAGCGCACGGGCTCGGCTTCGTCTTCCTCCAGCTCGGCTTCCAGCGCGGGGGCGCGCTCACCACAGCCGGCGTCGCGACGCTGTTCACGAATGCGGTGCCGATTGGTGCTGGAATGGTGCTCTTTGGAGACGGCTTGCCATCGGGCGCTCTCGGGGTCGCCCGGGTGCTCTCCTTCGCCGCGGTCGTGGCCGGCGCCGCCTTGCTGACGCGCGGCCCCGGCCTGCCGGTTGAAGTCGTTCCCGCGGCGCCGGTGTCTGCCCGTTGAAGCGCTCAGCCTGGGGACTTCTGCTTGTCGCGCTGATTGCGGCAGGTGCGGTTGCCAACGCGGCCCTGCAACCAGATCGCCCGAGCGGACGCCCGACGACGCTACTCGCCTCCTTCAGCTCGAAGGCCGTCCGCGGCCGGGTGCGCCTCGTGGTGGTCCTGCCCGCGGGCTACGCGAGTGGCGATCTCCGCTATCCGGTCGCCTACTTCCTTCACGGCCTGCCGGCGTCCTCGCAGGCCTACAGGAACGTCGGTTTCCTGACGCGCGCCCTCGGCAGCCTGCGGCGTCAGGCGATCCTCGTCGCCCCGCAAGGGGCCCGAGATCACGACACGGATCCCGAGTACCTGGATTGGGGTCCGGGGCGAAACTGGGAGCGAGCCGTCTCACAGGAGCTCCCCGCCTACGTCGACGCCCACTTCCGGACGATTCCGGATCGCCGGGCCCGCGCCCTGGTCGGCCTCTCGGCGGGCGGCTACGGAGCGGTCGCGCTCGCGTTTCACCACCTAGAGAGTTTCGGCGTGGTCGAGTCGTGGAGCGGCTACTTCCACCCGACCAATCCAAACGGAACGAAGACGCTGGACCTCGGGTCGGCGCGGCGCAATCGTCGCGCGAATCTGCACAACGCGATCACCGGCCTGCGGCACGCGTTTCGCGTCCACCCCACGTTCTTCGGCTTCTACGCCGGCCGGGGCGATGCCCGCTTCCGGGCGGAGAATCTCGCCCTTCACCGGGAGCTCGCGTCGGCGGGGATTCCGCACGTCTTCGAGCTGTACGCGGGTGCGCACGGTCAGGGCGTCTGGAGTGCCCACGCCCGTGCGTGGCTCGGGCTGGCGCTGGCGCATTTGACTCCTGCCACGAGGTCTGACCCGCCGGCCGGGCTGAGCGGGTTCGTCCCGGTCGCGAAGGGCCCCGCCGGCGGCGTCGTCTTGAGGGGGCGGATCCCGAACAGGACTGTGCGCTGGGATCGAAGGCCGAGCGCGGTCTATCTGCCGCCGGGCTTTCAGGCCGGAAGCCGCTACCCCGTGATCTTCCTGCTCCACGGCTTCCCCGGTTCCCCCTCCGGGTTCTACGACAGCCTGCAGCTGGCCAAGGTCGCAGACGCGTTGATCTCGACTCACCGGGTCGCGCC
>Ga0207646_10006365_pt1 | contig 12213 bp, 14 predicted proteins | sample KBSK5502metaG_FD_184343 | JGI IMG/M metagenome (GOLD analysis project Ga0207646, IMG submission 184343) | Corn, switchgrass and miscanthus rhizosphere microbial communities from Kellogg Biological Station, Michigan, USA - KBS K5-50-2 metaG... | ecosystem: Host-associated > Plants > Roots >...
GGTGGGCGAGCAGATCGACTACCCGGAAGGGCACTTCTGCCAGCAGGCTATGGCCCGCCGGGACGCGGTCCTGGTGGACCGCCTGGTGTACCAGGAGTTCCCTGCGCCGCACGCGCGCAGCATGCAGGCCAGCCAGGACGCGGGACTGACCTCGATCGTGGCCGCGCCCCTGGTCGCCCGCGGCGAGTTGCTCGGCGTCATCTCCCTAGCGCTGTCGCGGCTCACCGAGCGGGAAGAAAGCTACTACGACGACGAGGACAGGGACTTTCTCGGCGCGATCGCCAGCCGGATAGCGGTCGCCATCGACAACGCCATGCTGTTCGAGGAGGAGCGCCGCACCGCGCTGGCGTTCCAGACCAGCCTGCTGCCCCAGGTCAAGCCCACCTTCGACGGGCTGGACGTGGCCTGGCGTTACGTTCCGGCGAAGCCGCTGGAGACGCACGGCCAGGGCATCCAGACGCAAGTCGGCGGCGACTGGTACGACCTCATCCCGCTGTCCGCCGGCCGGGTCGGCATAGTGATCGGCGACGTGGAGGGGCGCGGCGCCCGCGCGGCCGCGATCATGGGCCAGCTGCGCGCGGCGCTGCGGGCGTTCGCGCAGGACGACAAGCCGCCCGCGGAGATCCTGCGCAAGCTGGACGACTGGTGCCGGACACTGGCCACCCCCACGGACGACGGGGGCCACTTCAGCTCGCCCCGAGCGAGCTGCACCTACCTGATCTACGACGCCTGGCAGCGCAGCCTGTCGTTCGCCAACGCCGGCCACGACGCCCCGCTGCTGATCACCGACGGCGATGTCGCGGACCTGGAGATCGAGCACTTCGGGGTGCTGCTCGGCGTCCGTGGCAAGGGCATGCCGGGAGTGCCTCCCTACCGGGAGGAGACGCGCCAGCTCAAGCCGGGCTCCACCCTGGTGCTCTACACCGACGGCCTGACCGACCGCAGGCAGCGGGCCGACGGCAGTGGCCACTACACCGAGGCCGAGGCACGGCGGATGCTGTGCTCGGCCGTCCAGGACGTCGCGGGCGCCCCGGCGGAGATCATCGCGCAGGCGGCGGAGGAAGCGGTGCCCGGCGACATCGACGATGACATGGCGATCGTGGTCGTCAGTACCTCGCGAGACGACCTGGCCTGGTGGGAGTCCAGCTTCCCGGCCGAGCCGATCAGAGTCTCCGAGGCCCGCCGCCAGGCCCAGCTCACCTTCGAGAGCTGGGGCCTGCCCCGTGAGCAGACCGAGCTCGCCTGCCTGCTCGTTTCCGAGGTCGTCACGAACGTGGTCCTGCACACGTCGCTGCCGCGGCGGCGCCGCCGGATGGCGCTCGCAGGCGCGCCGGGAGGAGCCGCCGGGCCGGTGGCCGCCCCCCGGCTCGCGCCGGGCTGGGACACCGACGAGTTCGAGGCCATCTACCCGGCGCCGCCCCTCAAGAGATTCACGTTGCGCCTGCGGCGCGGAGCGTCAGCGGTGTGGGTCGAGGTGTTCGACTCGGACATGCGGCTGCCCCGGATCCGCAGCGCCGCCGAGACCGATGAGGGGGGCCGGGGGCTGTACCTGGTCGATCAGCTCGCCACCCGGTGGGGCACGCGGCCGACCAAGGACGGCAAGGCGGTCTGGTTCGAGGTGGCGGTCGAGCCTGCCGCGGAGAACGCCTGACCGGCGCGGCCGGGGAGTTGTGGGGCGAGGGGTAGCCGGCGGAGCCGGCGCCGGCAGGCTCAGCGCTTGACCGAGTAGGCCCAGAGGGCCAGTCCCAGGACCATGACGGCTGCGATGACGGAGATCCACGTGCCCCACGTCGTCCGCATGCCCAGCTTGCCGCGCACGCGAGCCCAGCCGAACCCGACCAGCGCACCGATCAGTGCCAGCAGGATCAGCCCGCTAGCCACCCTGGCCTCCCGTACCGGTTATCACCGTAGTTTCTTATCCCACCATCCCACCCCAGGTTTCTGCCCTTCGAGCATAAGCGCCGACGGTGGCCGGTGGGAGGGACGAGGGTGCCACGGTGCCTCCGTTTGGCATAAATGGGGGATGCTTAACTCGGCGGTAACATCTGGCTAGACGGGCGGAGAAGCGGACCTGTCCAGAGGAACCCCGGAGGGCGTCGTGGCCGAGGCATACATCATTGGGGCGGTCCGGACCCCCGTGGGCAAGCGCGACGGTGGGCTGGCGAAGCTCAACCCGGTCGATCTCGGGGCGCACGCGCTGCGCGCACTGGTGGAGCGCACCGGGATCGACGCCGGCGCGGTCGAGGACGTCATCATGGGGTGCGTCTCCCAGATCGGCCCCCAGTCGCTGGACATCGCGCGGCAGGCGTGGCTGTCCGCCGGGCTGCCCGAGCACGTGCCCGGGGTCACCGTCGACCGGCAGTGCGGGTCGTCCCAGCAGGCGCTGCACTTCGCCGCGCAGGCGGTGCTGTCGGGCACGCAGGACCTGGTGGTCGCGGCCGGGGTGGAGAGCATGAGCGTGGTCCCGATGGGGTCGAGCATCATGCTGCCGCTGGAGAAGGGGATGCCGCTGCCGTTCGGCACCGGGTGGAAGGACAGGTACGGCGACCAGGAGATCTCTCAGTTCCGCGGGGCGCAGCTGATCTGCGAGAAGTGGGGGATCGCCCGGCGGCAGCTTGAGGAGTTCGCGCTGGCCAGCCACCAGCGGGCGGTGCGCGCGATCGACGAGGGGCGGTTCGAGCGGGAGATCGCGCCGGTCGGCGACGTCGCGGTGGACGAGGGCCCGCGCCGGGACACCTCGCTGGAGAAGATGGCGGGGCTCGCGCCGCTGCGAGAGGGCTGGGAGATCACCGCTGCCACCGCGTCGCAGATCTCCGACGGCGCGGCGGCGCTTCTGGTGGCGTCCGAGCTGGCGGTGCGGCGGCACGGCCTGACGCCGCGCGCGCGGATCGTGGCCCTGGCCGTCACCGGCGCCGACCCGGTGTTCATGCTCACCGGCCCGATCCCCGCGACCGAGCAGGTGCTGGCCAAGGCGGGGCTGAAGGTCGGTGACATTGACGTGTTCGAGGTGAACGAGGCGTTCGCGCCGGTGCTGATCGCCTGGTCCGCCGACACCGGTGCTTCCCTGGAGAAGACGAACCCGAACGGCGGTGCCATCGCGCTTGGCCATCCGCTCGGCGCCACGGGTGCCGTGCTGGCCACGAAGCTCCTGCATGAGCTCGAGCGGTCGGGAGGCCGCTACGGGCTGCAGACGATGTGCGAGGGCGGCGGCCAGGCCAACGCGACCGTCATCGAGCGTGTTGGGTGAGAGGGAATATCCAACTTCAGTTTTAAGTTTGCCTACAGTGCAATAGGATGAAGCCTGGATCTAGTGTCTGGGACATCCTGCGACTGGAGGTGAATTTCAGTGCTGCTTACATCATTCGACCCCTTCGTGCGCGTGTTCGGTGCTACGAACGGGACCACCGCCCGAGTGCGGACGATCATGCCGATGGACGTGATCCGCCGCAAGGACGAGGTTCTGTTCCGCTTCGACCTGCCGGGCGTGGACACCGAGTCCATCGACGTCACGGTCGACCGCGGCGTGCTCACGGTGAGCGCGAAGCGGAGCGAGGAGACCACCGAGGGCGAGAACCCGGTCCGCCGCGAGCGGATCCGTGGTTCCTTCACCCGCCGCGTCTACCTCGGCGACACGCTCGACTCTGACAAGATCGAGGCCACCTACAACGACGGCGTGCTGGCCATCCGCCTGCCGCTGCTGGAGAAGGCCCAGCCTCGCAAGGTCGAGATCCACACCGACAGCAAGAAGGAGATCGCTGCCTAAGAGCAGGATCGCTGGTGCGGGCCCGGTGTGCGATGCCTACCGGGCCCGCAGGTGTTTCTGCTCGTAGCCTGAGCCAGGGAGTTAGCCATGCCGTCGTTGCCGTTTGAAGATGAGGACCTGCCCATCTTCACCGTGGGGCAGGTGTCCGGCATGCTCGAGGTGCAGCAGGCGTTCCTGCGGCGCCTCGACGAGTTCGGGGTCGTACGGCCGTCGCGGTCGGGTGGTGGTCAGCGCCGGTACTCTCGCCGTGAGATCGTCACGGTCCAGTACGTGGTCAGGCTCACCGGCGAGGGCATGACGCTGGCAGCCATCCGCCGGATCCTCGAGTTGGAGGCCCAGGTCAGGGACCTGGAATTGCAGTGCGCCGAGCTGCGGGTGCGGTTGCACCAGCTGCTTAGCGAGGCCGGCGAGGAGCCAGCCCAGCGGTAGCGCGAGGTTCAGGGCCGGGACCGCAAGGGGTGACGCTGCCGTCGGCGTCTGGCTGTTGAGGTTCCGGTACGATGTCGGGGCGAGCTACGGGCTGGTCCGGCCTGGGAGCCGCGCGGGTGTAGTTCAATGGCAGAACGTCAGCTTCCCAAGCTGATAGTGCGGGTTCGATTCCCGTCACCCGCTCGGGCAAATGTGCAGGTCAGTGCATTATTATGCCCGATCGTCATCCTGGTCGCGTGGGGGGCTTGACCGTAGGTTGGTGTGCGCGCAAGCTCGTGCCGGAAGGCAGTCGCTGAGGGCGGGCCGATGTGGACGGCACTATGCGTAGGGAAGCCCTGGCCTACGCAGACGGTGTCTGTTACGAAGGGTGAGCACCGGCCGGGCTGGCAGCGTAGACATTCGGTGCATCAGGGCACATAACGCCGATTACGCAGTCGCCAGGTCTCCATTACCAGATTCTAGGCGGGCACGCAGATCATGCGGTTATGGCACCCAAACCGGAGTCGGCCCGGATTGCTCTGCTTCATTGACAGCATGACGCTGGCCTGCCCGGTGCGGACGGGCAGGACGAACGCCATGAGCGCGATCCGCCCGCCTGGGCCGGTGGTGAGCTGGGGCTGGAAGTAGGCGGTGGTGGAGCGCGCGAACGGTCTGGCCATGCCCGGTGGTGGTGATGACCCCGATCCGCTCGGTTAGGCCTTGGGGCGCCCCGGCCTTGGTCTTGGCCGGCTGCTGGAGGACCAGGCGCGCAGGCCCTCGTCGGTGAGCACGGCAGAGAAGGCCTCCTCGATCGCGCCGACGAGTGGCGCGTCGCCGCCGAAGTGGGCGGGCAGGAGCGGCGGAGGGCTGGTGCGCCGGAACTGCATGAGTCCCGCCAGGTACGCGGGGTAGACCTGGCCGCCGGCGATGTCCAGCAGGTCCCGGCCCAGCCCCCCCAGCGTGATGATGCTGGGGTCCAGGGCGTTGGCCAGGCCAGCGGCGCCGGTCCCGACCGAACGGGCGACGGCCTGGACGGCGCGAAGCTCCGCTCGCGGGGGCGTGCCGGGGATCAGGCTCGCCCGGGCGGCGGCGAAGACCTGGCGGCTAAAGCTGACCTCGTCAGCGGGCGGCGGCTGATTCAGCAAGCGGGCGATCGCGGCGCCCTCGATCGCGGTGTTCCAGCACCCCCGCGCCCCGCAGCGGCACGGCTGAGCCGGGTCGCCGAACGGCATGTGCCCGAACTCGCCCGCGGTCCCGGTGGCGCCGAGGGCTGGCCTGCCATCTTCGACGACCGCGCCGCCGAGACCGGCCTCGATGAACAGGTGCACCATCAACTCCGAGCCGGCCGCTGAGCCCCGCCGGGCCTCAGCGACTGCGGCGAACGTCGCGTCGTTGCCAGCCAGGAAGGGCCGGGCACCGCGGTCACGCGGCCAGAGCATGGACAAGTCGACGTCGCTCCAGCCGAGGTTGGCGGCCTGGGCCAGGCGGTTGCCGCGCACGGTGCCGGGGACCGACACGGCCACCGCCCGGATGCGCAGGCCGTAGCGCCTGCGCAGGGACCGCAGCCGGGCGGCCAGGACCGTGAGTACCTCGCCGGGATCCCGCTGGTGTGGGCGCTGGGTATGGGCGAGCTCCGTGCCGCCGAGCTGGCCCACGGCGATCCGCCACGTCTCATGCCCGATGACCACGGCGACCACCAGCGGCCCGCGCGGGTGCGGGCCGAGGGCCGTCGTCGGCCTGCCGCGGGCGCCGGTGGGCGGCACCGGATGCTCGCTGAGCAGGCCGAGGCCGCTCAGCCGGGCCACCGTCTCGGTGGTCAGGCCGCTGGTCATCGCGAGCTTGCGGGCGGCCGCCGCCCGCTCGATGCCGGGCTGGTGGTGCACCGCGCGCAGCACCGCCACGGCTGCCGACGCCCGCCGCCGGTCCGTCATCGCTACCACGCCGGTTATTTTACTCGTAGACCGAGTATAATGCGGAGCGTGGTCGCACTTCTTTCGCTGATCACGGTGGTGTCGTGGGGAACCTGGATCCCGCTGGCCCAGGCTGCGCCCGGCGTGCCGCAGCGGACCCGGATCCTCTACGTAACGGTTGGCAACGTCATGTTCGCCGGGGCTGCCCTCGTGGTCGCGGGCGGTCATCTTGCCTGGGGCTGGCGGAGCTTCTGGCTGCCGGTGGCCGGGGGCGTCGTCTGGACGGCGGGGAACTACTCCGCGTTCCGGGCGTCCGAGGCCATCGGCCTCGCTCGCGCCGCGGGCTCGTGGACGCCGCTGAACATCATCGTCGCGTTCGTGTGGGGAGCGGCCCTGTTCGGCGAGCTTGATGGCCTCAGCGGCGCCCGCTTCGCCGTGCTCGGCGGGGCGCTCGTGCTGGTCGTGGCCGGTGTTCTGGTGATCGTCAGATCCCAGGACGCACGCCCGGCCGGCGCGCCACCGCCCGGTGCCGGGCTCGCGGCGGGCCGTCAGCGACCCCGGGTGACGACGTCCGTGACGACCGCGCCAACCGGGTCGGCCGCAACCGCCAGGCCTACCGCCCCTGCCGGGCCAGTTGCGCCGGCCGTGCCGTCCGGGCCCGCCGCGCCGCCCCTGCCCGTCTCGCGCGGGGCCGGCCAGCATCGCCGTGGCTTGCTGTGGGCGGCCGCCGCCGGGGTTCTATGGGGCAGCTACTTCGTGCCGGCGCAGGCGGCAGGCGTGACTGCGCAGGTCACCGATTTCCCGCTGGCGGTCGGCATGCTGGCCGGGGGCCTAGCCCTGGCTCTAACCGGCGACGGGCCAGTCAGGCTGCCCGCGGCCGGCGCCACCGCCAACCTGGCGGCTGGATTCCTGTTCGGGATCGGGAACCTGGCTCTGCTCGGCCTGGTCTCGCGCGTGGGCACCGGCGTCGGCTTCACCATCGCCCAGCTCAGCCTGCTCGTCAACGCCAGCATCGGCATCTGGCTGTTCAAGGTGCCGCCGCCGGGCTCGCGAGCGGCGAAACTCGCCACGGCCGGGATATTGATCGCCGGCGCGGGCGGGGCGCTCATCGGCGCGTTGCGGTAGCAGCCGCCCCGGGGCCGTCGGGTACCCGGCCGGAACGGCGGGCGGACCGGCTGAGCAAGAGATTGCTCTGGCCACGGTGTCTATGTGCTGGCCTGCATCGATGCCATCGTTTGCCACCGCGGCAGACAGCCCGGTATTCGGCACCCGCAGGGGGTCCGGGGTGCAGGGACCCGCATGCGGCATCGCTGGGCCGCTACGCGGAGTGGAATCTGCGGTGCAGGTCGCGTACCTGTTCCGCTAGTTCGGGGGCCGGGCCGGCCACCACGAGTCCGGGAACCACCTGGGTGATCGCCAGGGGCAGGACCGGGGGCGGGCTGACTCCCAGGTCGGCGAGCCAGCCGCCCAGCTGCTGTGATGAGGTCGCGTACACGATGCGCCCGAGCCCGGCCCAGCCGTGGGCGGCGGCGCACATCGGGCAGTGCTCGCCGGAGGTGTAGACCGTCGCCGCGGCTCGTTCGGGCGGGGTCATGTTCACCGCGGCCCACCGCGCCAGGGCGAACTCTGGGTGGCGCGTCGGGTCCCCGGTGGTCACCTCCCGGTTGCGGTCCTCGGCCAGAACGATCCCATCCGCGGCGACGAGCACGGAGCCGAACGGGAAGTCGCCCGCCTCAACGGCTTCTGCCGCCAGCTCGATGCAGCGGCGCAGGTGGCCCAGGTCGGCGTCGGTGACCTGTTGTGTCATGGTTGCTCCCGAAGGTGAGGTGTTCGCGCCCAGACCGTCGAGAGCGCCTGCCAGGCCTCCTCCGGGCGAAGGGTCTCGCCAGGGTCGCCGCTGAACGGATCGAGCACGACGGTGTCCGCGCCGAGCAGGCGCAACTGGGCGAGGTCGTCGAGGACCTGGCCGATCGTTCCCTCCCCGGCCAGGCGCCCGGGGCCGGTGACCGGTGACCCGGCAAGCCGCAACGCGATGCGCGGCGCCAGGCCCGGAACCGGCCGCCGCAGTTCGTCCGCGAGCGCCGTCATCCGGCCCACCGCCTCGCGCAGCCAAGGCATGGTGAACCGCAGCGGATGCCACGCCTCGCCCAGACGCACCGCCCGGCGCAGGCCCGCATCACTGTTGCCGCCGACCCAGATCGGTATCCGCCCACCGCGGTAGTCCGCCTCGTCCGCCCAGGCCGCGCGGACGGCCCGCAGGTAATCGTCGGTCAGCTTCCCCCGCTGACGGAACGGGACGCCGAGCGCGCCGAACTCCTGCACCGCCCAGCCGGCGCCCACCCCCAAGACCAGCCGCCCGCCGCTGAGGTCGTTGAGGTTCGCGGCCATCCGGGCGATCAGCAGCGGGTGCCGGTACGGCACGATCAACACGGTCGTCCCCAGCCGGATCTTGCCGGTGATGCCGGCTAGTGCGATGACCACGAACGTTCACCGGGTCAGCTGAGATACCGGCGGGGTCGGGCCCGTGAGGGTGGGGCTGATGGGGACACGGACTGGTCACGTAGTTAGCCCAGGCTGTCCCAGGAAGTCGCCCCATGTGCCTGGGGCGCCGGGCGGCACTGCGCGCGGACGCGGCGCACGCCACGCTGACGACGGAATGTCAGCCCTCGCCTATCGTGCCACTGGCATGTCAAAGGAGACCTGGAGGACGGATGGGCTTTTGGGGCACCTACATCGTGGCGCGCGCGGACCAGCCGCTGCCCGAGCTTCCAGCACTGCGGCAATCGGCGGGGTCGGTCATGTGGCACGGGCGGGGCCCAGGCGGGTGGCAGGCCGTCCAGGTGCACCGCGGGCCTGACGGGTGGGCGTCGTCGGAACTGCCCGCGCGCTGGGAGGCCACGCTCACCGCGCTCATGGAGCAGGCCGGGCACCCGGTCTTGGCCGCCGTCATCATGGACAGCGACGGTGCCCAGCTCATCGGGTACAGTCCCGTGGCTGGCCGGTGGGGTGGCTGGCTGATGCTGGACCGCATCATCGGGCACATCATCCCCGATGCCTGGCCGATGATCGTGTCCTGGGACGAGGACAAGGGCCAACCGCAGCTCGAGGCCGATGACGATGAGGACTACCAGCGGCGGCATCAGGCGGCATTGGACCGGGTGCACGCGGTCGGGCCGCCCGCGCCGGGCGCGGCACCCCTCGCCGTCACATGGGCGTCCGAAGCCGGGCTCCAGCCGGACCCCGCCACGGTCGAGGCCGCGCTGGAGGCTGGTGACGTCTTTTGCGAGGACGTATTCTTCGGGCTGCTTGCCGCCCTTGGCGTACCGGACCTCACCAGCGAAGTCACGAGCGCCTAGGCCGGCAGAGCCTGCGACGTCTAGCGTCCAGCCGGAGGCAACCTAAAGTCCCTCTAGCGCCGCAAGCCCGCGAGAAGACCCTCCGCACCTATGTCACCAGCGGCCGCGTCAGGGGACAACGCCGGGCAAAGCTAACTGAGACAAACCCGCTGCGAATTCACCCACGGCGCGGCTGGTGTGCCCTGATGGACACCGGCCTGGCTGGTCATGCGGCTCTGGCGCCCGGCTGGGGGCGTCCCCAGCGTTGCCGGCGTTCGCTGCGGATGCGGGCGCGTTCGCGGCGCTGGGCGGCCAGGACGTCGGGGTGGCGGGCGTTGGCGTTGCGCCAGCGTAGGTAATCCTGCAGCTTGCGGGCCAGGACGGTGTGGTTGCGGTAGTCGGATCCGCCCAGGACAAAGGTGCGTACCGGCCCGAATTGCGGCTCAATCGGGTTGGCCCAGGAGGCGTTGGTGGGCGTGAAGCACAACTCGACATTGGCCCGCTCGGCCCAGCGCCGGATGGCCGGGGTCTTGTTCGCCGACAGGTTGTCCAAGATGACGAACAGCCGGTAGCCGCCGGGCCCGACAGCCCGGATCGATTTCAGCGCGGCCAGGGTATGGTCGGCGCCCTTGCGCTCGCGCAGCACACCCCACAGTTGGTCATCGCCCAGGCAGTAGCAGCCGTGGAAGTAGCGGACGCCGTGGGTGCGGTGATAGGTAGCCGGCAGCCGGGCGGGCCGGTTGCGCGGAGCCCAGGAACTGCCGTGGACCGGCCGGATCGACAGCGGCCCGAACTGGTCAAACGCGAAGCACCGGCCCGGGAAATGCGTAGTCACGTGCTCGATCCGGTCCAGCTTGGCATCCCGGTCCGGGTCGGTGGACTCCTTCCAGGTCCGGGTGCGCTGGAAGGTAATGCCGCGGGCGTGCAGGATCTGCCGCAGCCGCTCCCGCCCCACCGTGACCGGCCGACCGGGGTAGCTGGCTAAATACGCAGCCAGCTTGCGCAGGCTCCAGTGCGTGAACGGCAGGCCCAGCTTCTCCGGCCGGGTGGTGGCCGCCGCGACGATCACGTCTATGTCCTCGTCACCGATCCGGCGGGGACGGCCTCCCGCCCACCGAGGGTCCAGCGCGGCCAGTCCCTTGGCGTTGAACAAATGGATCACATCCCGGACGGTGTCCTCATCCGCGGCCACCAGCCGGGCAATCGCTGGCACCGGGGTACCCGACGCCGACGCCATAATGATCATCGCCCGGCGGACCCGGATCGACCCGTGCTTACCCCGCCGCACGATCTGCTGCAGCCGACCGCCCTCTTGATCGGTCAGCCGCCGCGCCCGCACCGGCTCGCCCATCACACCTCCCAGCACCCGATACCACCACGACATCGAGTGTGAAAGCGGGATCACGGCGCGTCAGCCCACCCCGGCGAACGTATCTGGTCACCGCACTAGCCAGGCCAGCGTGGTGAACGGTTCGTAGAACGGCACCGGATACTGCTCGGCCACATCGGGGGTCACCGCGACGTGATCGGAGATCATCAGCAAGTCGAAGCCAAGACCCTCCACCGCCTGCGCCCACCGGCGCAACACGCCCGGTTCGGTGCCAGGCCCGAAATTCGGCACGTTCACGCCCATCCGCACCGGGCAAGGCTACCCAGCGATCATCCAGAAAAGGAACGGATAAGCCGGGAACGACAGCGGCCATTTGCCCCGCATAACGGTGCGCAAGACTCACAGCCATGGCACCTGGCACCAGCAGCAACCCCGACGATGAGCACGCCGACGACGAGTACGCCGACCACGACGCCGAGGATCGCGAGCAACCCTCGGCGCCGGCCGCGATTCCCGACGACGAGCCCGAAGACGATGTGCTCGAATAGCGGCAGGAGATCCCCTACGGCGACGACGACCGGTAACCGCCGGCCAGCACTCAACCAGTCGTGCCCGGACGGTAGGGCGCGGGGCTTGAGCCCGGCGCGGGAGCTCTGCACCCGGTCATCCGCTCGGTGGGCTGACTGCTAGTGATCGGGCACGTGGAGCTCTCGGCCGCGGTAGAACCGCTCCTGCTCCCCCACGACGTAGTCAGCCATTGCCTCCCGCCGCCGGGCCTCTGACGCCGAGGACCGCCACGCCTCGCACAGCTCCGGCGAGGCCCAGAACGAGACCCCGATGATTTCCCGCTCATCGTCAGACCAGTACGCGTAAGCGCGCAGCATGCCCTCCGGATGGGTGTCGGGCCGCCACGCCCGCTCGAACTCGGCCAGCGTGCCCGGCTTGAGCTGGCGGGTGGTCATCCAGACGAAGTGCTCCTCCACCGCGGCCTCCTCCCGGGACCCGCCGCGGCCACCAGTCCGCAGCAACCCCATCAGGCGATTCTTTACCCACAGCCTCGGGATCCCGGACAGCGGGACACCGACAGCGCAGGCGGTTGGCGCAGATCAGCCCAATCTGCCACCACGGCAGACAACCATGTTGCCGACCACGTGCCGTGCATATCGGCGGGAGTGTGCGCGGCGGCCGTGAAGGACTTCGCTACGGTCCGGAACCGTTCGGCGCACTACTGGGGACGCGCAGCCAAGGCCACGGACCGTCATGACCTACAGGGAACCCAGCCCCGCAGACCTGGAAGAGTGCTGGAGGCGGCCCCTCAGGAGTTCGAATCTCCCATCCTCCGCTGCCTGCGGCTGCGAGTGGATCACCTGGTGCGGCATCAAAGTACGGTCAACGGCCCTGGCTGACCTTCCCACGTGCTCAGATTCCTCTAGACGATCTTGCCGCGAGCAGATGGCAGGCAAACGG
>Ga0207646_10006368_pt1 | contig 12211 bp, 14 predicted proteins | sample KBSK5502metaG_FD_184343 | JGI IMG/M metagenome (GOLD analysis project Ga0207646, IMG submission 184343) | Corn, switchgrass and miscanthus rhizosphere microbial communities from Kellogg Biological Station, Michigan, USA - KBS K5-50-2 metaG... | ecosystem: Host-associated > Plants > Roots >...
GCGGACGTCGCTCAGCGTGAATTTCTCACCGCCGCGGTGGCCGGGCAGCGTGAAATCGGGCGCAGGGTCGCCCACTTTCAGCGTTGCGGTCCGGTCGGCGGTCGATTTTCTTCCGACGGAAACTGCCATCGAGCTCCTCCTCCTGAGTTGACGAAATAAGCGGCGCTCCACGCGCGCCGAAGGGGCCGTACTGTATCTGCTTTTGTCAGTGGGTGGAGGTCTTCTCCTTCACCTTGTCGGCGGCGTGCTCCAGCTTCTCCTCGGTGCGTTTGACGGCCTCGCTGTCGCGGACTTTTTTCGCCTCTTTCTTCAAGTCGCGACCGACCTTATTGAGGTCGTCCTTGAGCTGCTGCTCGTCTGTTTTCTTTGTCGTTTTGGTCTCAGTTTTCGTGCAGCCGGGCGCGGTGACGAGGAGGGCGAGAAGGATGATCATGCCGATGCGCTTCATGACCTCAGCACGTAGCAAATGCTGAGCCGCCGCACCGAAACAACCCCGCCAGCTGTCATCCCGAGCGTAGAGAGGGACCTGGGCGGATGGGCGGTGCGCGAAGGTCACATCGTCGCGACCCGCCCGCCCAGGTCCCTCGCTAACGCTCGGGATGACATGTGATTAGACTGACACCCAAATGAAATCGGTCATCACCGGCAGCGGGATCGGACTCCCGAAGAACGTGGTCCGCAACGACGCGCTCGCGCAGATCATGGACACGAGCGACGAGTGGATCCGGACGCGCAGCGGAATCGAGCAGCGCTACTACGCCGACGAAGGACAAGGCTCGGCCGAGCTCGGTGCTCTTGCGGCGGAGAACGCCCTCGGCGCGGCGGAGCGGAAGAAGGAGGAGATCGACGCGATCATCTTCGCCACCATGACGCCGAACTACTACTTCCCCGGCAACGGTCCCGTGCTGCAGGCGAAGATGGGCTTCCCCGAGTCGATCCCGACGTTCGACATCCGCCAGCAGTGCTCCGGATTTCTCTACGGTCTCGACCTCGCCGACTCGCTGATCAAGAGCGGAAAGTACCGGCGGCTGCTGCTCGTCGGAGCCGAGGTGCACACCGGATTCATGCCGTGGCAGGACGGTTGGGAGAACACGATCGGCGGCCACGTCGAGATCACCGAGGAGATGCGCGCGCGCAACACGGCAATCCGCGACCGGACCGTGCTCTTCGGCGACGGGGCGGGGGCGGTGGTGGTCGAAGCGAGCGACGCCGGCGAGCGCGGATTCATCGCCTCGAAGCTCTTCACGAACGGCTCGAACATCGGCGCGCTCTTCGTCCCCGGCGTCGGTTTCCATCGCCGGCCCTACGTCACCCACGATCAGATCGACAATAGCGATTCGATTCCGGTGATGGATGGCCGCCAGGTGTTCAAGGAGGCCGTCTCGAAAATGCCGGAGGCGGTGCGCGCCGTGGCGAAAACGGCCGGCGTGACGGTGGACGAAATCGACGTCGTTCTCGTGCACCAGGCCAACCTGCGCATCATCGAGTCGGTCGGCAAGCAGCTCGGACTGCCGGCGGAAAAAGTGCCGCACAACATCGAGCGCTACGGCAACACCACGGCGGGAACGCTGCCGATCCTTTACCACGAGTGCGTCGCCGACGGCCGTATCCGCCCCGGGATGCTGATCTGCTTCACCGCGCTCGGCAGCGGCCTGCATTGGGGGGCGGCGCTATACCGCACCTAAGCCGGCTGCGGGATCTCCAAGTGCAAGCCCGGATCTTGCGGCGGCTTGAGGAACTTCGATACGCGCGCGTCGCGTCTCACAGCTGTCTCGAACGCCGGGAGAATCGCGTCCGGCACGGACGACGGCGCGACGTCGAAGACGTTCAGCAACTTCGGATCGGCGGCGTGGTGGGAGACGTTGAACGGGCCGAGCTCGATGATCTTGGCCGTCATCTCCGCTTTGATCTGAGCGGCCGATTTCCCGGCCGCTTTTCCGGCGGCGTAGACGTCGATCACCATTCGTCCCGGCTCCTTGTACAGGTTCTTCTGCGCGGCGACGCCGTGCGCCTCGATGTTGTCGAACATCACGCGCGCCTGATCGGCGGGCGAGCGTTGCGTGCTGGAGATGGTCAGCCGCACCACGCCCGATTTGTGCATCACGTCGCGCAGCACGCCCAGCGAGTACGGCGTCACGTCGGCAGGTTTCGCGTTCGGTCCGAAGACGATGTCGTCCATACGAGCACTCCTCCGCAATGATGATGTGGCGTAAGTATGCCACTAATCAGCGAGGTAGCGCTCCATCAACCGCGCGTTGTCCTCCATCGCCCTCAGCTCGATGTAGTACGCCCGCGCGAACGTCAGCAGCGTCGTGAACGCCAGCACGTCGTGCAGCCACACCGGCGTCCGGCCGCTCTTCACGCCGCCGCCCATGATGAACGTGATCATCACGAAGGCCAGCGCCCACATCGCGGCGGGGAAGACTTTCGACTTGTAGCCGCGCGTCCGGCGGACGACCTCGACGTCGTTGTTCGCCTTCTCCTTCAACTCCTTTCCGGTGCCGATGAAAAAGAACATCGTCATCGACTGGGAGAAGAGTCCGACGACCACGGTGGCCATCGAAACGAGGATGTGGGTGGCGGCGTGCGCGGCGTCGGCGCGGAAGCCGAGAACGATCGTGACGATCAGTCCGGCGATGGTGAAAAGAGTGCTGGAGAGGAGGACGGAGGCCATCGGCGCGACATGCTAGACTCCCGCGCCGTGCCGGACAAGACGAGTTATCGCGATGCCGGCGTCGACATCGACGCGCAGGACGACGCGCTCCGCGAAGTCCGCCGCATCGCTCGCGACACCTTCACCCCCGGCGTCATCTCCGACATCGGCTCGTTCGGCGGACTTTTTCGCGCCGATTTCTCCGGTATCGAGTCGCCGATCCTCGTCTCCTCGACGGACGGCGTGGGGACGAAGCTGCGCGTCGCGCAGGCGATGAAGATTCACGACACCGTCGGCTACGACCTCGTCTGCCACTGCGTGAACGACATCCTCGTGCAGGGGGCGCGGCCGCTTTTCTTTCTCGACTACTTCGCCACCGGGAAGCTGCGGCCGCCGGTGATGACGGACGTGATCCGCGGCATCGCCCGCGCCTGCAAAGAGAACGGCTGCGCGCTGATCGGCGGCGAAACGGCGGAGATGCCCGGCTTCTACGCGGACGACGACTACGACGTGGCCGGCTTCATCGTCGGCGTGGTCGATGAGTCGAAGGTGATTACCGGCAAAGAAGTTCGCGCGGGCGACGTCCTCATCGCCCTGCCGTCCGCTGGCCTGCACACCAACGGCTACTCGCTCGCGCGCCGGATCGCCGGTGACCTGCAGACCGTCGTCCCCGTCATCGGAAAACTCGGCGAGGCGCTGCTCGCGCCGCACATCTCGTATCTGAAACCGCTGCTGCCGCTCGTCGAACAGCGGGCGCTGCACGCCCTCGCGCACATCACCGGCGGGGGCCTGACCGACAACGTGCCGCGCGTGCTCCCCGACAACCTCGACGCCAAGATCCGGCTCGGATCGTGGCCGGTGCTCCCGATCTTCCGCTACCTGCACCAGCAGGGGAACGTCGACGCCGGCGAGATGCTGCGCGTCTTCAACATGGGCGTGGGGATGGTGCTGATGGTCGCGCCGGAGAAGGTCGACGACGTGGCGAAGCACTTCGGCGTGATCGGACAGAAGTTCTTCTTCATCGGCAACGTCGTGAGCGGCAGCGGCAAGGTGGTGTACGACGCGCCGCCGTCCGGCTTCGCCTCGTGGATCGAGTAGGACTGCGTGAGGCTCGCCGTTCTCTTGTCCGGTCGCGGGTCTAATTTCGAGGCGATTCACGCGGCGATTGCCGCCGGCCGCCTTTCCGCCACGATCGTCGCCGTCATTTCCAATCGCACCGACGCGCGCGGCCTCGGGCGCGCGCGCGAGCTCGGGCTGCCGGCCTTTGCGCTCGACCACAAGAAGTACCCGACGCGCGAGGCGCACGAAGAGGACGTCCTGCGCGTGCTCGCCGAGGCGGAGCCCGACTTCATCGCGCTGGCGGGCTACATGCGCTTGCTCAGCCCCGCGTTCGTCGCCGCTTTTCCGCATCGGATCCTAAACATCCATCCCTCGCTGTTGCCGGCCTTCCCCGGCGTAGACGCACAAGCGCAGGCGGTGGCGTACGGAGTGAAGATCTCCGGCTGCACCGTCCACTTCGTCGACGAGAACCTCGACGCCGGCCCGATCATCGTCCAGCACGCCGTACCGGTGCGGCCCGACGACACCGGCGACACCCTGGCTGCGCGCATCCTCGAGGAAGAGCACGTCGCGTACGTCGAAGCATTGATCGCGCTATCGACGCAAGGCTGGCGGGTCGACGGAAGACGGGTCGTTTTCGGCTAGCGCCGTTTGGAGTGCGGCGGCACCAGCCGCCGCTTTGGAACACGCACGTGATGCGAAAGCGGTGGCTGCCGCCACCGCACTCCAAACGCCGCCGGCTAGAACGGCCAGAACTTCTTCCACCACGACTGCTTCTCGACGGCATTCGCCGCCACCGCCGCCACCCGCCCGATCTGCTGACCGCCTTGCGTCACGACGACGGATCCCACCTGCTGGCCGGCGCGCACCGGCGCGGTGACGGGGGTTGGGAGCAGCGACACTTTGATGCCCCCTTCTTCGCCGCGCTTCACGAGCGCGTTGATGTCGCCCGCGGCGGCGGCGTTGACGCTCTTCGCCTGACCGTCGGTCACCGGGGTCTGTCCGATCACCGCGCCGCGGTGGACAACCGGCTGCATGAAGTAGTTCGCGAATGCGTTCGTGAGGAGTCGCGACGCGATGCCGAACGAGCTGTTCGGACCGTGCGGCGTCTTCGCTCCCATCACCACGGCGATCAGCTTCATGCCGCCGCGCTCCGCCGACGCCGTCACGCAATAGCCCGCCGGTCCGGAGTAGCCGGTCTTGATGCCGGTCGCGTACGGGTAGTAGTCCACTTTCTTCGCGTTGATCAGGTGATTCGGGTTCGTCAGTCCCGCGGTGAACGTCCCGTTCGCGAACGGCGCCTCGGCCATCTTCGCGTACTGCGCCATGAGCGGGTATTTCGTCAGCTCGATGGCCAGGATGGCGAGATCGTGGGCGCTGGCCTGGTCGATCGCTTTCGGGTCTTTCGAGTTCGGGAGGCCGTGCGGGTCGTAGAAGATCGAGTGCGTCATGCCGAGCTGCTTGGCGCGTGCGTTCATCAGCTCCGCGAAGTTCTGCTCCGATCCCGCGATCTGTTCCGCGATCGCAGTCGCGGCGTCGTTGGCCGACTGCACCATTGTGGCGAGGAGCAGCGTCTGAATCGGAAAGACCTGTCCCTGTTTCGCGTAGATGCTCGAGCCCCCCATGCGGCTGACGAACGCGGAGATCGTCACCGGCGTGTCAAGCTTGAGGCGACCGGCCTTGATCTCCTCCATGGCGATCAGAGCGGTCATCATCTTCGCCATCGATGCCGTCGGCAGCATCTCGTCGGCGTTTTCGGCGAAGAGGACGCGGTGCGTCGCCGGCTCGATCACGTAGGCCGCGCTGTAGCCCTTCCCCGTGGTGTCGACCTTCGCTCCCGTGGCGGTTCCGGCTCCCTCTTCCTGCGCCCATGCCGGCGCGGCGAGGAGGACGGCGATGACGAGCAACAGCAAACGTTTCATGAGCACACTCCCACTGTGATTTGCGAATGCGACGAACTGCACGCGGCGTGCCCTATGACGCGCGCTTAACGCTGCGCTTCTTCCCGGCGCGCGACGTGCGCGGGATCGAGCCGATGACGGTCCAGTCGTGTTTGTGCACGGTGACCGGCCCCTTCGACTTCGGCCACAGCTCGATGGGGATGTAGTAGACCCCGTCGCCGAGGACGCGCGACTTGATGGCCAGGTCGCGCATGCTTTTGCAGAGACCTTTCTTGCCGCGGATGGCGCTCCGTTCGACTACGAGACCCGTCGGTTCGCCCATCCCTTCGTAGATGCTGATCTCCGCGCAGAGTGAATTCACCAACGTCATTGCTTCGACTCCAATCGCGCTGGTCAACAGAACACAGCGATCTCCGCAGCTGATCTAGCAAATTGCGATCCACTACAATCGCCCGATGGCTCACGGTGGAGAAAAAGAGAAGAAGCGGAAGTTGGACCGGGCCCGGCTGAAACTGGTGCTGCTCGACGCCGTGGAGGTGATCTGGGGCTCGCGCCGGCGGCTGCTGATCGGCATCCCGCTGCTGCTCATCAATCGTCTCAGCAGCATCGTCCTTCCGGCGATGCCGAAGTACCTGATCGACGACGTCATCGGCAAGGGCAATTACCGGATGCTGTGGACGCTGGCGATCATCAGCGGCGTCGCCGCGGCCGTCGGCGGTCTCTCCGACTACGCGCTGGCGCAGGTCCTCGGCATGGCCGCGCAGCGCTCGATCACGAATCTGCGCATGCGCATTCACCAGCACGTGCAGCGGCTGCCGGTGCAGTACTTCGATTCCACCAAGACCGGCGTGCTGGTGTCGCGCGTGATGAACGACGCGGAGGGGATCCGCAACCTCGTCGGCACCGGACTGCTGCAGATGTTCGGCGGCATCGTCACCGCGGGCATCGCCATCTGCATCCTTTTCTATTACAGCGCCCGTCTCGCGGCGATCGTCTTCGGCGCCTCGCTCTTTTTCATCCTCGCGCTGGTGTGGGCCTTCAACAACGCCCGCCCCCTCTTCCGGAAGCGCGGCGAGATGAACGCGAACCTCACCGGCCGCCTGGCCGAGGGGCTCTCCGGCATCCGCGTCGTGAAAGCCTACCGCGCCGAGAAGCACGAAGCGCGAGTCTTCGCGCACGGCGCGCACGAGCTGCTGCGGCTCGTGCTGAAGACGATGCGCATCGTCTCCGGCGTCGGCGCGATGACGACGCTCCTCGCGGGGATCATCGGGGCGGTGGTCATGACCATCGGCGGACGCGAGGTGCTGGCCCACCGGATGACCCTCGGCAGCCTGATGTCGTTCACGTTCTACCTCGGGCTGGTGGTCGTTCCGATCGTGCAGATGGTGTCGATCGGCACGCAGCTCTCCGAGGCGTTCGCGGGACTGGAGCGGATGCGCGAAGTTCTCGGCGAGATCACCGAGGACGCCGGCGATCGCGAGAAGGCCGCGGTCGACGACATCGCCGGCAACGTCGAGCTGCGCGAGGTGAGCTTCGAGTACACCCCCGGCGTGCCGGTCCTGCGCGACATCTCGCTCCTCGCGCCGGCGGGCAAATCGATCGCGCTGGTCGGCCCCTCGGGCGGCGGAAAGAGCACGCTCATCGGACTCATCGCCGCCTTCCACCGCCCCACCGGCGGCGAGCTTCTCATCGACGGCCGGCCGCTCAACGACCTCCGCCTCGGCGACTACCGGCGCCACATCGGCATCGTGCCTCAGGACGCCTTCCTCTTCGCCGACTCCATCTACGAGAACATCGTCATGGGGAAGCCGCGCGCCACGCGCGAGCAGGTCATCCGCGCGGCGAAGATCGCCCACGTCGACGAGTTCACCGACCGCTTCGAAGACGGCTACGACACGATCGTCGGCGAGCGCGGCGTCAAGCTGTCGGGCGGACAGAAACAGCGCGTGGCCATCGCGCGCGCGATCGTCGCCGATCCGCGCATCCTCATCCTCGACGAAGCGACGTCGTCGCTCGACAGCGAGAGCGAGGCACTGATTCAGGACGGCCTCAACGCGCTGATGAAGGGGCGGACGACCTTCGTCATCGCCCACCGCCTGTCGACGATCCGCAACGCCGACCAGATCGTGGTCATCGAAGACGGCCGGATCATCGAGCGCGGCACGCACGACGAGCTGATGTCGATCGGCGGGCGCTATCGGGCGTTGTACGAGAAGCAGTACGGCATCGCCATGAACCGCTTCGTGAATCCGGGCGAGGAGCTGGCCGCGGTCAACGGCTGATGCGCCCGTCGGCGACGCGGATCACGTAGTCGCCGAACGACGCCGCGTGTGCCGAGTGCGTGGCCATGACGATCGTCGGGCGTTGCGACGTGTAAATGCTGCGGATCAACTCCAGGACGCGATCGCCATTGCGCGAGTCGAGGTTGCCGGTCGGCTCGTCGGCGAGGATCAGCGGCGGGCGGTGGATGATGGCGCGTCCGATGGCCACGCGCTGCATCTCGCCGCCCGACAGCTCGCTCGGAAAGTGCGTGGCGCGGTCGCGCAAGCCGACCTGATCGAGCACCTCGTTCGTCCGCTTTCCGATGTCGGAAGCGCGGACGAGCGACAGCGGAAAGGCGACGTTCTCCGCGACGTTCAGCGTCGGAATGAGGTTGAAGAACTGGAAGATGTAGCCGATCGACTTGCGGCGGATCATCGTCAGCGCTCCTTCGCTAAGCGATGACGTCTCGACGTCGTCGAGCCTGATGCTTCCAATCGCCGGCTTTTCGACCGCGCCGATGAGATTCAACAGCGTCGACTTGCCGCTCCCCGACGCGCCCATCAGCACCGCGAAGTCCCCCGACGCGATCTCCAGCGAGACGTCGTCGAGCACCTGCACCGCCGCCGATTCTTCCGTTCGCTGATACGAATGGCTGACGTGCTCGAGCCGGACGCGCACGAGTCATTGTATTTTGGAGTGCGGCGGCGGTGCCGCCGCTTTCGCACGCCCTGGCACTGCGGATCGGGAGATCCGCTCTCCGGTTTGATAGTCTTGCGGCCGAGGAGGTCTCTCCGATGGAAGAAACGACAGGTACGACCGCGGGGGCTGCCGCCGACACCGGCGCGCAGGAAGGCTCGCGCTTCACGAAGGCGAAAGAGTTCGTCAGCGACAAATACGACGCGGCATCGGATGCCGTGCGCAATCAGTACAACCGCGCGAAGGAGAAGATCGACGACGTCGACTTTGGCGCGATCACCGATCAGGTTCGCAGCTACGTCCGCTCGAATCCCGGCAAAGCGCTGCTCATCTCCGTCGGGGTCGGCTTCCTGATCGGATTGCTGCTGCGTCGCGACCACGAGGAGTAGAACGATGACCACACCCCGAGACGAAGATCACGAGCGCGCCGCCGCCGGCATGGACTACGACTTCCCGATCAAGGAGAAGGCGTCGCACCTCGGCGCCGCGATCGCGGAGGGCGGTCCCGATGTCCTCTTCGACGAGATCGAGAACCTGCTCCCCGACTCGTGGCGCGAGCAGATCACCACCTTCCCGCTCGCCGCCATGGTGTTAGGCCTCGGCGTCGGCGTCTGGCTGGGGATGCGTAAAGGCGACGAGATCATCGCCGCCGGCAGCTCGATGCTCACCGCCGCGGCGATGTCGAACATTACGCACGTGATGGAGAAGGCGACGGGGACGGAGTAACGCGGTCACGCGGTTTCGCAGTTGGCCGAGGAACGCGACCGCGTAACCGCTTGCGTAAGAAGCTCCTACTCCTCACAATTCGAAACGAATGGAGACCCAACCGCTACCGCTCCAGTTCATTACCACGGGTCACCATCACCTCGAGTCGCTGGCCGCTGAAGTCCATCGCACCTACTTTTTCAAGTACGCGCCGGTGCGCGTCCGCTGGGGACAACGCATCACGCGCAAGCGCCGCCGCTCCATCCGGCTCGGGTCGTACAACCACATCACGCTCGAGATCCGCATCCACCCGTCGCTGAACGCGCCGCACATCCCGGCGTTCTTCATCCAGTCGATCATCCACCACGAGTACCTGCACCACGTCCTCGGCGCGAACCACAACCGCCGCTTTCACGCGCACGAGCGGCAGTTCCGCTACTACCGCGAGTCCCGCGAGTGGATCCGGCGGAACCTCTTCGCGCTCCTCGGCATGAAGCGGAAGGTCGCAGCGCCGCCCGCGGTGGTGGTGGTACCGCAGATGGCGCTGTTCTAGTCAGCCCCTCACCCGGCCCTTCGCTATGCTCAGGACCACCCTCTCCCCGCTGCCGCGGGGCGAGGGCCAACCGAACTATTGGCCTTCTCCCCGCCGCGCGGGGAGAAGGTGGCGCGTAGCGCCGGATGAGGGGCGGCGCTACGTCCCCATCGGGAATGTCAGGCCGTAAATCACGCCGCCGTGGAGGACGTCGAGCACGATCGACGAGCGCTCGGCGGAGTTGATCAGCGCCTGCTGCAGGTCGTCGATCGACCGCACTTCGACGCTGTTCACGCCGACGATGAAGTCGCCCGTCGAGATGCCGATGCGGTCGGCGCGCGAGCCGGGCGCCACCTCGTCGACGCGCACGCCGCGCGACCCTTCGCCGACGCGGATGCCGGCGATGTCCCACAGGATGCGCATGCCGAGGTCCTTCGGCGGATCGCCGGGCCGGACCGTCACCTTCTGCGCGTTGCCTTTGCGCGAGACGGTCAGCTCCACCGGCTGGCCGGAGGTGACGGTGGCGGTCATCGTGGAGAACGACTCGCGTGAGTCGACCGCGCGGCCGTTGACCGCGGTGATGACGTCGCCCGGTTGCAGCCCCGCCACCTGCGCAGGTGAGCCGCCGAAGACGCGCGCCACGAGCGCACCGCGCTGCACGCGCGCGCCGGTGCGCTTCGCTTCCTCGGGGGTCAGCGTCGAGGTCACCGCGCCGATCCAGGCGTTGTGCACCTGTCCGAATTGCAGCAGGTCCTGAATCACTTTCTTCGCCCGATCAACCGGAATGGCGAAGCCGATCCCTTGCGCGTTCGCGTAGATCGCGGTGTTGATGCCGACCACTTTCCCTTCGATGTTCAGCAGCGGTCCGCCGCTGTTGCCGGGGTTGATCGACGCGTCGGTCTGGATGAAGTCGGTGTAGGTGCGCCCCTGTTCCTTCGACGGCACCGAGCGCCCGAGGGCGGAGACGACGCCGGTGGTCACGGTGCCGCTCAGGCCGAACGGATTGCCGACGGCGACGACCGTCTCGCCGATCATCAAGTCCGACGACGTCCCGATCGGCGCGGTGGCGATGTTTTTCACCGCGACGCGCAGCACGGCCACGTCACTGTCGGGATCGACCCCGATCAGCTTCGCCTTGAGCTGCGTGCCGTCGTTGAAGTTGACGGTGATGCTCGACGCCCCTTCGACGACGTGGTTGTTCGTGACGATGATCCCGTCGCTCGACCAGACGAATCCCGATCCGAGCGACTGCGTGCGGTACGTGTTCTCGCGGCCTCCGAAGAAACCGAACGGATCGAAGAAGGGGTCGGCCTCGCGCCGCCGGATGGTGGCTTCGGTCTGGATGTTGACCACCGCCGGCAGGACGTTGTGCGCGACGACGACGACCGGCGTCCGCCGCGCGGCGCTGACGGTCGCCGGGATCGGCGCCGTCCCCGTTTGCGGCTGGCGGTCGACGGTCTGCGATTCCGCGGTCGGTTTACAGGCGAGGCTGGCGACGACGAGAAGGGCGACGATGCGGAGTTGCTTCATGGCGGAGGTAGAGTTTATCCCGGGATAAACTGAGGCCACCGATGCGCCTCACATTGATCTTCAATCCCGCGGCGGGACGCGGCCGCGCACTGCGGCATATTCGCGAGGCGGTGGCGGAGTTGACGCGGCTTGGCGGCGACGTCGAGACGCACGCCAGCGCCAGTCCCGACGACATGACGCGCGCCGCGGCGGAGGCGTCGCGCGATCCGAAGACGGAGCGGGTGGTGGTCTGCGGCGGCGACGGCACGCTGCACCTCGCCGTCCGCGAATTCGATTTGTCGCGCGGCACTCTGGCGCTCCTGCCGCTCGGCTCCGGCGACGACTTCGCGCGCGTCTGCGGCATCCCGCGCAACCTGCGCAGCGCGTGCGAGCTGGTGATCCGCGGCACGCCGCGGCAGGTCGACGTCGCCACGGCCAACGGCCGTCGCTACCTCGGCGTGGCCGGCTTCGGTTTCGATTCCGAGGTGGCGGCCTTCGCGCAAGACGTCCGCTTTCTGCGTGGATCGGCGGTCTACCTTTACGCGATCCTCCGCGTACTGCCGCGCTTCAAGCCGCATCATGTGCTGATCGACGGCACGCGCGAGGAGCAGATCATGTTCGCCGCGGTCGGCAACTCGCGGCAGTACGGCGGCGGGATCCGCATCGTCCCCGACGCGAAGATCGACGATGGCTTGCTCGACCTCTGCCTCGTCCTACGCAGCTCGCGTCTGCAACTGCTGAAGACGCTGCCGCGCGCCTACGCCGGGACGCACGTGAAAACGCCGTTCGTCGAGACCGGCCGTGCGCCGTCGTTCGAGTTCAGCTCCGAGCGCCCGATGGCCGTCTACGCGGACGGCGAGCGGCTGACGGAGACGCCGGTGAAGTTCGGATTGG
>Ga0207646_10006370_pt1 | contig 12207 bp, 9 predicted proteins | sample KBSK5502metaG_FD_184343 | JGI IMG/M metagenome (GOLD analysis project Ga0207646, IMG submission 184343) | Corn, switchgrass and miscanthus rhizosphere microbial communities from Kellogg Biological Station, Michigan, USA - KBS K5-50-2 metaG... | ecosystem: Host-associated > Plants > Roots >...
CGACCTTCCTGGCCGCGATGAAGACGTCGATGCCGGCCCCCGAGCCCAGGTCGAGGAACGTCTCGCCCTCTCGAAGGTCGGCGACCGAGACCGGAGATCCGCAGCCGTAGAAACGCTCGACGACCGCTGCCGGTATGTGGCCGATGTCCGCCGGATCGAATTTCGTCGGACAGCAGAGCTGGGGGTTCGGCTTCTCCGCCGCCTTGCCGTAGTACTCGCGCACGAGCTCGCGCGGCTTGTCGACGTCGAACGAGAGGACACAGTTGGAGTGGAGGGTCAGGACCGGCATTTCGGCCGCCGCGCCGTCCGCCAGCCCGCACGCGATCGATCCCTCCCCCATCGCGTGATAGAGCGCCGGAGGATCGTACCCGCTGCGCAGATTCCGGACGGCGCGCTTCGTCTCCGCGGTCTCGCGCATTGCGCGCCGCACGAGCGCGATCGAGATCGGGTAGTACGGATCGGGAGCGGCGAGGTCCCCTTCGCCGCTCGCGTCCGCCGAGAAAAAGTAGGCGTGCTCGATGTCCCCGCCACCGGTCAGGAAGTGGAACGGGTCGGCGAGAGCTTGGCCCCGGCGCGCGAGCGTCGCGTCGCGGAAACGGGCGAGGATCGGGCTCGATTCGAAGATCGTGTTAAGCGGATTCTCGGTGGCACGACCGCAGGCGAGCGGGCGGTGGTCGGCGAACGCCGCCGACGGATAAACGACGCCGTCGGCGTACACGCAGAGAGAGTCCCAGCCGGCGTTGCCGAGGTCGTACTTGACTCCCGGCTGACCGTTGACGCGCCGGCGAGCCGCCTCGAGGTTGTCGAGAGCCACGCCCAGGCGCGCGGCCTCGTCGGCCGTGCGCTCGAGTGCGGTCAGAATGTCCGCGGTCTCGGGGAAGAAGCCGTTGTCCGACTCCTTCGCGCGCCCGCGCCGATGCGACCACATCAGGTGCTGCGATTTCACCCCGGCACTTGCAGCGTGCCGCGTGAGTTCCGGGAGCTCCGCAAGGTTCTGGCGAGTGACGACCGTGGTGAGCGAGACATCGAATCCGAGATCGGCTAGCAACTTCGCGCCGGCGAGCGCCCTGACCAACGTGCCCGCTCCTCGGATCGGATCGTTCGTCTCCGGGCGCGCGCCGTCGATCGAGACCTGAAACTTGACGCGCTCGCGGGAGAGCGCCGACAGGAAGCCTCCCCGCGGTCCCCGGAAAAGCGTGGCGTTCGTGAGCACAATCACTTGACGCTCTCCCTCTTCGCTGATCGTGCGGAGAATCTCCTCGATGTCCGGCCGAAGGAAGGGCTCCCCTCCCGTCAGGTAGAAGCGCTCGACGCCGAGCGCGAGCGCTTCGCGCACGATCCTCCGGAGCAGCTCGGGAGGAAGGCCTGGAATCTCGCCCGGCCCGGAGCTGACGAGACAATGGGTGCACGCGAGGTTGCAGGAGTTGTTCGTGTGAAGCCAGAGCTCGTGGAGTCCCGTCGGCGCCGCATGGCTGCGGCGGCCGACGTAAGGCGGCCGCTCGAATGGCGACTCGGAGAGGAACCCGGCGCGCAGGCAGCTCTGGAGGAAGTCGTGGACGTGAAGCCAGGCCTTCCCGGCCTCCAGACCCTTCTGCGATGCGTACCGCGCGACGAGATCGCCGAAGGTCTTCCGGCCGTCGAGCCAACGGAGGATTTCCGCTCCGCGCTCGTCGACCGCGATCCAGTGCGGCGCCTCCGAGTCCAGGAAGTAGTCGATCTCCCCCTCGCGGAACGCGTAGAGAGGAGGAGCGTGAAGGACGGTCTTCTCCGAAATGTGCGGCATGAGTGATTCCTCCCCGAGGCCCCGAAGAGTTCAAACAGCGTGCGAGCCCGGAAGGTTCCGGGGGCGATCAGGCAGCCGCGGGCGGGGCGCGAAGGCCGGAGGGGCGGGTCCGCTCGGGAAGAAGCGACAGGAGCTGTGGCTCGCGGAACTGACAACGGAGCAGGGAGAGCGCCTGCCGTGCGGTTTCGCGCAGCCAGGCGGGCAGGGTGCGCAGGAGCCGGCCGAGCTGCCGGCGGCCATCGACGTCCGGCGCCGCCGCGACGAGGCGGACGCGCCGGCCCCGGGCGCGAAGGCTTTCCGAGAGCCGGAAGAAGACGTCGAAACGCCTCGGTGCGATGCGACGCAGGAGATCCAGGTCTTCCGCCGGCAGGGCGACGAGCGAGACTCCACCGTCGGGCGAGGGGGCGAGAACGGCGTCGGCTCCCGCTTCGAGAAGCCCGAACGCCGCGGCCAGAATCTCGCAAGACGGCGCGACGTCGCCTCCGACGAGGACCGCGGCGCCGCCGAGATCCGCGGCCTGCCGCGCCGCGTCCTCCAGCCGTCGGCCGAAGGAGTCGCCGCGCTGTTCGAGAAACGCGATGCCGGTCCCGGACAAACAGCGATGCCAGCCGGCGCGATCCGCGCGGGGAGCCGCGACGGCGAGTCGCGCTCCGGCGCGCCGGGCCGCGTCGGCCCAGCCGTGAGCGAACGCGGTGAAGAGTTGCTCTCCCGCTCTGCCGGCGAGCCCCTTTTCGAGCGCCTGACGCCGGGGTTCCCGGGCGAAGAGAACGAGGAGACGCGTCGCCACTCCCCTCATCTTACGACGCGGGAATCCGGCCGGATGGTTTTTAGGAAATGTTGCGGTCGATGAACTTGACGAACTCGCTCCGGGGCAGCGCGCCCAGGACCCGATCGGCCACCTGACCGCCCTTGAAGAGAATGAACGTGGGGATGGAGGTCACCTGGTACTTGAAGGCAACCTGCTGGGACTCGTCCACGTTGACCTTCGCAACCTTGAGCTTTCCCGCGTACTGGTTCGCCAGGTCGTCGACGATCGGTCCGACGGTCCGGCACGGACCGCACCACGGCGCCCAGAAGTCCACGAGAACCGGCACCGAGCTCTTCAGGATGTCGCCCTCGAAGCTCGTGTCGGAGACCTCCTGGACGTTCGGGTTGTTGGCCATCAGTGTTCCTCCAATCCAGAAATATGCACGATCATGGCCAGGCGATTCAAGGACGGATCCGTGCTTCAGTGCACGTGCGCGTGCACTTTCCCGCGCACGTGCGCGAGGCCTTCGCGCAGGAACCACGGCACCATGAGGAGAGAGAGAGCGGGATCGACCCAACCCGGGGCGCCCACGACTCCCCCGATCATCGCCAGAAGCGTGAGAGTGGAGTCGATCGAGCAGGCGATCGATTCCTTCGCCTCGGCCGCCAGCCCCTCGCTGCCGAGGCGTCGCGCCGTCTTCCACTTTCCGTAGCCCACGAAGGGCATCCCGAAGGACGCGAAGAGCGTCAGAAAGAGACCGAGCACGCTCTCCTGGGCGTGCGAGCCGTGCGTCAGTTCGTACACCGCGCGCGCGACTACATAGCCCCCGAGCAGGAGAAACGAGATGCCGATCCAGCGCGCGAGCATGCGGTCCCGCCGCGCATGGTCTTGCTCCCGGTCCGCGAGCAGCCGCAGGTGCCGCACGGCGAGGAACGCGGCGCCGCCTTCGATGACGCTCTCGAGCGCGAACGCCAGGAGCGCGAGACTTCCGGTGCGGAGCGCCTCGAAGAATCCCAGGCCGCCTTCGCCCACGACGTGGATGAACGTGAGCCCCAGCAGCCAGTACATCCGCCGCTTGAGAGCCGCTTCCGCCAGGGTGCCGGAAGGGAAAGGAGCGACGGCAGCGTGGTCCGGCACCGCGACATTCTAGGCGCTCCGACTTGCCCGGAAGGGTGCGGCAGGAATGGGGCAGGCGCGCCTCCCGTTTGCCGGTAAGATGCTGGTGTCGATGGAGAAAGTCCGCCGCCTCCGGGGCATGCGCGTCGCGATGCTCGTCGCGGCGTGCCTCGCGGCTTCCGCGGCCTTCGGGCTCCACCCCGAGCCGGCCTCGCCCTCCGGCAACCAGGCCCTCGCCGTTCGCAACGCGATAGCCGCCATGGATGCGCCGGCGAGCCACGATTGCCTCGCGTGCCGCGCCCACCGGCCGCTCCTCTCCTCTCCGACGCCGGCCGACGTCACCGCGCCACAGACGTCGTTCACCCCGCCGGTCGCGCCGCGCCCTCTCGCGGTCCGCCTCTTCCCCGTACTCTCGCGCGACGGCCGGTCCCCTCCCATCGCCTCCTAGAGCGTTTCTCACCCCGGGGCGAGTCGCCCGCGGGCGGTTCTCCAGCTCTCCAGGAGGTTTTCGTGAGCCGATCCGGAAAACTTCTTCTCGTGCTTTGTATCGGTCTGGCATTGACCGCGGGGGCACTCGCGCAGCAGCCCCCGCCCGAACCGACGCCCACGCCTGCCGCCGAGCCGCCGCCGGAGCCGACCCCTCCTCCCGCGCCGGAGGCTCCGCCGGCGCCTCCTGCCGTCGGCAGCCCCCAGAGCGGGACGTACTTCAACCCGGCGATCTCGGTCATCGGGAACTTTCTCGCGATCGCCGGCAAGAACCGGGTGGAAGATCAGCCGTCGCTGCAACTGCACGAGACGGAGATCGCGTTCCAGGCGATCGTCGACCCTTACGCCCGGGCCGACTTCTTCATCTCGCTCTCCAACGGAGGAGTCGAGGTCGAGGAAGGCTTCATCACGTTCACCCATCTGCCGGCGGACCTGCTGCTGAAGGTGGGAAAGTTCAAAGCCCAGTTCGGCAAGGTCAACACGATGCACGCGCACGTGCTCCCCTGGGCCGACGTGCCTCTCCCGGTCGTCGACCTGCTCGGCAGCGAAGACGGATGGAACGACGCCGGACTCTCGCTCGCGCGCATCATTCCACTGCCGGGCGACACCTTCTCGGAGCTGACCGCGCAGGTCTTTCGCGGCAAGTCGGAGGGCCTTTTCGAGGCGCCCTCACGGAACGCCCTCTCCTACCTCGGCCACTACCGCGTCTACAGAGACATCGGCGACGACCACAACGTCGAGGTCGGAGCCACGTGGGGCCGCGGGCACAACGGCGTGACCGCCGATTCGGAAACGACCTTGGAGAACGTTCACCTCGTCTACCGCTGGCGTCCGCTCTCGGGAAAGCCCTATCGCGGCTTCATTCTGCGCAGCGAGCTCTTTCGCAGCCGGCGCGAACAGCTCGACGGCAAGCAGAACTCGCGCGGCTTCTACGTGTCCGGCGACTACCGCCTCGGGCAGCGCTGGTTTGCCGGCGGTCGATACGAGTTTTCCGACCACAAGGACGACGCCGGCCTGCGCGACCGAGGCGAAGCCGCGATCCTGACGTTCTGGCCGAGCGAGTTCTCGCAGATCCGGGGAGAGCTGCGCCAGCGGCGGTACGCCGGAGGAATCAAGGCGAACGAAGCCTTCCTCCAATTCCAATTCTCGATCGGCGCGCACGGCGCCCATCCGTTCTGAGGACCGAAAAATGAAAAAAGCCGTTCTCCTCGCTCTCGTCCTTTCCGTCGCCGCTTCGCCGGCGTTCGCGGTGGTCAAGGTCGTCACGAGTCTCCAGGACTTCGCCTCGATCGCCGACTCGATCGGTGGCAAACGGGTCGAGACCTTCGCGATCGCCAAGGGCTATCAGGATCCCCACTTCGTGGATCCCAAGCCTTCCTTCGTCCTGAAGCTGTCCCGCGCAGACCTGCTGATCGCCGCGGGCCTGGAGCTCGAGATCGGATACCTTCCACCGCTCATCGATCAGAGCCGAAACGAAAAAATCCATCCCGGCAGCCGCGGATATCTCGACGCCTCGATCGGCTGCGACATCCTCCAGCGGCCCACCGGCGTCGTCACGCGCGCAATGGGAGACGTCCATCCCTTCGGCAACCCGCACTACTGGACCGACCCGGACAACGGGCGCGTGATCGCGAAGGCGATCGCGGCGAAGCTCTCGGAGCTCGACCCCGCCGGCCGCGCCGACTACCAGAAGAACCTGGCGGCGTTCGAGTCGAAGCTCGCGGACAAGGAGAAGGATTGGGGCGCCAAGATGGGGCCGTACGCGGGCACCAAGGTCGTGACGTTCCACGACTCCTGGCCGAACTTCGCCAAACACTTCAAGCTCGTGATCCGCGGACACGTCGAGCCCAAGCCCGGAATTCCTCCCAGCCCCTCGCACACGCTGGAGATCATCAATCTGATCACCGCGGAGAAGATCCCGGTGATTCTGGTGGAGCCCTACTTCGACACGAAGACGCCGAACTCGATTGCTGCGGCGACCGGCGCTACGGTCGTCATGTTCTTCCCATCCGTCGGAGGAAAACCGGAGATCAAGGACTACTTTTCGCTGTTCGACTACGACATCGACGCCTTCGTCAACGCAATGAAGAACAAGAAATGAGCATCTTCCAGATCCTGCTGCCGGCGTTCGTCGCCAGCCTCATCCTGACCGGCATCCACGCCTATCTCGGCGTACACGTGGTCGAGCGGGGGGTCATCTTCGTGGACCTCTCGCTCGCCCAGATCGCCGCGCTCGGGACCACGGTGGCGTACCTGGCCGGCTACGACCTGCACTCGTCGACCGCTTACCTTTTCTCGCTCGGTTTCACGTTTCTCGGCGCGGCCATCTTCGCCTTCTCACGCTCCCACCGGAAGACCCGCATCCCGCAGGAAGCCATCATCGGCATCGTCTACGCGGTGTCGGCGGCGATCGCCATCCTCGTGATGTCGAAGGCCACGCAGGAGACCGAGCACCTGAAGGAGATGCTGGTCGGAAACATCCTCTCGGTGTCCTGGAAGGAGCTCGCCAAGACCGCGATCCTCTATTCCCTCGTCGGGGTCTTCCACTACGTCTTCCGCCGCCGGTTCCTGACGATCTCGATGAACGAGCCGGAGGCGGAGCGGCTCGGGTGGAACATCCGGTTCTGGGACTTCCTCTTCTACATGTCGTTCGGCTTCGTCGTGACGTCCTCGGTCGCCATCGCGGGAGTGCTCCTGGTCTTCTGTTTCCTGATCGTCCCCGCGGTGGCCGCGATGCTCTTTTCCGCGAGGCTGGGACCGCGCCTCGCGATCGGCTGGACGATGGGAGCGATCGTGTCCGCGGGCGGCGTCGCCCTTTCGTTTCTCCTGGACCTGCCGACCGGCGCCACCATCGTCGGCACTTTCGGCGTGGCGCTCCTCATTCTGGCGGGCGTGCGCCTCCTGATCGGAAAGAGAGTGTCGAACAGCACGGCGTGACGTTGAGCCGGAGCTATTCGAAGAAATACTCCTTCCGCGCGCGCACGACGAGCTCCGGCCGGTCGACACGAACGTCGATACGGTGCCACGACCGGGGCTTGAATCCCGCGACGATCAGAACACGAACATGCCGATCGCCGCCGCGAACATGACGAGCGTCACGAGAGACACGACCGCGAGACCGAGCCTGGAGCTGGGCTGCCCCTTCATCAGATTTCGGTCGCTCGCGACGAGCAGAACTCCGATCAGCAGGAACGGTGCGAGCAATCCGTTCACGATCGCCGTCCAGTAGAGCGCCTTGACCGGATTGACGTTCGCGAAGTCGAGCGCGATGCCCACGACCGTCGAGAGAACGACCACCCCGTAGAAGTAACGTGCGTTCTTCAGCTTCTGGTCGAGACCCTGCTTCCATCCGAAGGTCTCGGCGAAAGCGTATGCCGCCGAGCCGGCGAGAGTCGGAATTGCCAGGAGTCCGACGCCCAGGATTCCCAGCGTGTACAGGGTCTCCGCGAAGCGCCCGGCGAGGGGGCGCAGCGCTTCCGCCACCTGCCGCGACGTCTCGATGTTCGTGAGCCCATGGGCGTGGAGCGTCAGGGCCGTGGTCAGGATGATGAAGAACATCACCAGGTTGGAAAAGAACGTGCCGACTCCGACGTCGAGCTTGCGGTCTTTGATCTCCCGGGATGTCGCGCCGAACCGGCGGACGAGCATCCGACGGCCCATGGCTTTCTCTTCCTCGACCTCCTGAGAGGCCTGCCAGAAAAACAGGTAAGGAGAGATCGTCGTCCCCAGGATCGCCACGAGCGCGGCCCAGGCCTCCCGCCCCCGGGGCAAGGAGGGCACGAACGCGTCCTTGACGATGGAAGACCAGTCCGGACGCACGACGATGGCCGTCGCGACGTAGGCCAGCAGGACGAGGGCGAGCCACTTCAGGACCCGCGCGATCTGGTGATACCGGAACCGGATGATCGCCCAGGCGATCCCGACGCCGAAGAGAACGACGAAGAAATGCGAGTTCCATCCGGTCAGCATTTCCCCCGCGTCCGCCATGCCCGCCAGGTCGGCGCCGATGTTGATCGTGTTGGCGACGAGCAACGCGAGCGCCGCGGCGACGAGAACCGGCCTCGGGAACTTTTTTCGCAGCGCGCCCGCGAGCCCGCGTCCCGTCACCATGCCGATTCGGGCGCACATCATCTGAACGGCGGCCATCAGGGGCCAGGTCAGAGCCGCCGTCCAGAGCAGCGACGTTCCGAGGCGCGCGCCGACGACCGAGTACGTCGCGACGCCCGAAGGATCGTCGTCCGCGGCGCCCGTGATCACCCCCGGCCCGAGAACCGAGAAGAAGCGTCGAATGAAGCCGGGACGGGACGGGCGTTCCGGCTCTCCCGAGGGAGCGGGCTCCTTCACTTCCGCTCGCGCGCGAAGTAATCGCGCGTTGCCTGGATGTCCCGGCCGATCTGCTCGGCGAGGTCCGTCACGGATGGGAACTTTCTCTCTTCGCGAAGCCGGTCGAAGAAGAACAGCCGGACCTTCTCACCGTACACGTCCGCCGAAAAGTCGAGGACGTACGTCTCGATGGTCGTCGCGTAGTCTTCGTACACCGTCGGCCGCCGCCCGATGTTGGTGACGCAATCGAAACGCCTTCCGAACGAGCGGATGTGGATCTGCGTGACGTAGACCCCGTCGGCGGGATGGAGTTCGTTCTCCGGCTCGAGGTTGATGGTCGGATAGCCGATCTTCCGCCCGACCTTGTCTCCTTTGGCGACGAGGCCGTCCAGCTCGTATTCGCGCCCGAGCATCGCGTTGGCGCGCGCGACCTCCCCCCGCGCGATCGCCGTCCGGATTCGGGTCGAGGAGACCGGCTCCCCCTCGAAGAAGACTTCCTCGACCCCGGAGGCGACGAAGCCGCATTCCGGGCCCATCCGCGTCAGGAGCGCCAGGTCTCCGCGCTTGCCCCGTCCGAAGGCGAAGTGGCTGCCGAGAAAAAGCTCCGACACGGCCAGCCGCTCCTCGAGCACCGACCGGACGAATTCCTCCGGCTCGATCAGGGAGAAGTCCCGCGTGAACGGGATCACGAGGAGGTTCTCGACGCCGAGCGCCTCGATCGCCTCCTCCTTCTGGTGGAGCGTCTGGAGACGCCTCGGCGCACGGTCGGGACGAAGGACCGAGAGAGGGTGTGGCTCGAAAGTGATCGCGATCGAGGTTCGGCCGTTCTCCCGGGCGCGGGCGACGACGGCCTCCAGGATGCGCCGGTGACCGAGATGAACTCCGTCGAAGTTCCCGATCGTGGCGATCCCGCCGCGCGGAAGGTCCGTCTCCCGGAGCGGGTCGCGGACGACGTGCAGGGCCATGATCGCCGCCGGACCGTCCGGCTCAGACGATCCCGCCGACCAGGTCGTAGTCGTGTGCCTCCGAGATCCGCACGCGAACGATCTCGCCGGACGAGACGTCGCGGCCGCCGGTGTCGTTGATGAGGAGACGCCCATCGATCTCGGGGGCCTGAGACGGCAGACGCCCCTGGAGGAGATGCTCGGTCTCCTCGCAGGGGCCCTCGACGATCGCCTGGACGGTCCGTCCGGCGAGTGCCCGGTTCTTCTTCCGCGCGATCGGCCGCTGGAGCGAAAGGAGAAAATCCTTTCGACGCTCCTTCTCCTCCGCAGTCACCGGATCGCCCAGCGGCTCGGAGGCCGATCCCGGCTCGGGCGAATACGCGAATGCCCCGACGTTGTCGAGCTCCGCGCCGCGGACGAACTCACACAGCTCGCGGAACTCGGCTCGTCCTTCACCGGGGAAACCGACGATGAACGTCGTGCGGATCGCGATGTGCGGCACGATCTCGCGCATCCGGTCGACCATCGAGCGGTAGAAGTCGGGGTCCCCTCCGCGTCTCATGCCGGCCAGCACCGCGCGCGAGACGTGCTGGAGCGGGATGTCCACGTAAGGCAGGAATCGCGGCTCGGCCGCCATCAGCCGGAGCACCGATTCGTCGAGCGTTTTCGGATACGCGTAGAGGAAACGCAGCCAGGGGAATCGGGTGCCGGCGGCGAGCGCCTCGACGAGAAGGGTCAGTCCCTTCCGCTTCAGGCCGAGATCCTCGCCGTAGCGCGTCGTGTCCTGCGAGATCAGCACGAGCTCCGAGACGCCCTGCGCCTCGATCGCGCGCGCCTCCGCGACGAGAGACTCGATCGTGCGGCTCCTCTGTCGGCCGCGCATCTGCGGGATCGTGCAGAACGTGCAGGGATTGTCGCAGCCTTCCCCCACCTTCAGGTACGCATAGCCGCGCCGCCGCGAGAGGACGCGCGGCGCCGCCTCGTCGTAGAGCCGCGTCGCGAGCGGCTTCTCCGTGAACCGGGGAAAGACCGGCAGGCCGACCACGGCCGCGGGCGCCTTCTCCAGCTCGTCCAGGCCGACGAAGGCGTCCACTTCGGGAATCTCGTCGGCGAGCTCGCGGCCGTACTTCTGGACCATGCAGCCGGCGACCACGATGCGGTCGATCTCGCCCCGGCGCTTGCGCTCGACCTGCTCCAGGATCGCGTCGACCGATTCCTCCTTCGCCTTGTCGATGAACCCGCACGTGTTCACCAGCACGACGCGCGCGCGGCCGTCCGGGACGATCTCGTGACCCGCGCGCTGCAGGTGCCCGAGCATGACCTCGGTGTCGACGAGGTTCTTCGCGCACCCGAGCGACACGACGCCGACCGAGGGAAGGTCGTTCTTTCTCATGTCGAGATGATCACTTGCGCCGACTCCGGCGCGGCTCTCGCCGGGTCAGGTTTTTGTAGGATCCCCCGCGCACGTAGTCGATATAGGCGTCGACCGTGTGGGGAACCCCCTTCGGCCAGCGCCAAGAGCTCTTGAGGGAGCCGATCGCATTCCGCCTCGGGTAACGCGGTCCTCTCATCTTCTTTCGCAGAAGAACGCCATCCTTTCGAAACTCGAATTCCACTTCAGTTCCCGGAACTAGCTCGTAGCGGGCTCGGATGCTCTTCGGGACGGTGACTTGCCCTCTTGAAGAAATCGTGCGTTTCATACGGGAATGGTAAAGGCAAAGCACCGAGCAGAGATTACGGGTAGATCCTCTTCAGCGTCCGCGGATACGGGATCGCCTCGCGGAGGTGGTGCGTCCCGCACATCCAGGTGACGAACCGCTCGAGCCCCATCCCGAACCCGGAGTGCGGGAAGGTCCCGTAACGGCGCACGTCCAGGTACCACTCGTACGCCTCGCGCGGGAGCTTGTGCTCGGCGAGCCGGCGCTCGAGCAGCTCGAGGTCGTGGATGCGCTGAGAGCCTCCGATGATCTCGCCGTATCCTTCCGGAGCGAGCATGTCGAGGCCGAGAACGACCTCCGGATCTTCCGGGTCCGGCTGCATGTAGAACGACTTGATCGCCGTCGGGAAACGGGTCACGATGAGCGGCCGATCGCTCCCCGCGGTGAGCGCGGTCTCCTCGTCGGCGCCCAGGTCAGAGCCGAACTGGATCGGAAACCCTTTCGCGGCGAGCTGTTCGATCCCCTGGCGATACGTGATCCGCGGGAACGGGCGCTGGACGGCCTCGAGCTTCGACGTGTCGCGCTCGAGCCGCTTCAAATCCTCCGCCGAGCGGTCGAGCGTCCGCGCAATTAGATACGTCACGAACTCTTCCGCGAGATCGCACAACCCCTCGAACTCCAGGAACGCGACCTCGGGCTCGATCATCCAGAACTCGGTCAGGTGCCGGCGGGTCTTCGACTTTTCCGCGCGAAACGTCGGGCCGAAGCAGTAGACCTTCCCGAACGCCGCCGCCGCCGGCTCGAGATAGAGCTGCCCGGACTGCGAGAGGTAGGCCTTCTCCCCGAAGTAGTCGGTCTCGAAGAGCGTCGAAGTCCCCTCCACCGACGAGCCGGTCAGGATCGGTGAATCGATGAGCGTGTACTCCCGCTCGTGGAAGAAGTCGCGGATCCCCTGCGAGACCTCCGAGCGCACGCGCAGGACGGCATGCTGCTGCGAGGAGCGCATCCACAGGTGGCGGTGCGACATCAGGAAGTCCACGCCGTGCTCTTTCGGCGTGATCGGGTAGTTCTCGGAAGGGCCGAGGATCCGGACGTCCGTTGCGCTCATCTCCCAGCCGCCGGGCGCCCGGGGCTCCTCCCGGACGCGGC
>Ga0207646_10006372_pt1 | contig 12205 bp, 10 predicted proteins | sample KBSK5502metaG_FD_184343 | JGI IMG/M metagenome (GOLD analysis project Ga0207646, IMG submission 184343) | Corn, switchgrass and miscanthus rhizosphere microbial communities from Kellogg Biological Station, Michigan, USA - KBS K5-50-2 metaG... | ecosystem: Host-associated > Plants > Roots >...
CGCCACCGAGACCGGTCGAGAGCTCACGAGCAACTATATCGCCGACAACGTGGAGCGGTTCCGCTCCCTTGCCGGCTCGCCGCTTCTTCCCGCGGGGTATTGGCGCGAGGCGCTGGCGCGCTGCCCCATGGCCACCGTGTTCTTGACGGGCGCCGGACATCGCGAGGCGCGCGCCGCCCTCGGCGCGGCGCTGCCGCTCCTCGCCGCCGACGACCATTACGCGGCGTATGGGCCATGCGAACCTCACAACCTCCCCCAACCTCCACAACCGCCCCGGCGGGGTGGAAGGGGGCGGTAGTGTGCGGCATCTTCGGCGCCGTCTCGCTCTCGGGCGCCCCGCTCAAGCATCCCGACTGCATATCGGCCATGGCGGCCGCGCTGGCTCATCGCGGTCCCGACGGCGAGCGCATCGTGGGTCACGAGCGCGCGCGGTTGGGTGCCCGCCGGCTCGCCATCATGGACCTGACCACCGGCGACCAGCCGTTCCAGAACCCCGATGGCGCCATCTGGATGATTTGCAACGGCGAGATCTACAACGCGCCGGAGCTGCGCCGCGAGTATACCCTCGCCGGTTATCCCTTCCGCTCGACGGGCGACATCGAGACGATCGTTCCCTTGTATGAGCGCTTCGGCGCGGACGGCGTCGCACGGCTCGAGGGGATGTTCGGGCTGGCGGTGTGGGACGACCGGCACGGGCGGTTGGTGCTCGCGCGCGACCGCGCCGGTGAGAAGCCGCTGTTTTGGGCGCAGGTGAACGGCGAGTTACGATTCGCGTCGGAGATGCAGGCGCTGCTCGCCTACCCCGACCAGCCACGCCGCGTGAACCCCGTCGCCGCGGCGCTGTACGGCGCGCTCGGCTACGTCCCCGCGCCGCACACGATGCTCGACGGCATCTCGAAGCTCGCGCCGGCCCATCTCCTGGTGGCCGACCGCAAGGGATTGGCGGTGCGCCGCTATTGGGACCCGGCCGCCGTCGCCGCGCGGCCGTCGCGGCTCGACGGCCCGGCCACGCTGCGCGACGCGCTGCTCCGCGCGGTCGAGCGCGAGCTGATGTCCGACGTGCCCGTGGGCGTGTTCACGAGCGGCGGGCTCGATTCGTCGCTCCTCGCGGCCGCGGCGGCGCGGGTCATGCCGGGCGAGAAGATCCACACCTACTCCGTGAAATTCTTCGAGCCGGGCTACGACGAGAGCCCCCACGCGGAGGCAGTGACGCACGACATCCGCACCATTCACCACGTCGTCACCGCGGACGACGCCGCGCTCGAGCGCGCGTTCGACGTCGTGACCCGCTCGCTCGCCGAGCCGGTCGGCGATCCCGCCATCCTGCCGACATTTCTCCTGGCCGAGTCGGCCCGGGAGCACGTCAAGGTCGTGCTCTCGGGGGAGGGAGCGGATGAGCTGTTCGGCGGCTACCCCACGTACCTGGGCCACAAGGCCGCAGGGTTGTACCACGGGATTCCCGGACGGGCGGCACTCCGCTGGCTCGTGAATCGGCTGCCGACCTCGACCGGCAAGGTCACGCTCGAGTTCTTGCTCAAGCAGTTCGTCGCGGGCGCCGAGCTGCCGCCCGTCGAGCGTCACCTGACATGGTTCGGCGCGTTGGGGCCGGACGCACGCGTCATGGCCTGGGCCGACGGGCTGTTGCGCGGCTTCCCCCCGGATTCGTCGCTCAACCGGGTGTTGTGGCTCGACTTCCTCACCTACCTCCCGGACAACCTGCTCGTGAAGGTGGACCGGGGGACGATGCTCGCATCCATCGAGGCACGGGCGCCATACCTGGACCGCGAAGTGATGGAGCTGGCGCTGGCGGCACCGTCGGCGCTCAAGGTGCGGGGGTTCACCACCAAGGCGATATTGAAAGAAGCGGCGCGTGGGCTCGTTCCGGAGGCGGTGATTCGCCGCAAGAAGCGCGGGCTGTCGGTGCCCGTGGCAGCGTGGCTCAACGCGGGACTCCGATCGCTCGCCGATCGCTACCTCGCGGCGCCGCGGCTGTTTCGGGACGCGCCGACCGCGCGCCTCCTCGCGGAGCACCGGGCCGGCGCGCGCAACAACGCCCGCAAGCTCTGGCCCATCCTGATGGCCGAGTTGTGGGCGGAGCAATGGAATGTGGATACGGAAACAGGACGGAACCCTTAGCGGCCAGGGTGGGTTAACCCCGGGCTGGCGCCCGGGGTCAGTGAGACGAGAAAGGTGATAACTAACCCCGGGCGCGAGCCCCCGGGAAACGAGGAGACATGAACCGCGCCGAAGCCGTGCAGCTGATGCACGAGCACACCCAGTCCCCTTCCCTCCGCCAGCACATGCTGGCGGTCGAGGCCGCGATGCGCGCCTACGCGGAGAAGCACGGCGCCGACCCGGAGACATGGGGGATCGTGGGACTGCTGCACGACTTCGACTACGAGAAGTTCCCCAATCACGAGCACTCGCCCACCGAGGGCCACCCCGCGTGGGGCGTGGGGCTGCTGCGCGAGAAGGGCGTGCCCGAGCCACTGTGCCGCGCCATTCTCGGGCACGGGGCGTACACCGGGGTGCCGCGTGATAGCGTGATGGCGCAGACGCTGTTCGCCGTGGACGAGTTGTGCGGCTTCCTGGTGGCGTGCGCGCTGGTGCGCCCGTCCAAGAGCTTCGCGGATCTCGAGGTGTCGTCGGTGAAGAAGAAGCTCAAGGACAAGGGGTTCGCGCGCGGCGTGAATCGCGACGAGGTGAATCAGGGAGCCGCCGAGCTGGGTGTGCCGTTGGACGAGCACATCGCCTTCGTGATTCAGGCACTCCGACCGGCGGAGGCCGCGCTCGGTCTCGGCGGGCAGGCGGCCGCGGGGTGAGCGTTCCCGCTACCGCCGGGCCCGGTGCGCGCGACCCGCTCGCCCTCGCGATCGACCGCGCGGCGGGCGCCCGGCCCATCGACGGCAACCGCCTCGAGCATCACCCCGACAGCCCGCGCGCCCTGGACGCGATGCTCGCCGCGATCGCCGCGGCGCGCCGCTGGGTGCACTTCGAGAACTATATCATCCGCGACGACGCGACCGGCCAACGCTTCGCCGACGCGCTCGTCGAGCGAGCCCGTGCCGGCGTCGCCGTGCGCGTCCTGTACGACGCCCTCGGCTCGTTCGGCACGTCGCGGCGCTACTGGCGCCGGCTCACTCAGGCCGGCGCCGAGGTGCGCGCCTTCCATCCGCTCCTCACCCGTCACCCGTTCGACCTGTTCGCCCGCGACCACCGCAAGCTGCTCGTCACCGACGGCGGTTGGGCGATGACCGGCGGCCTGTGCATCGGCGACGAGTGGGCGGGCGACCCGGCGCGCGGTCGCCGGCCGTGGCGCGATACCATGGTGGCCGTCACCGGTCCCGGCGCCGCGGCGCTCGACGGCGCTTTCGCCCGCATCTGGCGGCGCACGGGCCCGCCGCTCCCGCCCGATGAGCTCGAGGCCGATCCGGCGGAATGCGGGTCCTCGACGGCGCGCGTCGTGGCGGGCGCCCCCGGCCGGGCGCGCGTGTACCGCGCAGTCCAGCTCCTGGCCGCGAGCGCGACGGACCGCCTGTGGATCACCGATGCGTACCTGATCGCACCACCGCCGCTGTACGCCAGCCTGCTCGACGCCGCGCGGGCCGGCGTGGACGTGCGCCTGCTCGTCCCCGGCACGAGCGACCTCCCGGTACTGCGGGATTCCACCCGGATCGGCTACCGCGACCTGTTGCGCGCGGGTGCCCGCATCTTCGAGTGGCAGGGCCCGATGCTGCATGCCAAGACGCTGCTCGTCGATCATCGCTGGGCCCGCGTCGGGTCGAGTAATCTCAACGTCTCGAGCTTGCTCGGGAACTACGAGCTGGATCTGTTCGCCGAATGCAATCACCTCGCCGCCGCGCTCGCGCAGCAATTCCTGCGCGACCTCGCGTCCAGCCGCGAGATCGTGCTGCAGGCCCGTCGCCGATTCCTCCCGGCCCGGCTCGTCGGAGCCCCCGCCGCCGCGCCCTCGTCCCTTCCCGAGCAGCCGCACAAGCGCTCGGGGTATGAGCTCGGCGCTGTGGCCGTCGTGACGCTGCGCCGCGTGGCGGGCGGGCTGCGTCGCGCGATCACCTCGACCGCGGCGCTCGTGTTTACAGGGATGGGCGGGCTGCTGCTCGTGTTCCCACGTGTCATGGCGATGGTGCTCGCTGCCGGGGCCTTCTCGCTGGCCCTGGCCTTCGGCCTCTACACCTTCGAGCGGCGCCGCACGCGGGACGCGGACGATGGCTGATCCCCCTCCCCAACCCGCGCAGCAGGCTGCGCGTATAGCTCAGCAGGACGAGGCCGACCTGGTCGCCCGCGCAGTCGCCGGCGAGCGGGCGGCGTTCGGCATCCTGGTGGAGCGGTACGCGGGTGTGGCACGCCGCGTGGCGCGCGCGGTGCTGGGCAACGCCGAGGACGCAGACGACGCCGCGCAGGATGCCATGCTCTCGGCGCTCGTGAAGCTCGGTCAGTACGACGCGCGGCGTCCGTTCGGCCCCTGGCTGCTGCGGATCGTCGCCAATGCCGCCACGGACCGGCGGCGTCGTCGCTCGGTCCGGCGCGTCGAGCCACTCGACGTCGGGCTCACGGCCGGCGGCCCGCGACCCGACACGACGGCCGAGCGGCGGGCGCTGAACCAGCGGCTGCGCGAGGCGCTCGCCGAGCTGCCCGAGCGGCGGCGCCTGGCGGTGGTGCTGTTCGACGTGGAAGGCTACTCGCACGGTGAGATCGCCGCGATCCTCAGGATTCCCGAGGGAACGGTCCGATCGGAAGTGTTTCACGCGCGGCGCCGCTTGCGGGCGTTGCTCGCGGACTGGAAGGAGGAGGCATGAAGGATCCACTGCCGTTCGATCACCGGCCCGATCTGGTGCTCGGGAAGGCGCTGCGCGAAGCGCTCGACCCGGGTGACGCGCCGGTGTTCATAGCGCGCGTGCTGGCGCGCGCCGAGCACGTTCGTGTGGCGTCGTGGGACACCGTGCTCGCCCGTTGGGCGCGTACCGGCGTCGCGGCCGCCCTCGTGGTCGCGCTGGCCGCCGGCTACTTCGTGGGTCGCGCTACGGCGGCGTCCCCTCGCCCGACGGTCTCGGACGTCCTGATCGCGCCGCCGCCGCACCCGGCGGAGGTCGAGGTCGTCCTCGCCTCGGTGATCGGCAACAACTAGCAAAGGAAGGGATGTCATGCTGAACCGTTCCACAACCTGGGCAGTGCTCTTCCTCGTCGCGACGTTCGCGGCGGGGATCGCGGTCGGGGCCGGCGGCCGCGCGCTCTGGGTCCGCTACGCGTCCGCGGCCGCGCCCGATCGCGGGCGCGGTCTCGATCGGATGATGGAGGAGCTGACCGCGGAGTTGCGGCTCGACCCCGCGCAGCGCGACTCGGTGCGGGCAATCGTGCAGCGCCACCGGACGCGGATGACCGCGGTGTGGGAAACGGTGCGCCCGCGCTTCGACTCCATGCGGGCGCAGATGGACTCCGAGGTCGCGCTCCAGCTCACGCCCGATCAACAGGCCAAGTACCGCGACCATGTGACCCGGTACCGGCATCAAAAGGAGCAGGAGCAGTCCGACACGGGGTCGGGAGGACGGAAGGGACGGAGGAAATGAGGGCTGCGCGACGGGGAGTGCTCGCGGGCATCGTGTCGGCGCTGGTCGCGAGGGGTGGCGGGCTCGCGGCGCAGCAAAAGCCCGCGGCCGGGCAGCCGGCACAGCTCCAAGTATCCCTGGCGGAGGCGGTCCGGCGGGCGCTCGACGTGCAACCGGCCGTCGTCCAGGCCAGGGGTGATCAGCGGAATGCGGGAGCCAGCGAGCGGGCTGCAGTGGGGGCGTTCCTCCCGTCTATCTCCTTCGGCGGGTCGTCCAACAAGGCGTCCGCCAACCGCTACAACTCCGCGACGGGCCAGATCGTGACGGTCCCATCCAACACGAGCTACTTCGGGTCGGTGGGCGCCAGCGTCGACCTGTTCGACGGGTTCCGCCGTTTCGCTACGAAGAGCGCCGCCTCCGCCAGCGTGAACTCCGCCGATGCCGGGTTCGCGAACCAGCGGGCCCAGGTGACCGGCGCGACTCAGCAGCTGTTCTTCACGGCGCTCGCGCAGGAAGAGCTGGTGCGCGTGGCCGAAGCACAACTCCAGCGCGCCAAGGAAGAGCTGCAGATCGCCGTGAATAAATTCCAGGCCGGCGCCGCCACGCGCTCCGATACGCTGACGGCAACGGTGGACCTGGGCAATGGACAGCTCGCGCTGCTGCAAGCCAACGCCAATTTGGCCACCGCCCAAGCCAGCCTCGGCCGGCAGATCGGTGTCGACCAGCTTGTGCGCGCGGTGCCGGACACGACATTCCCGCCGCTCCCCGATACCACGCGTCTTCGGGCGGAAGTGCTCGACTCCTCGCCGCAGGTCCAGCAGGCGGCAGCGGACGAGCGTACTGCCCGCGCCATGGTCACGGTGGCCCGCGCGCAGTACTTCCCGACGCTATCGGTGTCGTACTCGAACGGCTATACCGGTCTCGACGCACCCTGGTCCACCACCCAGAGCTACGTCAACAACTGGTCGCTGCGCTTCTCCCTCAACTGGACACTGTTCAACGGGTTCAGTCGCGAAGCGAACCAGGTATCGGCGTCCGTGACGCGGGACGTCGCGGAAGCGCAGGCGGCCGACGCGCGACGCCGCGTAAGCGCACAGCTCACGCAGCAGCTCGCCGCGCTGACCACAGCGTACGCCCAGATCGCCATCGTGGGCACGAACGTCGCGGCCGCCACGGAGGCGCTGCGCGTCACTCAAGAGCGCTATCGGCTGGGCGCCGGCACGCTGCTCGACCTGCTCACCGCCCAGGCCAACATGACCCAGGCCGAGGTGAATCAAGTCTCGGCCCGCTACAACTACCTCATCGCCCGCGCGCAGGTCGAGGCGCTGATAGGACACCCCCTGTGACCAGCGTCCAACCGACCGCGTTCCGCACCGGCGACACGCCGCTGCCCGACACCGTCATCCTCACGCACAAGCTCACGCGCGACTACGACATGGGCGGCGAGGTGGTGCACGCGCTGCGCGGCGTCGAGATCCAGATGCAGCGCAACGAGTTCGTGGCCATCATGGGCCCTTCGGGTTCTGGAAAATCGACGCTGATGAACCTCATCGGCTGCCTCGACACGCCGACGGCGGGCGAATACTGGCTCAACGGGCAGCAGGTGAGCGACTTGTCCGACGACGAATTGGCGCGGATTCGCAACAAGGAGATCGGGTTCGTGTTCCAGACGTTCAATCTGCTGCCGCGCGCCAGCGCGCTGCACAACGTCGAGCTGCCGCTGATTTACGCGGGCATGGCCGCGAAGGAGCGCCGCGCCCAGGCGGCGCGGGCGCTCGAGCGCGTCGGGCTCGCCGATCGGATGTCGCACAGGCCGAACGAGCTGTCCGGCGGGCAGCGCCAGCGGGTGGCGATCGCCCGCGCGCTCGTGAACGAACCCTCGATCCTGCTGGCGGACGAGCCGACCGGCAACCTCGACTCCGCCACCGGCGAGGAGATCATGCGGCTATTCGAGGAGCTGCACGACACCGGCCAGACCATCGTGCTGGTCACGCACGAAGCCGACATCGCGGCGCACGCCGCCCGTCAGATCCACCTGCGCGACGGGCTCGTCGAGCGCGACGTGCAGACGAAAGGCAAACCGTGAAACGATTCCTGGCCCTGCTGCTCGGCCTCGCCGCGTGCCACAAGGCGCAGCCGGCACCGTTGTACGAGAAGGTCCCCGTGGCGCACCGCGACATCGTGGTCTCGGCGTCCGCCTCAGGCGCGATCCAGCCGATCCTCACCCTCAGCGTGAAGTCCAAGGCCTCGGGCGAGATCCTCGCCATGCCGGTGCAGACCGGCGACGACGTGAAGAAGGGGCAGCTGCTCGCGAAGATCGACCCGCGCATCCCGCGGAACGACCTCACGCAGGCCGAGGCGAGCCTCGCGGTGGCCAAGGCCCAGCTCGACAACGCCACCGCGCAGCTGAAGCGCAGCGAGGCGCTGTACCAGAGCAAGTCCATCGCCGAGACCGACTACGAGGCCGCGAAGCTGAGCTACGCGACCGCGCAGTCGGCCGTCGTCAACGCCCAGGCGAGCCTCCAGACCGCCAAGGACGCGATGGAGGATACACAAGTCCGCGCGCCGAACACCGGCACAGTGCTCGAGCTCGATGCCGTGCTCGGCACTGTGATCTCGAGCCCCACGCGCGACGTCGGCGGGGGTACCGTGATCCTCAAGATGGCGAACCTCGATACCGTGCAGGTCCAGGCGTTGGTGGACGAAACCGACGTCGGCAAGGTGCAACCCGGGATGCCGGTGACGATCACGGTGGACGCGTTTCCCAACCGCCCGTTCGACGGCGCCGTCCTGAAGATCGAGCCGCAGGCGCAGGTCAATCAGAACGTCACGATGTTTCCCGTGATCGTCTACATTCTGAATCCGAGCCACCAGCTCAAGCCGGGGATGAACAGCGAAGTCGAGATCCACATCGGCAACCGGCAGAACGTGCTGGCCGTGCCGAACGCCGCGCTGCGCACGCCGCGAGACGTCGCGTCCGCGGCGCAGGTGCTGGGCCTCGACCTGCAGACCGTGCAGCAGCAGCTGGCGCAGGCCGAGGCGCCGCGCTCCGTCCCTCGGGACAGCGCGGACGCCGGCAAGCTGCACGCGGCCGAAGCGACCAAGCCCGGAGCGCCGGCGACCTTCACGACGCCCAGCGGGCGGACCATCACGCTGCCGCCGGGCGTCACGCCGGAGCAGGTACAGGCCGCGTTCGCCAAGCGGATGACCGGGGCCGAGCTGACGCCCGCGGAGCAGGCGCTGCTGGCGCAGCTGCGCAGCCAGTTCCAGAGTACGGGCGGAGGAGGGGCTGGAGCAGGCCGCCAGGGACGCACGGCCGCCCAGGGGGAGGGCGCAAGCTATATCGTGTTCGTGCTGCGCGGCGGCAAGGCCATGGCCGTGCCGATTCGCGCGGGCCTCACCGATCAGGACTATATCGAGGTGACGCGCGGGCTCACGGAACAGGACACGGTGCTGGTGCTGCCGAGCGCGTCGCTGGTGCAGTCGCAACAGCAGTTCCGCCAGCGCTTCCAGAACGTGACGGGCGGCGGGTTGCCGGGCGTGCGGCAGCAGCCGGCGCAGCCCGCGACCCCGCGCTAACGATGCTCGTCGGCGAGACCATCCGGGTCGCGCTCGAGGCGCTGCGGGCCAACAAGCTCCGCTCGCTCCTCACCATGCTCGGCATCATCATCGGCGTGGGCGCGGTGATCACGATGATCGCCCTGGGCTCCGGGGCGCAGAAGTCGGTGCAGGACCGGATTCAGGCCCTCGGGCCCACGCTGCTCAGCGTCTATCCCGGCCAGAGCTTCATGCGCGGCGTAGCGAGCGACCAGCGCGTGAGCATCACAATGGACGACGACACGGCGCTGGCGAACAACACCCGCTTCGTGACCGCCGTGGTGCCGGAGCTGAGCCGTAGCCTTCAGATACAGAAGGGCAATCTCAACATCAACGTGAACGTCGTCGGTACGACGCCATCGTACGTGCCGGTGCGCAGCTATACGCTCACCGCGGGCCGGAGCTTCACCGCGGGGGACGACGCGGCCCGGCGCCGCTACGCCGTGCTCGGCTCCGCCATCCCCGACATGCTGAACGCCAACCGGGACGCGATCATCGGTCAGGAGATCATGATTCGCGGGATCTCGTTCGAGGTCATCGGGGTGCTGTCGGAGAAGGGCTCTCAGGGCTCGTTTTTCAACCCCGACGAGCAGATCCTCATCCCGCTCGAGACGGCCCGGTACCGCGTGATGGGCACTGATCGGCTGCGCGCGATCACAGTACAGGCCGCCGATCTGAACTCCATGAACCTGGCGACGCTCGAGATCGAGCGCGTGCTGCGGCGCCAGCACAAGATTCGCCCCGGCCAGGACAACGACTTCCAGATCCGCAATCAGACCGACATCCTGAGCACGCTGCAGCAGACCACCGAGACCTTCAAGTACCTGCTCGCCGGCATCGCCGCCGTCAGCCTGCTCGTCGGCGGCATCGGGATCATGAACATCATGCTGGTATCGGTCACCGAGCGCACTCGCGAGATCGGCGTACGTAAGGCGCTCGGCGCCACGCAGGTCAACATCATGATTCAGTTCCTGGTGGAGGCGCTGGTGCTGTGCCTCCTGGGCGGCCTGATCGGGGTGCTGCTCGGCTCGTTCGGCGCGGTGATCCTGTCCAGACTGGCGCACTGGAACACCCTCATCTCGCCGCTCGCGATTCTGCTGGCGTTCGTCTTCAGCGCCGCGGTCGGGCTGTTCTTCGGCATCTGGCCGGCCCGCCGGGCGGCGAGTTTGGATCCGATAGTGGCCCTGCGTTACGAATAGTCGGTTCGCCGACGAATCGTCGGTGCAACGGGATGCGAGATGCGGGATGCGAGATGGGTGGATGACCGTGCCGCCACGCCTCCCGCATCCCGTATCCCGCATCTCGGTTGTATTTTTGCACCATGCTCGCCCTGCTCCTCGCCCTCCAGGGTGCCACCGACCCCGGCTCCACCTACTCCGGCATCACGAAGCAGCTCGACGTCCGCATTCCCCGCATCGAGGCCACCGTGAAGATCGACGGCGTGCTCGACGAGCCGGCATGGAGCCGCGCCGCGTTGCTGACGGGCTTCTCGCAGTACCGGCCGGTGGACGGACGCCCCGCGGAAGACTCGACCGACGTCCTCGTGTGGTATGCGCCCGACGCGATCTACTTCGGGATCCGCGCCTTCGAGCCGCACGGTCACGTGGTGCGCGCCACGCTCGCCGACCGCGACAACATCGACGCGGACGACCACGTCGCAATTCTGCTCGACACCTACCTCGACCATCGCCGCGCCACGATGTTCGCCGTGAATCCGCTCGGCGTGCAGGAGGACGGCGTCTGGAGCGATGGCGTCGCCGCCGGCGCCGCCGGCGGGCCGAGTGCGGGCGGCCGGTTCGATGCCACGATCGACTTGAACCCCGACTACGTGTACGAGTCGCGCGGCCGGGTGACCGATTGGGGCTACGAGGTGGAGGTACGGATTCCCTTCAAGAGTCTCCGCTATCAGAGCGCCAACCCCCAGGACTGGGGCGTCCAGATCCTGCGCTCCGTGCAGCACTCGGGGTACGAGGAAACGTGGACCCCCGCGGTCCGCGCCAACGCGAGCTTTCTCATTCAGTCGGGTCGCCTGGTGGGCCTCGGCGACTTGCGGCGCGGCCTCGTGCTCGACCTCACACCCGAGTTCACCACCAAGGTGGACGGCGCGCCCACCACGCCGGGCTACGACTATCGCGGCACGCCCGAAGTCGCGGGTAATCTCCGCTGGGGGGTCACGCAGAACCTCGGCCTCACGGCCACCGCCAATCCGGACTTCTCGCAGGTCGAGGCCGACATCGGCCAGGTGACCCTCAATCAACGGTTTGCCCTGTTCTACCCGGAGAAGCGGCCGTTCTTTCTCGAAGGGCTCGAGCAGTTCGACACGCCCAACAGTCTCATCTATACACGGCGCATCGCGCAGCCGGTGTTCGGCGCCAAGCTCGCGGGCAAAGTCGGCAGCATGGGCATCGCGTACCTTGGCGCGGTGGACAACAGCGACCAGTCGGCCACGGGCGCACACCCCGTCTACAACATGCTGCGCCTGCGGCGCGACCTCGGGCCCACCTCCACGCTGGGGATCGCCTACACCGACCGCATCGACGGCGACGACTACAACCGCGTGCTGGGCGTCGACGCGCACGTCGTGTGGCGCAAGATCTGGTTCTCGGAAGTACAGGTCGCCGGGGCCTGGACCCGGGAACTGGGCGGCGCCCGCGCGGGAAAGCTGTGGACCGTTACGTTCGGCGACCGCACCGGTCGCGCGTACGGCAATCATTTTGAGCTGCTCGGCGTCGAGAAGAGCTTCCAGGACACGAGCGGGTTCGTGAATCGCACCGACTTCGTCGCCGGCCGCACTTTCAATCGATTCAGCTGGTACGGCCGCCCGGGCGCGCTAGTCGAGCAGTTCACGGTGATACTCGGATTCGCCCCGATCTGGCGCTACCGCGACTTCGGCCGGTTGAACCGGACCATCGAAGACACCGTGCAGACCTTCTGGATCGCGAACCTGCGGGGCGGCTGGCAGGCGCAGGTCACGCTCAACGTGAATCACTTCGGCTTTGAGTCCGCGGACTACGCGGGCTACACCGTCGGTGCCACGCCCTTCT
>Ga0207646_10006373_pt1 | contig 12204 bp, 11 predicted proteins | sample KBSK5502metaG_FD_184343 | JGI IMG/M metagenome (GOLD analysis project Ga0207646, IMG submission 184343) | Corn, switchgrass and miscanthus rhizosphere microbial communities from Kellogg Biological Station, Michigan, USA - KBS K5-50-2 metaG... | ecosystem: Host-associated > Plants > Roots >...
TAGAACAAGAGGATTCAATCCACAGATTCAGATTACACCGATAGAGATTCAGGCCTGTAGTAGACGGCAGGAGGTAACCGGGCACAGACTAAATATGTTCACCAGTTCTGCGTAATCTGTGTAATCTGCGGATGAATATTCATCGCGCCATCACTCTCGCGAACCTTTCCAAAGGAATATTCCCTCCAGTCAAGATACCCACGACTTTCTGGCCGCGTAATTGGTCCCGTAGTTTGAGCGCGGCGGCAAGTGACGCGGCGCCGGCGCCTTCAGCGACCTGTTTGGCGTGAACGGCGAGCAGCCGAATCGCGTCGTTGATTTCTTCATCGCTTACTAAAACAAAATCGTCGAGCAGCTCCCAAAGGATCTTGTTCGTCATTTCAAAAGGCACACGGGTAGCCAGGCCTTCGTGCTCTGTCTTCATGGTCGGATAAGGATCCAGGGAACGGTTCTTCCAGGCATGCCACATCGCCGGCGCTTGTTCAGACTGTGCGGCGATGATCCGAGTACCGGGTTTGACCTCTTTCGCGACGATGCAGTTACCGGAAGCACAACTACCACCGCCCGCCGGACAGATGATCACGTTGACGTCGGGGAGGTCTGCGAATATTTCCAACGCCATCGTACCGACACCCGCAATCAGTTTCGGTTCATTTGCCGAATGCACAAAACGGAAATCTTCTGCTTGTGCCACCCTCTCAGCTTCCAAACGTGTTTCGTCAAAGTCGCGGCCATACAGGCGGACTTCGGCGCCGAGGTCGCGCATGGCCTGTATCTTTGATTCGTTTACGTTCTGCTCGGGCGCGTAAATGATTACCTTCGCGCCAAAGAGCCGACCGGCGTAAGCGATCGATTGCCCATGATTGCCCGTACTCGCTGAGACCAGCACGGGATGTTTCTCTTCCCCCGCGGTAACCCGCCCGCTACCGCAGGCGGTACTGACGAGAGTTCCCACGAGGTTTACTCCGCCGCGTACTTTGAACGCGCCGACGGGTTGCAGGTTCTCCAACTTTGCGTAGTAATCACAGCCGAGGAGTTCGGAAAGTTTCTCGACGCGCACGAGCGGCGTCTTTGGAAGATACGGAGCGATGAATTCGCGGGCGGCCAGAATGTCGGCAAAGTTCGGGAAAAGCATAGCTTGTTGAGAAGCCGCGCAGAGCATTACACGTAAGGGCGCAGAGACGCAAAGCAAACAAGTGCGCCCCGTGTCTCATTAGCAGCGTCGCTTTAGCCCGGTGATTTAGCGGCCGGCTTAATCTGGAAACCGTTTAAACGGTTTCCCTTCCCCGCACCACCATCATTAATCACCGGGCTGAAGCCACGGTGTTAATGAGAAAGCTTCACCCGCCGGCCGGCACGGTGGCCCGGCCTCGTATTGCTTCAGGCCCGCTCGCAGTTTCGTGAGTAGATCCGTCTGGTGTTGTTGCTCTGCCGCCGCGATCAGCTTGCGCTGCCAGTCTGCTGCTTCACTGCAACGCCCTAGTTCGCTGAGGGCCATCGCCACCAGCACGCCGTGCTCCACCGCGCCGGTTGATTTGTAGACCAGTTGCGCCAGCTCCAGCGCTCGCGCTCCGTTGCGCAAATCGGTTTGCGGCGCGGACGCGAGCAGATACGCCAGCATCACGATGGTCTGACCTTTTCGCGGAAACTGCGCGTGAGCTTTCTCTAAACCGGCCAGGGCGCCGGCGTACTGTTTCTTTCTCACCAGGAGCTTTACCTGCTCCAGCAATGCCTCTTCGTTATCAGGGTTTGCCTGCACTACGCGTGAGAATTCAGAGAGCGCTTCGTCCAGCTGATTGGATTTCATTAACTCCTGGGCGAGCAGGAACCGGGCACCGACATCGTTCGGGTCAACTTCAAAGACGGATCGAAGATGAGCGATCGCCTGCTCGTGCTTGTTTTCGTTGGCCAGCAGAACGGCGAGATTGTAGTGCGCGATCACGTTGGTCGGATCGATGCGCAAGCTCGCTTCAAACTCCTCGGCGGCGCTTTTGAGTTCATTAAGCTGCGTTAGCGCAGCCCCCAGATTGAGGTGGGCCGGAAGACTGTCAGGCTTTGCCGCAACGGCCTTACGAAATTCCGCGGCTGCTTCCTGAAAACGTTTCGATTCGAGGGCGAGCTTGCCGCGAATCAGGTGCACCCGCTCTCCCTTAATCAAATCCTGCAACGAATCAAAAACCGGATCTGCCGCCCGCACGCCGACCGGGCCCTGTTGGGCCAGGTGGGTCTTTGCCTGCTCATCATTTCCCAAACCACGATAGGCCATGGCCAGAGAGTAATGGATGCGATTCGCTCCCGGCGCTTGCGCGAGTGCTCTTTCGAAATAGGCCACGGCTTCAGCATAGCTGTGCGCGGACAGCGCCATTTGTCCCAGTCCGTAATCGGCCGCCGGATTGTTCGGCTCGATCTCCAGCGCGGCTTTGAAATTCTCCCTGGCTTCCTCCAGCCGATTCGTTTGCAGATAGATGTTGCCGAGATTCAGCGGCACCGCCACATACTCCGGCCGCAAGGCGCGCGCGATCAGATAGCTACGGACGGCGTCGTCGACCCGACCTTCCTGCTGATCCAGTTTTCCGAGCAGATAGATCCAGCGAAAATCCTTCGGCGCCAAACGGCTGGCATTCAGATAGCATTCCTGAGCGGGTCCGCCCAGCGCATACGCTTGATAAATTTCTCCCATCGTTCCGTAAGCCTCGGCGAGCTTGCTTTCAGATGTCGCGGGATTTTTCACCGTGGCCGATAGTGAGCTTTGCAGCGAGGTAAGCTGCTCACGAACGTCGGCCTCCAGGTTTGTCAGGTCCGGCCAATGTACAGCCACGAGATCTTTCCGAGGTGGCTGCAGGATATTAGAGTCATCTGAACTTGCTTGCGCCCGAACTGGTGCGGCGTAGCAAAACGCACTGATGATTGCGAGAGAAATGGAAAGTACCTTGCTCACGAACAATCAATTGCCTCACAGCGGCGACAAAGGTCTAATGCCCGCTCGATAGGAGCCGAATGCGTTTATAGCACGGGCACCTTCTTTTAGAGTCTGAGCTCCGTCAAGAGCGGCATGTCGCCCCTTCGGGGCTCAAACAGCGAGGGAGGAAACTTGCAGCTATAAACATTAGGTCCCTGCGGGACTTAAAGAACTCAGTCGCATCTTGACTTCAGTTGGAAGCTGAGACAGCAGCGTCATTTCTTCACCGGCGCTGTGCCTTCCCTTAACGTTGTGTATTGGTCAATCAGAAGGTCTTTCCATTCTTCGACGTTCCCGTCCGGCCAGTGCACCCGCACCGCTTTAGCACGAGCGGCGCTCCCCAAACCCGCGAGCACACGCGGATCGTTTGCCGAGAGATAGCTGCCGTCAGTTCTTGCCCGCCGCCACAAAACATTATTCTTGGAGATTACTATTTCCACCCGAGCGCCTAACGCGTCGCGATTGGCTCCCTTCCCGAGCACTCTCAGTCCCAGCCAATGATTTCGGTTGCCGACTTGGTTCAGATAGAGGCGAGCCGGCCCGTTGTTGTTCGTCACCAACACGTCGGTGTCGCCGTCGTTGTCGATGTCGCCAAAGGCTGCGCCGCGACTAACTTCCAGCATTCGGAATGTTTCCCCTGCCAGCTCCGATACCTCGACGAACTTGCCTTGGCCATCATTATGAAAGAGTTGATTCGGTTGGCCCAAAGGAAAAGGATCTCGTTTGCGAATCAGTTCCGGCAAAAGTTGCACCGCGCCGTTGGCGACCAGCAGATCGAGCCGGCCATCGTTGTCATAATCAAAGAACAGCGTGCCGAATCCGGTGAACCGATGCGTAGGCATTCCCAGGCCGGCTTCGCGAGTGCGATCTTCAAACAGCGCTTTGCCCAAATTCACATACAGCGTGTTCGTTTCGTCCATCAAATGACTGACGAAAATGTCTTCGGTGCCATTGCCGTCAAAATCTCCGGCATCGACACCCATGCCGGCCTCGGACTGTCCGTCGCGGTTGACCGCAGCGCCGGCCAACAGCGCTTCATTACGGAACGTGCCGTTCTTTTGATTTATCCACAGTTGGTTCGGATCGCCATCGTTGGCGACATAGATGTCCATCCACCCGTCGCCGTCGAAGTCGGCCGTTATTATTCCCAATCCGTGGCCAAATTCTATCGCGACGCCCGCACTAACGGTCACATCTTCGAACGTTCCATCACGCTTGTTATGAAAGAGCCGATTGCCCGGTGGTCGAAACACGCGCGGCGTGCAATAGTCCCGGGCGCTCGTAGCTGCGTAACAGTTGGGACTGTTGGCCACGGTAAAGTCAGCGTAGTTCACCAACATCAAATCCAGCCAGCCATCCCGATCGTAATCGAAAAAGGCAGCGCTGGTGCTCCAGCGCGGGTCGTCAGTCCCGGATTTCCTGGTGACATCGATAAAGGTCCCGTCCCCTTTGTTCAGATACATCTGGTTTGAGCCGAGATTGGTAAGGTAAAGGTCCGGCCAGCCATCGTTGTTGATGTCGCCAACCGCCACGCCCATCCCGTAACCGCCGGCCGTGATTCCGCTCTTCTCAGTGACATCAGTGAAATGGAGAGTGCGTGTTCCGTCTTTGCCAACCACAAGATCGTTGCGGAAAAGCCGGCCGCGGGGTGGCTCTGTTCGGCGCCAGGGAAACTGTGTGCTCTCTGGATTGCTGTTCGGTTCAAGCAAATTGCCTTGTACCAGAAAGACATCCAGGTCGCCATCATTATCAAAATCGAACAAGGCCGCTCCGCTCCCGGTGATCTCCGGCAAATAGAACTTCCCCGTCATTCCGTTATAGTGCTGGAACTTGAGTCCTGCCTGTTCCGCAACTTCTTTGAATATAGATGAGGCCGATCGTGCGGTTTGTTTTTCGGCCGCGAATTGTTTCTGAGCTGCGAGTTCGAATGGAACCCAACCCTGCGCGATAAGAATTGCCAGAAGAATTGTGAAGCTCTTCGCCATAAATCGTGGGGTAGTTATTATCGCGATTGATTGTGTGAGCAATCCGGCTTGGGCGTCACCTGGCAGGAACACCAGACTCGGCGACAACCATGTTATGACGCCGAAGGCCAAAGCCTCAGTTTGCGCCATCGCGATGAGTGGAACTTCGAGAGTCAGATCTTATGAACGACTCGCTTACTATCCGGTTACTTGGTCTGCAAATCCTTCAGCATGTTCTCGATAAACTTATCGAAGGCAATTTTCCATTCACCGTTTTCTTTGACAAAGGGCAGACTGTCCCACTTACCTGTCTTTTCATTCTTGATTTCCAGCGTTGCCGTATCGCCGTCTATTTTCTCGTTTCGCGTCTCAGGCATCGCTTCGGACTTACTATCCTTGTCGACATCTTTCAGCATGTCGTCGGTCGTTTTGTTCTGCTCTTTCGCGATCTTGTCAAACATTTCCAGGGAGCCCTTGGAAAGCGTTTTCCTGATGCCGGCGACATCCTTTTTCTTAGAGGCCTCAAAGAATTTCTTAAAGGTGGCGGTGGGTGATGACCCGCTGAACAGGCTGCAGGCCGATACGACCAGAACGAAGATGGCCAGCGCGAGGCACATGTTGCTAATGCGACGGAGTTTCATTTTAGTCTCCTCGTTGGTTTGCATGTAGGTGGAACTGACCCACCACATGATAACAGTTTCATGCTGTCCGTGACACGGTGATCTCGGGTCCTCTTCCGCACTTCGTTTCTCTAAACGGTTCAACCCTGCGCTGCGATGAGGTTAGGGGAAATGAAAAAACGGGGCTATGTCGGTGAATGGCCGCCAACATAGCCCCAGCCCTTGTTCCGGATAGTCTTTCCTTCAGGACGAAATGATATTCGCCGGTTGCTACATTTCAGTTAAGCGCATCTTAATTGTTGGTTAAATCTTCGACGGCACTCTCGCCTCTTTAGCACCCGAGGCGATTCAATTTCTAATGCGACTCTGCTTTGCCGCGCACGATTGAGATGTCACTCCGAATCGTAAGCTTGCTTCGCCGGAACGCTAACGAACTCCTCGGTTTCGATCACGTATGCGGTGAGCGCATGGCCGTAAACGCATCCGGTATCCAGACCAATCGCCTTAGGCCCACGCCGCGGCTCCGGCGCACACCAGTGCCCAAAGATGACGGTCTTCTCACCATTGTAAACGTGATACCAGGGCGTGCCTTCATCGCTTTCGCGGTCGGGCCCCAAAGTGCGCAGTCGCGTTAGATCACCGGTAGTCTGGGAATGGAGTTCAACATTTGGTCGCAAACCGGCATGAACCACCAGATGAGTGCCGAGGTCGATCACAAACGGCAAGGCATTCAAAAACAGGCAGTACCTGTCTTTCTCATCTTTGAGTTCTTTGTGAGTCTGTTTTTGAGCTCCTTTTAACTCGATATCCTCGCCGTTCCAACGACGACGCAATATCAGATCGTGATTGCCGATGACCGTCGACAATCTTTCGTCGCTCATAAAGAGTTCGAGGACCTCGCGGCTTTTCGGTCCTTTAGCAATGAGATCGCCCACCGATACCAGGCGGTCTTTCTTGGCGAAGCCCACCTTGTCCAGCAATTCCATGAGCTCATCGTAGCAGCCATGGATATCCCCGACTACGATCGTGCGACCTTCGGACTTCGATGGCATTTTGATGTTATAGATCATGTACTAAAGAAAAGCGAGAGGATGAGAGACATTGGCAAAGTGATCAGCGCTGGCTGCTCGGGTGTTTGCTTCAACGACTACTTGTTCTTGATTTTCTTCGGCGTTATTCGCCACTTCAAACGCCCGATACCAGCCCGTACTTTGCTCCATTTTTGCGTGCGAAGCCCGATGCAGGAAAGCGCTGCTGTCGGTAACCTGTGTGCTTCGCCGGTGAGACTCTCGCACAACTCTTCAAACTCAGGATTATGCCCAACCAGGACGACCGTGGTTACGGTGTCCTGCACCTCCGTCAGGACTTCCAGCAGCCGCCGAACGCTGGACTCGTAAATGCGCTGATCGTACGTCGGCTCAATCTTCAACCCTGACGCCAGGGCAAATAATTCGGCCGTCTGCCTGGCCCTTTTTGCCGGCGAACTCAGGACTAAACCCGGCGAGATTTTCTTTTTCTTGACAAATTTTCCGATTAACTTGGCGTCATTTGTACCTCTCTCGTTAAGAGGCCGATCGATATCTTTCAAGAGTGGATCGTCTTTACTCGACTTTGCATGTCGCAGCAGTAACAGAGTCTTCATTTGTTTTTCCTGGGCTGGGAATGGTTAAATGCTGGAATACTTTAGTTGATCAGCACCCACATCGCCAAGTCGGAACTAGTTGGAGGCGATGTGTCAGATAGCCCTGATTCATGTGTCTGTAACATGACTGTGTAAGAATTTGCGCGAATGATTTCATACGGCCATCATCGCTATCCTGGGCGACTCTTTGTTGTCGAAGGGACGGACGGAAGCGGAAAGTCGACCCAACTTTCACTGCTTTACCAGTGGCTCAAGTCAGAAGGCTATTCCGTTTTCTTCTCTGAATGGAACTCCTCGCCCCTGGTCAAAGACACGACTAAACGCGCCAAGAGGCGTCGCCTATTCACACCCACTACATTTTCCTTGTTGCATGCCACTGACTTCGCCGATCGGACTGAGCGAGATATCGTCCCGCCGCTCAAAGCGGGAGCGATTGTCCTTGCCGATCGCTACATCTACACGGCCTTTGCGCGGGACGTGGCGCGCGGTTGCGATCGCGCCTGGGTCCGTGAAACCTATAAGTTCGCCGTCAAGCCGACGGCGGCATTCTACTTTCGCGCGCCGCTTGATGTAGCGATAGATCGCATTGCGTCCGCTCGTCCCCAATTGAAATTTTACGAGGCCGGGATGGACATGGATTGGGCCGATGATGAAGACGAAAGCTTCAAAATCTTTCAGGGTAAGATCCTCAACGAGTACGATCATATGGTGAATGAGTTTGGCCTGACTGTGATTGACGGCACGCAACCAATTCGCACGCAACAACGCCAGATGCGCGAGATCGTCAGTCGCTACTTGAAAGAGAAACTGAAAGAGAAGGCGGTGCTGGCCAAATGAAGGAGATGAAGTTCTACGGCACGGCGCTCCCTGGTATTGAGGTTGAGCCATACAGCGGAAAGTTAATTGTGATCGAAGGAACCGATGGCGTGGGACGCTCGACCCACGTGGGCCTGCTCCGCACATGGTTGGAGTCGGCAGGTTACGCTGTGCTCGATACCGGCATGACGAGATCCATCCTGGCCGGACGAGGGATCAAGAATGCCAGAGCAGGACACACCCTCGGTCGTTTGACCATGCAGCTTTATTACGCGACCGATTTCGCTGACCGGCTTGAGAATCAGATGCTGCCGGCACTGCGGGCCGGCTTCATAGTTCTCACGGACCGTTACATTTATTCAGCTATTGCGCGCGCGGTCGTCCGGGGCGCCGATCCGGACTGGATTCGGGCGATCTATGGAATTGCCTTAGTGCCGGACGCGGTCTTCTATCTCCGCATACGTTCAGCGGAAGAATTGGCCGGACGCGTACTTGCCTCCGGGCGTGGCTTTGATTACTGGGAATCGGGAATGGATCTGGGACTTGAAAACGATTACTACGATAGCTTCATTGCCTATCAGAAGTTGCTACTCAAGAAATTCGATCGAATGAGCGGCGAGTATGGCTTTGAAGTGGTAGACGCCTCACGACCTGTTCGACGAGTCGCCAGCAGATTGCGCAGGTCAATCGCTCGTCTGATTGGGGACGAGCCAATAGCGGGACCGTCCCACACCCCGGAAGTTAAAACGGAAGAAGCAGCACGGGCAGCGTCCGGCGCTGCTAACGTCGCCATGGAGAGCAGGACTGACGGACTGAAAAAAGTGAAGGCCGCATGAAGATCGCTGCCATTGACGTTGGCTCAAATTCGATCAAGTTAGTCGTCGTTGACGCTGCGGCGAGTGACTCTCTGGCTGTGCTCGCTCGCGAAAAGGAAACGGTGCGGCTGGGCCACGATACGCTTCAACAGGAGCGTTTGTCTCCTGATGCAATTGGGCGCGCGGTCGATTGCATCAAGCGTTTTCGTTCGATTGCCGAAGCCAGGGGCGCGGAACGAGTCTTTGCCGTAGCTACTGCGTCGGTTCGCGAAGCCCGCAATTCCGCTCAGTTCATCAAAGAAGTTGAGCGCAAGGCCGGAGTCTCTGTCGAGGTTCTTTCAGCGATCGAGGAAGGGCGATTGATTGGATTGGCGGCGTCCCAGGGCTGTGCCGGACCGGGCACTTCGATGGTCAACGTCGATATTGGCGGCGGCTCGACGGAGATCTCGCTAATGCGCGACGGCGCGCCGACCAGCCTGTCTTCCGTCAAGCTCGGAGCCATCGGACTCAGCGAGCAATTCATTTTCAACGACCCTCCCAAGTCAAAAGAGTTGAAAGCGTTGAAAGAGGAGGTGCGCGCCGCGCTTGAGCGTCCGGCGCGCGAGCTGCGAGGCGCGCGCTGGCAACAGGCGACCGGCACGTCAGGAACTGTCCTGGCAATCGGTACCTCTCTGCGCCTGCGCGCTTTGAGCGAAGACGATCGACAGGTCGAAGGCGCGCGTCCCGCTGGAGATGAAATCGAAATCGAGAAGCTTACTCGATTCAATACTCGGACGGCGGCAATGAATTTCGCCGAACGACGCTCGCTGCCCGGCATCAGCTCCCAACGCTCCCAGATCGTTATTGCCGGAGGACAAATTCTCGAAGGCGTAATGCGCGCGTTTGGTATCAATACTCTGCGCACCTGTAGCTGGGCGTTGCGCGAAGGAGTCCTGATCGATCGACTGCGAGAGATCGAAGCTGAGTCACATCCGCCGCTTAACGATCTGGCTGATTCCAGGCTACGCGGTGTTCATGCCGTGGGCCGGCGATTCGGATATGAAGAAACGCACGCGCATCAGGTGGCCCGCTTAGCCGAACGAATCTTTGACTATCTGGCAAGATCCAGCTTGCCTGCCAGTCTCGATCGGCATCGTCGCACGATGCTTTCAGCGGCCTCCCTGCTTCATGACGTTGGTTACCACATCGCGCACGAATCTCATCATAAACATTCACTCTATCTGATAAAGAATTCCGAACTAACCGGTTTTTCCGAAGCCGAACGCGACGTAATAGCAAATGTTGCCCGATATCACCGCGGATCAGAACCGCGGGAGCGTCACGAATACTACGCAGCGCTAAACGAGGCCGACCGGGAAACCGTGTACGCGTTGGCGGCGATTCTGCGCATCGCTGACGCAATCGACCGGCGTCACGACAGTCGCGTCAACGACGTTCGCTGTGTTCGCAACGGGCGTCTGGTCCACATCGAGCTGCAAAGCTCCGGGAACTGCGACCGAGAGATCTTTGCCGCTGAGCAGAAACGCGGAATGTTCGAACAAGTCTTCAATTGTCGGCTGGCATTTAGCCGTCGCGCCGCCTTGAAGCGCGCTTGATTCAATCCTGGATCGTTACCCCTCTCTTTCAGATGTTGAGTTAGTTGGAAATTTCTCCAGGCTGCACACATCATGGCAAAAGCTAAGCGCATTTCGGGACTCGATTGCTCGGCTCCGGCCGACAATATGGTTCGGCTTGTCCTCCGAACGCAACTGAAGGCCATGTGTGATCTGCGAGACAAAGCTCTTAAGTGGAACGATCCTGAGGGTGTTCACGACATGCGCGTCGGATCACGCAGGCTGCGAAGTACGATGAGCGACTTCAGGTCTTACCTGCGCAAAGCGAACCTGCCGCACAGGAAACTGAAAGGGATTGCCAAGAGTCTCGGCGACGTGCGTGACGAGGATGTGGCCCTATTGGCGCTCGAGGAATTAAAAGCGAAAGCCACGGAGCAGGCTGCTGAGGGTATCGAAATGCTTGCTGACGAGCGCCGGGAAAAGCTCAAGGAGGCGCGGTCCGCACTGCAAAAAGCTATCAAGTGGTCCACCCTTGACGAATTTCGCAAAGAGTTTCTGAGCAAACTTCGCGCAATTACAATAGTGCCCCCCGAGAAATCGGGAAGAAAACGAGCTAACGATGAGCCGCTGACCTTTAGCCGCATGGAGATTGAGGTGATCGGTTCCCGGCTGAAAGAACTTAAAGCTGCGCGCCGTCATATCTATTCTCCTTTTCAAATCAAAGAACTTCACGAGATGCGCATTCTCGCGAAAAGGCTGAGGTACGCAATCGAGCTCTGCGCGTTCTGTGGGAACGAGGAGCTGGGAGAAATCGCAAAGGAAGTTGCTCTCATGCAAACGTCTCTGGGAGAAATGCACGACTGTGATGTATGGATTAAGAGTCTTGGTACGCGGCTAAAGAAAACTGCCGGGAAAGATAAGAGCGGCGAAGAGCACGCCCGATTACGAGCAGGCGCCGCCTGGCTGCTCAGGCATTTTGCCGTGGAGCGCATGGAGCATTACGGCGACGCGCTCGCGCGCTGGCAACAGTGGGAAAACGAAGGATTCCTGGATAAATTAGAATCGATCCTTGCTCCTCATCCAATTCCGGCGTCACCCGAAGATAAAGCTCACTCACCGTCGTAGCATGACTGGCCCGCGCGCTGATTTCCTCGCCGACAACCCAATGTTGTTTTCACTCCAAAGAATTAACTGACCGTTAAACTAACCTTAACCGCTACGTAACATCACTTCCATAGAATGCCAACTTACACCAATAGGTTCGGCGTTTGACAGTGATGGTTCCGGACGACTGGTCCCATTCGAATAACCGGAGGACTATTATGAAAACCGCAGAAAGCAAGCCATCCCGATTGGTGATGATCGCTGATAATGACGAGGAAGAGCGTTGTATTCTGAAGGCGATATTGAAGCTGAAAGGCTTCAGAGTAGTCGAAGCCGCGGATGGACAAGAGGCGATCAATCTGGCAACGAAAGCAACACCCGATCTTCTTCTGGTCGACTTGAGATTGCCGCGTGTGAGTGGTTTGACGGTTATTCGTCAAATTACGAACCAGGCGCGGCTTCGCAATCTGCCGATGGTTACCGTTTCCTTGAGCACTGCTGCTGGTAAGCGGCCACGCGTTGCTGGATCGGCAGCGTATCTTGAGAAGCCAGTGGAATTCGATCAACTGACGTCGTTGATTGATCGCCTCTTGTCCCGGCCGCGGTTGCGACCGGCCCAACACCCTCGATAGTTCGAGGTGAAAAGAAAAGCGTCAGAAGAAACGTTTGCGCAGCTATTAGGATCCATTTGGAGCATCCGACACTACCAGGCGATAGCCAACGTTTACGAC
>Ga0207646_10006374_pt1 | contig 12202 bp, 10 predicted proteins | sample KBSK5502metaG_FD_184343 | JGI IMG/M metagenome (GOLD analysis project Ga0207646, IMG submission 184343) | Corn, switchgrass and miscanthus rhizosphere microbial communities from Kellogg Biological Station, Michigan, USA - KBS K5-50-2 metaG... | ecosystem: Host-associated > Plants > Roots >...
ACGGCGTCTCGAACCCCGCGCGGTAGCCCGCCAGGTCGGACGACCGCAAGAGCCCGCCCACGCGCTCGGAGAAGGCGCCGATGGTGGCCGCGATGTCGCCGCGGTAGAAGCGCTCCCGGGCGGCCGCGATGCCGGCCAGCCGGTGACCGCGGGCGCCGTCGCCGGCTTCCACGAGTCGCCGGAGGGTCCGGGCGAGGGCCCGTTGCACGAACAGCTCACCCACCTGCGGCGCGCGCCCTCCCGGATAGAACACGTCGGTGCCGCCCGGCGGATACAGATCGAACTGCGGACGCGTCTCCGCGATCGTCAGCATGCGGTGCATGTACTCGTACATCGGAAACCCGCGCTCGGCGTAGCTCACGGCCGGGGCCAGCACCTCACCGACGCTCTTGGTGCCGTGCGCCTCGAGGACGGTGAGATAGGCGTCGACGGCGCCCGGGACCGTGAACGACAGATGCGCGTCGGGTCCCGGACCGGTCGGGATACGGTCGAATCCGCGGTCGCGGAACACGGCCAGCGTGGCCAGGGCCGGGGCCACGCCCTGACCGCTCACGGCCAGCGTCTCGTGGCGCCGCGCGTCGTGCACCAGCGCGACACATTCTCCGCACAGCGTGTACGAGGCCGTCGGCTCCACCACGGCCGCGGCGAAGCCCGCGGCGACGGCAGCATCGAACGCGTTGCCGCCCGAGAGCAGCATGCGCATCCCCGCCATCGACACGAGCGGATGCCCCGCCGAGATCACGCCCTGGGTGCCCGCGACCACAGGCCGGCCCGTGGCCCGGTCCGTCGTGTGGTGCTCCATCTCGTGGACTCGTGGCAATTGCTGGGTCATGGGCTTCGCGGCCTCCTCGGTGCGGCTCAGGTCTTCCGGGCCTGACGGAACAGCTCGCCGAGCGTCAGCCCGAAGCCGCCGCTCTTCGTCTCGGTCTCGCGCCGATAGGCCTCGGCCTCGGCGTGCTCGTCATGGGCGAGCGCCTGGGCGTGGGAGAGACGGATGCGGCGACCCCCTTCCTCGATCGAGAGCACGAGGACCTTCAGCGCGGACCCGAGGGGAAAGGCCTTGCGATGGTCGGCGCCGCGCTGCGTCCCCAGCTCTGCGTTCGGCACCACCCCCGTCTGTCCGGGGCCGAGCCGCACGAACACGCCGAACGGCTCGATGCGCTCGACGGTGCCCGTCAGCACGGCGCCGACGGCGACCGCGGACTCGACCCGATCGCCCGCGGAGGCATCGTCGGGGGCGAGCGCCAGCGAGACGCGCCGCTTGCCGGTGTCGATGGCGAGGATCATCACGCTGACCTCGGCGCCGGCGGCGACGGCCTCGCGCATGGCCCCGGCCCGGCTGCGCGGAATCTCGCTGACGTGCAGGAGGCCGTCGATGCCCGGGAGCAGCTCGACGAAGATGCCGAACTCGGTGGCGCGCACCAGTCGGCCGCGAACCACCTGCCGCTCGCGCAGCCGTTCCGGCATGGCCGCCCACGGATCGCCCTCGAGGGCCTTGAGGCTCAACGAGATCCTTCCCTTGTCCTCGTCGACCTTCAGCACCTTGACCGTCACCGTCTCGCCGACGCGCAGGCGATCGCCCGGCCGGGCCACCCGGGTGTGGGACAGCTCGGACATCGGCACCAGGCCCTGGACGCCACCGAGATCGATGAAGGCCCCGAAGTCGGCGAGCGAGGCCACGGTTCCCGGCAACAGGGCGCCCGGTACGATCTTCCGCCGCGTCTCCTCGGCGTCCTTCGCGGCCCGCTCCTCCAGCAGCTGCCGGCGAGAAAGCACGATGTTCCGGCCATTTTCGGCGTATCGGTTGATCCGGAACTCCAACACGCGACCGACGTAGTCCTCGGGGGATTCCGTACGCCGGAGATCCATCTGGGAGAACGGACAGAAGGTGCGGTGTCCGGCCACCGTCACCTCGTAACCGCCCTTGATGACGGCGGCCACCTTGCCCTCCACCGGAATCCCGCTCGCCGCCGCCGCCGCGAGCGCCTCGCGCGCCTGGGCGCCCCTCTGCAACCTGTGCGACAGACGGATCTCGTCGCGCGCGGAGACGACGGTGGCTTCGACCTCGTCCCCGACGCCGACCCGGAGCTGTCCGTCGTCGTCGATCAGCTCCGCTCGATCGATCCAGGCCTCGCCCTTGCCCCCGACGTCGACGAAGACATGCTCGGCCGTGATCTGGATGACCCGTCCCTTGACGACCTGACCGACCTCCAGGGCCGGCCCCGTCTGCTCGCTCGCGAACATCGCGGCAAAATCTTCCGACGCCTCGTCACTCATGATCCGCCAGTCTAACCGGGGTCAGGCTTTGACTTCTACCGATCTTCGGCTAACGTGCGCCGTACGCAGCGGTTGCGGAAGATCGGTAGCAGTCAAAGCCTGACCCCAGGAGAGCGTCATGTACGATCTTGTGCTCAAGGGTGGGACGGTCGTCGATCCGTCGGCGGGGCTCGATGGGCGGCAGGATATCGCCGTGCAGGGCGGCGTGATCGCGCGCATCGCGCCGGACATCGCGAGCGCCGAGGCCACGCGGACCATCGACGTCACGGGCAAGACCGTCACGCCCGGGATCATCGACCTGCACGCCCACGTCTTCGAGGGCGTCAATGCCACGGGCGTGAATCCCGACCTCGGCGGCGTGTATGCGGGGGTCACCGCCATCGTCGACGCGGGCAGCGCGGGGGCGGCGACGTTCGCGGCGTTTCCGCGTCACGTCATCCCCAGCTGCCACACCGAGGTCATCCCGTTCCTGCACATCTGCCAGACCGGGCTCGCTACCAATCCCGACATCATCGCGGAGGCCAGCGTCAATCTCGACGACACGCTCCGCGTCGCGGATCGATACAAGGGCCTGATCCGCGGGATCAAGGCGCGCATGGTCTCTCCCGCCCTCGAGATCATGGGCATGGAGATGCCGAAGCTGGCCCGGCGCGCGGCGCGCGAGAGCGGCATCAAGCTGATGGTGCACATCGGCGACACCGCCAAGCGCTACGACCCGACGGTGATCCGCCAGCTCCTGCCGATGCTCGATGCCGGCGATATCCTCACGCACTACTTCACCGCGAATCCCGGCGGAGTGCTCGACGCCAACGGCAAGCTCGTGCCCGAGGCGCGGGAGGCGGCCGATCGCGGCGTGTGGCTCGACACCGCTCACGGACGGATGAACTTCAGCTTCGAGGTCGGCCGCCGCTGCATCGACCAGGGGCTGCTCCCCCACTGCATCAGCACCGATCTCACCGTCCCCGGCCGGCTCCACACCGTGCACAGCATGACCGAGATCCTGACCCGCTTCCTCGGGCTCGGCTTCACGCTGCCCCAGGTCGTGACGATGTGCACGTCAAACCCCGCCAAGGCCATCGGCGTCGCCGACCGTCTCGGCACGCTGGCCGTCGGCCGTCAGGCCGACATCTCGGTCCTGGAAATCCGCGACGGCAACTGGGTGGTCCACGATGTCCTCGGTGCAGGGCTTGCCGTCACGCGGGCCGTGGTGCCGTTCCTGACGGTCAAGCGCGGCACCGTTTTCACGCCCGATTGGGGCCCGCGGCCGTGGGGCTGGGAGCCGGATCGCGTGCTGCCCGCCGCGCCCATCCGCGGCGGCTGCTGCGACTGACGCCATGCATCCCCTCGTCGGAACCGACTGGCTCGCCACGCACCTCGGCGATCCCGGAATCAGGGTGCTGGAGAGTTTTTCCGCACCCGGTTAGCGTGCGCTGAGCGGGACTCGCGCGCCTTCCGTCCACGGCGCGTCCTTGGGCAGGATGACCGACGCGCCCCGGATCAGGAAGGATCGAGGCTCCATCCCCGGCGGCCGCGTGCCGCGCTCTCGCAGCGCGACGGCGGCGTCGAGCAGGCGCTTGCGGATCCGGATGATCCCCGAATCGGACGTGCCCAGGCGCTCGCGCGTGCGATCGAAGATCCGCTGCTGGCTCTCGGTGATCGCCTTGTCCTGCGCGCCCACGCCCGGGACGCCGAAGAACTTCCGGCTCTGGTGCGCTTCCCAGTCGCAGAGGTAGTCGTTGGCGCGATGCTGCGCCGGCCGGATGTCGCCGTAGGCCTCGCTGGTGGCCGGCGCGTAGTTCATGACGTGGATGCTCAAGCCGGCGTCCATGGCGCTGCGCTCCTCCGCCGTCAGCGCGCGCATCGGATGCCACGAGATGCACCAGTTGACGAGGTTCTCATCGTCGACCGGGACCCAGATGTGGGAGTGCACGATCGGATCGGGCTTCGGATCGGTCGGGGGCATCGTGTACATCGGCATGTGAAACTGCGTGATGCGCCAGTAGACCATGCCCTGGCCCGCGTCGCGGCGGGCGCCGATCAGGACTCCGTATGCCGTGTCCGCGATCTCCAGATGGGGCGCACGCTCGAGCTGGGAGGCGAGGAAGAAGCCGGCCGAGGCCTGGTCCAGCTCGCGCCGGACGGCGTCGTCACCGTCGTCGACCACGCCATGGAGAAAGGAGATGTGGGCGGGATCGATGCCGCCCTCGAGCCCCTGCAGCCAGTTGCAGTCCTGGTAGAACTTCGAGACGAAGCGCTGGTCCTCCGGCAGCAGGGTCCACTCGAGATCGGGGGGCGCCGGCGGCGGGCTCGCGGTGCCCATGTAGGCCCAGACGACACCGCCGCGCTCGACACACGGATAGGCCGGATGCCGCACCTTGTCCTTGAAGCTCGACTCCGGCGGCTCGTTGGGCATGTCGAGGCATTGCCCGTCGCAGGCGTACTTCCAGCCGTGGTAGACGCAGCGCAGGCCGCCAGCCTCGTTGCGCGCTAAGTAGAGCGAGGCCCGCCGATGCGAGCAGAATTCCCCGACCACGCCCACCTGTCCGTCGGGACCCCGAAACGCCACGAGATCTTCGCCGAGAAGCCGGACGCGCTTGACCCGGCCGCCCGGCGACAGCTCGCTCGACCGCAGCGCGGGGAGCCAGTACTGGCGCATGAGCTCGCCCATCGGCGTGTCCGGTGCCACGCGCGTCAGCAGCTCGTTCTCTTGCCTGGTCAGCATCGGCGTTCCTCCGACCGGACGAACACGGCCTGGACCGTGACGATCCGCTTCTCCTCACGATTCCGACGACCGGCGCGGGTGATCTCGTCGAGCATCTCGCCCATCACGATACGCTGAATGCTGTGCGAGGGGGTGGCGGCGCCCGTGGAGGGTCCCGCCGCCTCCGCCGTCACGTCCTCCCAGGCGCGCGCGGTGAAGCCGGCCGCCTCGATCAGCGCCCGCATCTCCTCGGGCGTGCGCAGGAAGCTCGCGGCCGCGTCGCGCGCCCACATCAGGGGGAAGATCGGCGGCTGCACCGGGCCCGCCATCGGCTCCTGCATCGCCAGCACGCCGTCCGGCCGCAGCACGCGGTGGAAGCCGGCGTAGAGGCGCGCCTTGTCGGCGATGTTCATCCCGCTGTTCTGGGTCCACACCACGTCGAACGACTCGTCGTCGAACGGCAGGCTGAGCGCATCGCCGATGCGATGCTCGACGTGCGCGGCGAGGCCGAGCCGGGCGGTGAGCGTCGCGGCGGCCCGCACGTAGGACTCGGTGAGATCGATCGCGGTGACCCGACATCCGAACTCGACGGCGAGGGTGCGAGCCGGCCCGCCGAGACCGCCCCCGACGTCGAGCACGCGCATGCCCGGTCCCAGCCCGGCGAGACGGGCGAAGCGTACCGTGACGGCCTTGCCGCCCCCGTGGAACTGATCGAGCGGGGCCAGGTCGTCGACCGTCAGCGCCCGCGTGTCCTTGCCCATCGCCGCGAGGGCGCCGAGGATCGCCTGCTCGAGCCCCTCGCGGCCCCAGTAGTCCTCGGTCCGGCTCACGGGGTTAGGCCGGTCCGACGAAGCCGATGTAGGCGCCACAGGCGTCCTCGGGGGGCACGAGCATCGCCTGCTCGCCGGTGTTGCGGATGCCGCGGGCCGGCGGCGGCACGCCGTGATCCGCCATCCACCGCGCGGCGGCCTCCATGCTGCTGGTGCGGTACAGCGCCTGGAAGGGGCCCGGCCCACGACGCGCGAGGGCGGCGGCGGCGGGCCCGGGCTCCATCGGCTGGGCGACCGTCAGTCCGGTCGGTCCGAGGTCGAACACGGCCATGTCCGCCTTGATCACCGCGCCGCGCTGCACCTTCGGGACGGGCAGCCCGAGCACGCGGGCATACATCGCGGCGGACGCCGCAACATCGGTCACGGCGATGTAGACGCGATCCACGCGCTGCGCGCCGTTGGGATGGGTGCCGGCCCGCGGCCCCCGGCGCTCGGCGAGCGGGGTGAGATGCTGGATGAAGAAGATCGGCAGCCGGTGCTCGGGACCGAGTCGCGCCGCCTTCCAGCGCAGCTCCTGCCCCGCCGGCGTCCGGCGCACCCCGTCGGCGACGTCGCTGACGTCGACGCCGCGGCGGCGCATCCCGGCCACGTCACCGGCGAGATCGTCGCTCTGCACGGCGACGTAGCGGAACCCGCCGCCCTTCGCGAGGAACTCGACGAGGCCGCCGTCGGGGCTCGCCGCCCGGTACTCGTCTCGATCGCGCAGGGCCAGCAGCTCGAGATAGTCGTGCTCGTTGAATGCGATCGCGTTGTGGGTTCCCTGGCCCGTATGCTCGCCGCCGGGGCGGACGTCGAACCCGATGCGCGTGTAGGCGTCGACGCCCGTGCGCAGGTCGGGCACGCAAATCATCACGTGGTCGATGCGAGTCAGCATGGATGACGGTCTCGGTCGCGGCATTATACTCGGCTCATGCTGCGCCTCGCGACCGTGCTCGTCCTCGTCGCGCTCGCGCTGAGCCCGGCCTCCGGCCAGACCCCGAAGCGCGGCGGCATCCTTCACGCGATGCAGGAGGTCTGGCTGGACCGCTAGGCCCGGTGATCGTCTCGATGGGCCGGGGGGCGATAGAGACGCAGATCGTCCATCGGATAGTGGCGAACGTTCAGCGTCCAGAGATGTAGCCCGGCCGTGCTGGCCGCAGCCGCGACCACAGCGTCCGCGATCTCCAGGCCGTGAGACCGTGCGTAGCGCGCCAGATAGACTCCGGCCCGACGGCCTGTCATCGCATCGATCGGGATCTCGCCCCGAGCCTCGAAGAACGCCTCGCTACGCGCTTCCTCACCCGGACGCGCGCCGGCGAAGATCTCGGCCCAGGAAATGGCGCAGCAGTAGGTCGGTACTCCGTCGGCCTCGAGTCTTTGCAGAGCCTCGACGGTCGGGGTCAGACCCCGCAGCACGTCGATGACGACGTTCGAATCGAGGAGAACGCCGGTCAGGGGCGCGGTCGACGGAGACGGTGCGTATCGCGGCGGAGCCGCCTCACGTACATGTCGCTGTCGCCGATGTCGTTCCGATCGCGCCATAGTCCCTCGATCGCCCGCAGCGTGGCGGCTCGCTCGTCAGCGTGAGGTCGGCCGTAGGCCTGCACGAGAGCATCGCGCACCAGCTCCGACAGCGTGCGGCCCTGCCGACGGGCGAGGGCCCGGAGGCGGCGATGCATCGCCTCGTCGAGATAGAGCTGTGTTCTCACCACACGATGTATGTACATCGTGCGCGGTAGCCCGTCAAGCGGAGCGGCCGTCGGGGCCCCGATCGAACGTCCACGTGATCGGCCCCCGCGTGCGGCGAAGTGCCTCGCGGGCTTCCTTCGTCGCGACGTCGTCGACGGCGTCGCCGTCGGCGGCGAGCACCACGCCGTAGGCGGCGCGCGCGGCGTCGAGGGTGATCTTGCCATCGAGCACATCGGCCAGGACGAGCTCGGGGTCGCGCTCGAGCGGGTCGCCGTGGCCGGCGCCGCCGGCGATGTACTCCCAGAGTTGATCGCCCGGGTTCAGCACGATCATCTTCTTGGACGGCAGCTCCTCCCGCCGCCCGTCCTTCCGGACGATGAAGGCGAGGGCGGCGCGCCCGGGGGCTCCGCCCTCGAGCCCCCACGGCGTCGAGGCGAAGCGCTCGCCCCGATGCGAGATCACGACCTCCGTCGTGGTGGCCTCGAAGACCTTCTCCAGTCCCAGCCCCCCCCGATGCCGGCCAGCGCCGCCGGAATCGCCCCACAGGCGCAGGCGAGGGATGCGCAGCGGGAAGTTCATCTCCACCGACTCCACGGGGATGTTCATGCAGTTCGACACGTCGGTCTCGATCACGTCGATGCCGTCCTTGTCAGGGCGCGCCCCCATGCCCCCGGCGGCCAGCTCGCTGGCCACGAACGTGCGGCCCGTCTCGGGGTCGCGGCCGCCGAAGGCCATCACGAGCAGGGTGCCGGAGCTGGCCGCGGGCATACGGCCGGGCAGGGCGCGCACGAGGGCGCCGAGGATCGTGTCGGCGATGCGCTTGATCGTGGCCGTGCGGCAGCTCACCGGCGCGGGCGGCCGCGGGTTCACGATCGTGCCCTCGGGCAGCACCGCGTCGACGGCGCGGAAGCAGCCGCCGTTGTTGGGGATCGACTGGTCGGAGATCGCGCGGATCGCGTAGTAGACGGCCGACATCGTGGAGGCGGGCACGGAGTTGAACGGCCCCCTGACCTGGGCATCGCTGCCCGTGAAGTCGAACGTCATCGCCGAGCCGCGCACGCGGATCGTCACCGCGATCTTCACGCGGCGCCCGAGGTCGACCCCGTCGTCGTCCAGATAGTCCTCGAACGTGTACTGGCCGTCGGGGATGCTCTCGATCTGGGCGCGGGTGAGCCGCTCGGCGCGGGCCAGCAGCTCCTCGATGTAGCCGAGCACGGTCTCGGGCCCGTGGGCGGCGAACAGCTCGCGCAGGCGCAGCCCGCCGAGCCGGCCCGCCGCGACCTGGGCCATGAGATCGCCGGTGAACACGTCGGGCAAGCGCACGTTGCGCGTGAGCAGCGCGAAGAGATTCTCGTCGAGGGTTCCCGCGCGGAAGAGCTGGGTGGGCGGGATGATCACGCCTTCCTGGTACAGCTCCGTCGCGTCGGTGGGGACGCTGCCCGGGGTGCGCCCACCCACGTCCTGGTGGTGACACATCGTGCAGGCCAGCGCGACCGCGTGGTCGTCGAAGACGACGGGCACGGCCAGCGTGATGTCGGGCAAGTGGGTGCCGCCGTCGTACGGATCGTTGAGCAGGAACGCGTCGCCCTCGCGCATGCTCGCGGGCGGAAACGCGCGGACGATGCGCTGGGCGGCGAACTGCAGCGCGCCCAGATGGATGGGGATCGCCGCGGCCTGGGCGATGGTCTCCCCGCGCACGTTGAACAGCGCCGCCGAGGCGTCGAGGCCTTCCTTCACGATCGGCGAGGCGGCGCTCTTGAGCAGCGTCAGCTCCATCTCGTCGGCGATGGCGTCGAGACGGTTCCGCAGCACCTCGAGCAGGATCGGGTCGATCGCGATGGCGCTCATGCCGTCACGCGCTCCTGAGTCGGAGATTCCCGGACGGATCGACGAGGGCGGTGTGGCCCGGCGGGATCACCGTGGTCGTATCGAGCTGCTCGACGATCGCCGGCCCGCTCACGCGCGCGCCGACTGGCAATCGTGCCCGCTCGTAGATCGTCGTCGGCCTGAAGGCCCCGAACCACGCGGGGCGCTCTCCCACCCTGGCGTCGGCGACCGACCCGCTCGTCGCCGCGCTCGGACGCAGCGCCGGACGCGGCAGCGGATAGGCGTGCACGGCGCGGAAGTTCACGAACTCCACCGGCTGCTGGGCTCGCGCGTAGCCGTAGACACGCTCGTGCACGACGTGGAAGGCGCCGAGCACCTCCGGCATCCGCTCGATGACGAGGGGAACGGCAATCGGCACCTCCAGCTCGTAGGCCTGGCCGATGTAACGCATGTCGGCCGAGTACGCGACCCGCACGTCGTCGGCGGCCACGCCCTCCGCGTGCATGCGCGCGCGACCGGCGGCGTCGAGCTCGGCGAGACAGCGATTGACGGTCGTGAGATCGATGGTGTCGGCGGGCGCGTGCAGGGTGCGGGCATGATGGTGCTCGATGGCCGCCGACAGCAGACCGAAGGCGGCGAGCACGCCCGGCGCCTCGGGCACGATCACCTCGGCCATCCCCATCTCCTCGGCGAGCGCCACGCCATGCACGGGGCCCGCGCCGCCCAGGACCAGGAGGGAGAACTGTCGCGGATCGTACCCGCGCTTGATCGTCACCAGGCGGATCTGGTCGGCCATTCGCGCGTTGATCACGCGATGGATCCCCGCCGCCGTGGCCACCGCATCGAGCCCGAGCCTGGCGCCGATGGCCGCGAGCGCTCGCGCCGCCGCCTCGCCGTCGAGCCGCATCGAGCCGCCGGCGAAGCGCTCGGGATTGAGGTAGCCGAGGACGAGGCTCGCATCCGTCACCGTGGCCTGATCGCCGCCGCGGCCGTAGCACGCGGGCCCGGGCTCGGCCCCCGCGCTACGCGGCCCCACGCGAAGGCCGCCGGCGGCGTCGATCCAGGCGATGCTGCCGCCGCCGGCGCCGATCGTGCTCACGTCCACCATCGGCGTGCGCACGGGATACGGTCCGATCCATCCCTCGCTGGCGATGAGCGGCTCGCCGCCCCGCACGACGGCCACGTCGTTGCTGGTGCCGCCCATGTCGAGCGACACGAAGTCGCTCACGCCGCTGCGCTCGGCCGCGAACTTGGCCCCGATCACGCCGCCCGCCGGGCCCGAGAGGAACAGGGTCACTGGATGCTCAGCCGCCAGCGCCGCGGAGACGATGCCGCCGCGCGAGCGCATGATCAGCGGCACCGCGTCGACGCCGAGCTCGCGCAGCGTCGCGGCCAGTCCCGCGAGGTAGCGCTTGACCACGGGGCCGAGGTAGGCGTCGAACGCGGTCACGCACGTGCGCTCGTACTCGCGGAAGGTCGGATCGACCTCGGAGGACAGCGACACGCTGATCTCGGGCGCGACCTCGCGGCAGATCTCGCGTGTTGTCCGCTCGTGGGCGGGGTTGACGAACGAGAAGAGATAGCACACCGCCAGCGCCTGCACGCCGTGCCCGCGCAGCGCCGTCACCTCGGCGCGGACCTGGTCTTCGTCCAGGGGTACGAGCACGCCGCCCCGCGCGTCGAGCCGCTCGCGGATCCCCACCCGGCGGCGGCGCGGCGCCAGGAACGTCGGCGTCTCCACGTCCATCTCGAGGTCGTACATCCGCGCGCGCTTCTGCCGGCTCAGCTCGAGCACGTCCTCGAAGCCGTCCGTGGCGAGCACGCCGGTGACCGCGCCCTTCTGCTCGAGAATGGCGTTGGTGGCGACGGTCGTCCCGTGAATGAAGCGCTCGACGGCGGCCGGCGGGGCGCCCGCGAGCGCGAGGATCCGCTGGACGGCGACCCCGATGCCCTCGAGCAGATCCTTGGGCGTGCTGGGCACCTTGGTGAGCGTGAGCCGCCCCTCGCGGTCGAGGGCCACGATGTCCGTGAACGTGCCGCCGATATCGACGCCGATCTGCACGGGCTCGCCTCAGCCCGCGGCGCTCACGCGACGACGCGCTGGCACTGCACGTTGAGGATCGCCGGCCGACCTTCGGCGACGGCGGCCAGCCCACGCTTGAGCGCGGCCGGCAGCTCCGCCGGGCTCTCCACGCGCTCCCCGTAGCCGTCCACGGCCTTGGCCATCTCCTCGAAGTGTGGCGACGGCTTGAGCTCGCTCAGCGGGAACCGGCCGCGCGCCTTGGCGACGCCGTCGGGGTGGACCCCGAGGGCGCCGAACTTCACCGCCTCCCACTGCTGGTTGTTGAAGATGACGGTGAGCACGGGCAGCGCGTGGGCGCGCTGCACGAACAGGCACGAGAGTGGCTCGCCGAAGAAGTAGGCACCGTCGCCGACGGTGGCGATGACCGTCGATTGCGGCCGTGCCAGCTTCACCCCGAGTGCGGCGCCCAGGCCGAAGCCGAGGCCGCTCGAGTGCGGCGAGGCGAAGTAGCTCCCGGGCCGGTTGAAGGCCGCGAAGCGCCGGTCGAGCGGATACTCGTTGACCACGATGGTGTCCTCGTCCAGCACCTCGCCGAGGCAGCGCGCGGCCCACGCGAAGCCGATCGTGGACTTGCTCGCTTGCTGGACCGCGGCCGTCTCCCACGCGGCATGGCGCGCACGATGATCGCCGGCCACGCGCGCGATCCGGTGGGCGACGGCGTGACGGTCCACTCGACGTCGCACGGCCTCGGCGAGCAGCGGCAGGGCGGCCGCGGGCGTGGCGGCGATCGGCACGTCGCAGGGATAGCTCCGCATCGGATAGCGCGAGAAAAAGGGATCGACGCCGAGATGGATGACGGTCGCGTCGGCCGCGGGC
>Ga0207646_10006376_pt1 | contig 12201 bp, 10 predicted proteins | sample KBSK5502metaG_FD_184343 | JGI IMG/M metagenome (GOLD analysis project Ga0207646, IMG submission 184343) | Corn, switchgrass and miscanthus rhizosphere microbial communities from Kellogg Biological Station, Michigan, USA - KBS K5-50-2 metaG... | ecosystem: Host-associated > Plants > Roots >...
CAGGCGTCAGGGATCGGCCCGGCCGCAGAAGTAGCGCGGGCTGCCGGCCGAGGCTCAGGGCCCGGGCGGCCGGTGGGTGAGCGAGTAGGCGTCATCCACGAGCTGCACGGCGCGGGCGCAATCGTGGACGGAGATGGGCGGTGGAGCGCCGCGCCGCCAGTGGGCGAGCGCGTCCCGCAGCGCCGTCAGGGCCAACGGCTCGGCGGGCTCGGCCGGCATCGACTCCTCACCCGTCGCCGTGATGAGCCGTAGCGTAGAGGCTTGCCCCCCGCCGGGGCTCGCGAGGATCAGAATCGCGTCCCGCCCGGCGATCTTCCATTCCCCGTCGGTGCCGTCGCTCGGGAACGTGTTGCCGACCTCGATCGTCCCGAGGACGCCGCCGGAGGAGCGCAGGAGCACCGACGCGTAGTCCTCGACGGGCTGCTCTCGCGCCCGCCGGCTCAGCTGGGCGCCCGTGACCTGCGCCTCCTCGCCGGTGAGGTGCAGGAACAGGTCGAAGCCGTGCGGGCCGAGGTTGCGCAGGCACCCGCCGCCGGCCATCTCGGGATCGAGCATCCACGGCGAGTCCCAGGCGGCATAGCGGGCGGAGGTCGGCCGGTTCAGCCGGAAGTAGACGTGCGAGAGGGGACCGAACCGGCCTTCCCCGAGAAGCTGCCGGGCCCGCGTCACGAAGGGCTGATAGCGCTGACCGAGAGGCACCGCGACGAAGGCGCCGGTCGCCGCCGCCTTGTCGGCGATCCCGCGCACGGTGGCGGCATCGACGCCCATCGGCTTTTCCATCAGGAAGGGGTAGCGCTGATCGAGCAGATAATGGGCGGTCTCGGGCATGTGACGGTGCCGTCCCAGCGCGATGACGAAGTCGGGACGGGTCCGCTCGAGCATCTCGCGATAGTCGGTGAAGACGGGTGGATCCCCGAGAGCCGCGGCGCGCCGGGCCGCGATGTCGGCGCTCGGATCCTGCACCCCGACGAGCTCGACGTCGGGCATGCCGACGGCATGGCGCAGATAGGCCGAGTCGTGGAGCGAGTGCCAGTGACTCACCTCGATCGCCGCCAGCCGGATCCGCACGAGGCCGGATTCTACCCCGACGTGGACCTGAGTCCACCTTCGCGGTAACGTGTGCCCAACCGCCCTTCGGAGAGGAGACGCGCATGGCGATCATCGACGACATCATCGCGATCCGTGAGCGCTGGCACACCAAGCGGCATCCCTTTTTCCAGGCCTTCGCCGAGGGCAAGCTGCCGCTCCGGGCGATGGGGGTCTACAAGGCCATGCACTGGCACTTCGTGCAGCGGGCCGTCGCGAGCTTCGGCATCGTCTATGCGCGCAACTTCGGGCTCACCGACGTGCGCAAGATGATCGCCGAGAACATCTCCGAGGAGGAGGGGCTCAAGGCCATTCCGCGAGAGGGCCACGTGCCGCACGATCACAGCGAGCTGATCTTCCGCTTCTGTCGGGCCGCCGGCCTGAGCGAGAGCGAGGTGCGGAGCATGAAGATGACGCCCGCCTGGTGGGCGCGCTCGCTCCACTACCATCAGACCGGCGCGCAGGAGCCGATCGGCGTCGTCCTCGCCATGCAGACCACGCAGGAGGGCCAGCAGCCCGCGCTCAACAAGGAGGTCGTGCTCCCGGCGTTCGCCAAGCACTACGGCTATCCGCCCCGCTCGCCCGAGATCGAGTTCTTCACCGAGCACGCCGAGGCCGACGTCGAGCACAGCCAGCGCCAGGCCGCGCTGTGCGCCAAGTATCTCGAGGGGGACGCCATGAAGGCCCGCGCGCTCGAGGTGGCGGAGCAGGCGTGCATGCTGCGCTGGGCCTCGATCACCGACCTCTATCGCCGCGAGTACCTCGGCGAGAAGGACATCCTGCCGGCCGGCGTCAGCTGAGAGGGCCTGCTGACCATCGCCGTGCATCTCGACGTGGCCGCGTTTCCCGTGCGGCGCGCCCGGCTGGGCGCCCCCGCCGCCTACGACGACGGCGTGCTGACGATCGATCCCGACGTCGTGCGGCGCCTCGTGCTCGGCGATCCGCGCATCGCGGACGTTCGGGTCGAGCTCGCGCATCCGGGCGAGTCGGTGCGCGTGCTGCGTGCGCTCGACGCCATCGAGCCGCTGCACAAGCCCGCCGCGCCGGTGAGCGCCTTTCCGGGCTTCCTGGGCCCACCGCATACCGTCGGCCATGGCCTGACGCATCGGCTCAGCGGGTTCACCGTGGTGCAGGTGACGGATTTCCCCTTTCCCGCGAGCGGCGTGCAAGCGTTCGAGGAAGGCGTGATCGAGATGTCGGGGCCCGGCGCCGCGTACTCGGGCTGCGCCGACCGCGTGAATCTCTTCCTCGTCCTGACGCCCGGCCGGGCCGTGAGCAACGTCGACTACGACGATGCCGTCCGTCGCGCCGCGCTGCGCGTGGCCGACCGGCTCGCCGCCCTGACCATCGGCCACGCGCCCGAGCACGTCGAGGTCGTCGATCACGGCGGCGAGGACGGCGGCCGGCGTCGGATCGTCTGGGTTCACCAGGTCCGCGCGCAGGGCCCCATGGTCCAGTCGTTCCTCTACGGCCACGAGATGTCGGGCATGGTGCCCACCGTCCTCGATCCCACGGAGCTGCTGGACGGGGCGCTCCTCGGCGCCAACTACAAGACCGGCAGCAAGACGCCCACGTACGTTCACACGCGGCATCCCTCACTGCTCGCCCTCGCCGCGCGCCACGGCCGCGACCTGCACCTGGCCGGCGTCATCGTGGCGCGCGGTCACCACGAGAACGAGTTCCTGAAGGAGCGCTCGGCCCACTTCGTGGCCAAGCTCGCGACACTGCTGCGCGCCGACGGCGCGCTCTGCACCTACGAGGCGACCGGCAACACCCACATCGACTTCATGCTCACCGTGCAGGCCCTCGAGCGGGCGGGGATCCCCGCCGCGTCCGTCGTCCACGAATACGGCGGGCCGCTCGGCGACGACCCGCCGCTCGTCGACTTCGTTCCCGAGGCGGTCGCGCTCGCGAGCAGCGGAGGCATCGATCGCCGGCTCAGCTTGCCGGCGGTGGAGCGGGTGATCGGCGGCGATCGTCTGGCCCACCGCGGGGAGCCCGCGCACGGCCCGCTCGATCTGCCGATCCAGGAGCTCTTCGCGGCGACCGCCACGATGAACGAGCGCGGCGCGGTCGCCGTCGAGCACTGAGATGCGGATCGTCCAGTACCTGAACCAGTTCTTCGCTGGCCTCGGCGGCGAGGCGCGCGCCGAGACGCCGCCCGGCGCGCGGCCGGGTGCCGTCGGCCCGGGGCTCGCGCTCCAGCGGCTCCTGGGCGCCGAGGCCGAGGTCGTGGGCACGGTGTTCTGCGGCGACGGGCTCGTCGCCGATCGTCCGGACAGTGTCGTGCCCAAGATCGTCGGGCTCATCGAGGCCTTTGCTCCCGATGTGGTGGTCGCGGGGCCCGCGTTCGACGCCGGCCGCTACGGCCTCGGGTGCGCCCGCGTGTGCGCCGCGGCCACCGCGCGCCTCGGCGTGCCCGCGCTCGCCGCGATGGCGCCCGAGAACGTCGCGGCCGAGCTCCATCGTCGCGAGGTCCTGATCGTGCCGACGACGGCCACCGCGATCGGGATGCCGGCGGCCCTCGTGGCGATGGCACGGTTGGCGCTCCGGCTGGGCCGGGGCGAGCCGCTCGGACCGGCCGCGGTCGAAGGCTACCTGCCGCGGGGACGGCGGATGAACGCGTGGGCGCCCGCGTCGGCGAGCCAGCGCGCGCTCGGGCTGTTGCTGGCGCGCCTCCGGCACGAGCCGTTCACGACCGAGGTGGAGTTGCCGCGTTACGACCGCGTCGCGCCGCCGCCGCCCATCGCCGATCCCGCGCGGATGCGCCTGGCCCTCGTGACGGAGTGCGGCCTGGTGCCGACCGGTAACCCCGACCGTCTCGAATGGGTCCGGGCCGACAAGTGGCTCAGATACGGCCTCGGCGGGATCGACGATCTCGCGCGCGGGGCCTATGAAGTCGCCCACGGCGGCTACGATGCCGCATTCGCCGTCGAGGATCCCGACCGGCTCGTGCCGCTCGATGCCGTCCGCGAGCTGGCGCGACGCGGCGAGATCGGCGAGGTGCTCGACGCCTATTACGTGACGTGCGGCAACCACGGCATCCTGGGCCAGATGGCGATTCACGCGCGCGAGATCGCCGCCGATCTTCGCCGCCAGCACGTGGACTCCGTGCTGCTCGTGGCCACCTGAGGGTCGGGCACTCGTAGCGGCGCTACGATGGCCAAGGAGCTGGAGCGCGCGGGATTTCCCACGGCGACTGTCACGAGCCTCGCCGCCGTCGCCGTGAAGGTCGGGGCCAATCGCATCGTCCGCGGCAACCGCTTCAGTCATCCGTGCGGCCGCCCCGGGCTACCGCCGGCCGAGGAGCGGGCCTGGCGGATCGAGCTCGTCCGCGTGGCACTCCGGGCCCTCGCCACCCGCGTCGACGGCCCGACTGTCTTCGAGCCCGAGGGCCCCTGAGGAGATCGGCTACAGCGCCTGCGTCAGCTCGGCCAGCGCCTTCTTCGCGTAGTAACGCACCTTGCCCAGCGCCGAGGAGCCGCCGAGCCCGACCGCGAGCAGAGCCGTGGCGCCGACCCTCCACATGACGACCGTCCCCTTCTCGAACTCGACGATTACGCTCGAGACCGCGCCGCGTCCCAGCTCACGGCCCAGGCCCTGGGAGGCCTCGGCCAGGCAGGCGCTGAACGCGCCGCCGATTCCGGAGTCGATGCCCGAGCCTTCGGTCGACTCGATCAAGAACCCTTCGCGGTCGGCCAGCACCGCCCACTGCACACCGTCCATCGCGGTGAACTGCTGGAGGATGGCCCCGAGCTCGCTGGCCCCCGACGGCGCCGGGACGGCCCGTGTATCGAGCGCCACCGGCGGCGGCGCTGAGACGGCCGATGTGTCGAGCGCCACCGGCGGCGGCGCCAGGACGGCCGGTGTGTCGAGCGCCACCGGTGTCGGCGCTGAGACGGCCGGTGTCTCGATGGCCACCGGCGTCGGTGACGGAGGCTCGGCCGCCGACGGCGTGACCGTCGGCAGAAGCCGCTCGAGACGCTCCACGAGGTCGTCGGCGGCAAACGGCTTGAGGAGAATGTCGTCGGCCCCGACGCGCGCTGCGCGCTCCCGCACGCTGTCGTCGACGATGCCCGACATCAGGAGCACGGGCGTCCGTCCGAGCCGCGGGTGGCTCTTCACGAAGGCGCAGATGTCGCACCCATCCTGATCGGGCATGATCACGTCGCACACGATGACGTCGGGCGATTCGCGCTCGATCAGCTCCAGCGCCACGCTGCCCGACGCGGCCTGCACCACGTCGATCCGCCGGCCCGCCAGCGCCCGCTCCACCACCTTGCGCACGCTCAGGCTGTCGTCCACCACCAGCACCTTGGTCATGCCGAGCCCTCCCCCAACAGCTCCTCGATGCTCTCGTGCACGGTGCGCGGCGTGCCTCGCAGGTCGCCGCCGTCGTCGGCCACGAAGCAGAAGTCGCCGGCGCGCTCGCGCTGGGCCGCGCCGATGAGCGCCACGAACGCCGCCCCGCCAGTCTCGTCGCCGAACTCGGCGTGCACCACGCGACCGCCCTCGAAGGCCACGGCGCCGCCCCCCGTCGTGAGGCCGACCAGGAGGTGGCCCGTGCGTCCGGCCTCGGCGATCGCTCGGGCGAGCTCGCCCAGCTCGATGTCGTCCAGCGACCCCGCAAAGCCTTGCGACTCTTCCGCTTCGCCAGCGTCCGCGGCGTCCGCGGCATCCGTGTCGTCCGCGGCGTCCGTGTCGTCCGCGGTGTCCGTGTCCACGGCCGCCGGAGGTTCCACCGGCAGGGGGGCGACGTCGGGCATCAGCCGGGTGATCTGCTCCAGCATCGCCGGCGCCGACATCGTGGTCGGCAGAATCACATCGATGCCTGCCGCCCCGGTGCTCGGGCTCACCTCGTCGGGCCAAGCGATGAGCGCGAAGCGCAGCTCCTTCATGCCCGGGTCGTCACGCAGGATCGTGCAGAGCTCGTCGCCCCGCATGTCACCGAGGTCGGTCCGGCTCACGATGACGTCGTGGCGATTCCACTCGAGCATCGTGAGGGCGAACGAGCCGCTCGTGGCCAGCGTGATGCCCGCGCCGGCCGCCGTCAGCGCCTCGCCGAGGGCCGCGGCCCGGTTCCCGTCGGGATCGACGAGCAGGATCTTCACGGCGCGTTCGCCCCGACGTCGTGATCCCCGCCGGACGCCAGCAGCGAAGCGACGAGGCGGACGAACGCGTGCTCCTCGACCGGCTTCGTCACGTAGTGGCTCGCGCCGAGGCGCCGTGCCAGGCCGGCGTGCTTGTCGCCCGCGCGCGTCGTGAGCACGATGACGGGCAGGGCGCGGGCCTCGGGCCGGCGCCGGAGGTTGTCGAGCAGCTCGTAGCCGTTGACGCGCGGCATTTCGAGGTCGGTGATCACGACGTCGAAGCCGGCGTCCGCGATCTTCGCGAGCGCCTCCGCCCCGTCGTTGGCTGTCGTCACCTCGAAGCCCGCCCGGACCAGCATCTGGCCGACGAACTTCCGCACGCTGATCGAGTCGTCGACCAGGAGCACGCGTCGACCGCGGGCCGCCGCCGGGGCCGGCGCGATCGTAACCGCGGGCCCGGCCATCGAGCGGTCGGTGGCGACCGACGGCCGGGTCGCGGCCGCGAGCAGCTTCACGGGATCGAGGAGAAGGCTCACCTGACCTTCGGCGGAGATCGTGGCCCCCGCGAAGGGTCCCACGCCCTCGAGAAAGCGGCCCAGGCTCTTGATGACGATCTCTTCCTTCTGGACCACCTCGTCGACTTCGAGGGCGATCATCCGGTGACCCGCGTGCAGGAGCACCGTCTCGACCTGCGCGCCCCGCATCGGCGAGGGCAGGGCGAGGGCTCGATCGAGCCGGATCAGGTCGATCGGCTCGTCCTCCACGACGACCGTCTCGCCGTGCGCGGAGGCGCGGACGTCGCTGGCCGGCTGGCTGGCAACGCGTCGGACCGCGTTGAGGGGGATCGCGAATCGCTCGTCGCCCGCCCGTACCGTGAGCGCTTCGGAGACGATGAGGGTGATGGGCAGCTTCAGCGTGAGTCGCGATCCGGCACCGATCTCGGTGTGCACCTCGACCTGCCCGTTGAGCCGTCCGACGTTGGTGCGAACCACATCCATCCCGACGCCGCGTCCCGCCGCGGTCGTCACGGCCGACACGGTGCTGAGCCCCGGGAGGAAGATCAGGTCGAGAGCTTCCTGCTCGGAGAGCGAGGCGGCGACGTCGGCTCCGAGGAACCCCTCGGTCACCGCCCGGCTCCGCACGAGGCCGGTATCGATGCCGCGGCCGTCGTCCGCCACCTCGATGATCACGAAGGCGCCCTGATGCGAGGCCGTGACGGTGATCGTCCCCGTGTCCGACTTCCCGCGCGCCCGTCGCTCCTCCGCGTCCTCGATCCCATGCACGAGCGCGTTCTGGATCAGGTGGAACACGGGATCGATGATCTGCTCGATGATTCCGGCGTCGAGCACGACCGCCTCACCGCTCGCGAGGATGCGCACCGCCTTGCCGGCCGTGCGGGCGGCTTCCTGGCCCTGACGGACGAACCGCGTCAGCAGCGGGCCGAGGGGAACGAGCCGCGCCCGGCTGATTTCCTGCCGCAGGCGTCCACTGAGATGCTGGAGCTCGGCCAGCTCGTTTCGCGCCGACCGCCCCAGACCCGACAGCTCCGACCGCGCCTCCGAGAGGTCGGCGGAGATCTCGCCAACGCTGCGCATGAGCAGACCGAAGTCGTCGTAGCGGTCGAACTCGAGCTCGGCGAACAGATCACCGAAGACCGGCCCCTCGCCGGCCGTGAGCGGCGCCGTCACGGGAGCACCGGGCTCGCCGGGTCCGGTGAATCGCCCGTGCTCGCGCTCGAAATCGGCGACGACCCGGTCCATACGGGTCCGACTGGCCGAGAGCACCTCGCCCACGCGATCGAGATCCGACAGCCGCCGATCGAGGCGACGACGGGCCACCAGCAGCTCACCGACGAGATCCATCAGGCCGTCGAGGTGCTCGAGGTTGACCCGGATCGTCCGCTGGACGGGACGGACCCCGACGCGCGGCGCCTCGCGCTCCGCGCGCACCGATGGCGCCGGGGCGGGCGCCGCCTCGCGCGCGGGCGCTGAGTCGCCGGGCTCTCCCGGTGCCGACAGGAGGTCGGCCAGCGTCCCCATCAGGCGCTCCGCGACCTCGGTGAGGTTGATCGAGTCGTCGGGGACGATCCGGAGCATTGTCCGGATGGCCTCGACGGTGGCGAACATGCTATCCACCATCGCCGGCGTCAGGCGGAGCCGACCTCCCCGGACATCGACGAGCAGATCCTCGAGCCGGTGAGCGACGTGACCGACGGGCGCGCATCCGACGACGAGAGCGGATCCCTTGAGGGTGTGCACGATCCGGAAGAGCCGGCCGACCGCTTCGTCGGTGTCGCCGCCCCGTCCGAGCTCAGCGAGCGCCGCCGCCATGGCGTCGAGATGCTCGGCCGCCTCCGGTCGGAAATATTCGACGACCTCGACATTCGCGAAGAACGTCTCGAGCTCGCCCCGTACCGGATCGACGGTTGCTCCGCCGTGGCCGTCGACGGTGACGGGCGAGGCGCCGATCGCGTCGAGGCAGGCCTTCAGCTCGCCGGTCAGCGTCTGCAGGTGGGCGGTCGCGCCGCGGTGCGTCTCGGCCGATGCGTCGGGCAGGGTGGACAGGACCTGCTCCATGACATGGGCCAGACGCGCGACTTCCAGGAAGCCGTACAGGGAGGCCGTGCCCTTGAGGCGGTGGGTGACGACGAACAGCTCGTCCGCCGGCGGCGCGTCGTCCGCGAGCGCGGCGATTCCGTCCTCGATGACGGCCAGGGTGTCCCAGGCCTCCATCAAGAAGACCGACCGCAGGAACTCCTGGTCGGCGGGCTTCGCCATCCGCCGATCAGGCGGCGGCGAGCTTGAAGCGCGCAAGCGTCGAGGTCAGCTCGTCGGCGAGCTTGACGAGATCCGTGACCGTCTTGCGCGCCTGGAGCACCGCCTGCTCCGTCTGGACGGCGACCTTGGCGATCGACTGCATCGCCGTCGCCACCCCTTCGGAGCCACGCGCTTGCTGCTGCGTGGCCAGCGAGATTTCATGGGCCAGCGCGGACGAGGTCCGGGAGACGCTCGCGATCTCCTGGAGGCTCACCTCGGCGCGCGCCGTCAACCGGTAGCCCGCTTCGACCTCGCGGGTGCCCTCTTCCATGGCGACGACCACTTCCTGGGTCTCCTGCTGGACGGCGCGGATGAGCCCCGCGATCGCCTTGGTGGACGTCGCGGCCCGCTCCGCCAGCTTCCGGATCTCATCGGCCACGACGCCGAACCTCCGGCCGGCGTCGCCGGCGCCCGCCGCCTCGATGGCGGCGTTCAGCGCGAGCAGGTTCGTGTGCGACGAGATCTCCTCGATCGTGTTGACGATGGTCGAGATCTCGAGCGAGCGGTCGCCGAGGCTCTTGATCTTCTTCGAGATCATCTGCACCTCGCCCCGGATCCGCTGCATCCCGGCGAGGCTGTCGCGCACCGATTGCTCGCCCTTCAGCGCCGCCTCCTGCGCCTTGCCGGCGGCCTCCGCGGAGGCTTCCGCGCTGGCGGCCACCTGAAGGACGGAGCGCGCCATCGCCTCCATCGCCTCGTTCGCCGTGGTCGTCTCGCGGGCCTGCGCCTCGGCGCCACCCGCCATCTGGGAGGTGACGGCGGCCATCTCGCTGGCGTGCGCCGTCACGCGGGTGGCGGCATGGCGAACCTCGGCGAGGATCGCCCCGATCTCCTCCATCATGACGTTGATGGCGTCGACCACGCTGCCGAGCACGTCGGGCGTCACGTCGCCACGCTTGGTGAGATCGCCCTGGGCGATCTCCGTCGCGATGTCGAGGAAGCGCGTGATGTTCTGCTGCAGCTCTTCGCGCTTCCGGCGCTCCTCGTCACGCTCGGCCTCGCTCTGCACCTGCGACCGCAACCGGACGACGGTGTCGTTGAAGGTCGCCGCGAGCTGCCCGATCTCGTCGGCCGAGCGCACCGGGACCTTCACGCTCAGATCGCCCCCGCTCACGCGCTTGGCGGCGGCGCTCAGCTCCTGGATGGGCGTGGCGATGCGGCGGCCGAGGACCGTGCCGAGGCCGACGATGCCGAGGGCGGCGACCGCCACGACGATGAGCACGAGCAACTGCAGCCACCGGCGCTGGCCGAGGAGTGTTCCCTGCACGCGCCTCAGGTCATCGAGGGCGGCGAAGGCGAGTCGCTTTTCCTGACCCACCACCGTGGCCCAGCCCAGCCCCTCGAACCCCGGCACGTCCTTGAACTCGCCTTTCCCGGCGCTCCGGGCGTAGCCGATCACCTGGTCCACCGGCGACACCGTGCCGTGAGCCTCGCTCCGCCCCATGAGGTAACCGGAGCGTGGCGTATCCTTACCGCTCATCAACTCCGCCGGCTTGAAGCCGCGCGCGAGCAGGTTGCCGTCCCGGGACATGATGAACTTCCGGGCGTGCTGCACGGACGTGTCCGCGATGACGTCGCCAGTAGCGGCGACGAGCACCTTCACGTCGCCGCCGGCAATCTTGCCGGCCGCGCGCGAGGCGATGGCCTGGACGGCGGAGATATCGAGGACGGCCTTCATCACCCCGAGGGGTTCCTTCGTCCGCGGATGGTCGATCCGCACGGAGATCGCGATCGACCACACGCCCGCCGACTCGTCGTACACGACCCGGGCGCCGGGGGTCGCGGCCTTCTTCATGACGAGGGGGTTCTGTGAGGTGCCGCCGATGTCGATGCCCTTCGTCCAGGCGTTGACCCACCATTCCTCGTCGCTCTGGACGAAGTCCGAGGTCAGGTTGCTGATCGCGGCGTTGTAGCCGTTCTTGTCGGTGAAGAAGACCTCCTTGAACACCTGGGACTGGGCGAGCTGGTCCTTCAGGTACTGCGTGGCGGCGGGCACGGGGTTCAGGGTCCGCGTGGCCTTCATGTCTTCCTCGATGCGGCCGATGACCGCCTGATCCCGAGCGATCTCGGGATAGCCGGGCCAGCCGCGCCCGCGTGCCAGCGCGCTCGCGCGAAGGGCCGCCTCGATGACGAGAGGATCGGATGCCCAGATGACCACGTCCTTCACGCGCTCCTCGACGTAGGTGTCGATCCGCGCGGTCACGTCCTCGGCGGCCTTGGTGAGCGCGGCGCCAACCACGCGCCGCTCCATGGCCTGCGCGGAATTTTCGAGACCGCGGCCGAACAGGTCGATGGCGTTGGACATGAGGAAGTACGTCAGGCCGCCCAGCAGGAGCAGGGGGATGAGGCCGACGACGAGCATCTGTCGGATGAGCTTCGAGCCGATCGTCGTCGCGTTCCGCCCGTGAGCCATCACCGCACCTCCTGGGGCATGCCGATCTTGATCTCCACCTTCGCCTCCTCAGGCGCGCCGCGGTCCTCGACGGGCGCCCACGCCCGCCGCACGGCCGCCAGAATCGTGGGCCCATCCAGGAGCGTCACCATCCCGTCGGCGGACGACAGCGCCCCGCACGCGACCGGCACGAAGCGGCTCGAGTCGGGCGCCGGAAGCGCGGTCTCGAATCGCTCGATGCCGAGCACGCGGTCGACCGCGAGCGCCGCGCGAAGGTCGCCGTCCTCGAGAACGACCGCCGAGGCGCCGGCACCGACCGAACCCGCCCGCAGGCCGAGGAGCGGCCGGAGATCGACGACGGGAACGACGGTGCCGCGCACGTTCGTCACGCCGACCAGCGTGGGCGGTGCCCCCGGCACCCTGGTCAGGGCGCCGAGCGTCACAACGGCCCGGGCCTGCCGAACGTGGACCGCGCACGACTCCTCACCGAGCGTGAACACGCAGGCGCTCTGAGACGGGAGCGCTTCCGGCTCCGCCGGCGGCGCCTCAGCGACGTCCGCGGGCGGGCTCGCCTCAGTGGACAAAGCGGCCGACCATCGTGAGGAGCTGGCTCGAGGTGAAGGGCTTGGTGAGATAGTCATCCGCGCCCTGGCGCTTGCCCCAGGCGCGGTCGCTCTCCTGGTTCTTCGAGCTGACGAGCACGATCGGCGTCGCCCGCGTCCGCTCGTCCTTGCGCAGCGCGCGGAGCAGCTCGTACCCGTTTCGCCTCGGCATCACGATGTCGAGCAGCAGCATGTCGGGACGCTCGGCCGACATC
>Ga0207646_10006377_pt1 | contig 12200 bp, 11 predicted proteins | sample KBSK5502metaG_FD_184343 | JGI IMG/M metagenome (GOLD analysis project Ga0207646, IMG submission 184343) | Corn, switchgrass and miscanthus rhizosphere microbial communities from Kellogg Biological Station, Michigan, USA - KBS K5-50-2 metaG... | ecosystem: Host-associated > Plants > Roots >...
TCCAGCCTGGACGGGAGGCTAGAGCGCTCGACAATCAGGCTGTGATAGCGGTTTGCTTCAAAAGGGAGAGGAAGATTGCGAAATACTCCTTCTCGCCGGTGGTAGATCATCGAGGTCTTACCGTGCATCGGCTGTGGCGCCCGCACAACCCGGCCGCCATATACCTGGCCAACGGCCTGGTGTCCGAGGCACACCCCTAATGTGGGTATATGTGGCCCGAAGGTTGCTATCACATCGCACGACAGTCCCGCTTCGTCGGGTGTGCAGGGTCCGGGTGAAATAACGATGCGCTCCGGCTGCATGCTCTCGATCTCATCCAGGCTCACCTGGTCGTTACGGCGCACCTGTACGTCTTGCCCCAGCTCTGCCAGGTACTGGTACAGGTTGTAGGTGAAGCTGTCGTAGTTATCCAGTAGTAACAGCATAGCTACCTCTTCTTTCTGCTGCCATCTTTTCGGCCTCGTCCAGGGCACGCAGCAATGCCCTGGCCTTGTTCAAACTCTCCTGGTACTCCTCGGCAGGGTCGGAATCGGCAACGATTCCTCCGCCGGCCTGAATGTAGGCTCGCCCGTTTTGCATAACCATCGTACGCAGGGCGATAGCCGTGTCAAGGTTCCCCGAGTAGCTGAAATAGCCAACCGCTCCTGCATAGACGCCTCGCTGTTCGCCTTCTAACTCGCTAATGATCTCCATCGCGCGAATTTTCGGCGCTCCCGACACAGTGCCCGCCGGAAAGCCTGCACGCAGCGCCTCGTAAGGGCTGACATTAGGTCGCAGCCGGCCGGTGACGTTAGAGACCAGGTGCATCACGTGCGAATAGCGCTCAATCTCCATGAACTGGTTTACCTGCACGCTCCCAGGCAGGCTTACGCGTCCTACGTCGTTGCGGCCAAGATCAACCAGCATGACGTGCTCGGCACGTTCCTTGGGATCATGTTGCAATTCCTCGGCCAGCTTCTGATCGCTCTGCTGATCTGCCCCGCGCCGCCGCGTACCTGCGATCGGGTGGATGGTCACTTGACCATCTTCCACGCGCACCAGCAATTCCGGTGATGCGCCGATGATATGAAAGTCCGCTAAATCGAGAAAGAACATATAAGGCGAGGGGTTGATGGCACGTAGTGCCCGGTAGACGGTAAACGGCGCTGCGTTGACGTGCCTGCTCAGTCGCTGTGAGAGCACAACCTGGAAGATATCGCCGGCGCGGATATATTCCAGCCCACGTTGGACCATCGTCTCGAATTCTCCGGGTGTGCGGTTTGAGACAACCTGTGAGGCGCCTGCATCCTCGCCAGGGACGGGCTCGCCGGGTAATGATGGCGTCCCTTGCTGCAATCGTCGCTGCACATCATCGAGAACTCCCAGCACGCGCCGGTATTCTGCATCGAGGTCGGGCGCATCCAGGTGCAGGTGTGTGACAATCCTGACACGATGTTTGAGGTGGTCGAAGACTACTACCGTCTCTGTAAAGCAGAAGACGGCTAGCGGTAATCCGAGTACGTCCTTCTGCGGTACAGGTATACGCTCGAAGCGCGCCACTGTCTCGTACGCCAGGTACCCTACCGCCCCTCCGTGAAAGCGCGGCAATCCGTCAGGGATGGTATCCTCAGGTGCGATCAGGCGATACTGGCCCAGCTCGGCCTCAATCAATTCCAGCGGGTCATGACAGGGGATCTCTTCGAAAATGGGGGTAGTTGACGCTGGTGCGCTAGATCCATGTTGCATCCTGTGCAGCGTCGCGCTTTCACCTCGCTGAGTTACTACCAGGTACGGGTCAACGCCAATAAATGAATAGCGTGCAATGCGCTCCCCACCCTCGACGCTCTCCAGCAGAAAGGTATACGCTCCGCGTGCAATTTTGCAGTAGGCCGATACGGGTGTCTCCATATCGGCCAGTATGTCGCGGCACACTGGCAGTAAGGGCCTTCTACCATCGCCCTTTTTCGCGGCTTCCGTGTCGCGCAGTTGCCTGGCCTCATCCAATGTTGGATAGTAACTCATTTCAACTTACCTCCATTTGAGAACAATAAAAAACGCCGCTCTTCCCAAACAAGGGACGAGAGGCGTGATGCTTTCGTGGTGCCACCCTGATTCAGATTATCGTCTATCCTCTCAAGCCCTGTCTAAGGGCTGAGAAAAGCAGATAATCCCTTTTGCCGGATACGCTCAAACGCTTGATGGCGTCGTATTTATATCCTGTCCTCGATAACGGGGGACATTCCGCAGAAGACTACTGGTGCAGTCTGACCGCACTGTTCGTACTCTGGCTTACAGGCCCATTCTATGACTGCTTTGGGCCGGTTCCCACCTGTCCCGGCTCTCTGTGACCGCTGCCGCGTCATATACTCTTCCTGTTCGATGCTTTCAACTATTCAGTTGTCTGACATGAGTATAGTTCCAAAACGTATGGCGTCCATAAAACGTCACATGTTTTGTTTGATTTAGACGGGTATCGCTAACCGTAAGGGCTGAACTACATAGGCCGCTAGTCCCTTTGCATCTGCATGGGCATATGCATCAGGCTTACGTTTGCGTAAAATGTTGTAGCGGTAGTTTGTGGACGAGGGTCAAGCTGAACTGTAAAGCGCGATGGCCTGCCCGCGCTCAAGCCATTGGAGTAGCACCTGCAACGCAGGAGGTGGGGGCTGTGGCGACCAGCCGCTCCAATAGCGCCGCAGCATGATCCAGGGCTCCAACCATCCGAGCACTGCCCGCAACGCCAGCGGCCAGGATACGCGTGGCCGCTCCCCTTTTTCCTCGCTGATTTTTTCCCCGGTTCCCGCTGCATCAGCAGGAACGCTGATGTGGAGGGGAACTTCTGGCTCCGATGGCGCTTTCGCCTCTTGCGTCGCGCTGGCAGAAGGGTGAGAGGCATGATACCAGCAAAAGGAGAAGGCACACCAGACTAACTGCCAGTGCCGCCGGATGGCCTTGTCGCTTCTCACGTGATACTGGGACCAGCCCAGGGCGTGTTTGACGTGTTTGTAGCTCTGCTCGACCCACATGCGCAGCCCGTACAACCGCATCGCCTCTTCCAGGCTGGCTGGAGGGAACGGTGGTTCGGATCCTAGGCGCTCGGTTGGCGCAGGCAGGTTGGTCACCAGGTACCAGGTGGAGAGGTCGGGCAGGCTCTCGGGATCCCGATCGGTCCCCATTGGATGATTCTCTGGCCGTTCGATGCCAAGGCTGCTGGGCTTAGCACCGTGATGCGGGACGCTGGCGCGATGGTGATGTTCGCCGGCACGCCGTACGCCCATCTGCACATTTGTGGCTCACCTTGGGATGGCAATGAATACCACCCCGGTGACCGCGGGGTGTGGACCATGACCTATGCCCGGCCTTAGTGGTAAATAGTGTGCATGTTGGCGCTTGACCACTCCGGGTACTGGTGGCGCAGTGGTCAAGAGCCAGATTTCAGGGCATTTACCAGCAGCAGAGCCGTTCCTCACTCCAAGGCGAATTTCGCTGTTCATGGTGCTTTCATGACGCTTGTACCTTACACTAGGAGGAGGCGAGGGCGAGGGGCATGAACTGGGCTATGGAGGAAGGAAACGCTCTCGCAGAGCTCGCTCTCGCCCCGTGGAAGCCTCACGTGAGCGCCTGGAACGGGCATGGCCAGGCACCTCAGCCCAACGGACAGCAGGTTCGCGCATCCCGTGGGAGAAGAGGGACTGGTTGCAACTGATATGCAAACCCAAAGGAGGACGAGATGACTACCTTCCAAGCAGACCGAGCGGAGACGCAGTACATCGACGCACCTAACGCACGCTTCGCCTACCGGCGCCTGGATCCGCCTGTACATCCCAGCTGATCGGGTAGGCCACTACGACATGCCTGGCTGGACCGCCAATGGCATCGAACCGTGGGGACTGCAGATGGACCCGATAGGGGCCGATGGCAACCTCAACTACAAAGGGTTTTTCAATCTGCTGCTGGGCCTGTACCGCTGCGTGAGTGGGGACAGCAAATGGAGCCGGCCTTTCACCATCATTGGTGATGGAGCCAACACCTTCACCTACACCCACAGCAGCATCAACCACCTGCTGACACGGCAGTGGGCCGCCCGCCAGCAGGGATGCCACTGTGAGAACACCAAGATCTGGCCGTATTGACTGACTGGCTCTGGCCTCGGTCTGAGGCTGCACGATCTGCTCTCCCAGACGGACACCCACTGGGTCTTCGACCGCTGGTGGACGTACGCCAAGCAGCACTATGTCCAGATCCCGGATGCCGGACCACTGGAGTGGGCCGCCGGGTACTATGACCCGCTTCTTGATTACCTGTGCCCGGGCGGTGCGGCGGCTGCAGAAAGTCTGGTGTTCTACCTGTCGCCCCAGCACTACGCTGACGCAGAGCGCCTCTACGAGGCCTCCCGTCTCCCCTTGCCTCAAAACCCCGACCCCGTTGCGCTGCTCGCCGATCCGCGCAGCTTTGCCAAAGGCCTGTTGGACGCACGCGAAATGGGGGACGCTGCCCGCTACCAGGCCCTGCACGCCCTGGCCGAGCAGCACTGTGAGCCGACGTGGGACCGCGCACGTGGCGAGTTCTATTACCGCTTCCGGCTCTCCGAGCCGTATCCGCGTGGGCAGGCCAATGCGGTCATCATGGCGGCTGAGGCGGGTGACAAGCAGGCGTGGTGGCGGATCTTCAACGAGCCGCACCTGCGCAAGTTCGACCAACCGACTGTCTCCGGCGTCGACTTCCCGCGACTGGGGATCTCCCAGGCCATCTACGACGAGGGAAAAGCGACCCTTGTTGTCTCGACCTATGCCGCAGACCCCTGGCTGGTCGGCACCGCGACGACCTTCACGGTGGAGCACCTGCGCGAGCCAGAACAGGCGCGTGTGCTGCGTGATGGCAGTGTCTACGAGGGATGGCGGGTCAGCGGTGAGACGAGCATAGAGATCAAGGCGGAGGTGCAAGACCACGCGTATCTCGTCATGCACGTGTGAGGGACAGGAGTACCACATGACCACAGGTACACCTATGCCGACCAGAACGAGAGAACAAGGCGGTGCGATGGATCCTGGGCAATCCCTTGATGGCGATCACCTGGATCTGTGCTTTAGACGGGTGAGCGTAATGATGTTGGAGAAACCACCTGGCGCATTCTTCCTGGCTCTCAGTTTGCCTGGAGGCAGCAGAGCCGTTCCTCACGCCACGGCCTATGACGCTGTTCATGACGCTTTCATGACGCTTCCACCTTACACTTAGGATCAAGGAGGGCGAGGTGCATGAGCTGGGCTGTGGCGTGAGGAACTGCTCTCGCAGCGCTCGTTCTGTCCCCTTGTCCGAACCAAGCGGGAGCATTGAGCGGGAAGGTCCAGCCACTTCAGCCGAAGGGGCAGCTCGTTGCGCACCCCGTGGGTCTGGGGATGTAATCTCACGTGCAAGAGCGTAGGCTTGATGCAGGAACAGCCTTCTTCCAAAAAGGAAGGATAGAATAGAGGCCATCCAGAGGAGCAACGATTATGGCAAACGCAGAACGCAACCGGCTTGAAGAGGTGCATCAGAACAGGCAGGCGTGGTATCACTGGGGACCCTATCTCAGCGAACGTCACTGGGGAACCGTGCGCGAGGACTATTCCCCCGGTGGAGACGCCTGGGATTTTTTAACGCACGACCAGTCCCGCTCGCACGCCTATCGTTGGGGTGAGGATGGCATCATGGGCATTAGCGACGACCGGCAACAGCTCTGCTTCGCCCTGGCCCTATGGAACGGGGCCGATCCCATCTTGAAAGAGCGCATCTTTGGCTTGACGAATTCAGAAGGCAACCACGGTGAGGATGTCAAGGACTACTACTATTTTCTGGACAACACACCGACCCATTCGTACATGAAGGCCTTGTACAAATATCCCCAACGGGCCTTCCCCTATAGCGATCTTGTGACTACCAATCGCAATCGCGGTAAATACGATTTTGAATACGAACTGATGGACACGGGCATCTTCGCGGAAAGCCGCTACTTCGATGTCACCATGGAATATGCCAAGGCGTATCCTGATGATATGCTGATCCGTGTGAGTGCGACCAATCGTGGACCAGAGGCGGCGAAGCTGCACCTGCTTCCGACGCTGTGGTTCCGCAACACGTGGGCCTGGGGCATTGACGGCCGTCGACCGGTACTGAACGCGGTCGAGCATAGAGCAGGAAAGGCTGAGCAGGGAAACATGCGCCTGGTGCGTGCGGAACATCATGAGCTGGGTGAATACTGGCTGGCCTGCCAGGGGACGCCTGAGCTACTCTTTACCGAGAATGAATCCAACGCGCAGCGGCTGTGGGGCATCCAGAACCGCACGCCGTTCGTCAAGGATGGCATTCATGAGGCGGTTGTCAATGGTGCCGGCGACAGGGTCAATCCGCAGGGTACGGGTACGAAGGCCGCGGCTCGTTATACTTTTGAGATCGAATCTGGCATGACCCGGATAATCATGTTGCGCTTATCAACCAGCCAGCATAGTGATCCCCTGGCCGGCGCTGAGGAGTTATTCGCCAGGCGCATTGAGGAGGCGACCGAGTTTTATCGGCAGGTGAGTACGGCGCAAACTGAGGATGAGAGAATGGTGCAACGACAGGCGCTCGCCGGTCTGCTGTGGAGTAAACAGTTCTATTACTATGATGTGGATCAATGGCTGCGGGGTGACCCCGCCGGGCCACCACCGCCGCCCGAGCGCAGCCGCAATAAGGGCTGGAAGCACCTCTCGAACAACGATATCATCCTCATGCCCGATACCTGGGAGTATCCCTGGTACGCCGCGTGGGACCTGGCCTTCCATTGCATTGCCATGGCGCTGATCGACAGTGAGTTCGCCAAGCGGCAGTTGCTGTTGCTGCTCCAGGAGCGCTATATGCATCCAAACGGCCAGCTGCCCGCCTACGAATGGGCCTTCGGCGACGTCAACCCGCCCGTGCATGCCTGGGCGGCCTGGCATATCTACCGGCAGGAGAAGGAACGCACCGGCAAGGGCGATACCGTCTTCCTGGAGCGCATCTTCCAGAAACTGCTGCTCAACTTCACCTGGTGGGTCAATCGCAAAGACGTTGAGGAGAATAACATCTTTGAGGGCGGCTTCCTGGGGCTGGACAACATCGGCATCTTCGACCGCAATATGACACTGCCGGAGTGTGCGGTGCTCGAGCAGGCCGATGGCACGGCCTGGATGGGGATGTTTGCGGCGATCCTGCTGACAATCGCCGTGGAACTGGCGAACACCAACCCGGTGTACAATGACATGGCGGCCAAGTTATTGGATCACTACTTCTACATCGCCGACGCCATCCACGGAGGAGGGCAGACCGGCCTGGGTCTGTGGAATGAGGAGGACGGCTTTTTCTACGACAAGATCAGTAGGCCTGATCGCCGCTATATGTCGCTGAAAGCGCGCTCAGTGATTGGGCTTCTGCCACTGCTGGCGATGGAAACGTTTCCAACCGAGCGGGCCGAAGCCTTTACTAATGCACGCATGCGCTGGTTCGCAGAGAACCGTCCCTATATCTCCCGCCTGATTACGCGCTGGCAGGATACACGAAAGATCGGCGAGCGAAAAGACTCCATGCTGCTGGCTATGGTGCGTGGGGATGACTTACGGAGCCTCCTCAAATACATGCTTGACCCGCAGGAATTCCTGAGCGCCTATGGCATTCGAGCGGTCAGCAAGTATCACCAGGCGCATCCCTACGTGGTCAATTTTCCCACATATGGGACCCTTACGCTCAACTACGAGCCAGCCGAATCCACCACGGGAGCATTCGGCGGAAATTCCAACTGGCGCGGGCCGATCTGGTTCCCGCTCAATTTCTTGCTGGTCGAGGCGCTGCGGAAATACCATCGTTTCTATGGTGACGATTTCCTGGTAGAATTTCCGACCGGCTCCGGGACGCAAATGACGCTCGGGCAGGTTGCAGATGAACTCGCGCGCCGCCTCACACGCATCTTTTTGCGTGATGAGCAGGGGCGACGACCGGTGTTTGGCGGCAACATGGTCTTCCAAAATGACAAATACTGGCGCGATCACATTCCGTTCCATGAGTACTTTCACGGTGATAACGGAGCGGGAGTAGGTGCCAGCCACCAGACCGGCTGGACGGCTGTCGTGGCCGTATTGCTTCAAGCTGAAGAGGAGCAAAAGCGGCAGCGAGAGCAGGGGATGAGCGTTGCTGCTACCGCACAAGAAACCAGTACAGGTTAGTTGTAGAAATAGGTCTGGGAAGAAGAACACGAGCGTATCCCACCAACACGAACTCGGCAGGAGGCAAGACAAACTGCGCCGTCGCGATGGTGTGCGCGACAATCTGCAGGCGCGCGTGAGGACGAAGGAAGCCGAGCGGCTTGCCGTATAAATCAAACGGGAAATAGGCGTGTGCAATGCACCGCCCTAGGTCTTGGAACTATCTGCCTTCCATTGCCGAAACACCTGCAGCAGCTCTTCTTTTGTTTCGGGAAAAACGGGTTCTTGCGCCAGGGCACGTAACATGCCGATAGTCAATCGCACCTGTTCAAGATAATTCGTACAGCCGGGACAGCCCGCGAGATGTTCCGCGAGTGCCGCACGCTTCTCTGGCAACAGTACTCCTTCGAGATAATCGCTGACAAGTTCCACGACTTCCTTACAGACAAGCCCAGCAGTGGTATTACTCTTTTTCATCGAGGTACGTGCAAAAAGCCTTCTGAACCAGCTATACATACCGCTTCTCCTCACCTTCCCTCGTGTTCATCGAAGTACTGCTCGAGTGCGCGCCGGACTTTAGAACGCGCCCGGTGAAGCAACACTCTTTGATTAGTCTCAGAAATACCGAGTACGTTACAGATTTCTTCTGATGGCCAACCTTCAATATCGTGTAGTGTAATGACTGTACGCTGGCCCGGTGGTAATACTTCAATGGCCGAAATGATGCATGCATGGGTTTCCTGTGAAAGAAACCGCTTCTCGGGAATTTCATCCCAGTTCGCTGGAAAAGATGCCCAATGCCCTGGCGCTTGAGAATCTTGTGGTAAGAAACGATCGGGATCCACAGCAGGCTCATCGAAGTTGACTTCCAGGTCCGACAGCGAGGAGAAGGTGACGCTCCGTTTCTCGCGCAATGCACGTGTTTTAGCACAGTTGGTGAGAATGCGAAAGATCCAGGTCTTCAGAGAAGAGCGTCCCTCAAAACGATTGAGTCCCTGAAGCACTCCCAACCAGGCTTCTTGAACGACATCTTCAGCTACTGCGCGCTCAGAAACGTAGATCATGGCGAGGCGAAGCATTGTCGCATGATACCGCTCAACCAAAGAAACAAAGGCGCCCTCGTCGCCATTACGCAGCATCTCTATCAAATGTAACTCATCCGTAGATGCCACAGCGTCATGCACTTTTTTTGATTCCTGTGGTATTTTGCTGGACTATGTCAGGCTGGTTTATTCGTGCACTCATCAGCTTTGCTTTCGGTCGGGCCAGGAGGGTAGGGCAAGCCCTACCCCTACGTGGTTTTCTATTGGCTTGAAGCGGTAGTATCGCAACCGGGAGAAGTATACATTACCATGTTAGGCCAGTCAAGCTAAGCGGCTGTAGGCTTTTTCCGGGTGATCATCGTTCCTGCACCCTGGTCGGTGAACAATTCGCGCAGCAGCACATGCGGCTCTCTTCCATCGACGATATGCACGTTCGGCACAGCAAACAAGGCGTCGAAACAGGCAGAGACCTTGGGAATCATGCCACCGCTGATTACACCCTCCTCTATCAGTTGCTGCGCCTCCGTCTCATTGAGTTCGGAGATCAATGAGCCATCCGTCCGGCAGATGCCGGCAACATTGCTCAGGAAGATGAGTTTCTCTGCATGCAGCGCGCCTGCCAGGTGCGCTGCCACCAGGTCGGCATTGATATTCAAGCACGATCCATCTGCTGACTGCCCCAGCGGTGCAACCACGGGAATATATCCCTGCTCCATCAGCGTTTGCACGAGCGTGGGATCGACCGCTTCGATTTCCCCGACCAGGCCCAGGCTTTCGTCAGCGATGCGCGCGCGTATCATCCTGCCATCGATTCCACTCAAGCCGATCGCCTTGCCCCCCAACTGCGAAGCCAGCAAGACCAGGCTCGCGTTCACCTGGCCCAGCAGCACCATGCGCACGACATCCAGTGTCGTGGCATCGGTCACGCGCAGCCCGTTCTCGAAGTGTGTTGGCACATGCAGTTTCTCCAGCCATTCATTGATATATAGCCCACCACCATGGACCAGTACGGGGTGTGCGCCCAACGCCTGCAGCCAGAGAATATCCTGTAAGATGCCCTGCTGGTGTTCGAGTGTACTTCCACCCAGCTTGATGACCAGCGTCTTCTCCTTCAGGAAGTCAATATAGGGAAGCGCCTCGCGCAATACCTGTGCAAACAGGTGATGATCATTGAGAGCCTGTTCTTCAGATGTCATAGTAAAAGTGCTAGCTTTAGCCAAGAAAATTCCTCCTACGGATAAACAGACACCGGTGGTAAGCCGGTCGTTTCCGGCAAACCATAGAGCCGGTTTGCATTCTGTATCGCCTGGCCAGCGGCACCTTTGACGAGATTATCCAGGCAAGAAATCACCAGCAGGCGGCTGGTACGCGTATCCACCATTGGATAGATCAAGCAGTGATTGCTGCCATAGGTCCATTTCGTATGGGGCGGTTGATCGACGATTTCCACAAAAGGCTCATGCGCATAATACTCTGCGTAGAGCGCGCGGACCTCGGCTGTCGTTGAGGCCCGCTCTTCATTGAGATCGGCATAGCACGTGGCCAGAATCCCGCGCGTCATCGGTACCAGGTGCGGGATGAAGGTGATACGCAGCGGGCGGTTCATGGAGTGCCCTCCTGCCAGCGCCGCCGCCTCAAGTTCCTGTGTGATCTCTGCCAGGTGTCGATGCCCCGTGAGACTGTACGCGCTCACATCTTCATTGGCCTCGGCGTAGTGTGTGCCCAGTGTCAGTGAGCGCCCCGCGCCGCTGATACCCGATTTGCCATCGATGATCACATCGTGGCCGCTGATACCCATCGCCAATGCTGGTAGCAGGCCAAGCAGGGCTGCCGTCGCGTAGCAGCCAGGATTTGCCACCAGCGAAGCCCCCTCGATAGCTGCCCGGTAACGCTCGCACAGCCCATACACCGCTGTCTCCAGCAAAGCAGGCGCGGGGTGCGTATGCTGGTACCACTCTTCGTAGAGCGCGGCATCGCGCAGGCGAAAATCGGCTGAAAGATCCACTACCTTTGTGCCTCGTTCAAGCAGCCTCACCACGGATTCCGCTGCCGCTGCATGCGGCAGGCACACAAATGCCAGGTCGGTCTGCTCTGCTTCCTCAGCGATCACCATCTGTGTATACGTCCTGGCTCGCAGTTGTGGGAAGACTTCATCCAACCGTCTCCCGGCGGCGCTGCGAGCCGTGACCGACGTGACTTTGAGCTGGGGATGCTGCGCCAGCAAGCGCAGCAACTCCAACCCGGTGTAGCTGGTCACGTTGACTATTGAAACTGTAATCATCGTCTTTTCTCTTAACTTATATGCATGTGCAGTCTAAGCTACATGTATGTCCCAGCACGGGGCGATGCAAGCATCCCCGCCCTCCTCCACCCCACTCCCGCCCCTACGTGGTTTTTTGATAGAACGGTTCGCACATCCGTATTAACGCTTCGTATCAGCGATTGCCCCTATCTCTTTGCCGATGGGCTCCTGCAGCAAATTACCCTCGACACCTACCGCGGGCAACAATTGTGCCTGTGCCTGCGTAGTGAGCGGCAGCCCCCAAAGTTTGATGAAACCCAGCGCAGCATTGTGGTCGAATTGATCACCGCTATCATACGTTGCCAGACTGTGGTTATAGAGCGAATGCTCCGATTTGCGCCCAACGACAGCGCAATGCCACGGTGACAACTTTACGCGCACCACGCCGCTGACAAAACGCTGCGTGCTCTGCACATATGCCGCCAGGTCCTGGTGCAGCGCGCTGTACCACTGGCCGTTATAGATCAGGCGCGCGTACTCGCCCGCCACCACTTCCTTGAAACGCGCCTGGTCGCGACTCAGCGTCAAGCTCTCCAACGCGCGGTGCGCGCTATGCAGCACGGCGGCGGCGGGCGCCTCGTATACTTCACGTGATTTGATGCCTACCAGGCGATTCTCAATGTGATCGATACGCCCGATGCCATAGCTCCCTGCCAGCCTGTTCACTGTTTCGATCAATGCCAC
>Ga0207646_10006378_pt1 | contig 12198 bp, 12 predicted proteins | sample KBSK5502metaG_FD_184343 | JGI IMG/M metagenome (GOLD analysis project Ga0207646, IMG submission 184343) | Corn, switchgrass and miscanthus rhizosphere microbial communities from Kellogg Biological Station, Michigan, USA - KBS K5-50-2 metaG... | ecosystem: Host-associated > Plants > Roots >...
ACATACGCCACAAAGAAAAGCACCACGAGCAACGCGAGCGGACCGAGGATCAGCAGAGCAATCCACTGCTTCCACCCCTGCGGCCTCGGCAGGATGCGGAAAAGCCGTCGCCGGGCGCGCCCGGAGCCGGAGCGCCCGGCCTTTTGTTTCGCCTTTTTCGCCAGAGTCACTTGATTCTCGCGCTATCTCTACCCGGGAAACGGGAACGGGTATCCCAACCGGGGCTAAGAGATGAGTAAGCCAAGAGATGAGCAACCCTAAGAAATTAGTAAGCCCACAAAATTAGTAAGAGCAGTGTGGTCAAACCGCGTGCTTGTGGCCTGAGAGGTAGCTGCGAACCAAGTGGTTCCACGAACACTCGGTGCAAACCTCGACAACGTAACACGCGAACTCGCCGAAGCGCTCGCGAAGCTCCATCAGATCCGCGCGACGGCGGACCCGCCCGTTCTCTCTACCCTTGAGCTCCTTGCCGTACGTGTAGAACAGGACGCGCAGCCCGGGTTGCTCGCAGATCGGACACGCTTCGCCGGTTTCTTCGCCGATGAAACGAGCAGCCCTCATCAGCTCCGGGTGAGCATCGCATACGTCTGCGACCGAGCGAAGACCGCTGCGAAGGTCGCGCAACAGCGCCCTTCGGGCCATCCGGTAGTCGACGGTCGGCATGGTCGCGTCATTGTATCGAGCGCCCGCAAACGGGCCAGAACCAGTGCGGGCCTCACGGGACAAACGAGAATTAAAAGAATCTCGCGACGCTCGACTCGCTTCGTGCTTCATCCGAGCATCCCTCGCGCACACCGATCGCGAGCGAACACGAAGCTGTTCTCGCGCGATCGCACGCGCAGAAAGCTGAGCCTCGGGTGACGACAGCGACCCCCTGCTGAGAGACCGTCCGACGCAGGAGCCGACTCTCCTCGCCCTTCGTGGGTCCCCCACTCGAGCCATCCGCCCCAGACCGGCGAAGCCACCCGAACGAGCCCTCGAGCCCGGGCTCGGATCGTCCCGACCCGCCCTTTCCAGGCAACTTGACCCCCCTTCGCCGGTCGCTACAATACTCGTACGATATATCGGTCCGATATATCGAATTGATTAAGACCGAGGTGCTGTAGTGCTGGAACTTGCGGTTCTGGGTCTCCTCAAGGAGAAGCCCATGTACGGCTACGAGGTCAAGAAGCGCCTCGACGAGCGGCTTGGGCATACCTGGAAGTTCTCGTACGGGTCTCTCTATCCGACGCTGAAGAAGCTGTCCAAGGCGGAAGCCGTCGAGATGGAGTTCCCCGACGGGGAGACCATCACACGGAAGAAGAAGATCGTCTACCGGATCACGCCGAAGGGCGAAGAGATGTTCGAGGCCCTCCTGGACGAATCCGGTGCTTCCGCAACAGAAGACCGTGAAGCATTTATGTTGCGGCTTGCCTTTTTCCGTTACACGAAGCCGGAAACCAGGCGGAGGCTGCTCGAACGGCGGCGTGGGTACTTGCAAGACCGCCTGGCCAAGATGAAAGAGTCGCTCAAGACGCTCCGTGAGCGGGTGGACGCGTATTCGCTCGAACTCATGCAGTACGGCGCAAACGAGACGGAACACGACATCCACTGGTTGGAAGGGATGATCGAAGCCGAGCGCAATGTCGCTAACGGCAATGGCGCTAACGGCAGCGGAGCCAACGGAAACCAGCCCGGGACCGATCCTTCACGGCTCGGTGTGCTGAGGGGAGAAACCACATGAAAGAACGCAAAGTGAGAGTAGGGATCGTCGGAGCAGGGAACTGCGCGTCGTCGCTTGTGCAGGGCGTCCACTTTTATCGTGACGTGGATCCGGCCGACGACGTCCCCGGCTTGATGCACATCGAGCTCGGTGGGTTGCACGTGCGCGACATCGAGTTCTCGGTCGCCTTCGACGTCGACGCCAAGAAGGTCGGGCGTGACTTGTCCGAGGCGCTCGTCGCGGAGCCCAACAACACGATCAAGTTCGCCGATGTCCCGCCGCTCAGCGTGGAGGTGCTCCGTGGTCCCACGCTGGACGGACTCGGTCGTTACTACCGCGAAATGATCACGGAATCGCCGGCACCCGTCGTCGACGTCGTCGCCGCGCTCCGTGAGTCGAAGACCGACGTTCTGGTTTCGTACTTGCCGGTCGGTTCGGAAGCAGCGGCGCGCTTTTACGCCGAGGCTGCCCTGCAGGCCGGAGTCGCATTCGTGAACTGCATGCCGGTGTTCATCGCCTCGACGCCCGAGTGGGCGCAGCGCTTCCGCGACGCGGGGGTGCCAATCGTCGGCGACGACATCAAGAGCCAAGTCGGGTCCACGATCATCCACCGCACGCTCGCGAAGCTGTTCGAGGACCGCGGTGTGAAGATCGAGCGCATGTATCAGCTCAACTTCGGCGGCAACATGGACTTCATGAACATGTTGGAGCGCGAACGACTGATCTCGAAGAAGATCTCGAAGACGCAAGCCGTAACGTCGAACATCACGCAGGACATGCAAAAAGAGAACATCCATGTCGGTCCCTCCGACCACGTCCCGTGGCTCGAGGACCGGAAGTGGGCGCACATCCGCATCGAAGGGAAGGCCTTCGGCGAGGTTCCGCTGACCGCCGAGCTGAAGCTCGAAGTGTGGGACTCCCCCAACTCGGCGGGGATCGTCATCGACGCGGTGCGCATCGCGAAGCTCGCGCTGGAGCGAGGCATCGGCGGACCGCTGATCGGACCGTCGGCCTACTTCATGAAGTCGCCGCCGGAGCAGTACCCGGACGAGGTCGCGCGCCATATGGTCGAAAGCTTCATCGCTGGTGAGCCCGCCGTCAGCACGAACGGGAACGGGAACGGCAACGGGAGCCGGAACGGGAACGGCAAGGTCCACCTCGATCCTGCGACGCTCGCGAAGCTCGGAACCCACGCCCACTGACGAGATGAACGAGGTACCGGCCGGCTCGTCCGGCCCGGTTCCCTCATCCCCGGCGCCGAAAGGCGGCCAGCGCTCGACGCGTGAACAGGTGCGCCGGCTGTTCACGGCGAGCGGCTTCCGTCGGTTCTTCCTGACTCGCATGGTCTCGCAGCTGGGCGACGGCGTATTCCAGCTGTCGGCCGGCGCAGTCCTTCTTTTCGACCACCCCGGCAAGAACCCGGCGCTCGCCCTCCTAGGCGTCTTCGCGGTCGCATTGGTTCCCTACAGCGCGCTCGGACCGTTCGTCGGCGTCTTCATCGATCGGTGGGAGCGGCAGAAGATCCTCACATGGGTACCGGTCGGCCGCGCGCTCTGCGCAGCGACGATCCCCGCCGCGGTGCTCCTCGGCAAGCGGGGCTGGGCCTTCTATCTCGTCGTCCTGGTCGTCCTTTCTTCCAACCGCTTCTTCCTCGCAACGATGTCTGCGGTCCTGCCACAGCTCGTGGACGAGGAAGATCTCTTGGTCGCGAACACCGTCGCCACGACCGGCGGCAGCATCGCGAATGTCGTCGGGCAGGGGGTCGGTGCCGGCATCTCTGCCGTCACCGGCGGTACGTTCGCCTCCGCCGTTTCGAGCGTCGCTTTCGCAGGTAGCGCAGTGACGGCGCGCGCGATCCCGGTGCACCGAGGCTTCACGCCCGAGCGCGCACCGCTGTGGCGCGAGCTCAAAGACGTGGTCAACGAGATGATCGACGGCGCGCGCATCGTGGCCCGCAACGCGCGCGTCGTGTACGCCCTCGCCGCGATCACCACGATCCAGCTGCTCGTCGGCGCCATGAGCGGGGTGCTCGTGTTCTTCTTCATCCATGTGCTGCAGCTGAAGGTTGGCTCGGCGGCCTTCGTGCTCGGGGTCCTTGCTGCCGGCATCGGGGTCGGTGTGGTGCTCGTTCCATTCATCGGTCGGCGCCTGCGGCACGACACGCTCGTCCCGCTTGCGTTTGCTGTCGGGGGCCTCGGCAATCTCGTCTCCGCGCCGCACTTCTCGAAGGTCAACGCACTGATCGGGACGGTGCTCGTCGGCATCTCCTACGCGCTCGCGAAGATCCCGGTCGACACGATCGTGCAAGAGGAGATGGCCGACATGGTTCGCGGCCGTGCGTTCTCGCTGTACGACATGACCTTCAACATCGCGCGCGTCGTCGGGATCGGCATCATCGGACTCGCGTACGAGCAGCACGCCGACAGCGGCTGGCTGGTGTGGGCGATCGCAGGTGCATTCTTCTTTGCGGCGCTCTTGTTCTGGTCGTGGGAAAGGAGACGGGAGATGGGTCTCAAAGGATGGTGGACGCGCCGGCGGCATCGCCCGCCGAAACCGGAGGACATGCTGCAACCCGGCGAAATCGTCACGGTACGCGCTTATGCAGGGTCGCGTGCCGATGAAGAGCCTCGCGTGATCGTCGTCGGCGGGCACGAGGTGCCGATCCAAGCGATCGACTGGCGCGCTATCGTCGAGGAATCCGGGCGCCGCGCGCGGGTCTTCGTCGTTCGAGCGGCCGGTCGTCGCGTCCGTTTGAGCCAGCACGACGACGACACCGGATGGCAGATCGAGCGGGTCGGCCCGCTGCCCAAGGGCCAGACTGACTAGTCATCGCCTCAGGCTGCTCGTTCGTCCGAAATGCCTGGTAGAGGCCGTTCCCGGCGTTCGCGGGGACGCGCGGGGCGCGTCGTAGCCTTGGCCGAAAGATGACCCCTCGTGATCATCAAACGGACATCATTTGCACCCGAGCGTCGTTGAAGAGGGTAAGGAGTTGCTAGGAGAGCGATGAAGCTCGGCCGCTATGTTCGCCCGTTGCGCACCGTCCGCGCGCGCAAGCGCCCGCACGTCGCCTTCGTCCTTTCGGGCGGCGGCGTCCTCGGAGCCGTTCAGGTCGGGCAGCTGCGTGCGCTGATCGAAGCCGGGATCGAGCCCGACGTCATGATCGGGACGAGCGTGGGTGCGCTCAACGCAGCCGCGATCGCCGCCGATCCGACTCTAGCCGGTGTCGAGCTCCTCTCAGACGTCTGGACATCGTTGCACGGCGACGATCTCTTTCCCGGCACTCGCGTGCAGCGCGTGATGCACTTCGTCCGTAAGGGCGACCACCTCTACTCGAACGACGGCATCCGGGCTCTCGTCCGCAAGCTGCGGGTACGGTCCTTCGAAGAGCTGCAGAAGCCGCTCTCGATCGTGGCGGCGAACCTGCGTACCGGCGCCGAGCACATCTTCGAATCGGGCCCGATAGCGCCACCGCTCGTCGCGACTACCGCACTACCGGGGATCTTCCCGCCGGTTCTGATCGACGGTGAGCTCTACGTCGACGGCGGCATCGTCAACAACGTGCCGATCTCTGTCGCCGTCGAGATGGGGGCTCGACGGATCTACGTCCTGACATGCGGCGCACCGAAGCCGACCACGCTGGAGATCCGCCGGCCGCTCGACGTTCTTCTTCAAGCGTTCGCGCACTCGCGCGCCGCACGCGTTGACCTCGACCTGCAGCGCTTCGCCAACGAAGCCGATCTTCGGTTCGTCCCCCCGCCCACGCCGGGCCCGATCCGCTTCAACGACACGTCGCACACCCAGCGGCTGATGAAAGAGGGGTACGAGCTCGCGCGCGCGTACCTCGGCCAAGGCGAGCGCGCAGCAGCGCGCGCTTAGAAAAGCCGAAGCGAACGAAGCGGCTTGTAGCGCGCGCGCACGATCCCAACAACATCACGTCGAGCAGCCGGTCCCGTGGTTCGACTATCCATCGATGCGTCCGGGTTATCTCCCATGAGCCAGATCTCATCTGCGCCGAGCGCGTGACCGTCGCCCGTTGCCGACACGCGCTTCACGATCTCGATGTCCCCGCGACGGACGACGACGAGCTGCCCGGTGCGCGGCTCATCCGGCCGGAGCGGCCGCACCGCGAGTAGATCTCCCGGCCGCAACGTTGGAAGCATGCTCGGGCCGTCGACGCGAACGGGGAACCAGCCGCGGCGCACGCGCGCGAACACCAGCGCGGCGGCTGCGAGCGCCACGAGACCGAAACGCTTTTTCATGCCGAGATGCTAGCGATTCGCGCAGGGTGGTATACCTCCCAGTGAAACCCTTCGAGAGGAGGAATCGCATGGACATCATGAGCTGGCTCGCACCGACGCGCGTCGTTCATGCGCACTGTGACCTGCCGTGCGGCGTCTACGATCCGGCGCAAGCGAGGATCGAAGCCGAGTCGGTCAAGGCGTGCCAGGAGAAGTACAACGGCTCGGACGACCCGATCTTCAAGGAGCGCGCGGTCGCGATCAAAGAAGAGCGGGCCGACCTCGTGAAGCACCACCTGTGGGTGCTGTGGACCGACTACTTCAAGCCGGAGCACCTCGAGAAGTACCCGGAGCTTCACACGCTCTTCTGGAATGCCACCAAGGAGGCCGGGGCGGCGAAGAAGTCGACCGACCCGAACCAGGGCCAGAAGCTGCTCGATCAGATCAACGAGATCGACAAGATCTTCTGGGACACCAAGAAGTAGAGGCTGAACATAAAGAGAGGGCCGCGCGCGGCCCTCTCTTTTCGTGGCCAGTAGCTATTGCTTGTACGAGTACACCCCGCAGTACGTCCCTTGCGGGTCGGTGAACATCGCGATCTTCAGCCCGCCGCTCATCTCCGTCGCCGGCATGATCGCGGTGCCGCCGAGCTCGACGGCGCGATCGAGGTATCCCTGCTGATCCTCGGACTCTGCCCAGATCGCGACGCCGGGCTGCTTCATCGGGTTCGCGGTGATGCCGCCGTTGATCCCTTGTCCGCCTGCATCGACCTCGCCGTAAACGTACCCATCGCCGGACTGCTCTTTGATCGTCCAGCCGAACAGCTCGCGGTAGAACTGCCACAGCGGCTGCGGCTCTTTCCCGTAGATCTCGAACCACGTCACAGGAGGGTTCGAGCCGGCCGACACGCCGGGGGCTTCCTCTTGGTTGCCCTTGAACAAGCCGATGAGATTGCCGTCGGGATCTGCGAACTGCGCGAACGTGCCGACGTTCGGGATATCGCTGACGGGAACCGTCGTGCTCGCGCCGAGTGAGACGGCCTTGTCGAGCGCCGACTGAAGATCGTCGGCGCCGACGTAGATAGTGGTGTGGGGCTTCTCCGACTTCGAGATCCCACCGTTGATGCCGCCGCCGCCGTGCGTGTCGATCGTCGTGTACTCGAGCTCGGGGATGGTTTCCATGTGCCACCCGTAAAGCTCGCCGTAGAACTTCGCGACAAGCTCAGGATCCGGTCCGTTGATCTCGAAATGAACGACGGCATTTCCCATGTCGATCCTCCTCGGTCCGGTTCCGTCTGAGCCTACGCCGCGCGCGGAAAGGGTGTCGAGGCCGGACGGGGAACGTTCACGTTCGCTCCGTTACCCCGATCGGATCGGGGCCGGGATCCCCGCCCGACGCGGCGATCTCGAGGCGCGCGAGGTAGTGCGTCCAACCCTTGGTGTGCGCGGCAACTTCGTCATCGTTCGGCAGCCCCGAGTGAACGAAGTGAAGCAGCGTGTAGTCGCCGTCTTGCTCGAGGTTGATCTCGATCTTGGTCGAGCCCGGTCCCACGAGATCGTGGTCCTGCCATCCGAATGTGTAGACGAGCCGCCGCGGCGGATCGATCTCGATGAATGAGCCGCGCGCGATGTGCCCGCTGGCGACGTCCATCGAGTACTCGCCGCCGACGCGCAGATCCACATCTGCAGACGCCACTTGCCATCTCTTCATCTTCTCCGGGTCGGTCAGGTATGCGAATACCTGCTCAGCCGGTGCCGCGATCTTGACCTCACGAACGATCTGACCCATGACTTCCTCCTTCTTTCTCCACTTCCGTGCGAAGCCGCTCGAACGCGTCGTCCCAGAAGTTCTCGAGGTATGTGCGGATCTCCGCTACAGACCCCTTGCGCGCGCGATATAGACGGCGGCGCCCGTCCCTGCGCTCCGTCACGAGGCCAGCCTCCTTCAGGACTCGAAGGTGCTGCGATATCGCTGCGTGGGTGACGTCGAACCGCGACGCGATGTCGCCCGCCGCGCGCTCGGAGTCCCAGACGAGCGTGAGGATCGCGCGCCGGCGCGGTTCGGAGAACGCCTTGATCGCAGCTTCCATACCCAATATTTAAGCATTAACTTAAATATTGTGCAAGCCTAGAGAAATGCCTGCTCAGAGGGTGTTAGGGCGTCGCGAGGCCTTGCGCGCGCGCCCACTCGTCGAGCAGCGCGAACGCCTCTTCCTTCGAGTACTCGCCGCGCTCGAGCCTGATCTCGAGCAGGTGATCGAGCGCGTCGCCGACGACGGGTCCCGGCTTCACGCCGAGATGCTTCATCACCTCGTGCCCGTCGATCGGCGGGCGGATGCGCTTCAGGTCCTCTTCCGCGGCGAGATGCGCGATCCGCTCTTCCAGCGTGTCCATCGCGACCGAAAGCTCGCGCGCGCGCATCTTGTTTCGCGTCGTCGAGTCGCTCCGCACGAGACGATTCAGCTTGTCGAGTAGGGGGCCGGCGTCTCGCACGTATCGGCGCACCGCGGAGTCGGACCAACCCGAGCGGAAGGTGTGGAATCGCAGATGCAGCTCGATGAGCGTCGCGACTTCCTCGATGAAGTCCGAAGGGTACCGCAACGCTTGCAGCCGCTTGCGCGCCATCTGCGCGCCCTTCACCTCGTGGTGGTGGAAAGAGACGCCCTCAGGTCCAATCTTCTTGGTCGCAGGCTTCCCTATGTCGTGCAACAGAGCGGCCATCCGAAGCTTCGTGTCGGGCTTCTCCTCATGTGGCTCGATCGCAACGATCTTGTCGACGACCGCAAGCGTGTGCCGGTATACATCTTTGTGCCGGTGTACGGGATCCTGTTCGAGCTTTAGATCGGGCAGCTCGGGCAAGAACAGATCGCACAAGCCGGTCTGGGTCGCGAGGTCCAGCCCCTTCGACGGGTGTTCGGTGTTCAAGATCTTCGTCAGCTCGTCTCGGATGCGCTCGGCGGACACGATCTGCAGCCTCGCGTGCATCTCCGACATCGCGTGAACCACGCCCGGATCGGGCTCGACGTCGAGCAACGCGACGAACCGAGCTGCGCGCAGCATGCGCAACGGATCGTCGCTGAACGAATCGGCAGGCTCGCCCGGCGTTCGCAGCACTTTGCGAGCGAGATCCGCCGCACCGGCGTAGGGGTCGATGAAGGTCCGCTCGGGCAAACGCACCGCCATCGAGTTGATCGTGAAGTCGCGGCGCGCGAGGTCGGCCTCGATGCTCGGGAGCGGCGTCACCTCCGGCTTGCGCGACCCCTCCGCGTATCGCTCCTCACGGAACGTCGTGATCTCGAGCCGATGCCCTTGCTTGGCGACGCCGACGGTTCCGAACTCGACGCCCTGCAGCCACTTGCCTTCGTGCCATCCCGACACAAGCTGCAGAACCTCATCAGGCTTCGCATCGGTCGCGAAGTCGTAGTCCCAGTGCGCGCGCGCAAGCAACGCATCGCGCACACTGCCACCGACGAGGTAGAGCTCGTGGCCGGCTGCTCGGAATCGTTTGGCGAGATCGTCAACGAATGCGGGTAGCTTCAGCAGGTCGCGAAGGCGCGCGCTCCACTCCGGCGGGGTCTGACCCATCGCCCATGAAGGATAGTCGGGGCGCCCACGAAGGGCCGTTACCTTTCGAGCAGCCAGTTGTCCTAGCCCAGGCCCGCTTGGCGAACCATCACCGAGAAGTCGTGCGGGCTCGTCGCCGCAGCGGTCGCCTCTTCGACCGTGACCAGACCGGCTTTGAACATCGCCATGAGGTGCTGGTCGAAGGTCTGCATGCCGTAGTAGTCGCCTTCTTCGATCACACGCTCGATCTGACTGGTCAGATCCGGGTTCACGATCATGTCGTAGATACGGCCGTTCATCACGAGGACCTCAACGGCGGGGAGCCGGCCGCGCCCGTCGCCGCGTGCGAGCAGCCGTTGCGAAACGATGCCTTTCAACGAGCCGGCGAGCGACAAGCGCGCCTGCATCTGCTGGTGCGGTGGGAAGAAGTCGATGATGCGGTTCACCGTTTCGGTCGCGTCGATCGTGTGCAGCGTTGAGATGACGAGGTGTCCCGTTTCCGCGGCGTGAAGCGCGGCGGAGACCGTCTCTTGATCGCGCATCTCTCCGATGAAGATCACGTCGGGGTCCTGCCGGCTGACATACTTGAGCGCGGTATGGAAGTCAGAGGTATCGATCCCGATCTCGCGCTGATCGATGATGGACAGCAAGTCTTCGTGCATGACTTCGATCGGGTCCTCGATCGTTACGATGTGACACGCGCGCGTCATATTGATCCGGCTGAGCATCGCTGCGGTCGTCGTCGTCTTCCCCGAACCGGTCATGCCCGTCACGAGCACGAGCCCTCGACGCTCCTCCGCGAGTGAGGCCACCGCCGGAGGAAGACCGAGCGCTTCGAACGAGGCGATACCCGGAAGCACGCGCCTGATCGCGATGCCGACGAGCCCGCGCTGACGGAACACGTTGACGCGGAAGCGGCCGACGCCGTCGAGCGTGTAGGCGAAGTCGATCTCATTGGTCTGGCGGAAGACGCGGCTCTGCTCCTCGGTCATGAGGGCGAAGGCAAGCCGCTCGCTGTCTTCGGGCTGAAGCGGAGGCACGTCAACCGGGATCAGATCGCCGTCCACACGCAGGTAGGGTGGCCCCCCGGCGCGGACGTGGATGTCCGACGCCATATTCTCGGCGCTGGCTCTGAGCAGGGATTCGATGTCCATGATGTGGTCGTGGGGATATGGCCCCCGTTGGAGCATCGACCCCGGCACAACACCTCTTTACTCTCAGCTTTACTCTGGGCCGGGCTCGGGCCCGCGAACGGGTCAAGTACCATTGTTTTTCGTGCTGAAGCGCTTCCCCCGAGCCCTGATCGCCGCCGTCCTGGCGATCTCTGCCGCTGCCGTCCCCTCGCCGGCGGGGTCGCAATCGGGGCAGTCCGCTTCATCGAACGGCCTGCTCAGGATCGCGTCGATCTCACCCTGGATCGACGGGACGCATGCTTTCTCGGTCACGGCCCAGGTCCTGAACCAGACCGAGCTCACGCTCGACCAAGCAGTCCTGACCGCATCCGTCTTCGGTCGCGTCGGAACCCGCTCGCAGCTCGGCCAAGCGCTTAACGGCTCGCCGCCGACAGAGTCCCTGGGGTCGTTCTCCCAGGCGATCCCCGGGCCGATCGCGCCCGGTCAGCAGCGGACGGTCACGCTCGAGCAGCCGGTCTCGGCCCTCCTTGGTTCGATCGCGCGGACCGGCGTGTATCCGATCCAGATCACACTTCGAGATTCCCACGGAGCAGAAACCGTGTCCACGGCGATCCCGTACTTCACGTCGCCGGCCACGAACCCGTTGAACGTGACCTGGATCGTCCCGATATCGGCGCCGACCGTGCGGCCGGTCGACGGCGCGTACTCACAAGCTGCGATCGACTCCTTGGGCATCGTCGAGCTTACGCAGCAGCTCCAGGCGATCGCCGCGCGCCCGGGAGCGAACCTCACGCTCGCGCCAGACCCGTCGCTGCTCGACACGTTGAGCGATCTGTCCGACGGGTTCGCGCTGCTGACCTCGACCGGCAAAGAGCAGGAGAAGGCGGACGACCTGACGGCGCGCGCTGCAGCAGGGCTCCTCGACGTATTCCGTCGCGCCGCTGCAGCGGCCGGCGAGATCGCCACCGTCCCGTACGTTCCAGCGGATCTTCCGACGCTTGCGCAACGCAACATGCGGGCGGATGCGTTGCGGCAGATAACGCTGGGACGTTCGGTGGCCGAGCAGGTTCTGAAGCGGTCACCTACGTTGTCCATCCTCGTTCCGCCGAACCTCGCGTTCGACCAAGCAAGCGCGAACGCGCTCGCGCCGTTGGGGATCACCGGCGTGGTGATCGACCCTGCGACGCTGCCGCAGAAGCCGGTCGAGCCGTTCCAGCCCGGCTTGTTCGGACCCTCGAGACCGGTTGCGATGGGCGACGGCTCGCCGCGCGCGCTCCTGCCGGACGCACCGGTGACCGCGCGCCTCGCGGGGCCGGAGCAAGGTGTCCTTCTCGCGCAGTCGATCATCGCGGAGACGGCCAGCTCCTACCTCGAGCTTCCCTCATTCGGCTCCGACCGAGTGTTCGTCATCGATTCCCCGGTGAGCATGGCGCCGACGGCGCTTGCGGCGACGATCGATGGACTGACGGGCGCGCCCTGGGTCCGGATGCGATCGGCATCGGAGGCGCTCACGGTTCTCCCTCCCGAGGGCGCGAACCTCCCCTACCCAACGTTCGTGCGAT
>Ga0207646_10006380_pt1 | contig 12196 bp, 17 predicted proteins | sample KBSK5502metaG_FD_184343 | JGI IMG/M metagenome (GOLD analysis project Ga0207646, IMG submission 184343) | Corn, switchgrass and miscanthus rhizosphere microbial communities from Kellogg Biological Station, Michigan, USA - KBS K5-50-2 metaG... | ecosystem: Host-associated > Plants > Roots >...
CCGGGCCGGTTCGACCGGGAAGTGATTGTTCCGCTGCCAGACTGGGCCGAGCGACGCGCCATCCTCGCTGCCCACGCCCGCGGCAAGAGCCTCGACCCTGACGCTGACCTGGACCAGGCAGCGGCCGCCACGCCGGGATTCTCCGGCGCCGACCTGGCCAACCTGCTCAACGAGGCCGCCGTTACCGCGGTCCGGGACGGACGCACCAGCCTGGCCGCCGCCGACTTCGCCAGTGCCCGCGATCGCGTGCTGCTCGGCACCCGGCACACCACCCCGCTCGCGCCTGGCGAACTCGCCACCGTCGCCGTGCACGAAGCCGGCCACGCACTGGTCTCAGTCCTGTCCCCGCACGCCGACCCGGTCAGCCGCGTCACCGTCCTCGGCGCCGGCCAGGCACTCGGCCTCACCGAGACGCTGCCCGCCGACGACCGGCGGCTGTACGGCGAAAGCTACCTCGCCGACACCCTCGCCGTCCGCCTGGGCGGGCGAGCCGCCGAGCGCCTTGTCCGCGGCGAGGCATCGACGGGCGCCGCGACGACCTGGCCTCCGCCACCGCCCTGGCTACCCAGATGGTCTGCGAATTCGGCCTCAGCGACAAGGTCGGGCCGGTCAGCTACAACATCTCGCCGGCCGGCCATTCCGCCACTGGCTCAGCTCGCGGCTACTCCGAGCACACCCAGTGGCTGGTCGACCAGGAAGTCGCCGCACTCCTGGCCAGGGCCGAGGCCCACGCTCGCCACCTGCTCACTCGCCACCGCCAAGCTCTCACCCAGCTCACGGCCGCGTTGCTGGCGCAGGAAACTATCACCGGAGACGAGGTGCGCGCACTCGCGGCGGCGGCCGGACGCCCTGCCCTCCAACCCTCCTCACCCGCAGCCGGATAGCCCTGGTGATGAACCGAACAGCTCTACTATCCGTATTAGTAGATAAGCCAACACACAAGGAGGCGGCTATGAAACGCCTGAGGATCATCATGGCGGGCATCGGCCTTGCTGCTCTGGCGACTGCCGGCGGCATCACCGCCGCTTCGGCAAGCGGCGCCCCAGCAACCAGCGCGATGAGCGCGGCCAGCGTGCGCACCGCGTCGGCAGCCGTCGCAGGCAAGACGGAGACCATCCTGGTCAATGGCCGCGGCCTGCCGCTGTACTTCTACCGGCCCGACACGGCGACGACGCCGCTCGTCACCGGTGGCCTGGCCAGGCTGTGGCCGCAGCTGACCTCGCCCGCCGTCGCAGGCGCCGGGGTGACGGGCAAGGTCGCCGTGCTCAACGACGTCAACGGCAGGCAGGTCACCTACAACGGTCACGCGCTGTACACATTCGCTGACGATCATGCCGGCCAGGTGACCGGCCAGGGTGTCCAGGACTTCTTCGTGGCTACGCCTGGCCTTGCCCCGATAGTCAAGTCCGCGGAATCGCCCCGACCTGCCCCGACCGTGCCGTCCCGCGGATACGGCTACTGAGCGGGCCGGGTGCCGGCGGCCAGCGGACGCTACCGCCACGGACAGGCGAACATGACAATCACCTCAGCCGCATCATCTGGCGCGGGCCGCAGACGGAGCGCCAGGGCCGCTGCAGCCGCATTCGCAGTCGCGGCCCTGGCCGCTGCAGGCGTTGGCGAGCGAGCCTCGGTAACCGCATCGTTCGGGGTACTCGGCCGTCTGCACTGGCTCTGGATATTTGCGGCCATCGCGGCGGAGTCGGCCTCCATGGCTGCACTCGCCTTGATGCTGCGCAGACTGCTCGCGACTGGCGGCACCAGCGTGGGCATCCGGCCCATGCTGGCCACATCCCTTGCAGCCAACGCGCTCTCGGTCTCGATTCCCCTGGCCGGACCCGAGGTGGCCACGGCCTTCACTTTCCGCCGCTTCACACGGCAGGGAGCCGACGCTCCGCTAGCCGGATGGTCACTGCTGGCCGGCGGGATAGTCTCCTCGGCCGCCGCCGCCCTTGTCCTAGCCGGCGGCGGCCTGGCGTCCGGGAACGTCCTGGCAACCGGCATCGCTGTGCCCGGCGGCGTATTCGCCGTCGCCGTGCTGCTCGTAGTAGGAGCGACCGCGCGCAGACCGCGGCTACGCGACGCGCTCGAACGGCCAGCGACGTGGGCGCTGCGGCACACGGCCAGGCTGCTACGCCGGCCGGCCGAGGATCCCAGCCAGATCATCAGCGCCTCGGCAGCGCGGCTGGGGTCGCTAAAGCTTGCGCCTTCCGGCTGGATCACGGTGACCGGCCTGGCCGTGATCAACTGGCTCGCCGACGCGGCAGTCCTCGCCGTGAGCATCCGCGCCGTCGGCGGCCCCGTTCCCTGGCATGATCTCCTGCTCGTCTACGGCTCGGGAATCGCAGCGCAAAGCCTCAACATCACGCCTGGCGGCCTCGGGGTGGCCGAAGGAACCCTCAGCCTGGCGCTAGTAGCCACCGGCCTGCGCGCCAGCCAGGCACTAGCTGCGGTCCTGCTCTACCGCCTGGCCAGCTTCTTTCTAGTCGCAGCCGCCGGATGGCTAGTGCTCTTCTTCCTCAGGCACCGCCAGCGCGGGCAGCACGACACCCCGCCGCGCGACAGGCCAGCCGAGCGGGCACCATCCGGAAAAGGAAACTGCGCCCCCCGATGAGAGGTTCACTCCGTGTTGTTCATGGACGCCTTACGACCTTTCCATACGGCCCAGCCAAGCTGCTGCCCCGGACCATAAGCTGGCTTAGGCGCGCCCGCGGTCAGCGCCCTGCTCTGGCGCCACTCGTTGCGAGCGACATGACAGCAAGGCTCGGTGCCGGGTCTGCCTTGCGCCGGCCGGCGAATCGCGCCACGGCGGTGCCTGCAATGACCGGCTCTGCGAAATGGTCTGTGCCGCCCGGGCGCGCCCGGCAGGCGCTGCTGCGGACGTGCAGTGTCGTTGCGGAGACGACGATGCCGTCTGCGCCCAGCTCACGTACTGCCCGCTCCAGTCGATTCCATGCATCCTGGCTCACCTGGACGATGAAATCGGTGTAGGCCGGAACCTCTGCGTTCCCCGTGCCCCAGGGGCCGGAGCTGGTCGTCGGCAGGTCGTCGTGCAGTCCGGCTCCCGAGATGCCGAGCGCGATCCCGGCAGGCACCCAGCCGGTTACGAGCAGCTTGGCGAAGTCTGGTCCGGACAGCTCGGCGGTGAACGGTCTGGCCGGCGGCGGGCATCCGCCGGCCCGCACGGCCGTGCCGATCACCTTGAACTCGACGGTGGCGGTCGTGAAGCTATCGCCAGGGCTCTCGGTGACTTGCAGCGCCGCGCCCACGATGCCGTGGCCGCGGAGATCTCAGCACTCACCGGCCATCCGGTCGATCGCCGTCCAATGCCTGTGGTAGAGCGCTCGCGCGACCCCGCGCGGCCGGACCGGGGATGCCCTGCCCGGACACCGCGCCGAGCCTCATGTCCGCAGCCCTCGCCGACATGTCGCGCACCAGGTGACGCGCGCTACCTCTGGGGCAGCTGACTCCGGCGGTGGCGGTGAGTGGGTATACGGCGGCTCCGAATACCTGGCCGACGGGCTCGAATGCGACGCTCCTGATCGCGGTGAACGCGTCGACCGACAGCACGGACCCCCATGTCGCGCCACAGCCTGGCAACTCGGCCATCACCGCTCCGCCCTTGCTCCTCCGCGGTACCGCGCGGTCGCCATCTACCGCTTCGCGACGGAATAAGAGTAAGACGGAGCTGGACCGTGTCCTCGCCGGCGAGGTCACGGCCGCGGACCAGGTCAGATCGCGGCTAGCGCCTCCGATTTGGTAACGACTCGACCCAGGGCGCCGTATTCGTGCAGGTCGCCGAACATCTCGATGCGGATGGACTGGTCCAGACCGCCCACGGGGACCGGTTCGTAGCCGCCGGCGCGGATCAGTTCAGCGACCAGGTCGCCTGCTGCGGCGTCGTCGGCGGCGTAGAACTGCACCGCACGCTCGGGCTCCCGCCGCGCGGCCGCGGACAGTGTGGGAGCCGACAGCGTGCCGAACGCCTTGACCAGCCGTGCCCCGGCCGGCAGCAGCCCGGCCAGGATCTGGCCCGAGGACTCCTGCTCGCCGATGACCTTGCGGTAGTTGCCGTCGCTGTCCGGGCCGACCGGGTTCGACGGGTCGACGATCACCTTGCCGGCCAGCCGCTCGCCGTACTGGGCGATGAGCTGCTTGAAGTCGTCGAGCCAGACGGCGGGCACCAGCACGTCGGCCCGCTCGACCGCCTCGTCGACGCTCACCACTTCGGCGTGGCCGTCGAGGTCGGACGCGATCTTCCGTGCGGCCTCCTGGCCGCGGCCGGCCAGCAGGAAGTCCTGACCGCCGGCCGCGAAGTTCGCGGCGAGCCTGCTGCCGATGTTGCCCGTGCCGACGATGGCCACCGTGCTGTCCGAGATAGTCATCTTGCTTCACCTTTCGTTGTCGTGATTTCCGTAGGAAGTCGATCTGAGCCGACCCGGTGCGCTGGTGTCCCGGCGGGCTCGAAGGCGGCGGAGAAGAGGTAGCTGGTCGCGAGACTGCGGTAGGGCCGCCATTTCTCTGCGTTGGCGAGGACCTGCTGCTGGTCGGGGAGGTGGCCGAGCTGATAGGAGGCCTGGACGGCCTTGCGGAGCGCAAGATCGCCCGGCAGGACGACGTCCTCCCGGCCGACCGCGATGATCATGGCGCCCTGCACGGTCGATGGGCCGATCCCGGGAATCGCGGTCAGCTCGGCCATGAGCTCGTCGTCGGGCAGGCCGCTCAGGACGTCCGGGTTCAGCCTGCCGTCTGACATCCGCTCGGCGAGGTCACGGAGCGTGGTGATCTTCCGCCAAGAGAGCCCGGCCTCGCGGAGCTTGCCGGGATCCGCACTGAGCAGCTCGGCTGGCGCGGGCAGGTGGCCGCCGAACAGGGCCTGGATGCGGGCCAGGGTCCGGCGGGTCGCCGGGACGGACAGCTGCTGGCCGGTGACCTGGAACACCAGCGCACCGAACAGGTCCATCGGCGGCAGCTGGGCCAGCCACGCCCGGGGATCGAAGGCCGGGCGGTCGTCGATGAGCCGGGCCAGCACGGGATCGGCGTCGCGCAGGTAAGAACGTGCCTGCCGCAGCCACACGGCACGGCTGGAATCACTGGTCACCAAGCCAGCTCCCTCCGCTCGGCGCCTGCCGCCGGTGGTTTGAGCCGACGGACCTCAAGGAGGTCGAGGCCAAGCGCCTCGACCTGAGCCAGCACTCCGTAGAGCGCTGCATGATCCAGCAGGCCTGTCAGCACGATATGTGCGCCGCGCCGCTGCGGCGTCATCGCCGGGAACGCAGAGAGCACCGTGACGGCGAGGTGGCCGCTGATCCGGATCTCGTAAAGGGCGACGGCTGGGTCCATGAACCGATGATTGAGGTTAGGCAGGTGAATCAGCATCACCAGGATATGGTGATCGCCATGCGCACGCAGGACGTGCCGATAATGAACGGCCGGATTACGCCGGGCGAACGGGGCCGGCCTGCCCTTGTGCCGTTGTTGCCCTGCCGTCGGCCTGGGACGGTGTGCCGTTCCGATATAGCGGCCCGGGCGGAGCAGGGCGCCGCTGACGACGGCGCCGCCGGCGAAGAGGCCGGCGGTCCACCAGAACGCGGTGTCGTAGCCGTGTGGCAGCCCCAGCCCGGTGAGGGCGTGGCGGCCGATGATCCGGGCCACGGCGAGATGCGCGGTGAGGTAGGCGGCGACGGCGCTGGCGAAGATGGTGTTCAGCAGCGCGGTGCCGACCGAGCCGCCGAGCATCTGGCCCACGGTGACGGTCGCGGCTGCGACTCCCGTGTCTTGGGGGGCCACGCCGAAGGTGCCGGTGTTGATCGCCGCCGCGATCACCATGCCCAGGCCGAGTCCGGCCAGGATGAGCGGGCCGAGCACGCCCGCGGCGTAGCCGGTGTGCGGGCCCGTCGGAGTGCTGACGCGACTGCAGCGACGTTAGCTCAGGTGGAGGAGCTGGCGAGGGAATGCGTCACTCTCATCATCCGCCGGTCGTGGGTTCGATCCCCACCCGCCCCACTTGCTTACTTGAGTCACTCCAGTTGCATCAGGTGTCGCTGCGGTTGCAGGTTGTCCAGTCTGCGCTTCCGGGCTCATTGGCAGGTACATTGGCAAGAGCCCGGTCACCGGTGTGTATGGAGTCTCGGCATGCTGGTTCCGGGAAAGTCCGGCCTGGCCTCCGTTAGTGGTGTGAGCAGGGCGTTCATGCGCGGCGGGGACGTCCGGGACCCGGGTGGCTGCCAATGGATCTGCCAATGTGACAGCCAATTTCCAGTCCGCTGCTCGGGGTTGCTGGTGTCGCTGCAGTCGCGTCTGTTGCCGGACAGCGCGGTCGTCGGAGTATCGGCGGGAATACGCGAAATGAGGGACATTGACGGGTTCTGCGACGCGACGGGAGGTAAAGTGGCTCTTCGGATTTCAGCGGGGTCCGCCGGTCGCGACAGTTAGCACTCGATGCCAGGTCGACCGGAATCTGCCTCAGTGATCCGGCGATCGGGGTCACCCTGGACCAGCGGGAGGCCACGCCGTTCTGGGGCACTTTAGGCATGGGAACGTGGATCAGGCTCGCGGGCAGTTCCAGGGCGCCGGCACGGCTTGATCGCCAGCGCACGTTCCACGAGACGTTCCTTCGCGTGTCTCCGCTCGATTCCTGAGGGGATCCCTGAACCCCGTGGAGCGTGGCCGTGGGCAACCAGTGGCTTCTGTTATCCCGCAAGACTTGACACATGCCGATAGCGGAATATATTGGGCCGGTGGCCAGAGCTTCCACGACGTCGGATGTCTTCAATGCAGTTGCCGATATGCATCGGCGCGAAATCCTGGACGCGCTGATCACGGGCGAGAAGGCGGTAGGGGCGATCGTGAACGACCTCTCGATGTCCCAGCCTCAGGTTTCAAAGCACCTGCGGGTGCTCAGCGAGGTGGGACTCGTCAAGTGCCGGGCGGAGGGGCGTCGCCGGTTGTACCGCCTGGAACCCGCGCACCTCCGGCCGTTGCACGACTGGGTGGCCAAGTACGAGCAGGCGATGAACGACCGACTGGATCGGATGGACGACTACCTCAAAGAACTACAACGACAAGCAGAGCGGCAGTGACACCTAATCGGCATGGGTCGGCAGTCATCGAATCTCCGAGTGATCTCGAGATTGTTACCACTCGAGAGTTCGACGCTCCGATCGAACTCGTCTTCGACGTATTGACGAAGCCGGAGCATGTGCGCAACTGGTTCGCTCCATTTGAGGACAAGATGACGGTGTGCTCGATCGACCTGCGCGTCGGGGGGAAGTACCACATGGTCTTCGTGACCGACGACGGAACCGAGTGCTCGTTTCGCGGAACCTACTTGGAGATCGAACGGCCGACCCGGATTGTCGACACGTGGCTGTTCGAAGGTTGGCCGGATGCGGAGGCGGTCGAGACGGTAGACCTGCACGAGACTGACGGAGTGACGAGGGTGAAGATGAACCTCGCGTTCCGTGACCAAGCTGGCCGTGACCACATCACCAAGACCGACGGCCAGGAAGACAGCTGGGACAAGATGGAGGATTACTTGAGGTCACTCGTGGATCCAAGTGGAACTGTCTCTGGTACTTGAGGTTCGGGGCGAGACCTCAACGGCTGGTCCACGAGCGTGCCCGCCGCGTTCCAGATTGTCGGCGAACTTCGGTCAGGCCTGTCCGCCACCGCTGAAGGCGAGAAAGGCCGGCGCTCATCGCCTAGGCGTTTCGTAGTCGGTGCCGCTCAGCAGTACTGGGACGATCTGCCTCGAACCGGGCTCGCCTTGGACCCCTTCGTCGAGTCGTTCAACGGCCGGTCACGAGACGAGCTACTCAACATCGAGGAGTGGGTAGTGGGTCAGTTTCACGTTGAGAAATAGGTTCATCGAGCAAGGCGACGATCGAACCAAGGAAAGGCGCTCTGATGCCGTAGGAGCATCCACCCGGCGCGGCACAGGGGCTCTCAGAATCGTGCGGTTCCTACACCCACGATCACCGGAGAGCCCCTGTGGTGACCGACCCTAGGCGCATGTGCGAGCTGCTTGTCGGCTTGCCGGACGTGAGACTCCTCGCCGTCGAGGATCGGTAAGGCGGTCCGATCGTCGTGCACATCGAACAGGCTGGTGAGAGGCCCGGCTGCATCGGGTGCGGGGCGGTTCCCGTGGTGAAAGACCGCCAGTCGGTCGAGCTGTTCGATCTTCCCTGCCTCGGGCGCCAGGCTCGGCTCGTGTGGCGGAAGACGCGCTGGTCGTGCCCGGTGGAGGGCTGTCCGATGAAGAGCTGGACGCAGCGGGACGAGCGGATCGCAGCTCCCCGCTAGGTGCTGACCGACCGAGCCTGTCGCTGGGCGACGATCCAGGTCGGCCGTTTCGGCCGGACCGTCTCTGAGGTGGCCGCCGAGGTCGGCTGCGACTGGCACACCCTGAACGACGCCGTCATCGCCTACGGAGAGCTCATCGTCGACCACCCTGCGCGGATAGGCGCCGTCCAAGCCCTCGGCCTCGACGAGACGTTGTTCTATCGAAGCGGGCCCTTCCACACCAAGAACTGGTGCACCTCCATCGTCGACGTCGGCGCCGAGACCGCCCAGCTGCTCGACGTCGTCGACGGGCGGGACGCAAGGCGGCGAGCCGCTGGATCGAAGCCAGGCCGGTCGGATGGAGGGAAACCATCAGATACGGCGCCTTGGACCTCTCGGGGCCTTACCGCAGGACCTTCGACGACTGGCTCCCGCACGTCACCCAGGTGGCGGATCCTTTTCACCTCGTCCGGCTCGCCAACGACAAGCTCGACAAGGTCCGCCGCCGCGTGCAGAACGAGCCCATAGGCCATCCCGGGCGCTCCCCCGATCTCCTCTATCGGGCACGGCGGCTCCTCGTGAAGGCCCACGAACGACTCGATGACAAAGGCGAGAAGAAGCTGCGGGGCCTCCTCGAGGCGGGCGATCCGGGGCGCGAGGTGAGGATGGCTTGGCACGCCAAAGAGGTCGTGAGGGCCATCTACGACATCACCGACTACGAGACCGCCAAGGAGTTCGTCACCGAGCTCTATCTCGACCTGCTGGATGACACCTGCCCTCCGGAGGTCAACCAGCTCGGGCGCACGATCGAGCGTTGGTTCGAACAAATCGTGGCCTGGCACAAGGCCTTCGTGGCCAACGCCCGCACGGAGGCGATGAACGGCCTCGTCAAACGCATCAAGCGCATCGGCTTCGGCCTGCGGAACTTCCGCAACTACCGAGTGAGGGCGCTCCTCTACGCCGGAAAGACCCAACTGGGCACTGCTGGCGACCGTGGAACCCCGTTGATTTCCGAAGCGGGCGGTAAAGTGGCGTCCGGTTACTGTCGGTGACCGAGCTGATGGGTGGCACCGCGCAGATCGGCTCCTCTATGTCAAGTGGTCTGGCCGAATCGCTGCTGTGCCGCCTGCCGGGTGATGTCCAGGCTGGCTCCGGTGGGCTTTCCGGGACTGGCCGGCCTGCCGGGCCCGGATGGCGGCGGCGAGTTCGGCTTCGGCGTCGCGCTGCCGGGCTTGCGCCTGGGTGACCCAGTCCAGCAGGTCGATGGGCTCGGTTGCGGGCAGCGGGCGGCGGCCTGGCCCTTGCCGTGGGTGGACCGGAGGGCGTCGCAGCTGGCGCACAGCGCGACGGGGCCGCGGCACAAGACCGCTGTCACCTGGCAGCCCGGCCGGGCGTCTGGGTCGGTGGCGTAGCAACACCGCGGGCCGGGCATGTCAACCACCGGTTGACGGCTGTTGGGGCGAGGCAGCGCGGCGCTGGCGGGCGCGCGGAGTCGGCCTGGGATCAGCCGATGATCTCGGCCGTTTCGAGGAGGTCGCTGTGGAGCCGGGTGCTGGCGTCGAGGATCTCGAGGCCGACGAGCCGGCCGTCTTTCCAGCCGGGCGAGGAACCCGTCGGCGCCGGGCGGGGTGCTGGCCTGGATGGTGGTGCGGCCCGGCGTGAGCGTGTCGCCGGAGCCGCACCGGGAAACTTGGCCCGGTGCTGCATCTCTCGCCCAGCGCACGCGGGGTGACCCTCTATCACGCTGTGGCCAGTGACTTCGCAGGGGATGCGGTGGCGGTCTGGACAGTACAACAGCTCCCGCCAGACAGCGGTATTCGGCCGGCGCATTTCCCGCACCGGCACTCTCGGTCCCACCACTTACCTGGGAATGGGCGATTTCCCCGCATCACCGTTGACGACTACGGCTCCGGGCTCTCCGTCTGGCAGGCACCCGGCCCCGATACCGTCCCGAACAAGCTCTACGGGCGCAAGATCTCCCGATCCGGCGGGTTCGGACCCAAGATCCTGGTGTCCTCCGACGGGCGTTTTGCCCGTGCCGCCTCCACCCCGCAGGGCCAATTGTCAGTGATCTGGCAGCAGGGCTCTGCCTCCTGGCCGATCCAAGCCCGCTTTGGCCCATGACCGCTAGCGCACGAACTCACGGCGCGGGCGCCGAATGCCAGTTCTGTTCCTTGAAATTCTGTCTGTATACGACCAAGTAATAGCGCCGAATCGGCGATCCGGGACATCTGCGTCTTACAGGCGAGGTAACTGGTTTGTGCCCGGTCCGCCGGTGCTGGAAGTAGGCGTCGGCTGCCGGATGCTTCGTGCCGGTTGATGACGGTGGCGGGATACAGCCGCGGCCCGAGCCGGCGATGGCATGTTGGTTCGCCCTGGCCCGGATCGCGGCGCTGTCCTGCCGGGCCGCAGCGGCGCGGATTGCCTGGCACGACTGGCCTGCCGCGTGGGCGGCGGCGATGAACGGCGCCAGCTCCGGGCAGAACACGGCCGCGTTCGCGGCGCTCAGGTCGATCTCGAACTCGGCAGGCCGCGGCTGCGCGTGCCGTCTCCGGGAGTGCAGCGCACGACTGCGCTGCTACCGCGGGCTGCTCGCCGGAAGCAGTGCGTCGAGCGGATGTGGCAGCCGGTCCAGGTCCACCTTGCCGGCGAGCAGGCGCGCGTCCCGGAGCTTGCGCCGCGCACCGCTGCCCAGGAAACGCCGTAGCTGCGCCGCGGCGGGCTGAACGCGCCACTGAGGCTGTCGCTGCTGGCTGCGGAACGAGCCGAGGTCTCCCTGCGAGTCAATGAGCGCCTCGACCACGGCAGCGCCAATCGCGCGGATCAGCTCGTCCTCCAGATCCTCGACGCAGACATAAAAGCCCTGCCGCTCCATGTCGTCCCGCGTCCGAGGCGAGCCGACCCGGGCCCGGGGCCAGGCCGCGCCGGAACACGTTCTCCTCGCCGAGGTCGCATAGGCCCGCCAGCCTCGGCCCAGCTCCAGCCGGACCAAATCGCACCAGGTAACGCGTCACCGCGTGAGCGCCGCCAACTGGCACGACCACCACGCCCTCCGCGCCGAGGTCCCGGCCGCGGCGCGGCAGGCGTCTCGACCGCGATCTGGTCGCTGATGCCCTCGACCAGCACGACGGCGCGCGCGGCCGCCGCCTTCTCCAGTGCCCGGGCCGTGGCCTCGGTCGCAGCCGCGGGGCCATGCACATAGTCATGGAGCAGTCGGCCGGCAAGCTCGCGGCGCCTGGTGCTATCCATCGAAGTCACCCGCCCGTGCCGGTTAGCGATACTGGGCGGGCCGCTAGCGCTACACCGCCTCATGCCTCACAATACGAGGCTGATCCGCCGCAATCCCGCCGGTAATTCCGCCGTGGTCGAGGTGCTGGCCGAGGCGCGCGGGCTGAACCCGCAGGGCGGCTCGGCCAAGGCCCGCCTCGGTGACGGCTGCGCACATGAGCGTGAGGGTCGGGCGGTCGGCTGCCAGGCGGCCGGGGTAGGTGCCACACCGGTACAAGGCAGCGGCGACGCAGGCCACGAAGGCTGCGTGGTAGGCGAGCCACCGGTCCATGTCGGCTACGCGCTGGACCGCGAACCCGCGCGTGCCGAGCGCTCGGGCCAGCTGATCCAGGCGAGTGTCGGTGTCGGCTTGCACCGCGGTGGGCTGCTGCGGGATGCGGACATAGCCGGCTGTGCTGTCGCGCATCACGCCGCCCACGCCGGGGAACCCGAGCATGACATCACCGTGGACCTGACCGCTGATCGCCGGCCGCCCCCTGGGGTTGTCCCGAAGACCACCGCCGGTGACCAGGCGAGGCCGGTGAGCTGGGAGCATGCTGCGGCCAGCCGGTCGCTGCGGACCGCGACAAGGACAAGGTCGAACAGGGTGCCTGCCGCGTCAGGAGGACACTGACTCTGGCGTCGGTCC
>Ga0207646_10006381_pt1 | contig 12195 bp, 9 predicted proteins | sample KBSK5502metaG_FD_184343 | JGI IMG/M metagenome (GOLD analysis project Ga0207646, IMG submission 184343) | Corn, switchgrass and miscanthus rhizosphere microbial communities from Kellogg Biological Station, Michigan, USA - KBS K5-50-2 metaG... | ecosystem: Host-associated > Plants > Roots >...
GAGGGCGCCCCGGGCGAGCTCGCCCTCGCGGTCACGACGCCCGAGCCGGCGCTGGTCGTCGTCGCGCAGACGTACTTCCCGGGGTGGCGCGCACGCGTGGACGGGCGGGAGGTGCCGCTCCGGCGCGCGGACTACGTGGCGATGGCCCTGGCGGTCCCGGCGGGGAATCACCACGTCGTCCTCCGCTACGGCTCGCGCGCCGTGCACGCCGCGAGCGCGCTCTCGGCGCTCGCGCTGCTGGCGACGGCGGCTCTCCTCGCGCGGCGGGGAACGGCGTGACGCGCCGGCTCGCCGAGGCCGCCGCCGTGGTCGCCGGCCTCGCCGTCGCGGCGACCGCCTTCTGGGACGCGGGCTTCCTCCGCCACGTCGCGCCGGGGAAGGGCGACTGGGGCACGCTCGACCTCGAGATGTACTTCTATCCGAAGTTCACCTACGGCGCGGCCGCGCTCGCGCGCGGCCGCCTGCCGCTGTGGAACCCGCACGAGTTCTGCGGCCTCCCGTTCCTCGCCTCGGCGCAAGTGGCGGCGCTCTATCCGGTGAAGAACGTGCTCTTCTGGCTCCTCGCGCCGCCGCTGGCGCTGCACGTCAACTACGTGGTCCACCTGGTGCTGGCCGGGGCGCTCGCGTACGCCTACGTACGCTGGCTCGGGCTCGGCGTCGGGGCGGCGGCGGTCGGCGGTGTCCTCTGGGGCTTCAATCCCTACTTCGCGGCGTCGGTCTATCACCCGATGCGCATCATGACGCTCGCCTGGGTGCCGCTCGTCTTCCTCGCCTACGAGCGCGCGCTGGCGCGGCGGACGCTCGCGGCGGCGGCGCTCGCGGGCGCGGTGATCGCGCTCCAGGCGTACGCGGGCTACCCGGGCTACACGCTCTGCCTGGCGGCGTTCCTCGCGCTGGCGACCGCGTTCCACGCCGCGCGCGCACGCGGTGACGCACTCGCCGTGCTCGCCGCGGCCGGCGGCAGCGCCGCCTTCGCCTTCGCCTTCGCGGCGCCCCAGCTGCTGCCGCTCGCCGAGATGGTGGGCGAGAGCAGCCGCGCGAGCCTGGTCGCGGCGACGCAGCAGCTCGGCGGGTTTCGCCCGAGCCTCGCGGCCGTCCCGCGCGTGCTCTGGGGCGCGGTGATGAACCTCTTCACCTCCGCGGGTCCGGCGATGGGGTTCGCCGTCGGCGGGCTCGTGCTCGGGCGGGCGCCGGTGCGCTGGTTCCTCGCCGCGGCCCTGGTGCTGGCGCAGGCAGGACCGTACCTCGATCCGCTCCCGGGATACCGCTGGCTGCGCGTGTCGTGGGCCCTCTGGCCGAGCTTCGCGTACTTCTTCGTCGCGCTGCTGGCGGCGCTCGGCGTGGAGCGGACGCTGCGCCAGGACCGGGCGATGCTCGCCGTCCTCCTCGCCGCGCCGCTGGTGGCGTTGGTGGTGGCCTTCCGGCTCGCGCGGCTCGTCCCGTTGCCGTGCCTGCTCGCGCTCGGTCTGGGCGCGCTCGCCCTGGGAGTGTCCACCCGGCGGCGCGCGACCGGTGCGACGGCGGGCGCGTGCGTCGCGCTCCTCCTGGCGATGGCCATCGTCGCCGGCCCCTTCGGCGCAGGCGCGGCGCCGTTCCCGGCGGTGCTACCGGACGCGGCGCTGCACGCCGCGATGGAGGCGGCCGCGCCGGGCGGGCGTGTCTACGCGTCGTCGGTCGTCCGCCGTGGCGAGCAGATGCTCTCGCAGCTGCGAGGGGTCTCCGGCTTCGAGAGCTCGCTCCGTCCGGCCCGCGTGGGGCGGCTCCTCGACGACGCGGGCCTGCTCGAGCCCCTGCAGGGTCCCGACTGGAGCCGGGTCGCGGCGCACCGGCCGCTCGTCGACCTGCTCGCCGTCGCGCTCGTCGTGCCCGATGGCTACCTGGCGCTGCCCGGGTTCGTGCCCGGCCCGCGGCTTCCCGATGGGCGGCCGACGTGGCGGAACCCGGGGGCGCTGCCGCGCGCCTTCGTGGTGCACCGCGCGCGCGCGGTCGCCTCGTCCGAGGAGGCGCACGCGGCGGTGACCGACCCGGCGTTCCGGGCGGGCGAGGAGGCGGTGGTCGAGGGGCCGCTCCCGGCGCTCGCGCCGCGGGCCGGCGAGGAGCGCGTGGCGCTCGACACGGACGAGCCCGAAAAGGTGGTGGTTGCCGCGCGCGTCGGCGCGCCCGCGCTCCTCGTCCTCGGCGACAGCTACTTCCCCGGCTGGGAGGCGGAGGTGGACGGGACCCGCGCGTCCGTCCTGCGTACCGACTACGCCTTCCGCGGCGTCGCGCTCGCCGCGGGCGAGCACCGCATCGCGTTCCGCTACCGCCCGCGGAGCTTCCGCACGGGCGTGTCGCTGGCCGCAGGCGCGCTCGTGCTCGCGCTCGGCGCCGTGCTCCGGGGGCGGCGATGATGCCCCATCGTCCCTGCCCGGTGTGCGGCGAGACGCGCGCGCGGACGCTGCACCGCCGGCCCGCCCGCCGCGTGCTCGGCTGCGCGTGCGGGCTCGTGTTCGTCGATCCGCTGCCCTCCGAGGCCGAGGTTGCCGCGCGCGAGGCCGAGGCGTTCCGCGGCGAGCTCCTCGCCGAGACGCGCGCCATGTTCGACGCCTACGGCCGCGGCTACCGCGACGACGATCCCGTGGTGCGCGCCTTCGCGCGGCACCTGGCGACGCTCGGGCGGCTCACCGCCGGCCGCCGGCTCCTCGACGTCGGCGTGGGCACCGGGCTGCTGCTCCACCTCGCGCGGCAGGCGGGCTGGGAGGCGGCGGGCGTCGACCTCTGCGCCGAGGCGGCGGCGCGAGCCGCGCGCGAGTTCGGCGTCGCCGTCGCGGTCGGCGACTTCCTCGGCGCCGACCTCCCCGGCGGCTACGACGCGATCACCATGGCGGACGTGGTCGAGCACAGCCGCGATCCGCGCGCCTTTGTCCGCCGGGCGTTCACGCTCCTCGCGCCGGGCGGCATCCTCTACGTGGGCGTGCCGAACCACCGGAGCCTCGTCTACCTGGTCGGCGACGTGCTCGGCCGGGTGCCCGGGACGGGCGGGCTCGTCGACCGGCTCTACGTGTCGAACCACTACCAGTACTTCACGCCGGATACACTCGTGGCGCTGGCGCGCGCGGCGGGCTTCAGCGTGGCCGCGCTGGAGCGCGAGAACTCGTACCTCGGGCGCTACGAGCTGTCGTCGCTGGTGCGCGCGGGCCTCGCTGCCCTGCTCGCGGCGAGCCGGGCGGTGGGCATGGAGTCGCGCCTGGCGCTCTTCGGGCGCCGGGCCTGAAGCCGGGCGAAGCGGCGTAGCCGGCGTCCCGTCGAGCCCGTAGCCGACGGCCCCTCGGCTCACGGTGGCATCGGCGTCCGGCGCTTGCGCACGTAGCGCCACATCGACGGCCGGAGCGCCTGGAGCGCCGTCACGCCGAGCTGCGCGAGCGAGGGCAGGGGATCGTCGCCCGCCCAGTCGTCGTAGGCGAGGTCGGGGGCGCGGAAGCGGAAGAAGCTCGGCTGGAGCCGGAAGCGCGCCGGGTTGGCGAGGAAGTGGAGGAGGTCGCCGGGCAGGAGCCAGCGGCAGAGCTGTCCGACCTTGTAGCTCCGCACCGCGGGACAATCGCCGCGCACCGCCACCTGGTAGAGGAGCGACGGGAAGTCGACGCCGCTCCGCACCGCCAGCTCGAGCGAGCCCACGAAGCGCGGGTTCACCTCGAGCAGGCGCGGCGTACCGTCGCGCGGGTCGGTCTTCCACTCGACCATGGCGAAGCCGGTCCAGCCGAGGCTGGCGAGGAGATGCGCCGACAGCTCCACCAGGTCCGGCCGCTCGACGCTGACGCGCAGCGTGCTCGGCCCGCCGGCCAGGGGATACTCGCGCAGGCGGCGGTGCACGAAGGCCGCGCGCAGCGTGCCGGCGCGGTTGAAGAGGCACGAGACGCCGTACGCCTCGCCGCCGGGCGGCACGCGCTCCTGCACGAGCGGGCGCGGGAACGCGTCGGCGACGCGGCGATACGCGACCTGGAGGTCCTCCCGCCGCGCGACCACCGTGACCCCCTGCGCCCCCCACGCGCGCCGCGGCTTCACGATCACGGGGAAGTCGAGCGCCCGCGCGCCGTCCAGGTCCTCCGGTCCCGCGGGCAGCACGCCGCGGGGCAGCGGGAGCCCGAGCGCGGCGGCCCGCTCGGCGGTCGCGTGCTTGTCGAGCGCGACGGCGATCGCCTCGCGCGGGGCAACGGGGAGCGTCACGCACGGCAGCCGGTCGCGCGCGACCGACAGCACCTCCAGCGTGGGATCCTCGAGCGGGAAGCAGACCAGGCCGGGCTCGCGCTCCGCCAGGCGGGCCACGGCGGCGACGAAGCCCTCCGGGTCGCGCGCGGGCGCGGGGAGGACCAGGTGCCGCTCGACGTAGCGGGAGGCGGCGGCGGCCACCAGGCGCGTCGTGTCGGCGGTGAGGACCAGCACACCCCCGCGCCCGAGCGCGCGCGCCGCCGAGAGCGCCTTCCGCCAGCGCGCGTCGGTCAGGAGGACGGCGGGGGCGGCGGGCATGCGCGCGCCGTCCATAGCCGGCGTGCGCCGGGGGCTGCAATCGCCGGTTGACCGCGCGCGCGGGGCTCATTATTAGCCCGCGCGCCGTGTCCCGGCTTCGCACCGTGGCCCTCTTCGCGCTCGTGACCGTCGCCATCACCTTCGCCGCGGGCGAGGTGCTGAGCCGCGCCTTCCACGTCGCCGACCGCCTGAACGGCTTTCCCCGGCGGCTCTTCACGGCGAATGACGACCCGCATCTTCCCTACGTCCTCACGCCCGGCATGGACGTGGTCGCGCACGGCATGCGCGTGCGGGTGAACGAGCACGGGCTCCGCGGGCCGTCGTTCTCCGCACGGGCGGCGCCCGGTGTGCAGCGCATCCTGGCGCTCGGCGACTCGGTGACCTTCGGCATGGGGCTCCCGGTCGAAGAGGCCTTCCCCGCGCTGCTCGCGCGCGACCTCGGCGCGCGCTACGAGGTGCTCAACGCCGGCGTCGAGGGCTACAACACCGAGGCCGAGCTGGCCTTCCTGCGCCAGCGCGGCCTCGCGCTCGGTCCCGAGGCGGTGGTGGTCGGCTTCAACCTGAACGACTACGACTACGTCCCGGTGCTGGGCCCGCTCGGCATCCTGACCCGGGATCCCGCGGCACGCGTTCCGCGCCGCTCGCTTGCCAACGTCTCCGAGTTCTACTTCCTGCTCCGCTGGCTGGTCGCCACGCGCGGGCGGCCGTGGGGCGATCCGCAGGTAGCGGCTGCGTTCACGCCCCGCCCGGGCGAGCGCTTCAGCGACCTCGACCGCTACATCTCCGCGCTCCGCAAGCGTTACTACGCGCATCCCGGCGACGGGCGCTGGCAGGTGATGGTCGACTCGCTGCGCGGCCTGGGCAAGACGGCGCGCGCCAACGGACTCCGGCTCGTGGTCGCGATCCTGCCCGATGGCGATCAGGTGGGCGTCCCCGCGCCCGACCTCCTGCCGCAGCGGAAGGTGCTCGCGGTGTGCGCCGAGGCGGGCCTCGAGTGCCTGGATCTCTACCCGACGTTCGCCGCCGCGGCGCCCGACGGCGAGCTCTTCTTCGACATCATGCACCCGAATGCAGCGGGGCACCGGCTGGTGGCGCGGGCGCTGGCGGAGCGGCTGGTGCCGCATCCGTAGCCGCCCGGTTTGACCTCCGCGGGCACCACCATCTAGCATCCCGCCCCCGTGCCCGCCGGCCCCACGGTCCTCGTCATCCCGGCCCTGAACGAGGCCGCCACCATCGCCACCGTCGTCGCCGGCGCGCGTGCCGCGGCGCCGGGGGCGATCGTGGTGGTCGTCGACGACGGCTCGAGCGATCGCACCGCCCAGCTCGCCGCCGGCGCCGGCGCCGAGGTCCTGCGCCTGCCGTTCAACTGCGGCATCGGGACGGCGGTGCAGGCGGGGCTCCGCTTCGCGGTGGCGCAAGGTGCGGAGCGGGTGGCTCGCCTCGACGGCGACGGGCAGCACGACCCGGCGGACGCGGCGCACCTCCTCGCCGCGGTCGGGGAGGGCGCCGACTTCGCCGTCGGCTCGCGCTTTCGCGACGACGGGGCGGCGAGCTGGCGCCCTTCGTTGCTGCGCCGCCTCGGCATCCGCTGGTTCGCGGCCGCGCTCCGCCTGGCGGGCGTGCGCGGCATCAGCGATCCGACCTCCGGGTTCTTCGCCGCGAACGCACGGGCGGCCCGCTTCCTGGCGGAGCACTACGCCTCGGACTATCCCGAGGTCGATGCGGTCGTGCGCCTCGCGCGCCGCGGCTTTCGCCTGGTCGAGCTGCCGGTCGCGATGCGCGAGCGCGGGGGCGGCGTGTCCTCGATCGGCCCGCTCGCCGCGGTCGGCTACATGGTCAAGGTGACGGTCGCCATCCTGCTCGGCTGGTTCGACACGCCCGCCGTCCCGCCCGGCCAGTAGCCGTGCCCGGCCGCCTCCTGGTCATCGTCCCCACGCTCGACGAGCGCGAGAACCTGCCCTCGCTCGCGGCCGCCATCTTCGCGCAGCCGGTGGGGGCGGACCTGCTGGTCGTGGACGACAACTCGGCCGACGGCACGGGTGAGGTCGCCGACCGCATGGCGCGCGCGGACCCGCGGCTGCGCGTGCACCACCGGCCGCGCCGGCTCGGCATCGGCAGCGCGTACGTCGAGGCCTTCCAGCGCGCGCTCGCCGACGGCTACGATGCGGTGGCCACCATGGACGCGGACTGGTCGCACGATCCCGCGTACCTGCCGGAGCTGGTGGCCGCCGCGGCCGACCACGCGCTGGTGGTCGGCTCGCGCTATCTGCACGGCATCAGCGTCGTCAACTGGACACTCACCCGCCTCGTCCTGAGCCAGGGAGGCAACCTCTACGTGCGCGCCATCACGGGCCTCCCGCTGCGCGACTGCACGAGCGGCTTCCAGGTGATCCGGCGCGCGGCGCTCGAGCGGATCGGCGTGGAGCACATCCGTACCAACGGCTACTCCTTCCTGGTCGAGCTCAAGTACCGCATCTTCAAGAGCGGCGGCTCGCTTGTCGAGGTGCCGATCGTGTTCACGCAGCGCCGCCATGGACGGACGAAGCTGACGCGCAGGGAGATCTTCCTGTCGTTGCTGAACGTGTGGAAGCTGCGCCTGGGGCTCTACCGCCGCTAGTGCGTGTAGCCGAGCGAGCGGAGCTTGCGCTCGATGTCGTCGCGGTTGACGAGCCAGGCGGGCTCGGCGACCGGCGACGGAGCGACCTCCCCGGCGCCCGGGTGGGCGCGACGCCAGCGCGCGCAGGCGTCGTGCGCCTGCTCGAGCAGGGGGCGCATGGCGGCCCCGTCCGCAGCGTCGGCGCCGGAGCGGTCGGTCGCCTCGGCCGGGTCGGTCGCCAGGTCGTAGAGCATGGTCCCCTTGATGGTGGTGATGAGCTTCCTCCGCCGCGTGCGCACCGACTCGCCGCCCACCAGGTCGGCGCTCACGATGGGGCGCTCGACGAAGCGGCCGCCGTGGCCGGTGAGGAGGCCGGCGAAGCTCTGCCCCTGGACGTCGGGCAGGGCCGGCGCGCCGAGCAGCTCGAGCAGCGTCGGCGCGAGATCGACCAGCCCCACCTGCTCCTCGATCACGCGTCCCGCGGGGATCAAGCCCGGCGCGCGCACCACGAGCGGCACGAGCAGCGCCTCGTCGTGGAGGTCGAAGCCGTGCCCCGTCCAGAAGTGCTCCCCGAAGCCCTCGCCGTGGTCCGAGGTGACGACCACGACGGCGTGCGGGTCGACGGCGCCGAGGAAGTCCGCGAGCAGGTCGTCGGTGTAGCGCACCTCGCGCTCGTAGTCGGCGAGCGCGCGCTGGTTCTCGTCGCCCTGGTCGCCGTCGGTGAAGAGCGTGGCGTAGGCGGGTGGCGGCGTGTAGGGCTCGTGGACCTGGTAAGTATGGACGAAGAGGAAGAACGGACGGCCGGTGTGGGCCGCGAGCCAGGCGCGCGCCCGGGCGAAGGTCTCGGCCGCGAAGCCAGGTGACGCCGACTCCTCGCTCCGGTTCTCGACGTAGGTGTCGAAGCCGCGGTCGAAGCCGCTCGCGGCGACCAGGTAGGCGTCCTCGGTGAAGGCCGCGGTCTCCCAGCCCGCGGCACGGAGGGCCTCGGCCAGCGTCAGGCGCTCGGGCGCGAGCGCCTCGTGCACACCCTTGATGCCGTGCGCGCACGGCTCGAGGCCGGTCAGCATCGACATGTGCGACGGCGGGGTGAAGGGCACCGGGGCCACAGCCGTGCGCACGAGCCCGCCTTGCGACGCCAGGCGGTCGAGCGTGGGGGTCGTCGGACGACGGTAGCCGTACGCGCTGACACTCGCGGCGCGGAGCGTGTCGAGCGACACGAGGACGAGGCTCGGGCGCGCGGGCGTGGCGGGCGGGACGATCTCGGGGCTACTCACCACGGCGAAGCTCCGCTCGACGTCCGCGCCGGGAAGGGCCTGGGTGATGAACGCGAAGCGGGTGCGGTGCCCGGCGAGCGACCCGAGGTCGAGCGACGCGTCGAACCAGCGCCGGTCGCGCGCGTCGGCCGCGGGGTCGAGCCGCCGCTCGAAGAGGGTCGTGTCGCCCGCGGCGAGCGCGAAACGCACGGGCGGGAAGCCGGCGGCCCAGCCCGCGTCTTCCACGCCGTAGCCGAAGACGAGGCGTGCGCCCGCCGGGACGTCGATCTCGGCCGTCTCGGTGCGCTCGACGGGCGAGGCGGGGAGCGGCCGCGCAACGACGGTCAGCAGCCCTGGCTGTCCGCGGAGCGCCTCGGGGAGGGGGATCACGGCCTCGGGCCGCGCGCCGGCGCTGCCGTGGACCACGAGCGGCGGCGCGCTGGCAGTCACCATGGACGCGGCCTGGAGCTCGCCGATGGTGGGCGCCGGCGCGGCGACCGCCAGCTGGCGCACCAGGACCGACACGTCGATGCGCACGTCGCGGCCGGCGAGCATGGGCGGCAGCTCGCTCGGCACGCGCAGCTCGTCCGCGCGCGGCAGGGAGACATCGTCGCGCGTGCGCAGCACGACGCGCGGGTGGGCGGCGAGGACGTAGCGGCTCTCGCCCGCGATCTCGGCGCGCGCCAGCGTCGCCGTGGAGCCGGAGCCGGACGCGGGGATGAGCCGTACGGCATCGGTCGCGGGCGCGTGGCGGCAGGCGCCGGCCAGGAGGCCGAGCCACGCGAGCAGGAGGCGGACGCTTGGAGCGCGCGCGGGCCCGACAGTAGAATGCAACGACCCGTGACGATACCAGCGCGCCTTCCGCGCCGCAACGCGCTCGCGCTCGCCGGCGCCTGGGTGGCGGTGGTCCTCGTCTTCTGGTGCGGGCTCTTCGTGCCGTCGACGCGGCCGGGGCTCTTCCGCCCCGAGGCGGCCGACCTCTACGGCTACTTCTTCCCCAAGTTCGTCCATGGCTCGGCCGAGCTGGCGCGCGGCGTCCTGCCACTCTGGAACCCGTACGAGTACGCGGGCGTCCCGTTCCTCGGCGCGGCGCAGCCCGCGGTGCTCTATCCGCCCCGCGTGCTGCTCTTCGCGCTCCTGCCACCGGCCGTCGCGCTGCACGCGTTCATGGCGCTGCACTACGTGCTCCTCGGCGCCGGCGCGTTCGTCATGCTGCGCGCGCTCGCGCTCGAGGTGCCGGGCGCGTGCTTCGGCACGCTGCTGCTCGCCTTCGAGCCGCTCATGATGGCCGGGCACTACCATCCGCCGCGCATCGCGTGCTTCGCCTGGCTGCCGTGGATCATGGCGGCGTTCGTGCGCACGGTGGAGGGCGGCGGGCTCGGCGCCGCGCTCGGCCTCGCCGTCGCGGCGGCGCTCCAGGCGACGGCCGGCTACCCCGAGTACTCGCTCGACACGGCGCTCGTGCTGGTCCTCCTCTGGCCGGCGGTGGCGGCGCGCAGCCGCCGGGCGGGTGCGGGGACGGCACTCGCGCTCGCCGCGGCCGTGCTGGCCGCGATGCTCGCCGCCTTGCAGCTCGTCCCGCTCCTCGAGACGTTCCGCGCGAGCACGCGCGCCGGGGGCGAGCTGGCGTTCCTCGCCGGCCAGGGCTTCGACGTGGCTCGCTTCGGCGGCGGGCTCCGCGGCTGGGCGGCGGCCGTGAGCACCTTCGCGTACCTGCCCGCGCTCGCCTGGGCGCTCGTCTTCGTCGGGCTGGTGGCGCCGCGCTGGCCGTACCGCGGGGCAATGCTGGCGCTCTGGATCTTCGCGAGCATCGTCTTCGCGCCGGCGCTCCGCACGCTTCCGCCGTTCAGCCTCTTCCGCTCGTTTCTCTGCTGGGGGTCGATCGTCGTCGTGCCGCTGGCCGCGCTCGCGGGCGCCGGGTTCGACCGCTTGACCCGGCGGCAGCTCGGCCCGCGCGAGGTGGTCGCCGGCGTGCTCGCGCTCGCGGCCCTGCTGCCGCTCTTTCCGCTGCGTTCGCTCGCCTGGCTCGCGCTCGCGGTGCTCGCCCTGCTGGCGGGGCGCGTCGTGCCGCGGGCGACGATCGCGCTCGTGCTCGCACTGACCCTCGCCGACGTGTGGACGTTCGTGCCGCCACCGCTGCCGGCCTCGCTGCCGCATCGCTACGCCGAGGGGCAGGTGCCGTATCCGAAGCCGGGCGCGGCGGAGCGGCGCGCGACGACGCTGCGTGAGGCTTGCGGCGCCGGACGCGAGGGACGCATCGTCTCGCCCCCGGAGACGCTCGCCGGCGTCCCGATCGCGGGCCGGCTGCGCTTCGTGCAGGGCTACCCCGAGTCGCTCGCCCCCGCGCGCATGAGCCGTCTGCTCGAGGCTGCCGGCTTCGCGCCCACGACGCTGCTCGCGCTCGACTGGCAGCGCCTGGCGACCGCCCGCGGCGTCCTCGACCTGCTCGATATCGCGTGCGTCGTAGAGCAACCCGAGCGCGAGGGCGCGCTCGCCGACCTCGGTTTCGCGCCGTCCGGCCGGCTCGCCGACGGCCGCCCGGCGTACGCGCGCCGGCCGCCGGGGATGGCTTTCCTCGCCGGCGAGGTGCGCCGCGTGGAGAGCGAGGACGCCGCGCTCGCCGCCGTCCTGGATGCGGCGTTCGCGCCCGCGCGGACCGTCGTCCTCGAAGGGGTGGACGCCCCCGCGACGCCAGCGGCGTGCAGCGAGGGTGGCTGCGCGCCGGGTGCGGTCGAGACCGTTGCCGCCGGACCCGCGCGGTTTCGCTTCCGGGTCACCGCCGTGGCGCCCGGCCACCTGGTCGTGTCCGCGAACCACGCCCCGGGCTGGCGCGCGCTCGTCGACGGCACGCCAGCGCCCGTGCTGCGGGCCGACTACACGTTCATCGCCGTAGCCGTCGCGGCGGGTGCGCACGAGGTGGACCTGTGGTACCGTCCGCGCGGCTTCGCGCTCGCCGCCCTGCTCTCGCTGCTCGGCGTGGCGCTCACGGCGGTGGGAGGACTCCAATGTCTCAGCCGATCCAGCTGGTGGCGATCCTGGCCTCGTTCGCGCTCGTCGTCCTGGTCCTCGACCTGATCCGGCGGCAGCGGATCAAGGAGGAGCTCTGGTTCGCGTGGCTGGTGGCCAGCCTGGGTCCGCTCGCGTGCAGCCTCTGGCTCGGGCCGTGGGCCGCCGCGGCGCGCTGGCTCGGCATCCACTACGAGCCCGCGCTCCTCATGATGGCGGGCCTCTTCTTCGCGCTCCTCCTCCTTCTCTACATGACGACCGTCGTCTCGGGCCTGATGCGGCAGAACCAGCGCCTAGCGCAGGAGGTGGCGGCGCTCGGCTGGCGTCTCGACCGGCTCGGGCGGGCCGATCAGGCTCCGTGAGTCCCGGGCGCGGGTGGCGCGGCGGCGAGCTCGGTCGCGTACGCGTCGCGGATGGGCGCCCAGGGCAGGAGAGCGAGGAGCCGATCGAGCTTGCGGCCCATGCCGGCAAGACCGATCTCCTGGATCAGCCACTCGCGCCGCCCGAGCGGGAGGGCGTAGCGCACCGGATCGAGCTCCCGCGGGTGGAGGTAGATGAGCGCCGGGTCGCCGCGGCGGAGGCGCGCGCGCTGCGCCAGGCGCTCGACCCAGAGCGGCAAGACGCGGAGGTAGAAGCCACCCCCGTGCGGCAGGCGGAACGGCCCGAAGGCGACGGCGGGCGCGGGGATCTCGAGCAGCACGGCGCCCGCCGGGGTCGTGATCCAGGACGGACGGAGTGGCGCCTCGCCGAGCCCGTAGAGGTACGTGCGTACCGGGAAGAGGCTCGCGTCGTAGCGGAAGCCGGCGGCGGCGATCGCGTCGAGCGCCCACAGCGCTT
>Ga0207646_10006382_pt1 | contig 12194 bp, 15 predicted proteins | sample KBSK5502metaG_FD_184343 | JGI IMG/M metagenome (GOLD analysis project Ga0207646, IMG submission 184343) | Corn, switchgrass and miscanthus rhizosphere microbial communities from Kellogg Biological Station, Michigan, USA - KBS K5-50-2 metaG... | ecosystem: Host-associated > Plants > Roots >...
CATGCTCACCATCGTTGTGGAGGAGGCGAAACTCCAGGCGGCGATCGATGCTATCCAGGCCGGCGCGAAGACCGGTCAGCACGGCGATGGAAAGATTTTTCTCAGTCCTGTGGACGCCGTTTACACCGTTCGAACGGGACAAAAGTTTCAGGACTAGCTACCGGCAGGCCGGAGAGATCGGCTCGATCGAATTCACATTGATGCGATTGCCCGCAGGCGCTCGGACGACGATGCCTTTCACCTGGACCTTCTTGCCGATGTGAGGCTCGGGATCGAAGTTCTCCGCTTCCTGCAGCCGGAATGTGAAAGGGCCGAGCGGACGATTCAGCGAAGCCTTCAACTCCTTCTCGATTTTTCCAAAAGAGTCGCGCGTGCGGACGGGCTCGCTTGCCTCAACGAGCATCCATCGTTGATCGCTGATCTGCGTGAGGCAGCCGACGGTGAGTACCGGAACGAAGTTGGGCACAGGTTTCGGACCGTCCTTGCTGATGAGTTGAACTCTCTCGAGCACATCCGGTTTCAACTCCGTGGAGCCCGCGGGCATTTCGTTGCTCTGCAGAAGGTAGGAAATGATGTCGGTGTAGGTTTGATCGGGCAGCCCGCCCGGATTTCCGCGCGGCATGGTGGCCTTCATGTCGAGGAACAATGTTTCGAGATTATCCTCGCGGCGGCGTTCGATAAATGCGTCGCCCTTCATCGCGCCTTCGATGCCGTCGAGGTTGGGCTTGTGGCAGCCGATACAGTACTGTGTGTAGGCCTCTTCGCCGCGTTTCGCCTGCGCGCCCGTGTAGACGCCGTTCCAGACGGTTTGTTGCGCGAAGCAGGAACCGGATAGAAACCACAAAGACAAAAACCAAATGCCAATGGGCCAAATGCCAAATGTCATATGTTATATCGATCCCGTTTTCCGTATGACATTTGGCATTTGGCCCATTGGCCCATTGGCCTTTGGTTTTACGTCGTCTTCTTAATCTCCTGGAATCGTATAGCGTTCAGCGTCTTCCCACCGACCTTGAACTTCACGAATCGAAAACCGCGGCTGTCGTACGGGTATTCGGTGGAATTGTCGTCTGCATTCTGAACCGGATCCCCTTCTTCCATACCGAATATTTCGCGCATGTACTTCAGGTCTCCGGTATTGAGCAGCTTCTGCAGTTTCGCATCCGCGACCTTCTTTGCGAACCCCTGATTGATTTCGATTTTCCGCGCCCTGCCAGTCAGTTTGAAGGTGTAAACGAAAACGCCGTTGCCCTGATAAATGGTCAGATAGTCTTCCGACAGCGTGCGGGTGTTCTCGACGTTGCCCAAATTCTTCTCGACCTCACGAGTGCGGTCACTCAGTTTGACGCCAAGGATGCTGATGTTCTTACTCGTCCATCCGTTGTGCGACGTGACGTCATCCTTGGTCAATTCGTAAATCTCGACCTTCTCTTCCGGCTTCGGCGCCGGGGCGGGTGCCGCCGCCGCGGGTGCCGATTCTGCCTTCTTTTCTTCGTCGCCGCCGCATCCAGCAAGACACAGGATGAGCATGCTAAATACGGCGAGCAGCATTCCCCTGTTGAACATTGATCCTCCTAATTAGCGTCGGGCCCACCGTCCGGCATCGTAATTCGGTACGACCCTTTGATGTGCCGGCCGGTCCCCCCACTCCGCTAATAAATTGCCAATGGCCGCCCGATAGTCTACTGCTTACTGATCTCAATTTCTTTAAGAGTTTCATCGATCAGCCGGGCATTATCTTCCTTCGCCAGATTACGTTCGAGCAGCTTTGACGCGAGTAAGACTGCGATGTCGGCCACCTCATGGCGTATCTGCTGGATGGCCTGCCGGGTCTGCAACTGAATCTGATGCTGCGCGTTGCGAAGGATGTTATCAGCTTCTTCCTTTGCCTTCTGCTTGAGTTCTTCCCTCAGGCGTTCTGCATCCGTGCGCGTCTGTGCGACGATGGACTCGGCTTCAACGCGCGCCTGCTGCATGATCTTTGCCGACTCCTGTTGCAGCCGTTCCAGTTCCTGTTTGGCACGTTCGGCGTCCTCGAGGGCCTTCCGGATTCGATCCTGCCGTGCTTCGAGCGCTTGCAGCAGTGGTCCCCACGCGAATTTCGCCAGGAGCGCCAACAGCACCAGGAATGTCACGATCGTCCAGATAAACAGCCCTGGATCCGGCTGAACCAGCGGATTATTCATAGCGCCTCTACTTCATCAGCACGATCAGCAGCACGAACACTTCTGCCAGAATCGCGACGCCTTCGAGTAGAAACAACGGCAGGTTCACTGCGCCGGTGATTCTATCCGCGGCCGCAGGCTGGCGGGCAATACCTTCGGCGGCCGCCGCCGCGAACCTGCCAATTCCGAGTCCCGCGCCGATCACGATCATGCCCAGTCCCAGTGCGGCGCCAAAGTAGTGCAGATAATTCATTTTCTCTCTCTCCTGTTAGTGATGAGTGTGAATAGCCATTCCAATGAACACGGCCGAAAGCAACGTGAACACGTACGCCTGGACCAGAACCACAATGATCTCGAGCGCAGAAATTCCCACCGCAAGTGGAACAGAAACAATCATGCCGACACCGATCCCTGCGATGGCCCGCCCGAACATCTCCGTGAACAAGAACACGAAAGAGAGGATCGCCAGAATCGCAATGTGTCCGCCCGTCATGTTGGCTGCAAGCCGCATCGTCAATGCGAACGGCCGCACGAACATACCAATGACTTCGATCGGAATCAGTATGACGTAGATCAATGGGTTCAGGCCGTGCGGCGCGAGGTTCTTCCAATGCTTGATAAAGCCATGTGCCTTTGAACCGGCAATGATGATTGCAATAAAGGTCACAGTCGCCAGCGCGGCCGTGACATTGAAATTGGCCGTCGCTGTGGTTCCGCCGTGAATGAGTTTATTGAGGAACGATTCGCTGCTCGTGTGCAGGACGAAACGGTCCAGTACGGCGAGTGTATCGAACAGCGGAATAAGACCAATCGCGTTCGCCGAAAGAATGAAGAAGAAGAAAGTCAGGATGAGCGGCGTCCACGTCATAACCCATCGGTTTCCGACATTCGGCCGCGCGATATCATCGCGAACAAACTCGACCACAGCCTCGAGACCATTCATGAATCCCGAAGGAATCAGCCGGTCCTGCTTGAGATATCGCCGAATGGTCAGCGTGACGACGAGAAAAACGATCGCCGCAACGAACCACAGCATGAACACGTGCTTGGTTACGGAGAAATCGATGCCGGCCACGTGAGGTAGCTGAATCAGAACGCGTTCAGGTTCGTGGCTGCTGTTGGAAACATGTTCGATAATGGTTTCGCCGGCGTTGAACTTTTCATGGGCCCCTTCCGCCGGGGCCGCGCCGGGTTCCTGAAGTAGTGCGAGAGCAAGAAACGCAGTTAACAACAAGCTGATTACCGAGACCTCTCTGAGAAGAGGCGCCGCAGATACAGCGCCTCCATAAAGTACAACCCGATAAAATAACTCGTAAAACTCAATACAAACGGGACGGGCCGGAACCGCAACAGCAGGAGCATGATGGAAACGTATGCTCCGAAGTACACGATCTTCGCGACGAAAGCTGTAAACATGACGGTCGTCAACGCTTCCGGGCGCTGCCGATAGACGCGTTCAGCCAGCACCCATGTAACGACGGTTGCCCCCAACGGCCCGAGCATGCCGAACAAAATCTCGATCCCGGTTCGCTCATCTACCACCAGCGCGGCGATCAACCACGACAGCACACTGGCCGAACCCATGTATGCCGCCGGCTTCATCACGAACGAGAGCCGGGCCAGACCGCTTTCGCGAGTTCGTAAAACCCGACAATGAGTCCGAGAAGCAAACCTCCGAGCAGGAACCAGTGATCTTTACCCCGCCACAGGTCCAAGGCGTAACCGATTCCGCCGAGTACGATAATCGCGCCGATTAACGTATAGCTGGCGAGGGCCACCGGCCCCGCTCTAGTAACGGTTTCCTGAAACGATTGGGCGGCTCGCTCTAAGGAAAATCCCCTGTCCCCGTCGGAGGTTCGCCGCGGGCGCTCTGGACGGTTATTACCTGCGTCCATACGCCCTCGAGCAACTAGTCAGTGTACAGTATCTTACAAGAAACTTCATCAGTTAGTCCGTTTCAAACGCGTTCATCGCAAGGTGTTTAAGGCAGCGTTCGCAGTCCAGTCCAGCACTCGCGTCGGCATCAATCCGAGGTACACGGTTCCGATAGCGGCGATCGCCAGAGCAATCTTCAGGCTGCCGCACAAGCGCAGATCCGCAAACTCGTCGTTCGAGTCGCGCATGTACATCTGAACGAGCACATACAAATAGTAATAAAAGGATATGACTGTGCTGATAACGCCGATGATCGCCAGCCAGATCAGCCCCGACTCTACCGCGGCTCTGAAGATAAAGAACTTTCCCGCAAAACCCGCTGTGCCTGGAACTCCGGCCAGCGACAACATAAATATGGACAGCACCGCCGCCAGGCCCGGCCGTTTGGCGCCGAGTCCGGCATAGTCGGTAAGGTTCACGAGCTTGTCTTCCCGCCGGCTGAGAATCGTGACGATCGCAAACGCGCCGAGGTTCATCAGGCTATAGGCGAGGAGATAAAACAGCGCGGCCGAGATGCCTTTCTCCGAAGTCGCGGCAAATGCCACGGCGATATAGCCGGCGTGTGCGATCGAGGAGTAAGCGAGCATTCGCTTGATGTTCGGTTGAACGACGGCGACGACGTTCCCCAGCACCATCGTCAGCGCCGCGATCAGCCAGATCGCTGAAGCCCATCGATCCTGGATGGAGGGAAACGCCGTCATGAAGACACGAAACAAGACGGCAAAGCCCGCTGCCTTCGGGCCGACAGACATAAAGCCGGTGACCGGCGTCGGCGCTCCTTCATAAACATCCGGCGTCCAGATGTGGAATGGCGCGACCGCAACCTTGAAGCAGAGCGCAATCAGCATCATCGCGGCGGACAGGTCAACGAGACTGATTTGAATATCCGCCGAAGACCGCAGCGACTCGGCTATGGCGATTAAATTCGTGCTGCCGGTTGCGCCGAAGATGAGCGCAACGCCGTAAAGAAAGAATGCGGAAGAGAATGATCCGAGAAGGAAATACTTCAACGCCGATTCATTCGATTTGAGATCGGTCCGGCGAAATCCGGCCATGACGTAGGTCGCGATCGAAAGAATCTCCAGGCCGAGGAAGACCATCACAAGTTCATTCGACGCGGCCATCATCAGCATGCCTGCTGTCGCAAAAAGCAGCAGCGAGTAGAACTCGGGGTGGTTCATGTCCTCGCGGCGAAGGAAGTCGATCGAGGTCAGGATTGTGATGGCAGCGATCAAAAGGAAAACGAAGTTGAGGAAGACGTCGTAGTCATCGACGATCCACAGGTTCGAATACCATTGCCCACGATTGTCCGCCATCCGGAAGAGGGTCAGCATTGCGAAGATCGTGCCGACTAATGCCAGCCAGCCCAGTCGGGACTTCCGTTGCTCGTCGACAAACGGTTCCGCGACCATTATCGCAATCCCAAACGCGGACAACACGAGCGCCGGCAGAATCGCGCCGATATTAATGGTGGCCAGATTCATCTCACCTGCCTCGCATATTCCACCCTGCCGGTCTGGGCTTGATTCATCAGTTTCATCACGGAGGCATCCATCGGGCGCAGGAAGTAACTGGAGTAGATGCCCATCCAAAACATCATGATCAGCAGCGGAATCAGCATCGCGTGCTCGCGGCCGACAAGATCCAGCAGGCTGGCATTGCGCTCATTCCGGATTTCGCCCCACATGACGCGCTGATACATCCACAACATGTAAACCGCCGACAGAATCACGCCGATCGCCGCAATCGTCGCGCGAACGTGATTTGTCCCGAAGGTTCCCAGCAGGACGAGAAACTCGCCGACAAAGCCATTCAGCCCGGGCAGGCCAATGGATGAGAGTGTCACGATCAGAAAGAACGCCGCATACACCGGCATCCGATTCGCTAGTCCGCCGAATTCTTCGATAAGCCGCGTGTGACGCCGGTCGTAGATCACACCCACGAGCAGGAACAGGGCGCCTGTGGAAATGCCGTGATTCAACATTTGATATACCGCGCCTTCCAGACCCTGAACGGTGAAGCTGAAAATCCCGAGAACGATAAATCCGAGATGGCTTACCGAAGAGTAAGCGACGAGCTTCTTGAGGTCCGGCTGAACCATCGCCACCAGTGCGCCATAAATGATGCCGACAATAGCGAGCATCGAGATCAGCGGCGCAAAGAGATGGCTGACGTGCGGGAAAAGCGGAAGGTTGAATCGCACGAGTCCGTAGGTGCCCATTTTCAGCAGGACGCCGGCAAGAAGGACCGATCCCGCGGTCGGGGCCTCAACGTGCGCGTCCGGGAGCCACGTATGAAAGGGAAACAGCGGAACCTTGATGGCGAAGGCGAGAAAGAATGCCAGGAATAACCACAGTTCGATAGCCGGCGACAGCACCACTCTTCCTGATGCAAGCGCCGAAGCGATTTGCGGAAAGCTGAACGTGAACGTTCCTGTGGCGTCGCCGTGAATGAAGTACAGGGCGATGATCGCGACCAGCATCAGGACCGAGCCGATCATCGTGTACAGAACGAACTTCATCGCCGCGTAAATGCGGCGCTCGCCACCCCAAACGCCGATCAGGAAATACATCGGGATGAGCATGACTTCCCAGAAGACGTAAAACAGGAAGAAGTCGAGCGCAGCGAACACGCCGATCATGCCGGTTTCGAGCAGCAGCATGAACATGAAGTATTCCTTCAGGCGCTCGTGCACCGACCATGACGCGAGGATTGCGAGCGGCGTCAGCAGCGTCGTGAGCAGAATGAGGAACAGGCTGATGCCGTCGATGCCCATTGAGTAATCGATCCCGAACGACGGCATCCATGGGATCTTCAACCCGAACTGAAAATCGGGATTGCTGGAGTCAAAGTGCGAAACAAGATGCAAAGAAAACACGAACGTCACCAGCGTGACGATCAACGCGAACATCCGGATCGATCGCACATGCTCGCGGTTATAGAAGAGCAGCAACAGCGCGCCCACTGCGGGCGTGAACGTGACGATCGTGAGAATGTTCGAGGTTATAAACGTCATAGCGTAATTAAAGAGCGTGTCACCACGAAGACACAAAGACACAAAGCCTTTGTGTCTTTGTGCCTTTGTGGTGACATAACTTCCACATCATTTCAGGAACCACACGATGATGAGCACTCCGCCCAGCAGAATCCAACCCGCATACGTGCGCACGTAACCCGTTTGCATGCGCCGCAGGCCGGCCGCGGACCCGCGCACGATGCGCCCGACGCCGTTGACGGCGCCATCAATCATGAAAGCATCGACAAAATTCCAGAGAAACTCCCGCGACATCCGCACCACCGGCCAGACAATGACCGCGTCGTAAAGCTCGTCCACGTAGTATTTGTTCGTCATGATCGAGTACATCGCATGCGTCTTTGTCACGAGACGTTCCGGCAATTCCGGCCGCGCGACATAGAAGAGATATGCAAGCCCCGCACCCGCGAGAGCAGCGCTTGTCGATATCGCCATCAGCATGAGCTCGATCCCCGTTGTTCCCAGGGATTCGCTCTCCGCTTCGTGGGCCTCAGGCGTCAGGAATTGCTCGATGTGATTGGCGCCACCCAGAACCGGCGGCACTCCGACCCATCCCGCCACAATCGAGAAGATCGCCAGAATCACCAGCGGCGCCAGCATGGAGTTCGGCGACTCATGCACATGGTGAACATCGTGTTCGGTGTATCGTGGGTTTCCAAAGAACGTCAGGATCAGCAGCCGGAACATGTAAAACGATGTGAACCCCGCCGCAACGACGCCGACGAACCACAGTACCCGTCCGTAATTCGCGTAGTTCCATGCGCCCCACAGCACCGCATCCTTGCTGAAGAACCCGGCGAACGGCGGAATGCCGGCGATGGCGATGGTGCCGGTGAGAAACGTCCGGTACGTCCAGGGCATGTGATGGCGCAGGCCGCCCATCTTTTGAATGTCCTGAATTCCGCCCATTCCATGAATGACGCTGCCCGCGGCCAAAAACAAAAGCGCTTTGAAAAACGCGTGCGTCATCAGATGGAATATGCCCGCGGCATACGCGCCTGCGCCACACGCGAGGAACATGTATCCGAGCTGGCTGACCGTGGAGTAAGCAAGGACCTTCTTGATATCGGTCTGGACGAGACCGATCGACGCGGCAAAGATCGCAGTGAATGTGCCCACGACCGCCACGACGAGCAGCGCTCCCGGCGCGTGGTTATAAAGCGCCGACGAGCGGGCCACCATGTACACGCCGGCCGTGACCATCGTTGCGGCGTGGATCAGTGCGCTCACGGGCGTCGGGCCTTCCATCGCGTCGGGCAGCCAGACGTAGAGAGGGAACTGCGCCGACTTGCCGGCCGCGCCAACGAACAGGAGCAAGCCAATCGTCGTCAGGACGCCAACGGAACCCAGCGGTTCGACAGCGAAGTCCGTGCCCGTTCCGAGCCGCGCAAATACGCCGGCGAAGTCGATCCGCTCGAAGGTCCAATAGATGAGCATGATCGCGAGAATGAATCCGAAGTCGCCGACGCGGTTCACAACGAATGCCTTCTTTCCCGCGTCCGCAGCGGATTTGCGCGTGAACCAGAAGCCAATGAGGAGGTAGGAGCACAGGCCGACGCCTTCCCATCCGACGAACATCAGCAGGTAGTTGTTCGCCAGAACCAGGGTCAGCATGAAGAAGACGAACAGGTTCAGGTAGGCGAAGTAGCGGTAGAACCCTTCTTCGTGGCTCATGTATCCGACCGAATACACGTGAATGAGAAATCCGACGCCCGTGACGATGAGGATCATCACGCCGGACAGATGATCCAGCATGAAGCCGAATTGCGCCTGGAAGCGGCCCGCCTGAATCCAGGTGAAGTAATCATGCAGAATCGGGAGCTGGCTGTCGGGCATGCTGAGCATGACGACGAATTCCCGCACTGCAATCAGGAATGAAAGCCCCACGGTTCCCGCCGCAATCCCGCTGATCGCGCTCTTCGACAGACGCTTCCCGAGGACGCCATTCACCGTCGCGCCCAGCAGGGGCAATATCGGAATCAGCCAGAGTAAGCTCATGACTTGAATGTAAAGGCTGTTGACCACAAAGACACAAAGACACGAAGACACAAAGGCGCGATCAAAGAACTTTTATTCGCGCCTTTGTGTCTTCGTGTCTTTGTGTCTTTGTGTTCAACCACCACTCTTTTTACCATTTCAATAAATTGCTTCGATCCACATTCAGCGATTCCCGATTGCGAAACATCGCGATCACCAGAGCCAGGCCAACCGCGGCTTCCGCGGCAGCGACAACCAGAACGAAGAACACGAAGATCTGTCCGCTGATCTGTCTATGCTGTGCCGAGAACACCACGAACGTGAGGTTCACCGCGTTCAGCATAATTTCGACGGAAAGCAGCAGCGCGATGATATTGCGCTTCAAAAGGAAACCCAACACGCCAATCAGAAACAACACGGCGCTCAAAATGAGATACCAGGCCGCCGGGATCATAGGTCCTTCTTCGCAAAAATCACCGCGCCGATCAGCGCGATCAGTATCAAAAGCGACGTGGCTTCAAATGGCAGCAGATATTCCGTAAATAGACTCTGTCCGATGGCCTGCGGGCTTCCCACAAGCTGGGCCTGCGCGCTGGCCGGTTCCACGTTCCACACGGTCGCGCCGACCAGGAAAAGGAAAAACAATCCCAGCGGAATTCCGAGGAACTTCAGCCACCGCAGCCGATCCGCGCCGTCTTCGTCCTGCGGCAGGTTCAGCAGCATGATCACGAAAATGAACAGAACCATGATCGCGCCCGCATACACGATTACATTAATCACGGCGAGAAAATCCGCCCGAAGCAGAATGAACAGCACCGACATCGCCGTGAGCATCAGGATCAGTGACAGGGCGCTGTACAGCACGTGCCTCTGCACGAGCACATTGATCGCTGCACCGACGACAACCGCCGCGAAAAAGAAAAACAATAATTGAATCATGAGATGGCCACGATGAAGCTCGTGGCGACTATGTTCGCCAGCGAGAGCGGCAGCAAAACCTTCCAGCCGAACTTCATGAGCTGATCGTAACGAAACCTCGGAATCGTGGAACGCAGGAGCACGTAAAAGAAAATGAAGACGAAAATCTTCAGGATGAACCAGATGGTCGGCAGAACCGCCTGCATCCAGCCGGGCCCGAAGACCGGCCCCGACCAACCGCCAAGAAACATGATCGTCGCCAGCGCCGACACCGTCACCATGTTCGCGTATTCCGCGAGCATGAACATGGCGAACTTCAGCGAGCTGTATTCCGTGTGCCAGCCCGCCACGAGCTCCTGTTCCGATTCCGCCAGATCAAACGGCAGGCGATTCGTCTCCGCAATCGCGCTCACGACGTACACGAGAAATGCCACGGGCTGCACAAAGATGTTCCAGCGGGGGAGGAAGCCGAGCCACGTATTCCGCTGCGACAGGACCAGTTGGTTCAGGCTCAGCGTGTTGGCGATCATCAGGACGCCCACGACCGACAGCGTGAGGCTCAGCTCGTAGCTGATCATCTGCGCGGACGACCGCATCGCGCCCATCAGCGGATACTTCGAGTTCGATGCCCATCCGCCCAGCGCGATGCCATACACGCCGAGCGATGTGACGGCGAAGATGAACAGCAGGCCCACACTGAGATCCGTGACCTGCAGCCATGGTCCGAAGGGAATTACGGAAAATGACAGCAGCGCCGGAATCAGCGAAACAACCGGAGCGGCGATGTACAAAAACCGGTTGGCATTCGTCGGAATGACATCTTCTTTGAAAAGAAACTTCAGCCCGTCCGCGATCGGCTGAAGCAGGCCGTATGGTCCCACGCGCGTGGGCCCCGGACGCATCTGTACTCGCGCCATGACCTTGCGCTCGACCCACGTCAGGTACGCCAGCGAGCCCATGACGCCGCCGAAGATCACGATGATCTTGATCATCACGATGATGAAATCCGAACTTGTGACGTAGTCGATCAATTCAACATTTCCCTCTTAGTGCCCTGACACAAAGACACGAAGACACAAAGAAAGGCCGCGTCAAATGACCTTGGATTGCGGCCTTTCTTTGTGTCTTCGTGTCTTTGTGTCTTAGTGCCCTTATCCATTTCTACGCAGTTCATCGATGATGCCTTCGGTTTTCCTGACGTCCAGGTTCTCGTAAAACTCGCCGTTGACCTGAATGACCGGCGCCGTCGTGCACGAAGCGAGACATTCGAATTCGATGGCAGAGAAAAGTCCATCGGGCGTCACCTCGCCCAGGTCCACGCCCAGCTTGCGTTTCACGCATGCTTCGATGTCGTCCGAACCCATGAGCAGGCACGACAGGTTCGTGCAGATCATGATGTGATACTTGCCCACCGGCTTTCGCCGCAACAGGGTATAGAACGACAGGATCGAGTCGACTTCGGAAGGATCCAGGTCGAGATATTTCGCGATGTAGTCGACGGTCTCGTTCTTGATGTAGCCGTCTTCCTTCTGGGCCAGCAGCAGCATCGGAATCAGTGCCGAACGCTTTCTCGGGTAGATCGAGACCAGGTACTTGAATTTGTCTTCAGTCTCTTTAGAAAACATTCATCGTTCCCAGTCGAGGGCGCCTTTTTTCCAGACGTAGATGTAGCCCGCCAGGATCGCTCCGATAAAGAGCAGCATCTCGAAAAAGCCAAAGAGTTTCAGGTCTCGGTATACGACCGCCCATGGGAAGAGAAAGACAGCTTCGATGTCGAACAGCAAAAACAGCATGGCCACCAGGTAGAACTTCACGGAAAAGCGCTCGCGCGCCGTTCCGACTGGCTGCATGCCGCATTCATAAGGTGAGAGTTTCCGCGGGTCCGGCTTCTTGACCCCGAACAGGTACGACATGATCAGGGAAACGACGCCGAATCCGGCAACGAGAATGAAGAAGATCAGAACTGGAACCCAGCTTTCGAGCATGCTGCCGACTCCCGCGACGCGTAGAGTACAAAATGATGATGATAGTCAGCGGTCGGATACAGTGTCAAATGGAAGGAAGCTCCTTCACCACAAAGGCACAAAGACACAAAGGCTTTGTGACTTCGTGTCTTTGTGGTGAAACCCAGTTAGCGTAATGCTAACATCCCTCAATTATGAGTA
>Ga0207646_10006383_pt1 | contig 12193 bp, 11 predicted proteins | sample KBSK5502metaG_FD_184343 | JGI IMG/M metagenome (GOLD analysis project Ga0207646, IMG submission 184343) | Corn, switchgrass and miscanthus rhizosphere microbial communities from Kellogg Biological Station, Michigan, USA - KBS K5-50-2 metaG... | ecosystem: Host-associated > Plants > Roots >...
CTAAGAGAATATTCGTTGGGACGAAACGGGTCCAGCCCCCGGTTGCAATGGCTCCTAGGGACGCAAAGGCGATGAAAGCGGAAACTATGAGGTTCGCTTGAGAAACGTCCAAGTGTGCGCGACTTCCGAGGAAAATGTTTGCGAAGTTCAAGATGACCGCATAAGTTCCACGGAGATGAAGGCCGCAACCAGGAAGAAGAGAGGAATGGTCCCCTTTGTCTTTGGCCGTGAGTTTGATGGAGTTTGAGTTCTGTCTTGGACCGCGGAATGTCGCCCGCTTAGAATGGCCAGTGTTAATACGACGTCGGCTAGAGTCCAGACTGCAAATACAAAGAATGTTGCGCGCCAGCCCACTGCTAGATAGAGAGGAGCTGACGTCAAGAACACGAGCAGAACTCCGAGATTGCCGAAGGCGCTCTGGAATCCCATGGATTTCTGCAGTCTTGGACCGCTGTATGATTTCGAGATAGTAGATATTCCAACGGGATGGAAGAAGCTGGAGCCCAATCGTAGCAGAATCACAGAGGCTAGTAGACTCAGGAAGCCTGTCGCAAATACGAAGGAGATGACAGAGAAGGTAATGACTGATATTCCTATGGCGAGGAGTCTCGCAGGATCTCTCCCTTCGCTGTAATGACCAACTACCGGCTGGAATAGGATATTGACCAAGTAGCCAAGGGCGACGATTATCCCCACTTGGAGAACCGAGACGTTGAACAGGGCCAAGACAATCGGAAAAAGGCTGGACAGGAGATAGACTGAACCATCGTTGGTAGCATGGTTCAGAGAGACTACGTAGAGAATCCGATTCGAAGAACTAGTCAAGCCGGGTCGTGAAACGAGAATAGGTGACTAATGATTTTGGTAGCTGATCAACGAAATCTCTGGGCCGATCTGTGAATACTTCCTATTCTCCTAGCTTGGTCCCACAACTCTGGCAGAACCTTGAGGTTCCAGCGACTTGGGCCCCACACTTCAGACACACTCGTGTCGGGGAGATGTTTACTTTCAGCTCAACACCCAATCTTGCGAGATAATTGGTTATGCTGCCACCAACCATGATAACTGCTCCCACGAGAACAATGCTCAATCCGACGGACAGCATTTCTGAATTGGCCAAGAAAACCGTGATGTATTGGGTGCTTGCGGTCGCGGTGCACGCAGCTCCTGACGAGGCAATGCACTGGATGTAGCCTACCTCGCCGTAACCGCCGAGCAAGGCAACGACAGCTCCAGCTACTAGAATTATCACACCGATTTCAAACAGACGATTGTTCTGGAACATGCGATCCCGATCACAGTCTGGAACGCCCCTTTATCCGGTTTTGCGAGGAAGAAGCTACCGCCCGGTTCGCGAGGCTGTTCACAGGTTCTCTGGAACTGATTGCAGTGCTTCTCAGGGCAGTTAGTTTGGTTTGGCTTCGATTAGGTCGAGCTGACCTTCTTTCTTGTGCACCTTACTCAAGAGGAATCCCGCTGAGTGAAGCAGGTTTCTCCATTCGGACTCGGCGCGTTCTTCGCCGCCAGTCATGATCATCATTGTGATGTCCTGCATAGATCCTAGTTCGTCACCGTCTGAGAGTACGCTATCTCGGATTAGAAGAGTGCCGTCCCTATTGATTGCCTTGCGACAATTTGCCAATACGGTGGCCGCTTTCTCGTCCGGCCAGTCGTGTAGAATTCGCGACAGGACGTAGACATCGCCTCCTTCGGGGACAGAATTGAAGAAGGACCCCGCGATAATTTGACACCGGTCGTCCATTCCCTTGGTTTTTAGTAGAGACTGAGCCTCTCCAATTCCTTGTGGCAGGTCGAATAGGATTCCTTTCAGTGATGGATTGGCTAGCAGGACAGAGCTGATTAGATCTCCTCGTCCTCCGCCCACGTCGACTAACAGACGTTTGCCAGAGAAGTCGTAGGATTCGACGGGGTTCTGCAGACGCCTTAACGATTGAGCCATAGCCTTGTTAAACGTCGAGCTCTCATCCGGATGGTCAGCCAGCCAATCAAAGTGGCCTTTGCCGTACAGATGGTTGAATGCTGTTTCACCCGTTCGGACAGTGTGCAACAGGTCTCCGGTTGCCTTGTAATTTTCTTCTCCGGAGAAAATCGCGTTGTATCTCATTGATTCAGGATTATCATCGCGGAGCAATTCACCTAGTGGTGCGAGTCCGAACTTTCTCGAATCGTCGTGTGTGAAAATGCCTAAGGCGGCCAAGTGTCTCATGAGTCGAACCAGTGCTTTTGGGTTCGCTCCCACGTCCTTAGCGAGTTCGGCAGCGCTCTTGGGTCCACGTGCAAGGTGGTCAGCGATGCCGAGTTTGGCCGCAACGTACAGGGCTTGTGTAGACTTGTATCCGAATATCATTCTGAAGAGTTCTTGTCTTGGCGTTTCCATCGATCGCGTATGCTTTCCGTGATTAAGAACGGTTGTCGAGATGCGCACCCAGCAACGCCGGAGACCTCGACCATATTTCAAGCCTCTGGAATACTAATGGACGGTGATGGCATCCGTTGGTGATGGGCATCTCTTCCAGGCAGGGTGTCCCTGTAGTCGTCTCGACCCTGGGATCCCAACTGCGTCGAACGTCGACCTTACGACTGCTCCCTTCCGGGCCTCGCCGGATTCGACCGTGAGAAGGTAGCAACCCTCTCTTCAGAGAGCGCTCCTCCGCCGCCGACCTGTTAGGGCAGAGTTTCATTGTTGACAGCTGGGTCTTCTGCCTGGTCGAGGCTACCGCTCACCAGCGTTAGCGGACTCCCGCATAGGTCGATTTCGGGTAACAGGAAACGACCAGCTTCCCAGTCCCCCACCACCGCCCAAACAAGCCGACCCGAAACAGTCGATATAAGAATAGGGGCTCGGCTGACAAACGGAAATATTTCGTTCTAAACCAGTCCTTTCAACCTTACTGTTCAATCATGACCTACAGCACGCAAGCCCATGGTACCGTTCCATCCCCGCCGAGTGGGTTGCAAACGCACGTGAATCCCATTAGTAGTGCAACATTTGAAGGCAAACGGTTCGCACGCTTGGGCCTAGCTAAATTGAAATGGGTCTTGAAAGATGAGGGGTAGCGTTCGCCAAGATTCTCCAAGAGTTTGTTGCGGAGAAACCAGTCGAATCCCGCTATGATGTACGCCGTACTACGGCTTTATCTCTCAGATTGACAACTACGCTATTGGGCCTGCGATTTGGGGCCTCTTTCACATCTTCTCCCGAAGAAATGGATGCTAGCATTATTCGTGATTTTGCTAATTGCTCTCGCGATAGAGACGACCATTCTTATCATAATCATGTTCGACTCGTCGCTTGGCAGCCAGAGCTTTCCACGTTTTTCCCTTAACCCTCCGATCATAGCAAATTGCCCGACGCTGACTCATCGGCTGGTGTCGTCTAATGTTGATAATCGTACGATTTTGTTTGATTGCAGCAGCTCGACTTCGAGCGTCGCTGCATTCAGGGTTTTTGCACCATTCACTCCTAATTTTGTTCATGAGAGTGGAAAGGCGGATCTAGCAGAGCCGGTCTTCACTCTTCCACAAGGTTACCTGAACCTCGCGATAACCAATGACTTTGAGTATGGGCAGAATGGGCTCACATGTATGGTTCCCACTAATCTTACAAGTGGAAGAACGATCACAATAGGAACGTATACCGATGTGTATGATTACTGTGCAGTGATCAGCAACTCTGTTAGTCAGACAACCGGATTCAGCATCACATGGTCCGAAGGCACTCCAACTCCTCCAAATCCCTCGCCATACTTTACCATAACAGCCTCGCCGTCAAATATCACAATCTCACCAGGGCAAAATGCCACGTCCATAATTACCGTGAGCAGTCACTATGGTTTCACAGGCACGCTCAGCCTATCCACCCATGTAACTCCCTGGAACGCCACGAATCCTCCTAGCTCAAGTCTTGACCGTACTGGTGTAATGCTACCTTCAAACGGAAATGTGGTCTTCACCCTGAAGATAGTCACAACAACAAATACTCTGAAGGGAAGCTATCTTGCGTGGATCGGTGTGAACGGTTGGGACCAAATGGGTGTTCTTGTAACCGTCACGTAATCTGGGCATTAAACTCCGTAAAAGGCGGCTACGGGGCGGTGCTGCGGGTAGCCAAATGAACGCAAAGATCTAGGCAATTCTTACCATCTTCTCTCGCATTCCCCAAACGAACAGTGTCGTTAGAGAAAGAGACTGAGTCTTAACGAAAGACTTCCGATTAGGACACTTGTGTATTCATCAATGAACGACGCCTAGCCCTACCAATAGAAGTAGAGAACCTTCCCTCTTCACCCAGTGCAAAACGAATAGGAGTGCTTTTACATGGACGCTTTTCTGAACCAAGAGCCATGGACGAGGAAGAAGAGCTAGCAGAAGACGAGTCAGAGATCGGAGAGGCCGCACCAGAGACACCGGAACGAGTTGCGTCAAGCCGGACCCTCGTGGACATACCAGTCATTCCCTTCGAGCCGCCCACGACAGGAAGTGGCCACGACATTGGAGAAAAACAAGGCAAGCTTCGAGCGGCGATTCTCGAACGAGTCTCGCAGACTGAGCTTTCGAAGTTTAAGGAAGCGCTGAAAGGACATCTCGTGACCATCACGTTAGGATTCTTTCTCTGGAAAGGCTCTACAAAGACAACGAATACTCGCGCCGTGAAAGACTTGGACAATCTGATGAAGATAATTTTTGACGTCCTCGGGAAGGGACAACAGGGATTAGGTCTGCTCGAAGAGGATAGCTTCATCTGCGAGGTCTACGCGAAGAAAGAGTTGGTCGACGATCAGGCTGAGGAAGGACTCAGGATCATAATAGAAGAATACGAAGACGAAGAAATGCAGCGCACGCTGAAAGAGTTCTACGGTAAGAAGAGCAAGGTATCTGCCTAGAGCGGCGGGGCAGTCTCGCTCAATTTCTCTTTAGGAAGTTTAGCCCATTTGAGAAACTCCGCACTGGGCTTCTCTTCTTCGTAGAGTTCTTTTCGACGACACTCCAGAGGATTCGGCTCCTTTCGCCCGAGTTCTGCAGCTGTAATGACTCGATGCCCCATTCTTTCGGCGGACTGTCTCACTGGTTCTAGGAACTTGTACCAAGCGTCGTCTCTTAGAAGGTGATGGTCTATTACCAGAGTTTCGACTTCTTTTGCGATCGTTTCCATGTGAAGCAGTGCTGTTCGGAAGAATTCTTCGCCTATTCGGAATCCTTGCAGATAAGTCGGTGGGCCTCCCAAGATAACCAGACTGGGTTTTTCGTCTAGGATGACTTTGACAGTTTCTTTCGAGACTGGTCCCTGAACGTCAGGCGCAAAGACAATTTTTTCTCCTGATTTTTCGATTATACAGGGCAGGACCCATCCAAGGCCTGATTCATCCTCACCATGTGGCTGTGGAGGAGGGAAGCGGATGGTCGTCTTTCCGAAGTCGAATGTTCGATTGTCCGCAGTCTCTATTTTCTTCGCCCATTTTTCTGCGGCCTGCTTGAACATCCAACCCCGACGTCGCTGTGCAGTGTTGATGTTGCTTCGAAAGTCCTTCGCTAGGACAATCTTACCAGCATACGTTCTCTCTGATAGCTCGGGAGTGCTTCCAAGCCAAACAGGGTCGAGGTAGTTGGGCGTGTGATGATCATTGTGATAATGGGAAATCGTTACAACCGTAGCCTTGGCCGCGGCCTCGTTGATTCTCTCACGAGCCTCATCCCTTGCCTTGAACTCTCGAGGATGAGGCATTAATCGGAACCTAGGACCCAGGGCTACACCCGCATCCAACAATATGGTCACGTCTCGGGTTCGCACCAGTGTGCACATTGAACGCACGCCTAGGCTTTCGAACGCCAATGGCGTGACTGTTATTGCAGCCGAGATCGAGGTCCCCTGGTTTCCCCCAGTTCCAGTGTGTAGATTAATCGCACTATCGACGATTATCCATCAATGTGGGCTGTCACCGACTTTCGTGTGGCTCGGTTGGACTCGACTATTATCCCACAATAATCAGATGCTCTCCGGGAGTTAGCTCTCAAATTGTCGCAGCGCCCTTCGGACCCAAATCGCCCTTACTGCCATTATTGTGAGGAGTCGACCTATCATGAGTATGACCCCTACTTTCACGCCTGGGTGTGTCAGACTTGTTTCGGAGGAATGATACGCGTAGACAAGAAGGACCCGCTCTCAACGATTCGAGCGGAGCTAAACAGCCTGGCGTTGCACGTCGCTAAGAGCGGCTATAATGCAGAGGTAAAAGGAAAACTTAGAGAAGTTGCGGGGCAACTTCAAAAGCTCGCGGAAGGGTCGTAGTCCGCTTCTCAGTTCACTGAGGTTCTAGACTGCTCGGACCTATTGGATAGGCTCTCCCGTATCAAATGAGACGTCAAAGGTTGAGCTAACAGAACGGTTTTATTCAATCAGCTTCCCGTCCCCAGTTTGGGTCCGATGACTTCTCTGGCCCAGCGGACAAGTCCTATGGGACTGGATGAAGTGGATCTTGAGACCCGTAACCACGGGCAAGAATGAGCGAGGACCCATTCAAGATCAGAACCACTAAAACCGTACCGACATGACCGTGAGACCAGCACAACGATGAAGCAGCAAACTGAGACTCTAGAGGCAGCCTCTAGCAAAAGATGGCTGGTCCTCGGCTCAGTCCTGACCTCCCGTGTCATCTACACTATCAACTGGTTCAACATAGCCCCCCTACTCGGTGCCACCGGTCTCATCGCTCTCGGACTGAGCATTGATCTGCCGTCCCAAGGGCTTCTCACCTCTTCATTCCTGCTGGGCGCGGGGATATTCCAGATTCCCGCAGGAATCGTCTCGGCAAGATGGGGACCCAAGAACACTTCTCAACTAGGGATGTTGATTCTTTCACTCTCTGGAGTAGGAGAAGGACTCTCCCCAAACTTCCCCGTACTTCTAGTGTCAAGATTTCTGCTAGGACTTGGAGCTGCGCTATTCTTCGCACCTGCCATCGGGATCCTCACACCCTTGTTCCGCCAAGAAGAGGAAGGGCTGGTCTTGGGTCTCTACAATAGTTGCTTCAACATTGGAGGAGCGATCGGACTGTTCGGCTGGGTCCTAGTCACAGACTTCCTCGGATGGCGAGGCGGCCTGGTGCTAGGCGGGTTCATTGGTGTGATCTCGGTCTTGATCGGACAGGTTGTTGTTCCTCGGGACAAGATGATCCCGCGAACTCAAAGGCGATCGATGAGACCCGTTTTCAGGAATCGAAACATCTGGCTCATTGCGTTCGGAGTCCTAGGTTTTTGGGGAGCGATCTTCTCATCGTCCACATTTCTTGAAGCCTACACGAAAGATGTCTACGGACTCTCTCCTTACATATCGGGCTTGATGGCTTCAACGATCATGTTCGCAAGCATATTCGGCGGACCCACTGGAGGCTATTTCTCCGATCGACTTCGAAGGCGAAAGATCTTCATCCTAGTCCCAGGAATGCTTGGATCGCTGGGAATAATCCTCTTTGGGGTCTCTCAGCCACTAGAGCTCTGGTTCCTCATACCTCTCGTCGGGTTCCTAGATGCCATCGTTTTCTCCACGATGTACGCTAGCGCAAGCCAGTATCCTGACGTGGGCCACGAGTATGCGCCTCTAGGAATAAGCATCATCAACTCTGTCCAGATACTCGGCAGTTTTCCAATCCCAATAATCTTCACATTTCTCGTAAACACCTACGGGCAAAACTACACGCCCGGCTGGTTTTTCATGGGGGGCTTTGCCTTGGCCATGATGTTGTTGATTCTGGGGATTAGAGAGCCGTTCAAAGCAAACTCGAAAGCATCAAGCTAGCTTGTACAGCTCGTCTTGCGGCACCGCGACGAGATCCAGTTTCTTGCCTCCCTTCAAGAGGAAGCGCCCCTCGGCTCGGCGTCTGACTCGGCCGACCTCTGAAACTCTGACTTTCTGCTTTCTCAGCGCTTTCATCACCTGCCCTACGCTGTGCGGCGCGACCGCCACAAGTAGGCACCCAGAACTCATTAGCTTCAAAGGATCCAAACGTAGCTCAGAACAAATCCTTGAGGTTTCCGCCGCCAAAGGAATCCGATCAGCCCAGACCTCTATGCCCAGACCTGAAGCCTCAGCCAATTCCCACAAACCGTTCAGAACCCCCCCTTCAGTCGGGTCGTGTAACGCGTGGACCCCTGCGATCTTCGAGATGCTCATCGCCTCGTCGACTATGCTGATCTGTTTCGCGAAACTCTGAGCCTTCCGGACCGTCTCGCGCTTAGTCCTCTTCAACCGTTCCGAGTATTCGGACGCGAGGATCGAAGTCCCCTCAATCCCCGCGGTCTTCGTCATCAATATCAAGTCACCAACGCGCATGTTTGCCGAGCTGAGAACCCTGCCTCTAATCTCACCGATCATGAATCCTGCGATAAGAGGCCTGTCCAGACCCCGCGTCACTTCCGTGTGTCCGCCAGCAACTGTGATCCCTAGACTTCGTGACACTTGGTCTATTCCACTCATTATCCTAGCCAGAGTCCTCTCACTCGTGCCTGGCGGTAGAAGTACGGTGCACATGTACCAAACCGGCTTTGCCCCAGCCGCCGCGATGTCGTTGGCGTTGATGTGAACGGAATGTTCACCGATTTGCTTGGTCGTCCCGGTGACCGGGTCAGCCGTCAAAACTACCAGCGTCTTCCCAAGTCTCACGACAGCTGTGTCTCGGCCTATTCCCGGTCCAAGGACAAGCCTAGGGTTCTGTTTGCCTCCGTGAGAATAGACAGTCCTCACCATGGAGTCCGGTGGAATCTTTCCGATCCGAAAAGAACCCGAACCAGTTGTTCTTCGCATCATGGATATCCGGCGAACGGTAGTCGGACTCCCTCATTGTTAGAGGTATTGGTCAGCGTCAAGTTGAAGCAGTAATCTATTATTGCTCAACGCGAGGGTTGTAGACCGTGCAGCGTGAAGGATACGCTCTTCAAGAGTTCATTCAAGATGTAGATCGCGTTATCAGAGGATATTCGTCTGAGTCCGAAATCCTTCTGCATCTCAAACCCGTCCTAGAGAGACTGATGGGTTCGCCCGCGTCCGTCCCGGCTAAGGCTTTCACTCCTCGAAAAGATAGGTTCGCCATGAACCTTCTCCAGATGCCAGAGGACGAAGCCTACTCCATCATTGGCGGAGTCTGGTACCCCGGCCAAACTACCCCGATTCACGACCATCTCACTTGGGCCTTGATAGGAGTCTACGAAGGAGAAGAACGAGAGGCGCTCTTTCGTAGAACAGACGACGGATCCAATCAGAAACTTGCCAAGATTCACCTGGTCAGCGAGAGCGTCCACAAGAAAGGACACGTGACAGTCCTCGGTCACAGCGGTATACATCGTGTCGACAATATCTCCCTCAAACCCACTACCAGCGTTCACGTCTATGGCCGGGATATTGGGAATGCTGAGCGCCACAGTTACGATCCAGTTACTGGCGAAATTGGCCGGTTTGTCTCTGGATACTGCAACGTCCTGCGCGATACGGACATATTCTGACCGGTCAACGATTACGTCTTGTCTGGGGACGCCCGGCGTATGGTTTATCTCGGAATGCGTTAGCCCTCTTTCTACTCGGAACTTGATCTGACATGTCGGAAATACCTATCATAATCCTGAAGGAAGGAACCCAGAGATCCAGAGGTAGAGATGCTCAAAGGAGCAATATCATGGCCGCCAAGGTCCTGGCCGAAACGGTCCGTTCAACCATTGGCCCCCGGGGCATGGACAAGATGATGGTCGGAAGCATCGGGGACATCGTCATAACAAATGACGGTGCCACGATCATGAAGGAAATGGATGTTCAGAATCCTGCCGCTAAGATGCTGGTTGAGGTCGCGAAAACTCAGGACAGCGAAGTAGGAGACGGGACCACAACCGCGGTCGTGCTGGCTGGCGAGCTACTCGCCGGAGCTGAAGGATTGTTGGATCGAGATGTTCATCCTAACGTAATCATCGACGGCTACAGAGCTGCCGCAGAAAAGGCCCAAGGAATCCTAGACGACCTCGGCGTCAGCATCAAGCCCGACGACGATGAGGAATTGAAACGGATAGCCCTCACATCGCTAAACACGAAGGGAATTTTCGGCTCGCAGGAGCATTTCGCTGACCTCGCAGTCGAGGCTGTGAAGGATGTGATGGAGAAGAGTGGGACCAAGATTACCGCGGACATCGACTTCATCAAAGTGATGAAGAAACATGGAAAGAGCCTTTCGGACACTGAACTCGTCAGCGGCATTGTCATCGACAAGGAGATCGCCCATTCTCAAATGCCCAGGAGCGTAACCAACGCCAAGATCGCTCTACTGAATGCCAAGTTGGAAATTGAGAAGACCGAGATGGACGCAAAGATCAACATCAACAGACCTGAAGAAATGGAACTCTTTTTACAAGAGGAAGAGAACCTCCTCAAGGCTATGGCCGATCAAGTCGCCCAGTCCGGGGCGAATGTTCTCTTCACTGAGAAGGGAGCTGACGATGAGGCTCTATCAATTCTAGCCAAGAAGGGAATCCTCACCGTGAAAAACGTCAGCAGCGGAGACATGGAGAAGCTCTCGAAGGCAACCGGAGGACAGGTCGTAGGCACTCTCAAGGATCTATCAAAGGCAAATCTCGGTCAAGCCAAGATCGTCGAGGAAGTAAAGATAGGCGACGACAAGCTGGTCTATGTTCGAGAGGCCAAGAATCCCAAGGCAGTGACAATCGTAATTCGCGGCGGGTCAGAACACGTTGTCGACGAAGCGGAAAGGTCACTGCACGACGCCCTATGCGTTGTCAGAAACGCTCTGGAAGACGGTAAGATAGTCGCCGGCGGCGGGGCCCCAGAAGCAGAACTCTCTAAGCGGCTGAAGGATTATGCCACCAAGGCAGGCGGCAGAGAACAGCTCGCCATAACCGCGTTCGCAGACGCACTTGAAGCAATACCAGTCGCCATCGCGCAGAACGCAGGAATCGATCCCATCGACATCATGGTCGACCTCAGAGCCAAACACAACACCCCTGCGAACAAATGGTTCGGAGTGAACGTGTACACCGGCAAGACAGCGGACATGTGGAAGCTGAACGTAGTCGAACCCTTGCGAGTGAAGAAGCAAGTCATCAGGTCAGCTGTGGAAGCTGTAACAATGTTGCTCAGAGTCGACGACGTAATCGCATCAAAGGGCGGCGGATCTAGCGGCGGTCCTCCTGGAGGAATGCCCCCAGGCATGGGTGGCGGAATGGGCGGCATGCCACCCGGCATGATGGGCGGAATGTAGCCGCCTCGAAGCTAGCGTAGAATTCTCTGTTCCACGGCATTCAAAATCTTAGGGGTCGTTTCGCAGAGCATTTTCCATAGGACTTCAGTTCCGTTCACTCATCATCTATTCTGAAGAACAATGGTAAACTAAAGATCGGTCCGAAGTTTACGAGGGTTAGTCCCTAGGGACTGCAACTTATGTGATCTAGAGTAGACTAAGCCATGACACGTTAGCACTAGGTCTCAGATCTAGTTTCCTAAGTTCTTGCGGAAGAAACTTGTTATCGCATTGTAGCAGTGAACTTTGTTTTTGAAGCGCAACACGTCATGGCCCTCATCTTCGTACACCACGTAGTCTACTTTCACGCCTGCTTCGCGGAGGTCTTTCACGAGCTGTGCTGACTCTGGTTCGGGAACTCTGGGATCATGCTTTCCTTGAAGGATCATTAGGGGTGCGGATAATTGGTTCATGTAGGTTTTCGGCGACCTTTCCATGAGGAAGTCCTTGTCCTTCTCAGGATCACCGAGGGATAGTCGGAAGTACGTCTGCCAGGTCGGTGGGATACGGGATACCCAAGTGGGAAGATCGTAGGGACCGAACATGTCAACTGCCGCCTTCCATAGCTCTGGGTGTCTTGATGCGAGGGTCAGCGTCATGTAGCCTCCATAGGATCTTCCGACAACCCCTCGTCGGCTGGAATCAATCCTGGAGTCTTTCTCCAAGCGTTTGAGGCCTTCAATGTGATCGAGAACGTCTTTTCCGCCCCAGTCCTTGTCGACCCACTTCATGTATCGCATGCCATATCCGGTGCTTCCTCTTACATTCGGGACGAACACCGCGAATCCGTTGAGGGTCAGGTATTGGATGAGGGGCATCGAGAACCAGGTGAAATCTGGCCTTTCCTGTCCCTGGGGGCCTCCGTGGACGTATTCGACCAGTGG
>Ga0207646_10006384_pt1 | contig 12193 bp, 12 predicted proteins | sample KBSK5502metaG_FD_184343 | JGI IMG/M metagenome (GOLD analysis project Ga0207646, IMG submission 184343) | Corn, switchgrass and miscanthus rhizosphere microbial communities from Kellogg Biological Station, Michigan, USA - KBS K5-50-2 metaG... | ecosystem: Host-associated > Plants > Roots >...
GGCTCTATCAGGTCGTGCGCCCGCTCGTCGTCGGCGTCGTGCACGGGCTCGCGGGCTCGGCCGCGGTCGCGCTGCTGGTGCTGACGACGATCGGCCAGCCGCGCTGGGCGCTGGCGTATCTGCTGCTCTTCGGGATCGGCACCATCGTGGGCATGATGCTCGTGACGGTGCTGCTCGCGGCGCCGGTGACGTACGCCTCCACGCGCCTGCGCCACGCCGAGCGTCATCTGCGCCTGGCGTCCGGGCTCTTGAGTCTGGGTTTCGGTCTGGTCCTCGTCTACCACATCGGAGTCGTCGGAGGCCTGTTCGCGCTCTGGGGCGTGGCGCCATGAGCGAGACGGCGGACGTCGTCGTCATCGGCGGCGGCGTCATCGGCACCAGCATCGCGTGGGCACTCGCCACGGCCGGCGTGAGGCGCGTGACCCTGCTGGAAAAGGGCGCGCTCGCCAGCGGCGCCTCGGGGCGCTCGAGCGCGCTGATCCGCATGCATTACGTCAACGAGGAAGACGCGCGGCTGGCGTGGGCGAGCTTCCCCGTCTTCCGGGACTGGCGCGAGCGCATGGGCGGTCCGTCGGTGTTCACGCACACCGGCTTCGTGGCCGTCGTGGGACATCGAGACGCGGCCGCGCTCCGAGCGAACGTCGAGATGCTCCGCACGATCGGTATCGACACGACCGCGCTCTCGCCGAGCGAGCTGCAGCGGCTGCAGCCGTTCGTGAACGTGGACGACATCGGCGCCGCCGCCTACGAGCCGGCGAGCGGCTACGCCAGCCCCGCCGACGTCGTCGAAGGCTTTCACCGCCAGGCGCAGGCGCGGGGCGCGCAGATCCGCCAGTGGACGCCGGTGACGCGCATCGTCCGTCGCGACAGCGCCATCGTCGGCGTCGAGACGGCGGCCGGGCGCATCGACTGCGGCGCTGTCGTCGTGGCCGCGGGCGCGTGGGCGCCGCGTCTCTGTCGCGAGATCGGCGTCGCGCTCCACGCCCGGCCCAAGGCGCTGGACACGATGCTGGTGACGCGGCCGCACGAGCTCGCGACGCCGCACATGGTCGTCATCGATCACGTGCTCGGCACGTACTTCCGGCCGGAGGGCCAGGCCCAGACCATCGTCGGCGTGCCGTGCCAGGTGTGGGACATCGATCCCGACACGATGGGCACCGGGCTGCCGCCCTCGGCGCCGGCGGAGGGCGCGCAGATGCTCACCCATCGCATGCCGGCCATGGAGGGCGCGGCGCTCGCGCGTGGCTATCGCGCGTTCGACTGTTACAGCGCTGATCGCCACGCGATCCTCGGCGCCGTCCGCGGCATCGATGGCCTCTATCTCGCCACCGCGTTCAGCGGCTCCGGCTTCAAGATCGCGCCGGCCGTCGGCGCGTGCCTGGCCGAGCTGATCACCGACGGCCGCGCGCGGACCGTCGACATCAGCGCGTTCCGGCCCGAGCGATTCACCGAGGGCCGGCCGATCGCGGGCACGCATCCCTACGCGCCGAGGCGCGATCACCTGGAGCCGACGCGCTGAGGCGCGGTACGCTACGCGGGCTCCGCGGCGAAGCGCTCCGGGCGAAACGGCGCCAGCGACGCGTGCGCCGCTCCGCCGGCGATCTCCTCGGCGATCAGCCGCCCGAGGAGCGGCCCGAGCGTCACACCGCTGTGCGTGGCGATGAGCCACGCGTTGTCGAGCCCGGGGATCCGGCCCGCAATGGTATGACGATCGGCGGGCATCGGACGCACGCCGACGCGGCGATCGACGATCTTGACGGCGCCGGCAGCCGGCATCACGCCCGCGGCGCGCTCCAGCAGCAGCGTCGCTAGCTCGTCGAGCCGCGACGGCGAGTCGGCTTGCGCCGCCGGCGCGTCGACGTCCTCGGCGCCGAGCAGCAAGCCGCCGCCGGCGTCGGGGCGCAGATGAACGCCGGGCGCATGAACGACACGGCGGAGCGGCTGGGCCGGCGGCGAGGTCACGGCGAGCAAGCCCGGCACGCGGTCGACCGGCATGCGGACGCCGAGCGGGGCCAGGAACGCCTGCGTCCCGGGGCCCACGCAGAGCAGCACCGCCTCGGAGATGACGTCGCCACCGTCCACGCGGAGCGCCTCCACGCGGCGGCCGCGTAGGCGCCATGAGCTCACCGGCGCATGCGCGTGGATCTCGGCGCCGCGGCGCGACGCCTCACCGAGGAGCGCGCGAATCATGCGAGGCGCGTCGAGCCAGGCATCCGCGGCGAAAAACGCCACCTCGCGCACGGCCTCGGGGATGGCGAGCGCGGGCTCCATCGCCCGAGCGCGATCGCGCGCGATCCATTCGGCCGGATATCCGTGCTTGGCCAGCCGCGCCACCCGCTCGCGTAGCTCGCGGTGCTGGGAATCGTCTTCCGCCCATTCGAGCGAGCCGCCGGGATGATGGCCGCCGTCCACGCCCAGCTCACGCGCGAGCTGGACGTGCGCGGCCATGCCGTCGACATTCAGCCGATGGTAGGCCTCCGGCTCCTTCCGCACGGAGTTGAGCCACGCGAACGACGTGCGGCTCGTCCCTTCGCCGGGGACTCCGGCGTCGAGCGCGACGACGCGCGCCCCACCCCGCGTCGCGGCGTAGGCGGCGGATGCACCCACGACGCCGAGACCGATGATGGTCAGATCGATTCGCTTCATCGAGAGTGACTGTACCGCTTGACAGTCGAAGACGCGGGCTTATAGTCGCCGCAATGTCTGCTCATACCTTCACGCGCTCCGCTGCGCTTCCGTATCGGCGATACGATCGTCATCACGTGCGTTCGGGCGCGGGGCCGCAGCCCGGTGATCACCGTCGAGGCGCGAGACGCGAGGAGACGCCGGCCGCATGGCCGGGACCGCTGCAGCGAATCCTCGTAGGCCTGCGCGTGCTGGCCGTCGACGACGACGCGGATGTCCTGGAGCTCTTCGCGGTGGCGCTGACCGCGTGCGGCGCGGAGGTGACCACAACCGAGAATGCCCGGGACGCCATCGCGCTCGCGACCCGCGTGCGTCCGCATGTCATCGTCAGCGACATCGCGATGGTCGGCGAAGACGGTTACTGGCTCGTCCGCGAGCTCAAGCGGCTGCCGGCGGAAATGCTGGACGACATTCCCGTCGTCGCCGCCACCGCCTACGGACGCGAGCACCCCCGCGCGCGCGTGCTCGCCGCCGGCTTCGTCGAGCATCTGCAGAAGCCGGTCGATCCTGAGCAGCTCTGTCAGGTCGTCGCGAGGGTGGCCCGGCGCTAACCGTCGCCGCCGGGTGCGGGCGGCGCCAGCGGCAGCCGGACGCGGAATGTCGCGCCCTGGCCTTTGCCCGGGCTCTCGGCCGTGACCGACCCGCCGTGCAGCTCGACGAGATGGCGCACCAGGGCGAGACCGAGCCCGAGTCCGGCGTGCGCGCGCGTGCTGGAGCTGTCCTCCTGGCGAAAGCGCTCGAAGACGTACGGCAGCACCTCGGTGGCGATGCCCTCGCCCGAGTCGCTCAACGTGATCTCGGCGGCGCGGTCGCACTGTTGCAGTCTCAGGAGCGCGTGACCGTGACGTGGCGTGAACTTCACGGCGTTCATCAAGAGGTTCCAGACCACCTGTTGCAGACGGTCCTCGGCCCCGAGCACGATCAGCGGCCCCGGAGCGGTCTGCATCTCGATCGCGATGCCCTTGGCCTCGGCCGCCGGCCGGACGGTGTCCAGCGCCGCCGTGACGACGTCGCGCAGGTCGAATCGCTGCACGTCGAGCGGGAAGTTTCCGGCCACGATTCGAGAGACGTCGAGCAGATCCTCGATGAGGCGGACCTGCGCCGACGCGCCGCGCACGATGGCCGCCACCGCGCGCTCGCGGACCGCGTCGCTCATATCGGCGGACTGCAGCATGCGGGCCCAGCCGAAGACGGCGTTGAGGGGCGTGCGCAGCTCGTGGGACAACACGGCGAGAAATTCGTCCTTCGCCCGGTTCGCCGCCTCCGCCGTTGCGCGCGCCGTCCGCTCCCGGGCGAGCAGCTGCTGGCGCTCCTCGTCCAGGCGGCGGCGCTCCGTGATGTCGCGGGCGATCTTGGAGGCGCCGACGATCCGGCCTCGAGAATCTTTCACCGGCGACACGGTGATCGACACGTCGACGAGGCGGCGGTCCTTCGTGCGTCGAACGGTGTCGAAGTGCTCGACGCGCTGGCCGCGGCGGATCCGCGCGATCACCTCATCCTCCTCGGCCAGCCGGTCTTCCGGGATGATCAGCGTGATGTGCCTCCCGACGGCTTCCGCCGCCGTCCAGCCGAACATGCGCTCGGCGGCGGCGTTCCAGGAGGTGATGATGCCGTCCAGGCTCTTGCTGACGATCACGTCGTCGGACGATTCGACGATGGCGGCGAGCCGGGCCGCCGCGATCTCGGCGTCTGCTGCTGTCGCAACGGGCGATGCCTTGCGGCGCCGGCGGCTCATGGTCCCCGTTACGATAACAGCCTTCAGCCGGCCAGCGCCTCGATCGCTCGCACCTCTTCCGGCGACAGCGACAGGCCGAAGCTGGCGAGATCCTGCGTCATGTGAAGGGGGTCGGAGGTGCCGGTGAGCGGCAGCATGCCCACGGCGCGCGCGAAGGCGAACACGATCTGGGCCGCCGTCGCCTTTTCACGCGCGGCGAGTCGTCCGACGAGCGGATGCTGCAGCACCTCGGGGTTGGCGGTGAGCAACGAGAAGCCCTGATAGACGATGGCGCGCTCGGCGCAGAACGCGCGCACTGCACGATCCCAGCCGAAACGCCCGTAGCAACGATTCTGGACGAAGGCCGGTCGCTCCACCCCGGTGGCTTCCATCTGAACGAGGTGGCGCAGCGAGACGTTGCTCACGCCGAGCCATCGCGTGCGGCCGAGGTCGCGCTCCCGCACCATAGCCGCCCAGGCGTCGACGTCGTCGTCGGTCCAGTCGCGGCCGGAGGCCGGACCGTGCAGCACGTAGCTCTCGACGTGGTCCGTGCCCAGGTGCTCGAGCGAGCTGGCCATCGACTGCGCGACCTGCGTCGGGACCGGCGCGGCCGGATCGTAGGGCAGCCGGTGATCCTGGCCGCGCTGGTAGGTGAACTTCGTCTGCAAGAAGACGTCGGCGCGCGTCACGAGACCGGCCCGATAGGCTGCGGCGAGCGCCTCACCGACGCCGGCTTCGACATAGTGCCGGCGCTGATTGGCGGTGTCGATGCCGCGAAAGCCGCTGCGCAGCGCCAACTCAGTCAGCGCCGCCGTGCGATCTTCCTTCCACGCGGTGCCGTACAGGAATTCCGGGACGCCGGGCGCCGCCACTACGGGACGGACACGCGGGGGGCCACCGAGACGCCGCGCGCGCCGGTGCGCTCGATCGCGCGCGCGACGAGTCCAGAGGCCTTGGCCTCCTCCACGAAGCCGCGAAGATATGCGTGCCCGGCGTCGCGGCCGCGTGGCACGCCGACGGCCTGGGGCACCTTCATGAACTGGCCCTCGAGCATGCGTGAGCCCGGCAGCTTGTCGACGAGGCCCATCAGCGCCTGCGCCAGTCCCGCCAGCGCGTCCACCTTGCCCGTCGCCAGCAGATCGAACGCCGCGTCGGCATTCGGCGCGCGCACCAGCTGGGCCGCCTTCAGACTTCGGCTCAAGAACAATTCGTAGTTCGCGCGCGCCGGCGCCGCCACGCGCACGCCCTCACGATCGACGTCCGCGACCGCGCGCAGCGGCGAGCCGGCCGGCACGAGATAGGTCGCCTCGATCTCGAGATAGGCGGCGCTGAAGCTGATCTCGCCCTCGCGCGCGGGATCGATGCCGAGGAAGGCGATGCTCCAGGCGCCGGTCTTCGCGGCATCGACCATCGCCGCGACGCTCGTGTAGGCGACGAGCTCGACGGGCACGCCGAGCCGCTGCGCCAGCTCGCGCGTCAGGTCGATGGCGACGCCGCGCGATTCGCCCGTGGCCGGGTCTTTCGTGGCGAGAATGAAGTTGCCGTAATTGATCCCGGCACGAAGCGTCCCGGTCGGTGCAAGGTCGGCGCGCGCGGCCGGCGTGGGTTGAGCCATGGCCGACGATGCTAGCAGAATCGCGAGGCCCAGGCCCGCCCCGGCGCGTCCGCTCACTTGGGCGTGAGCGCGCCCCCCGCGAGCAGGCGATCGACGTCGGCCTCGGCGAAGCCGGCCCAGGCGAGGATCGCGCGCGCTTCGCTGCCGAAGGCCGCGGTCGGCGGGCCAGGCACGAAGCCGCCGTCGTCGACCTGCACGGGAGGCCCGAGCACGGTGACCGGCCCCAGCGTTGGATGCTCGACGCGCTGGAACATCGCGTTCGCGGCCGGCTGGGGATCGTCGAGAATTTCGACCGGCAGGGCCACGCCGCTCGCCGGCACGCCCGCGGCATCCAGCGTCGTCTTCCACTCCTGCGTCGTCCGCGAGGCGACCGTTGCCTCCACCGCCGTCCGCAGCGCCGCGTAGTGAGTGTCGACGTCGGCGACGGCGCCCGCGAGCGCGGGATCGTCGTGGCCGATGGCCGCGATGAACTTGCGGCGCAGCGACGGGCTGCCGCACGCGACGGCGAGTGCGGCGTCCTTCGTCGCATAGGTCCGGATGTAGATCGCCTGCGAGGCCACCACGCGGTTGCGCGGCATGCGCTCGACCTGCTCGGCGAAGGGAACGCCCCCGGCACGCGCCTGCGCGAGCCATTCCGCGAAGGCGGCGTGGCGCGGGCCGTCCAGCGCTTCCACGCGGACCATGAGGTTATTCTGCAACGCAAGCGAGGCGAGCAGCAATGAGGTGTCCACGCGGCCACCACGGCCGGTGCGCTCCCGGCGATAGAGAGCGGACGTCACGCCGAACGCCAGCAGCGCGGCGGCCATGTAGTCGGCGATCGGCGACTCGCCCGTCGTGGGCAAGCCGTCCTTCACGCGCCCGCCGGTCACCATCAGCCCGCTGCGCCCTTGCACCACGAGATCCATCCCCGCCAGCGCGGCGTCGGGTCCGCGTGCGCCAAAGGCCGTGACGTTGCCGACGATCACCCGCGGATGGCGTACCGCGAGCTGCTCGTACTCGAGCCCCAGCTCGGCGGCGAGTCCCGGGCGCATGTTGGTGAGGACGACGTCGGCGCGCGCGAGCAGGGCGTCGAGGATCTCGCGCGCGTCGCGATGCCGCAGGTCCAGCGGCAGGGCGTGCTTGCCGCGGTTGCGGATCAAGAAGTGCCGGCTCTCACCGCCGCCCAGCGGCGCGATGTGGCGGCTGGGCTCGCCCTCGAGCGGCTCGACCTTGATCACGCGGGCGCCGCCGTCGGCGAGCACCTGCCCCGCCCACGGCACCGCGATGAAATGACCGAACTCGATGACGGTGACGCCGTCGAATGGACGCTCGGAGCTCACCGGCTCAGCCCTGCATGAAGGCGTTCCACTCCGGCGTGGCGATCGCGCGATCGAGATAGCCGAAGCTGCCTTTGTCGCGCACCTCGCGCGCGGCCTCGAGCATGCCCGTCATCGCCGCGCGATAGAGCGAGGTCGCCAGGCTGATGCGGCGCACGCCGGCCGCCTCCAGCTCGGCCACGGTGAACGACTTGCCTTTGATGCCGACCATGAAGTTGAACGGCTTGCCGAGCGCCCCGCAGACGGCGCGCACGGCGGCGAGGTCAGGCAGGCCCGGCGCCATGAGCACGTCCGCGCCCGCGCGCTCGAAGGCTTGCAGGCGCTTGATCACGTCGTCGAGGTTCGGGTTGCCCCGGATGAACCCCTCGGCGCGCGCCGTCAGGGTGAACGGAAACGGCAGCGCGCGGGCTGCCTGCACCGCCGCCGCCACGCGCTCGGTCGCGTGGCCGCTGTCGTAGAGCGGCTTTTGCTTGTCGCCGGTGGCGTCCTCGATCGAGCCGCCGACGAGGCCGACGCCGCCGGCGAGCCGGATCGTCTCCGCCGCCGCCTCGGGCGCGTCGCCGAAGCCCTTCTCGAGATCCGCGGAGACAGGAAGCTCGGTCGCCGCGGCGACCGCGCGGCAGTGCTCGAGCGCCTCGTCGCGCGTGACGGCGCCGTCGCGTCGACCGAGCACGCCGGCCTGCGCGCCGCTCGACGTGGCGAGCGCGGCAAAGCCCAGCGCGCTGAGGGCGCGCGCGGATCCCGCGTCCCATGCGTTGGCGATGACGAACGCGCGCGGGCCGCGGTGAAGCGCGTGAAACGTGGTGGCCTTGTCGCTCTGGCTCGTCGGCATCGTGGTCTCCTGAAAGGCGCGACCTACCAGGCGAGCGCGTACGTCGGGCGACGGGGATCGGCGCCGGCGGACAGCGCGCCGCCGTCCGGATCGCGTTGCGTGACGACCGCGCCGATCCCGCACGCGCCGATCTCGATGACGGTGTGCCCGAGTGCCTGGAGCTCGGCGCGCGTGCTTTCGGGAATTCCCGCCTCGACGTTGAGCTGACCTGGTTTGTAGACGCGCGGATAGAACGAGTTCACGAGAGTCTGGGTGGCGAAGCGCGGAGCCTCGACCGCCTGCTGGGGGTTCATGCCGAAGAGCAGGAGGTTGAGGATGATCTGCAGATTGGCCTGCGCCTGATCGTCACCGCCCGGGCAGCCGACGGTCATCACCGGCACGCCGTTGTCGCAGATCAGGTAGCTGACCAGCGTCGTGCGGGGCCGCTTGCCCGGCGCCAGCGCGTTCGGGTGGCCGTCCTCGAGCACGAACATCTCGCTGCGCGTACTGAGGGTGCAGCCGAGCTCGGGCGCAAAGGCCGACTTGCGGAAGACGCCGCCGCTCGGCGTCAGCGCGATCATGTTGCCCTGCGCGTCGATCGCCGCGATGTGCGTGGTGCCGTCCACGGCGGCCGCCGCCGCCGACGGCGTGTCGACGACGCACGGTGTGCCGGGCGGTGGCGCGGCCGGGATGGCGCGGTCGGGGCGGATCAGGCCCGCACGCTCGGCGAGATAGCGCGGCGCCAGGAGCTCGCCGAGCGGAACGGTCGGCACGTCGCCGTAGTAACGCTCGCGATCCGCGAAGGCCAGCTTCAGGCTCTCGGACACCACGTGGATGTAGCGCGCGGAGTTGTGCCCCAGCGAGCGCAGATCTTGCGTCGCGAGCATGCCCAGCGCCTGCATGAGGATCGGGCCCTGAGTCCATGCGCCCTGGCCGAGGATTTCACGGCCGGCGAACGTCGTGGACAGCGGCGGCTCCAGGCGCGCGCGATAGCCGGCGAGATCGCTTGCGCGCAGGAGACCGCCACACGTCTCCGAGAACGCGCCGATCAGCGTCGCGACGTCGCCGCGATAGAACCGCTCTCGCGCGGCCGCGATGCCGACGCGCCGATCGCCGACGACATCGGCGTCGACGAGCCGCTGCAGCGTGGCGGCGAGCGCCGGCTGCACGAAGCGCTCGCCCACGCGCGGCGCGCGCCCGTCCGGATAGAAGACCGCGTCGCCGCCGGGAGGATAGAGCGCGAACTGCGCGCGCGTCTCGGCGATCGCGAGCATGCGGTGCATGTACTCGTACATCGGAAAGCCGCGCTCGGCGTACTCGACGGCCGGCGCCAGCACCTCGCGCACGGACTTCGTGCCGAACGTCTCGAGCAGGGTGAGATAGGCGTCGACCGCGCCGGGCACCGTGAACGACAGATGCGCGTTCGGCCCGGGCCCAGTCGGAATCCGATCGAGGCCGCGCCGGCGAAATACGTCGATGGTCGCGGCGGCGGGGGCCGTGCCCTGCCCGCTCACGGCGAGGCACTCGCGCCGGCGCGCGTCGTACACCATCGCCACGCATTCACCGCAGAGCGTGTACGACGCGGTGGGCTCCACCACGGCGGCCGCGAAGCCGGAGGCGGCCGCCGCGTCGAAGGCGTTACCGCCGGTCAGCAGCATGCGCATGCCGGCCATCGACACCAGCGGATGACCGGCGGCCACCACGCCATGCATGCCGGAGACGACCGGGCGTGTGGTCGCCCGCTCCCAGGCGTGATGCTCGATCTCGTGGACGCGCGGCAGCTGGTTGGTCACGGCGGCAGCCTATGGGCGCGCGAGGCTTGCGTCAAGCCGACGCCCCGGCGAGAGCCGGGGCGTGCGAGGCGGACATCAACACCGGGAGGGCGACGTGCCCTCCCGGTGCTGTCGATTCTTAGAAGCTGATTTCGAATCGCACCGTCGGCCAGCCGACAGCGCGCTCGTCGGGACGAACCTCCTGCCACGTGCCATCGTCCAGCAGGTAGTACGCCGGCTCCCAGCGAGCCGACGCCTCGGTGCGGGACGACCTCACGGCGTTGCCCCGCCGCGTGACGGTGTCCTTCTGGTTGGGGTCTTTGAACGGCTGGCGGAATACCGCATCGAACGACCAGCTGCCGGCCACGCCATCGATCGTGAACACACCGTTGCTCACGAATCCCAGCGGCAGCGGCGGCTGGAAGTTGATGACGCCGTGGAACGTGCCCGTCTGAACGGCGAATTCCGGGCTATCCACGCCGTTGTCGAGCTGGACGAGCACCGCGTAGGTGCCCCATACGGCGCCGCTGGTGGGAATGAGCTGGCCACTGTCCGGATCGAGCACGAGCTTGACGTCGTCGGTACCCGTCGCGATCACCGTGCACTCGTTGTTCGAGACGGTCACCGCCAGCGGAATCGGGCAAAGCAGTGAGCCGAGCATCGCCACGCCCTGCAGCTGCGAAGTCGCGTGACGGATGACGGGCATATCGGGCTGGCCGGTCTTGGAGTCGACGAGACCCGTGGGACTCTGGCCGCTCGGGTCAGGCACGAGCACGTTCCCTGCGGTGTTGAGCAGCACCGCTTGCTCGTCCATCTCGTACAGAAACGCCTGGTTGGGACCAGGCGCCGGTCTGCCTTGGGCCATCGCCGGAACGGTGCTCACCATCAACACGCACCAGCCCAGCACTACCGAGCAGGCGGCCTTGTCGACGATCGCTCTGAACATGACTGCGCTCCCCCTGGAGCAAGCTGCCGCACAACGCGGCGTCGGCGCGACCCAGCCCAGCATGGAGCAAGGAACGGACCGAACCGGACGCCGGCGGGCATCCGATCGAAAACGTTGGGGATTCGAGCACGGCACTGAAGCGAGGGCTGGTTAGCGAGTGGCCGAAATCTCTGGCACGCGTTGGCTAGGGGCTGATCACCTCCAGGCCCCGTCTTTTAGGAGGAGTCCGCCGGCGGTTCCGACGGCGGTCTTCTGACCGTGCTGGTTCTCGCACCACACGTCGACGACCACGCGGGTCGCGTTACCGTCGGGACGCAGCTCCTTCACGATGCCGCGCACCGTGAGACGGTCGCCGGCGTACACGGGCTGCACGAAGGCGACTGACATCGTGCCGCCCCTGAGGAAGCCCGCGCCCAGCAGGTGCGTCATCATCTCCGAGACGTAGGCCGTGGACATCATTCCCTGCGCGAGGGTGGTGCGGAAGCCTTTGCGACGCGCCCATGCCTCGTCGGTGTGGATCGAGCGCGTCCGCACGCCGGAGTACGCGTCGATGTGGCGCTGCGTGAGCTCCTTTTCGAGCGGCGGCAGCTCGTGACCGACGGCGAGGGTCGGCGCCAGCGCCATCGACGTCAGGCCGGGATGAGCATCTGGGTGAACTGCCCCCGGACGAGCGGTGTGCCGCCCTCGTCCTCCGTGACGAACTCCGTCACCATATATTGCTTGCCGCGCCGCTCGTACTTGTCGATCACCCGGCCGCGCGAGCGCACCCGCATGCCCACGCGGATCGGCTCGAGGAACTCGAACTGCATCTTCGCGTGAAGCCCGGCGTGCACGACGTAGCGGCTGTGTCGCAGGCGCAGCGCCTGGTTGGCGGCAAACGTGGGATGCGCGACCGGGCCGCCGAAGGGCGAGGGCCCCGAGAACCACGGGTGATCGTCGCCCACCGCGAAGGCGTACGTCTCGACGTCTTCCGGGGTGACGAGCAGCGTGTCGGAGACGAACTCCTCGCCGACGGTGAGCGCGTCGTAGGTCAACGGTGTGAACTCGGTCATCGCTGGAACCCCGGCGCGGATTCTACTAGACTCGCGGCGCTGTTTCGACGACTCCCTCGAGGAGGTTGCCCCATGGCCGGACACCGCATCGTCCTCCTCGTGTTCGTCCTCGTCACTGTGCTCGTATCCGCCGCCCATGCGGCCCCGGCGGGAACGGTCGTGGTGGCCCAGGGCGTCGACCCCACCACGCTCGATCCGCAGAACCATCAGGAATCGCCCGCGGCGAACGTCTTGACCAACATCTTCGATGGGCTGCTCGAGCGGGATCAGAATCTGAAGCTG
>Ga0207646_10006386_pt1 | contig 12190 bp, 11 predicted proteins | sample KBSK5502metaG_FD_184343 | JGI IMG/M metagenome (GOLD analysis project Ga0207646, IMG submission 184343) | Corn, switchgrass and miscanthus rhizosphere microbial communities from Kellogg Biological Station, Michigan, USA - KBS K5-50-2 metaG... | ecosystem: Host-associated > Plants > Roots >...
CTACTGGCAAGCCGCAGGCCAGGGCGAGTTGTGGCCAACTTTTGAGCCAGTCGTGCATATCCTGATACGACAAGCGCCACAAGGTCCGCAACAAACCCATCAAGAGCAGGCTCTCCTCGCTGTACGTGCGCGGTGCTCCTCCAGGCCCGGCGGGCAAGGGAGGAGGACAACGGCGAAGGGCGACTCGCACAGCCAGACGACAGAGGGTGAGCAAATGTAAGGTTCTGACCAGAGTCAGAGCATCCAGATGTAATGCCGGACCCAACCGGGCTTGCGCACGCTGATAGCATGGAGGTGGGACTGGAGTCTGTTCTTTGACGAGTGTGGGCATCATAAAGCTGATCTCGCTTTCCGAGTGTCAATGCAAACGGTATCATGGCAAAAAAATGATGCCATTCCGATACTTGATGGAAAGGAAAGGCACTTCAAAGAGGCTGGAGAAAGAAGGGAATACAGGCAGAGACTCCGTGTGAAGTCTTTGCCTGTATTCAATAACATTGAGCGCTTCTGGGTTCTCTCGCGCTCCGCCATCGAGTGCTGGGATACCTGCATAGGAGTTGGCTTCCTAGAATCCCAATGCTTCTTTCACCAGAAGAACCGAGATGCGGCCTGGCATTTCCCCCTCGACCAGGAGTATCTTCGCCGGGAAGCTGCCCGTCCCATAGAGGGTCTGCATCCGCTCGTTCTCCAAGGGATAACTATATTCCCAGATCCGGCGCAGCCCTTCGTCCACGTTCCGCACGATTTTTTGCGCTCCCACCACCCAGATGATCTGGCTCGCCCCGAAGGCATAGCCCGCAAGTTGACTGCCGCTCCCTGAAGCGATCAGGACCTGCCCCTGGTGAGTGATGGCATGGACGCTGCCGATCACATACTCGGGACTCGCCATCAGCTTGCGCCCCGCGCGTGACAGGCGTCCCTCGCGACCGAGCTGCTCTATCTGAGGACGCAGAGGGACATAGCGAGAAGAGGTACTGATCTCTTCGCGCAAACCCAGTACCTCAAGCGTCTGTGACAACGCTGTATAGACTTCTGCTCCTTCGGGCAACAGGTCAAGCACGTGGCTACGGGCTTCGGCGCGATTTTCGAAAACTTCGGCTGCCATCCCTTTCGCCGTAAGGGCGGTCACCACCGTTGCGATGTCTTCATCACTCGCCAGGTGAGCAAACTCCGTGTTGGGAACCAGTGTCGTCATACGATCTCCTCCTTTGCGGCCCGCCTACAGGAGCGGAACCGATGCTCTGAACAGCGCACGAGAGCACTTGTCTCTCTCGTTTGTTAGAAGTATACTTGAACGAGGATGATGAACACAAATCATATTTGTCATAGCACGATGAAGGAAAAACATCATGAACTTTTCTCAACTGCACTGTTTTGTGGCACTTGCCGACACCGGGAGCTTCACGGAGACGGCCTACACCACCCACCTGACGCAATCGGCAGTGAGTCATGCCCTCTCGGCTCTTGAACGCGAATTAGGCGTGACCCTGCTTGAGCGCAACAATAAAGGCGTGGTAGCGCTCACTGGCATCGGGCATTCCCTCCTTCCACACGCGCGGGCGCTGCTGGCAGAGGCAGAAGCCATTGAGCAAGGAGCACGGGTTGCACGTGGGCTGGTCAAGGGCAACCTCCGACTGGGAAGCGTTCCCCCTCTCGCTTCTCCTTTGCTCGCCGGTGTGCTCGCCCATTTTCACCAGCAGTATCCCGACATCGACGTGGTGCTCTTTGAAGGCACTTTCCAGGAAGTGGAGGAGTGGATTGGCACCAACGTAATTGATGTCGGATTCGTGCATCATCCGACCAAAGGAGTGGAGAGTACCTATCTCGCCACCGATGAACTGCAAGTGTTCATGGCGAACGGACACCGTCTCCATGCGCGCACATCCGTCGCCGTGAGCGACCTGCGTGACGAATGCTGGATTGTGCGACCGACGGGATGTGACCTGCCAGAGATCTTCGAGGACAATGGCGGGAAGTATCGACCGCACATTCGCTATCAAGCCAGCGAGGGTGCTACGATTCTGGCAATGGTCCGTGAAGGACTTGGCATTACGATGCTGCCGCGCAAGGTGCTTCCTGACAAGTTGGCAGGAATCACGGGCATTCCGCTTGATCCTCCACGATCCTTGCAGATCGGCCTCGCGGTCAGATCGGTGGCTTCGGCATCCCCTGCGGCACTGTTGTTTGTGCAAACGGCAGTCGCGTGGGTCCAGGAGCAGGTCACTCTGCTTCCGAGCGCTCGTTGAGGTGCTGAGAACGGGCAAACAGCATCGCATTGCTCTCTTGTGCAGTGACGAGACTTCTTACCTCTACGCGGCGTCTCTGCCTTCGGCTCTCTATTTATGAGCTTTTGAGGGTTAGGAAACGCCCTCGAGAACGTCGAAGGACAGTCGGCATTGATCACGGGCGAAATTATCATTTCCCAGGGCCTGGCTATGGCCGTCGGGCTGGTGATTAGCGGGCGGGTCTATAATCGGGTTGGGCCGCGTATCCTCTCGGTGGTCGCGGCAGTCATGGTCGCCGTTTCGATGCTCGGTTTTATTAATCTGACCGTGACGACTACGGGTGCGGATGTGCAAATCTGGCTGATCCTGCGCGGCCTGGGCCTGGGCCTGGTTGGCATGCCACTGCAAACCGTGGGGGTCTCGGTAGTGAGTAACCAGCAGATGGCGAAGGCTACCTCGCTGATGAGTTCGACCAAGACGGTCTTCGGGGCGGTTGGGGTCTCGGTGCTCACCACGTACCTGACGCAGCGGACGACCGCGCACGCCACGGACGCGTTGGCGAGTTGCGTTCGGGTGTCCTTACCCGCGGCGTACCATGCTTGCGTAGCGCAGCACGCGCTGACTCTGGGCATGAATGACGCTTTCTTCTTCTCGCTGATCGGCTGCGCCATCTGCGCGGTCCTGGCGATCTTCATTGGCCGCGATCCCGCCCTCGAAGCCGCCAAAGCTCTCAGGAAGCGCGGCGAGGCGGTTGAGGAGAGCGAGACCGTACCTGTGTTTCCGTAACGTAAATAGTAAAAAGAGCGGATTACGCAAGATGAGCAGCTAATGTCTGTCTTGCGCAATCCGCTCTTTTTACTAAGGAGCCACCAGGACATATGCTCAAGCACGCGTCTAGGGAAATCGGTACCAGAGTGAGGAGAGGAAAAGCATACGTCCCCAGGGCTTTCCCATTCTGTAAATCATTTTGCTTCGTGGGCGAAAATTGGATAATTCAATGGGCGGATGTTCAGAAGCCTGAAACAGCCAGCAGAGCGGAAGGAAGCTCATTTCCTCTGCTAGACATACCTCTTCTGCTTGTTTTACCGCCCACCTAATTATCCAATTTTCGCCCACGAAGCAAAATGATTTACAGTTCAGGTTGCCATCAGAGTCCAGGTCAGCGAGCTTTCCTGATGCCGCCTCTGGCCTGCTCCTCGCTCGTTCCTCTTTCCCCAATGAGTCTGCTGGCCTCTTGGGCCAGCCTCCTCTGCCTTTTTAGCTCCTTTCGCGGGCCGCTTTTCCCTCCCCCCTCCTCTTTCCTCTGCCCGTCCTCTTTGCCCATCAGCTAGCGGCTTTTCGCGTCACCTCCCTTTTTTCGACGAACCCGGCCGCCTTCTCATGGGCTTTCCCTCTTTTTTCGGGGTAACTCATGTTTCTGAGAGTGACCTCTAGAAGACGCGGTAGGACTCGATCATCGTCAACGGTTCGCTGGTTGGCTTCCCCTCAACGGCAGTCTTGAGAATCTCCTCGAAGGCTTGATATTCTCGGGTAGATTCTGGCCCGTTGGAGCGGATGGCCCCCTCCTCAAATTCCGTCAAAATCACAAAGGTCACCCCGTCTCCGAGTCGAAACCAAGCGTAACGCCCGTTCAGGTGCGCTTGCTCAAACGCGGGGACTAAGCGTTTGATGCCCGCTTCGACGTCTGCAACCTTTTCGGCTTTCACTTTCGCACGGGTCAAAAGCATGCTCATGGAATTATCACCTTTCTCGCTTTAGAAACAGCATTGGAAGAATCAATCACCCAATGCGCGACCGTGACGGGCCATCCACGACGAGCCGATGGATGACGCGGATTTTCCTGCTCCCTCGGCTCAATCTTGCCCGTCACTCTAACGACGGATCACAACCCAAGAATGTGACCGGCTGATGCGCGTTGAGAGATCAGAGCGTGTCAATCCCAAAGTGAAACAGCTCTCCCGCACATCTGAGCCCGCTCGACGCCTAATCCAGGATCACGAGATCGAGATGGCGAAGGTGCTCGGGGTCGGCGACCACATGGATCTCGACGATCTTGCCGCTCTTGATCGTGAGCCTGAAGACGAGGAACTGTCGCCCACGCTGGGCCACGGCTCCCACGGCTCCGTCCACCAGCGCCGGTTGGAGTCCCCTGACGCGCCCGGAGACCTGCCGGGCCACGGCTCTTGCACCGCGGACTTCGCCTGGCGCGCCCACAGACACGGCGGCGCGGTCGGCCCGCAGGACCACATCTGGGTCCAGCAGCGTGAGCAGCGCGTCGAAGTCCCCCTCGCGCGACGCCTTGAGGAAGGCGTCGACCACCTCTCGGCCTCTTGGATGATCAGCTTCTTTTCCCCTCGCGGCCCCCCGCACTCGGCGACGTGCGCGGCTCGCCAGCTTCCTTGCCGCTGTCGCCGAGCGCCCGACGATGGGGGCAATCTCGGGAAAGGGCACGTCGAAGAGATCGTGCAGCACGAAGGCCAGGCGCTCGGCGGGCGAAAGCGTGTCCAGGACGATCAGCAGCGCCTGGCCGACCGAGTCGGCAAGCTCCATCTCTTCCTCGGGGTCGATCCTGTCCTGCCCTTCTCCGCCTGGTTCTGGCACAACCAATCCTCCGGGCTCCTCACAGCGCGATTTGCGCGAGCGCAGCATGTCCAGGCAGATCCGCGCCACCACGGTGGTCAGCCATCCGCGCAGATTCCCGATCCCAGTCTGGTCGGAACGGCTGAGGTGGAGCCAGCCCTCTTGCACGGCGTCCTCCGCTTCGGGGAGCGAGCCGAGCATGCGGTAGGCCACTGCCCGCAGGTGGGGACGCTCCGCCTCAAATTGTGCGGCCAGCCAGTCGTGTTCGTCCATTCCTCACCTTCCTTTTCGCTCATCGGTCACACTTCTTCGGTGTGTTCCGTCAATAGAGTGACGGGTGAAATTCACGCAATGTGACAGGGAAATTGGCTCCCATGGAACGCTCGTGAGCGACACCGTCTCGGTCGAGATTGCGATGACCATTTCAGAATCTGGGAAAGGAGTGTGAACATGCAAACACCGATGAAACTGACTCACCCATGGCAACGACGGCTGCTCAGCGGCCTGAGCTGGTTCATCGCCGGGGAGTTGTTCCTCTTCGCGCCGTTCAAGTTCTCTCCAGTCGGGGTCTTGGGGTACCCGTCGTATCCCGTGAAGTTCACGCGCTGGGGCTATCCCGCCTGGTTCTCTTTCGTCATCGGAGGGGCGGAGCTTCTTGCAGCTATGCTGCTGGCCCTGCGACGCAGGCGGTTTCTGGGCGCCGTGCTTCTGGTGCTCATCCTGACAGGCGCGGTGACAACGCACCTCACCAATCATGATTCGCTTGCCGACAGCTGGTCGGCACCAGTGCATCTGGTCTTGGCGGGTATTGTGGCCTTGGCCTATTGGCCGACGGATTGGAGAGAGCCCTTGGCTTTCGGCCGCAGGGGAGAGGCAAAGGCGCCTGGCGTGTCGCAGCGCTCGTGAAGCCCCTCGACCTCTCGGCGTATCCGGTCACGTATGAGGATTGTCTCCACCAGACGCAGAGGAGCAGCGAGAACGCTTGGTACTGCCAAACAGCACGACCGCGTCATCGTCCATGAACGACTGGCAGCGTGGGCAGCCCGGTTACTAGGACGAAAAGCCCACGGGTTGCGCAACGAGAGTCGAGAGTTGAACAGGAAGGGGAAAAACTGACAGGACATGTCTTTTAGAGAACTTGTTTGCTAGGGTTAGCAACACGCTATTGATGCGAGAGAAAACGCATCCTCTGCTACCCATCGAAAAAACAACCGCCTCATTTCTGGCTGTAACGCCTCCCTGTATACTATAGTGAAAAACCTGAGAGTCTGAGAAAGGAACCAGAGCATTTGTTATGCCGTTCTCCAACCAAGAGCGCCGACAGGATCGCTTACACTGGCTGGCGGAGATTTACAGCACGTATGCCTCCGATCTCCAACGCGCTATCTCCAACAAGGTCGGCGATCCCACGGTGGCCGAGGACCTGACCAGTACGGTCTTTCTCAAGGCGCTGCGCTGGCGGAGGCGAGGATCAGAGCGCAGAGAGCGCGCGTGGCTGGCTCTACGCGACGGCTCGTACCACCATTGTCGATTACTGGCAGGCGCAGAGTCAATACGAGATGCGTTCGCTGAGTGGCCTGGAGGAGCAGTTGCTCTTCAGCGATGATGCTGCAGAGGCTTCCCAGCAGACCGAGATGCGCGTGCAACACCTGCTCAGCCTCTTGCCAGAACGTGATCGCACCATTTTGACCCTGCGCTACCTCCAGGGGTATAGCGCACCTGAGATTGCCGCAGCCCTGAGAACAAGCGCGGGCCATATTCGCGTACTGCAATTGCGTGCTCTGAGGCGAGCGGCACAAGTGGAGACCATGGAAAGGAACAGGTACAGGATGCAAGAACAAGAATCACCCTTTGACTCTTTCGCCAGATTCCTGGCACCAGAGAGCCGCCGAGCGCTCGATCTGGCCCGAGAAGAGATGCTTGCCCTTTCGCACTGGTGGATCGGCACGGAACACCTGCTGTGGGGCCTGGCGAGTGAAGGAAGCCTCGCCTCGTTTCTGACGCCACAGGGGATTACGCCTGAGCGCATTCATGACGGTATTGTGTTTATCTTCGACCGCCCGGCGCAACAAGGCCAATCGGTCCAGGGCTCTCCACCACTTGCGAATGTCTCATCCGAGGCACTCAAGCTGCTTACTCCCCGCGCCAAACAGATGATCTTCCTGGCAGGAGAAGAAATGAAGAGCCAGGAAGAGCAGAGCATCCGCCCGATGCATCTGCTGCTTGGCTTGATGAATGAAGGGGAGGGGATTGGCGCAGGCTTGCTACGCACGCTCGGCTTCAGCTTCTCGCCAGTACACACGGCGTCGGGGCCTGCCGATGCCTCCCAGATCTGCTCCTTCTGTGGGCGCAGCGGTGAAGAGGCCGCCCGCCTCTTCGAAGCCGTGGTCGGCATTGCGGAAAGGAGTACACCCTCGCCCAGCATCTTCATTTGTGATCATTGTGTGAAGCGTTTCTCCACCATACTGGGAACGGCTTAGAGACGAATGGCAGAGAACTGACAAGATGAGAAAGGGAAAAAATATGTCAAACGAGGAGAAAGGATACATGCCGCAGAGTGGCTTATGGAGTTCATCTGAGATAGCTGAGCACTGGCAGCAGGATGTCGAACGACGGAGGCTCGATTTCGCAGAAGCGACGCAACGCATGCTAGAAGCTGCGGGACTGGGGCCGGGAGATCACGTCCTTGACATTGGGGCAGGCACCGGGGATCAGAGTCTATTGGCGGCACGAAGAGTAGGACCGGACGGCTTCGTTCTGGCAACCGATATCTCTGCGGAAATGCTGGGCATAACTGCGCGAGTTGCACAGCAGGAGGGGCTGACCACTCTCACCACGCGCGTCATGGATGCCCAACAGCTTGACCTGCAAGACAATGCCTTCGATGCGGTCATCTGCCGTCTTGCTCTGATGCTCATCCCGAACCCCAAGCTGGCGCTCAGAGAGATACGAAGAGTCCTCAAACCGGGCGGGAAACTTGCGGCGCTGGTCTGGTCGGCACCTGAAAACAATCCCCTCTTTGCTTTGCCGCTTGCCATTGTGGCAACATATGCGAGAGGAGTGTCCTCTCCTCTCCCTGATCCCTTTGCGCTCTCAGATCCGAGAGTCTTTGAGCGGGAACTCACGGAGGCAGGCTTTGACGAGGTCAAAACCCGTGCTCTTCCATTTCAGTCCCATTACGCTTCGCTCGATGCGTTCCTGCAATCGACAGCCAGCCGGTTGACCGCTGGTGTGATGGGGCAGCTCAGAAAATCTGAGCAGCAGCACCTGGTGGGGGAGGTGAGAGAGGCATTGAGCCAGTTTGAGGGATCCCATGGCCTGGTGGCTCCGGCAGAATTGTTGCTTGGTGTGGGAAGCAAATAAAGGAGGGTGGCATCCTGGGTACCGCACCTCCAACGGTCACGGTCCAGATCACGCCGAAGCCCTCACCTGCCATACCAACCTGGATGGGCGAAGTAGCAGCATTTGCTCAAGTGCTCACGCATACAGGCATGCTCAAAACCATCCAGGAGCAGGTGCGGTTCGCTCGCTCATCCTGCTGAAGGAGCATCTGCTGAGGCAGGCAGACTGATCACACGCTGCTCGGCTTCGGGAGAAGCCGAGCAACAATTGACGGTTTCCTCAGTGTGTCAAGTGAGCAATGAAAGGATAGATCAATGGTACAGGCAAGCAATCTCGGCTACCCTCGTATCGGGAGTAAGCGCGAACTCAAACACGCGCTCGAACAATTCTGGTCGGGTAAGTGTAGTGAAACTGTGCTGCTGGAGCAAGCGGCGATTCTTCGCAAACAGCACTGGCAGCTCCAACAGCACCTCGGCCTCACCCACATCCCCTCGAACGACTTTTCCCTCTATGACCATGTCCTCGATACCATCGCGATGGTCGGTGCCGTCCCCAAACGCTACTCCTGGAACGAGTCGCACGTTGATCTGCGTACCTATTTCGTCATGGCTCGCGGCGTCCTGCAAGATCAGGAGCGAGCCAGCGCCATTCCGGCTATGGCGATGACCAAGTGGTTCGACACCAATTATCACTCCATCGTGCCTGAGTTTGAAGCCGAGCAGCAGTTCACTCTTGCCTCCACCAAGCCGGTTGACGAGTTCCTGGAGGCGCAAGCGCTCGGCGTCCATACCCGCCCTGTCCTGCTCGGTCCCGTCTCCTTCCTGTTACTCGGCAAAACGCACTCGCACGAGGTGCAGCCGCTCTCGCTGCTCGGGCGGTTGCTGCCCGTATATGAAGACGTCTTGCTCGCTCTAGCGCGGGCCGGTGCTGACTGGCTCCAGATTGATGAACCATGCCTGGTCCTGGACCTGGATGCAGACACGCTGGAGGCCTACCAGGCAACCTACGAACGGCTGGCGACGTACCTGGCAGCCCACGCACCCGCGCTGCGCATCCTGCTCGCCACCTATTTTGGAGACCTGCGCGAGAACCTGTCGACCGTCCTACGCCTCCCGGTCTCCGCGCTCCACCTGGACCTGGTCCGTGCCCCTGCACAACTGGAGCAGGTGCTTCCACAGGTTCCTTCATCGCTCTCGCTTTCGCTGGGCGTGGTAGATGGTCGCAATGTCTGGCGGACGGAATTGGACCGTGCCCTTGCCCTGGTCGAACGTGGCGTCCAGGCGCTAGGGACGGAGCGCATCCTCCTTGCTCCCTCCTGCTCGCTGCTGCACGTTCCTATCGATGTGATGCAAGAAACGCACCTCGACGACGAGATGCGGTCCTGGCTGGCCTTCGCCAATCAAAAGATCGAGGAAATTAGCTTGCTTACCCGTGTGCTCAACGAAGGGGCCGCCGCTATCGACTCCGCACTGCGGGTCAATCGCCAGAGCTTCGCCAGCCGGCAGAGTTCACCTCGTATTCACAGCGCGGAGGTGGCTCAGCGCGAGCAGGTGGTCAACGTGCAGATGACACAGCGCCCACATGCTCATCATGAGCGCAAACAGCAACAGCAAGCGGTCCTGAACCTTCCGCCGCTGCCCACGACGACGATTGGCTCCTATCCACAAACGGCGGATGTCCGTGCGGCTCGTGCTGCCTACAAGAACGGCCAGATGGATCGTGAGCGCTATGAAGCATTCCTCAAGCAGGAGATCGAGCACGTGATCCGCTTCCAGGAAGAGGTCGGACTGGATGTGCTGGTGCATGGCGAGTTCGAGCGCAGTGATATGGTCGAATACTTCGCTGAGCAACTCACCGGGATGCTGTTCACACAGCAGGGCTGGGTGCAGAGCTACGGATCGCTCTGTGTCCGTCCGCCCATCATCTATGGCGACGTGGCACGTCCTCATCCCATGACGGTGCAGTGGGCGCAGTTTGCTCAATCGCTCACCGCTCGCCCCGTGAAGGGCATGCTCACGGGCCCAGTGACCATCATGCAATGGTCCTTTGTGCGTGATGACCAACCACGCGCGGAAACATGCCGGCAGATCGCCCTGGCCATACGTGACGAAATCCAGGACCTGGAAGCGGCTGGCATGCGCGTGATCCAGATCGACGAACCAGCCCTGCGGGAGGGACTGCCTTTGCGTCACGCGGACTGGCAGCACTACCTCGACTGGGCCGTGCGCTGTTTCCGTCTCGCCACGAGCCTCGTGCAGGACACCACCCAGATCCACACGCACCTGTGCTACTCGAAGCTTGACGATATCATCGAGAACATTGCCCGCATGGACGCAGACGTGGCGTTGATCGAAGCCTCGCGGTCTCCATTCGAGCTGTTGGAGGCCCTCGCCTCCTCTCATTACCCAAACGACATCGGCCTTGGCATCTATGATGTCCACTCACCGCGCGTACCGAGCACGCAGGAAGTGGTCGGAGCGCTGCAGCGCATCCTCCAGGTGCTCCCTGCCGAGCGCATCTGGGTCAACCCTGACTGTGGACTGAAAACCCGGCGTTGGGAGGAAATACGCCCTGCGCTGGCCCATGTGGTCGAGGCAGCGCACCTCCTGCGCTCCTCACTGAACGCAAGTGCTCTATCGTAGCATGGGAGAGGTGAGCCATATGCCAGCAGATCACCCGTTCTTAGCACGCTTACAGCAGGGTCCCATTTTAGGTGATGGTGGGATGGGCACTGAGCTCTATGCACGCGGCGTCTCCTTCGAGCGGAGCTTCGAACACCTGAATCTCACCGAGCCGGAACTGGTCAAGACGATTCACCTCGAGTATGTGGCTGCCGGAGCTGAGATGATCGAAACCAACACCTTTGGAGCGAACCGCTATCGCCTGGCTGACTATGGGCTAGAACGCACCGTGCGTGAACTGAACCGGGCTGGAGCGAAGATTGCCCGTGAAGTGCGTGAACTCTGCGAGCGACCCATCTTCCTCGCCGGCAGTATCGGCCCGCTTGGCTCGCCTCTTGCCCCATTGGGTGACATTGGAGCCTCGGATGCTCGCGCTGCCTTTCGTGAACAAGCGGAGGCCCTTCTGGAGACCGGCGTCGACCTGTTGCTGCTGGAGACGATCTCGGACCTGGCGGAAATGCGCGAGGCGCTCTCCGCGCTGCGCAGCATCTGCACGGTCCCCATCGTCGCCTGCATGACCTTCGGTGAAGATGGGACCGTGATGGGTGGCGAGGAACCTGCCACGGTGGCCAGGACGATGCGCGAACTGGGGGCTGATGTCGTTGGCGTCAACTGCGCGCTTGGCCCTGCCAGCACCCTGGAGGTCATTGAAGGCATGCGTCGAGAGCTCTCGGATGCTGATCTGTTGGCAGCTCAACCAAATGCTGGTCTGCCCAGACGGGTCGGAAGCCGGTTTATCTATATGTCCACTCCCGAGTATTTTGCTGACTACACCCACCGGTTTCTTCACGCTGGGGTACGCCTGCTCGGGGGATGCTGCGGGACCACTCCACGCCATATCGCTGCGATGAGCAAGGCGCTCAGGGAGTTTGCTCCTCACCTGAATGTGAAGACGATACCTGACCAGGCTCCTCAAGCATGTGTAATCGTGACTGAGACGGAACCTGAAATCGCCGAGCGGGGTGCTGCACTACAGCATTCCACCTACCTAGCACACTTGCTGTCTGAAGGACACTTTGTCGTGAGTGCAGAGATGCTGCCACCAAGAAGTGTGAAATTCACCCAGTTTTTGCACAACGCTGAGTATGTGCGCGAGCGTGGCGTTGACGTCATTAACGTTACCGACAATGCAATGGCCCGTGTGCGCATGAACAACATTAGTGCCGCCCGCCTGATTCAACAGCATGTCGAAGTGGAAACCATTGTGCATTTCACTCCTCGCGATCGCAATCTCATGGCCGTCCAAAGTGACTTGATAGGCGCCCATGCCACCGGTATGCGCGCGATATTAGCGGTGACTGGAGATCCACCAGCCCACGGTGATTTCCCCACTGCGACGGGCATCTGGGATGTGGAGAGTAT
>Ga0207646_10006387_pt1 | contig 12189 bp, 13 predicted proteins | sample KBSK5502metaG_FD_184343 | JGI IMG/M metagenome (GOLD analysis project Ga0207646, IMG submission 184343) | Corn, switchgrass and miscanthus rhizosphere microbial communities from Kellogg Biological Station, Michigan, USA - KBS K5-50-2 metaG... | ecosystem: Host-associated > Plants > Roots >...
AAAGCCTCGAGAACCTTTCTGACGAGGAGTGCGAGCAGCTTTGGGCCGAAGAGGCTGAGGCGCGTTACCGCGACTTCAAAGCAGGGAAGGCAGCGGCGATCGATGGCGATGAGGTCTTTGCGCGAGCTCGCGCGAGGAAGCGGTGAAGCGATACCGTTTCCTCGAAGAGGCCGACGCAGAGTTTCAGGAACAGATTGCTTACTACGATCGCCAGGCCGAGGGCCTCGGCGACAGATTCACCGCAGACGTTGAGGCTGCGGTTGCACATATTCGCGAGTACCCAGCGAGCGGCTCGCCGATCTCGATACACGTGAGAAAACAGGTCCTTCGGATCTTCAAGTACAGCGTGTTGTACGCGAATGACCCTGACGAGATTGTCGTCATTGCCATCGCACCGCACAGCAAGCGTCCTAACTATTGGCGGAAGCGGTTGCGCAAACTTTGGAGATGACAAGTCGAATAGAGCGGCGACGCTAGAACCCCTGATCGGTGTGCTCCCCGAACGTCTTCATCAGCGTCGCCACGATCTCTCCGATCGTGCATTCGTTGCGGACGCAGTCGACGATCGGCGGCATGAGGTTGGCTTGGCCGCGGGCGGCGGCGTCGAGGGCGGTGAGGGCAGTGCGCCAGTCGCGGGTGCGCGCGTCGCGGAACGCGTGCAGGCGCGTGAGCTGGTCGCGCTCGACGCTTTCGTCGATGGTGAGAATCGGCAATGTCGTGCGCTCCTGTTCGATGAAGTCGTTCACGCCGACGACGACGGCGCGCTTCTCCTCGAGGTCGCGCTGCGCGCGGTAGGCCGACTCGCCGATCTCGTTCTGCACGAAGCCCGATTCGATCGCGTCCAGCGCGCCTCCCATGTCGTCGATCTTCGCGATCAGCTCGCGTGCCTGCCGCTCGATGTCGAGCGTGAGCGACTCCACCTCGTACGATCCCGCCAGCGGATCGGCGTAGCGCGGCATGCCGGTCTCGTACGCGAGCACCTGCTGCGTGCGCAGCGCGATCCGGGCCGACTCCTCCGTCGGCAGCGCCAGCGCTTCGTCGCGGCTGTTCGTGTGCAGCGACTGGCATCCGCCGAGGACTGCCGCCATCGCCTGGTAGGCCACGCGGACCACGTTGTTCTCCGGCTGCTGCGCGGTGAGTGTCGAGCCGGCGGTCTGGGCGTGAAAGCGCAGCGCCAGCGAGCGCGCGTCCTTCGGCGCGTAACGCTCGCGCATCAGTTGCGCCCACAGCTTGCGCGCGGCCCGGAACTTCGCCACCTCTTCGAGAAAATCGTTGTGGGCGTTGAAAAAGAACGAAATGCGCGGCGCGAAGCTGTCGACGTCGAGGCCGCGATCGACCGCCGCCTGCACGTACTGCAGCCCGTTGGCGAGCGTGAACGCCACCTCCTGCACCGCCGTCGATCCCGCCTCGCGGATGTGGTAGCCGGAGACCGAGATCGTGTTCCAGCGCGGCACTTCTTTCGCGCAGAACTCAAAGATGTCGGTGACGATTCGAAGCGACGGCTTCGGCGGGAAGATGTACGTGCCGCGCGCGGCGTACTCCTTCAGGATGTCGTTCTGGATCGTGCCGGAGAGCTTCGACCACGGCGTGCCGCGGCGCTCCGCGACGACGAGCAGCAGCGCCAGCAGGATCGACGCCGGCGCGTTGATGGTCATCGAGATCGACACCTGATCGAGCGGGATCTCGTCGAGCAGCGTCTCCATGTCGGCGATCGAGTCGATCGCCACCCCGACTTTCCCCACCTCGCCGCGTGCGCGCGAATCGTCCGAGTCCATCCCGATCTGCGTCGGCAGGTCGAACGCCACGGAGAGACCGGTCGTGCCGCGCGCGAGCAGGTAGCGATAGCGGCGGTTCGACTCGATCGCCGTCGAGAATCCGGCGTACTGCCGCATCGTCCACAACTTCCCGCGATACATCGACCGCTGAGGTCCGCGCGTGTACGGAAACGCCCCCGGCTCGGCGAGGTCTTTTGCCGGGTCGAAGGAGCGGTCGGTGAGGTCGGTGTTATCGAAGAAGTACTTGTCGGACATCGTGCGTAGGGTAGAACAGGTTGGTTGCTGTTTTTTGGATTGCGGGGTTTCGGGGTTACGGGGTCGCGAGGTTAGGCGGGGTTCCTTCGCCGCGAGCCGTTTGTTGACCGCGACCCTGATGACGTCGCAACCTCGCAACCTCGCACCACAGCAAGCAATATCCCACCCCCACAACCCCGCAACCTATAATTCCTCCCCTTCACGATGGGCGTCAGCGGAAATCTGAAAACGATGGCGCCGGGGGATCTCTTGCAATGGCTCTCCCTCGGCCAGAAGACCGGAACGCTCGTCGTCAGCAACAAGGCTGTCGAGAAGAAGATCTTCTTCAAGGGCGGCCGCGTCATCTCCTCCGCTTCCAACGACCCCCGCGAGTACCTCGGGCAGTTCCTCATCAGCCACGGCTACATGAACGAGCCGGAGCTGATGAAGGCCATGGTGGTGCAGGCGGAGTCGGGCATCCTCCTCGGCAAGATCCTGGTGATGATCGACGTCATCACCGAGGAGGAGCTGCAGCGCCTCATGCGCCTCAAGGCCGAGGAAGCAATCTACGACATCTTCCTCTGGCGCGACGGCGAGTTCCTCTTCATCGACGATCAGCTCCCGACCATGGAGATGATCCCGCTGCAGGTCGACGTCACCGGCATCATCATGGAAGGGACGCGGCGCGTCGACGAGTGGCAGCGCATCCGCCTGCTCATCCCCAGCGAGACGCTCGTGCCGGAGATCATCAAGCCGGTTGACGAAGAATCGATGCGCGCGCTGCACTTCGACGATCCGGAACGGATGGTGATCGCCGCCGTCGACGGGAAGCGCACCGTCGCCGACATCGTCCTGGAGAGCCGCTCGTCGGGCTTCCTCGTCTCCGAAGTGCTCTACCGCCTGGTGCGGCAGGGCTTTGCGAAACTCAGCGAAGCGACGCCCGAGAAGACCGCGGCGATGGTCGCGGAGCAGTCGCCGAAGGTGTCGCAGAAAATGCCGGCGGTTGTTTCCGAGGAAGTCGACGAAGTCACGGCCATGCTGCAACGCGCACAGGTCGCGTTGCGCGCCCGCGACTACGAGAAAGCGCAGCGCCTGCTGAAGGTGGCTGAGAACCTCGACCCCAACCACCCGAAAGTGCGCAACGCAGTGCGCGGCGCCGAGGCGGCCATCGTGTCGGACCTCCGCTCGCAGGGACTGCACGACTCGAAAGTGCCGCGCGTAGCGAAGGAGCTCGAGGAGATCACGTCGATGAACTTCACGCCGAACGAGGGCTTCATGCTCTCGCGCATCAACGGACAGTGGGACATTGGATCGTTGATCAAGATCAGCCCGATCCGCGAGCCCGACGCGCTGCTGATCTTCTACAAGCTCTGGAAGGATGGGATCATCGCCATGTAGCCGTGTCATCCCGAGCGTAGCGAGGGACCTGGGCGTGCGGGCGGCGCGATCATGTCGCTTCATGGAACCGCCCTTCCGCCCAGGTCCCTCGCTACGCTCGGGATGACATGGCGGTTACGGCAGGCCGAGCTTCGCCCGCACCTTCAACTCCAGCGCGTTCATCTCGCCATCGTCCGTCTCGTGGTCATAGCCCATCGAGTGCAGCACGCCGTGCACGATGAGGTAGCGCACCTCGGTGGCGAGGGAATGGCGTTCGAAGGCGGCTTGGCGGCGGGCCTGGTCGACCGAGATCACGATCTCGGATTCGAACGTGAGGACGTCGGTTGTCTTGTCTTTGTGGCGGAAGCGGCGATTGAGATCGCGCATGGTGACGTCGTCGACGAAGGCGATCGAGAGGTCGTCCTTCGCGCGCGCGACACGCATGACGCGTTGCGCGAAGAGCGCGACATCGCGCCGGCTGAAGCGCGGCACGGCGGCGCCAGTCACTTCGACCGTCACTTTTTCAAGGGCTCCACTTCGAGGCGCTCCCGTTCGGCGCGGTCGTAGGCGACGACGATCTTCGCCACGAGCGGGTGGCGGACGACGTCCCGGTCGCTGAACTCGAAGAACTTGATCCCTTCCACCTTCATCAGGATGTTGCGCGCCTCGCGCAGGCCCGACTTCTTCCCCTCGGGGAGATCGACCTGCGTCACGTCGCCGGTCACCACCGCCTTCGAGCTGAAGCCGAGGCGGGTGAGGAACATCTTCATCTGCTCGGGCGTCGTGTTCTGGGCCTCGTCGAGGATGATGAAGGAGTCGTTCAGCGTGCGGCCGCGCATGAACGCCAGCGGCGCGATCTCGATGATGTTCTTCTCCATCAGCTTGTCGACTTTGTCGTAGCCGATGATGTCGTAGAGCGAGTCGTAGAGCGGGCGCAGATAGGGGTTGACCTTCTCGGCGATGTCGCCCGGCAGAAAGCCGAGGCGCTCGCCCGCTTCGACCGCAGGCCGGCAGAGGACGATGCGCTTGATCTGCTTGTCCTGCAGCGCCGCCGCTGCCGCGGCGACGGCGAGGAACGTCTTGCCGGTGCCCGCCGGACCGATGGCGATGGTGATGTCGTAGTCCTGCATCGCCTGCAGGTAGAGCTTCTGCGCCACGTTGCGCGGCGTGACCACCCGCCGCAGCGCCGGCTGGATGGCGTCGTCGGTGAAGAAGTCGACGAGGCTCGCTTCGGGACGATCGCGCAGCACGCGCATGCCGGTGGAGACGTCCGACTTCTTCAGCGGGTATCCCTGCTCGATGAGCTGCTGCATGTGCGCGAGCAGCTTCTGCACCGGCGCGACGTTCTCCGCCGCGCCGGTGACGAAAATCTCGTTCCCGCGCGAAGAGATCTTCACGTCGAACTCGTCCTCGAGCATGCGAAGGTTCTCGTCGTGATTGCCGAAGAGGGTGTGCGTGCCCTCGTCATCGAGCGTCAGTTCCATGGTTTGCCTTTCAATATGAATGAAGAACGCAGAACGCAGAATGAAGAATTAAGAATTTCTAAATTCTTCATTCTGCGTTCTGCGTTCTGAATTCATTTCTCAATACCGAGCCATCCCCGCATCCACTTCCACCGCCCACCGATGAATCCCCCCAGCCAAAGAACAAGCCGAGTACCCCTGCGAAATGAGCCACGCCGCCACCGTGTACGACCGCATCCCAGCGTGGCAGATCACGGCCACCGGCGAATCGATCGGGATCTCGGCGAGACGCGCTGGGAGCGAATTCATCGGGATCAGCACCGACCCTTCGATGCGGCAGATTTCGGTCTCCCACGGCTCGCGGACGTCGAGCAGCGTGACTCCTTCGTCGCGCATTTTCTGCAGCTCGGCCGGGGTGATCTCTCGGATGTCAGGCATGTTTTGCGAAGAACGTGATCCGCACCTCGCCGTATTCGGCCTGCCGCTCGCGGACGAGATGGCGGGTCGGGCGGGTGAACGGCTCCGTGCGCTTGCGATGTTCCACTGCGACGAGTGCGCCGTTCTTGAGACGGAGCTCGTCGCTGATCTTCTCCAGCAGCTCGTCGTAGCGATCGAAATCGTACGGCGGATCGGCATAGACGATCTCGAACGCCTCGCGGAATCGCGGGATCGCAGCGAAGACGTCGTCGGTGACGACCGTGATCGGCGTGCTCCACGCTTTGGCGAGATTCGCGATTCCCGCGGCGTTGCTGCGGTTGCTCTCGACCGCCGTCGCCGACGCCGCGCCGCGCGAGACCGCCTCGAACGAAAAGATGCCGCTGCCGGAGAAGAGGTCGAGAAAGCGCGCTCCGGCGATGCGCGGCGCGATGATGTTGAAGAACGCCTGCCGGGCGCGCTCGGAGGTCGGGCGGACCTCGGCGGGGGGGACGGTCACGCGACGGCCTCGCAGCGTACCGGCGGTCACGCGCAGGGACGACACTACCGCGCCGCCGCTCCCTTCTTGCCGATGAAGTAGTTGTAGAGATCGTGGACGTCGACGTAGATCGTGTTGGGATCCGTCTCGCAGTCGAGGACCACGATCTTGTCGTTCATCACCCGCGAGACGCGCCAGACGCGCCGGGAATCGTCGACCAGCTCGTCGCCCATCTTCGGCGTGTAGTTGGCGACCGTGTTCGTCACGCCGCGGTCCTCGTAAATCGCGCGCAGCAGATCCTGCAGCGGCGCGACCTGATCGTTCACCCCCTTCGGCAGCATCGCAGCCGGGTCGAACGACCTCTCCAGCGCCTGTCCCTTTTCGTCGTACACGCGAAGCGTCGCGCTGCGCCCGCTGGCCGGCGCGATCAGCGACTCCTGGCGGATGCGCCGCAGCGCCTCTGCGGTGGTGCTCTTGCGATAGCTCTTCAGCGCGTCGTCGGGGATGATGACCTTCTTGCGGATCGTGCCGCCGGCGCCGCTGACGTCAACGACCACCAGCCCCCCTTCGAAGATCGAGATGCGCTGCCGCACCGTCGACTCGACCGCCATGAGCTCGATGAGCGGCTTCGGAAGATTGCCGTCGATGAGCTGCGATCCGAGCGCCTGCCGCGCCCCCGCCAGCTCCGGAAGGTCGTACCGTTTCAACTTCCGCCGCTGCGCCTCGGGGAGCGGTACCGAGATCGCCCCGCCGAGCGGCGCCGGATCGACCATGGTGATGTCGTGAGGGGGAGCGTCAACGGGTGGTTGGGATTGCGCACTCTGGCCGAGTGCCGTTGCCGCGAATAGCGCGACGGCGATCGGTGTCATTCCGAGCCGCCGGAGCCGCGGAGCGGCGGAGGACGGCGCGGAATGACACGATGTCTGAAGCACCGTTATTTGCTCTCCCGGTCAAGATACTTGATCGCCATCTCGCGCGCAAAAGTGCGCGCCTCGTCAGGATCGATCTCGCCGGTGAACACCGCTTCGCGCGTGCGCTCGAGCGCTTTGGCGATGTGCGGACCGAGCGGCACTTCGAGGTCCGTGCCACGCAGCGGGAGCTTGAACTGGCGGAACTCCTCGTAGCGCGCGACATGCTGCTGCTCCCGCGGCGTCATCGCCGCGAGCATGCTGCGCATCTCCGGCGAGGCGTGCTTGAGCAGGCGGAATCGCTGCCGCTCCGATTTCGCCTCCGACAGCGCGTCGGTGAATCGCGGCAGCTCGTTGGCGATCTGCACGACGTTCCGCGCCCGTTTCTGCGAGAAGCCGGAGCCCTCCAGATCGACCGGCGACGCGTTTCCGTGCAGCAGGATGCCGGTGTAGAGCGCGTGGTGGTCGAGCTCGGGGCTCGCCTCGACCTGCGCCCGCGCCAGCTCCAGGCGCGCGCGCGACGGGGTCCGTGCGCTGAACAGCGCCCTGGTCGCGCCGTGCTCGGTGAATGCCGTCAGGATCTCGGGGGCGGCGGGTTCGTCCATCGCCAGGAAGAGCTCGCGCCAGATGCGCTCCTTCGCCACGGTCGACAGCGCGCCGCCGTCGATCGCCTGCCGCATCAGATCCTTCGTGTGCGGCTCGATCCGAAAGCCGAGGCGCGTGGCGAGACGGATGGCGCGGAAGATTCGCGTCGGGTCGTCGACGAAGCTCGCGTCGTGCAGCACGCGGACGCGCTTGCCGTCGAGGTCGCTCTTTCCGTCGGCGGGATCGTGCAGCTCGCCGCTGATCACGTCGAGCGCCATGGCGTTGATCGCAAAATCGCGGCGGAGGAGGTCATCCCTCAGCTTCCCCGCCTGCACCGACGGCAGCGCGCCCGGCTTCGGGTAGCGCTCCTTCCGCGCCGTGGCGATGTCGATCTCCGGCAGCGAGTCGGCGGTTACCTTGTAGGTCATGAACTGCGGGAACGACCGCACCCGGGCGTTGAGCCGCTTCGCCAGCGCACGGGCGAGGACCGAGCTGTCGTTTTCGAGGGCGATGTCGATGTCGACGACGTGACGCCCGAGGAGGAGGTCGCGGACCGGCCCACCCACCAAAAACGGGCGGCATTGCTTTTCCGCCGCGGTCTCCCGGATGAGCTCCAGGGCACGTTTTTGCGGGTTTGCCAGGTGCTCGAAGGAGATCATGACCGTAGGGACTCGTAGATTTGTGTCAGCGTCCGCATCCGCTGACGCGCCTTGAATTTCGTAATCGTCTGCTGTGCGGCTGCGGCCCTCGGACGGCCGGCTTCCGGTTTGAACAGGGCCGTAAGTATCGCATGAGTGGCCTCGTTCGCGTCGCCGGGCGGAACGAGGAAACCGCTGCGCCCTTTCTCGAGACGCTGCACATTCGCTGGCGTCCGCGAGGCGACGACGATCCGCCCCATGACGAGCGCCTCGGCAGTGAAGCCGTCGAGGTCATCGTCGCTGACGGCGGGGTCGTACCAGACGGTGACCTGGCCGATCTCCTCGGGTGTTGGGACGCTGGTGAAGATTGCAAACCTCACGTCTTCCCGGGTCCGCGCCAGCCGCGCCCGCGTGCGCGCGAAGACGTCTTCGACCGAGGGACGAAGGAAGATGCCGACGGTTTGCGTCTGCTGCAATTCGGCGCGGCCCTCGAAGTAGCAGTCTTCGACCGCTTCCGTTTTGGAGTGCGGCGGCAAGGCCGCCGCTTTCGACCTCGTGAAAGCGGCACCGCACTCCAAAACATAGGGAACGCGCAGCCACGTAAACCGCGGCAATCGCCCATACACGTGCGCGACGTCGCTCCCCTGCGCCTCCCGCACACGATGGACCACCCGCACCTCGTGCACCTCGCGCAAGCCGGCGAAGTCGACCCGCTGGCATTTCCGCTCGTATTCCGAAGCGTTGTCGAGCACGATCTGAGCGATGCGCATGCGAGGGGTCGCCATTGTAAAATCAGCGGGTTGTCTCAACTCGCGATCGGTGTCTACAGCGGCCGGAAGGACCTCGCGGAGGCCCTGCGCGAGTCCTGCCCGGGTGTCACCTTCCTCGATGAAGGGCCGGATCGCGACGCCTGCCGCATCGCCGTCTTCGACGACGACTCGCACGACCAGCTCGAGATTTCGCCCCGCAAGAGCCTGGTCCGGCTGATCCTCGGCGGTGCGCCGCGACTGCATCATCGACAAGGGGAGTTGCAGATCGACCGGAAACGCTTCCTCGACGAAGCGCGGGAGATGGTCGGATTCGCGAATGACGTTGCCGAAGCCGCGATGCACGCCGCGCAGCTCGAGCTCGAGATCGGCTACCTGACGCAGATCGCCGAGCTGATGTCGATGACCGAGGCGAACGCGGTGTCGGAGCGCATCACGCGGACCGTACTGAACATCCTCGGCCTCTCGCGCGGCACGTTGTTCATTCACGATCCGCGGCTGGAGCGCTACGTGGTGAGCTTCACGAACGATCCCGCCGTCAAGGAGACGGGCGAGTTCCTCCCCGGCATCCCGCCCGAGCTCCTGCAGCGCTCACTCGGATCGGGCAATACCTTCGCCGCCGACCACGAATTCGGGATGGCCGTCATGCCGCTGCGTGTGGAGGACGACCTCGTCGGCGTGATCAAGGTCCTGCTGAACGAGGCATCGATCAACGAAGAGACAGCAGCGAGCGTCTCGCGCTACATCCGCGCCGTGGCGTCGGTGCTCGGCAACATCTATCAACTGACGCGCAGCCGCGATCTGGCTATGCGCGACGACCTGACCAAGGCCTACAACCGCCGCTTCTTCGACTCCTATCTCGACGAGGAGATCGAGCGCGCGCGCCGCTACGGAGCGCTCTTCAGCATCATCTTCCTCGACCTCGACGACTTGAAGATGGTCAACAACTTCTACGGCCATCTGACGGGATCGCGCACGCTGCAGGAAGTGGCCAAGCGCATCCTCGCCGCCGTGCGCGGTATCGACAAGGTGGTCCGCTTCGGCGGCGACGAGTTCTGCATCATCCTGCCGCAGACCGACCAGGAGCAGGCCGTGGCGGTCGCGAACCGCGTCCGCAAAGCGCTCACGGCGATGCCGTATCACCTCGAGCCGAACATCGAGATCTCCATCACCGCCAGCTTCGGCATCGCCACGTATCCGAGACACGGCATCACCAAGGACGACCTCATTCGCCAGGCCGACGCGGCGATGTATCGCGTGAAGTCGTCGACGAAGAATGCCGTCGGCGTGGCGACGGTGGAGGACGCCACGAAGCCCGCGCCGATCTAGCCGCATGTCCGAAAACCTCTCCATCCAGGGCACGCTCGCGGAGACGACCGTCCCCGATCTTTTCCGCTCGCTCCTCCGCTCGGTCGAGACGGCGATCGTCTCCCTCGATGCCATCGGCCGCAACGACACGGTCTACTTCACCGACGGCAAGATCATTTTCGCCGCCAGCTCCGATCCCGACATGGGCCTCGGCGAGGTGCTCCTCCGCACCGGCGAGCTGAACCTGCAGCAGTACAACCACGCCATGGAGAAGCTGGTCGTCTCGCGGCGGATCGGCGCGCTTCTCTGCGAGCTCGGTTACCTGCAGCCGGACGAGCTGATTCGCAGCATCGAGCATCAGACGAGCTCCATCGTGCTCAATGCCATGGCCTATCGCACCGGCAGCTACACGATCGAGTTCACCAGCGAGTTCCCGGACGAGATCATCACTCTGCAGCTCAACACCGAACGGCTGATGCTCGACGCGGTGAAGCGCATCGACTATTGGTCGCTGATCACGCGCGGCCTGGGACGATTCGAGCGGTTGCTCGAGCAGGTTCCCGGCGCGGAGATGCACGCGCTGTCGCTGGAGCTCGACGACGAGGAGAGCCACATCCTTTCGCTCCTCTCTGAAGCGACCACGGTCGAGAGCGTCTGCGCGCGCAGCTACCTGTCGAACTTCAACACCTGCCGCACGCTGTGGGCCCTCCTAACGGTGAACCTCGTCCAGGACGCCGAAGGATCGGCGATGGAGGAGAAGCGCGCCGCGGTGCAGACCGAGTACGAGCTCGAGGCGCAGGTCGAGCGCTACAACACGATGTTCCAGATGATCTTCGGCATGGTGTTCCAGAAGATCGGCGATCACGTGTACGACTTCGTCGACCGCGTCATCACCCACCTCTCGCCCGAGACGCTGCCCTACCTCAGCGGCATGACCCTGGTGAACGAAGCGCGGATCGACTTCGATCAGCTCTTCAACAACCTCATCGCCTCCGGTTCCGAGGACCATTCGGCGATCGTCTCGAACGTCCTGAACGAACTGCTCTACGGCTGGATCTTCGAGATCAAGAGCGAGTTCGGACCGGGGATGGAGAGCGAAGTGGTGAAATTGGTGGAAGGTCTGGCGGTGTAAAATCACCGCACATGCTCCGGTCCTCCGTCCCGCTGCTCATCGCTCTGTTGCTCCTTGCCTGCGCCACCCCCGGTCCGCCCACCCAGCCGAACGATCGCGAGTGGAACCTCATCACCGCCGATTACCAGTGGCTGGAGACGCTGCGGAAGGCGCAGCCGCAGCCGCCGCCCTCTGCGTCGCGCAAGCAGATGATCGAGTTGGCGGTGAAGAACCACGAGAAGATCACGCCGACCTACGACGCGTTCATCAACAAGATCACCGAGTACTTCGAGCGGACGCGCGACCCGCGCGCGGCGAAGGTGCTGGCGCACGAGAAGGTGCTCATCGGCGACGACTACATGAACGTCCTTTCGCGTTACGACCGCGCCATCGAGTACTACCGAGCCGCCCTTGGCTACGACCCGCAGAACGCCGAGGCATCGAAGAAAGTGGGGCTCGCGGAGGCGCGGCGCTTCGTGTCGATGGATGGCTTTGCCGGCGTCAAGAGCGGGATGAAGGAGGACGACGTGCGGAAGCTGGTCGGGCTTCCGCGCGAGGACTGGATCAAACAGGTCATCCAGAACAACCGCGTCTATGCGGTCTGGATTTACCCGAAAGCCGACAGCGGCGCCGCCGCCATCTACTTTGACAACGGCGTCGTCTATCACACAAACTGGAATGCCGCGCTACCGCAGACGGCGCAGTCGCAGACGAAGTGAGAACGAGCTCATCCTGACCCTGAGCGCAGCGCTCCGGCGGCAGAGAAAAATGTCGGAATGCCGCCAAAGATGCTTCGCTTTACGGTCAGCATGAACTCTTGTGATGGGGAGGCGTGACGATGTCTGACGAACCGCTCACCGACGACCAAAACCAATCCCACTACGAAATTTCCCTTACCGCCGGACAGGCGTTCGTCGCCTTCGTGCTGCTGCTCCTCTCGCTGGCCGCGTCGTTCGCCTTCGGCCTGATGATCGGCAAGGGGCAGGCCGACGAACGGCTGGTGGTCCGCAAAGAGCCGGCCGTGATCAACGAGGGAAGCGTCCTCCCGGCAAAGAAGAGCGACAGCGGCAAGATCGTCGAGCTCCCCGTGACCGGCGACGATTTCAAGTC
>Ga0207646_10006388_pt1 | contig 12187 bp, 10 predicted proteins | sample KBSK5502metaG_FD_184343 | JGI IMG/M metagenome (GOLD analysis project Ga0207646, IMG submission 184343) | Corn, switchgrass and miscanthus rhizosphere microbial communities from Kellogg Biological Station, Michigan, USA - KBS K5-50-2 metaG... | ecosystem: Host-associated > Plants > Roots >...
ACGCGCCGAGGCCAAGCACACCGCGGCACGGGCGCGGGTGCTCGCGGCGTTCGCCGGGCAGGCCGCGTACGAGGACGATGGCCAGGGCAGCGCCCGGACCTGGCTGAAGTGGCAGACCCGGGTCACCGCTGCCGCCGCCTCGGGCGCGGTCGGCTGGGTGCGGCGGCTTGCCGCGCACCCGGTCATCGCCAACGCCTTGGCTGCCGGTGACCTGTCGCCGTCCTGGGCCAGGCAACTTTGCGCCTGGACCGACCGCCTCCCACCGAGCCAGCAGGACGACGCCGACGAGATTTTGGCGGCGGCCGCGCGCAACGGTGCAGACCTGGCCGGGCTCGGGGGCCTGGCGCAGGAGATGTATGAGCGCACCCACCGCGATGGTGATGGCGGCGACGGCGGTTTCGGTGACCGGGCCCTGTGGCTGGGCACCACCATCGGCGGCACCGGCCGGCTGACCGGCGACCTGACGGCGGGATGTTCGGCCGCCCTGGACGCGGTGCTGGAGGCCTTGGGCAAGCGGGCCGGCCCGGAGGACCTGCGCAGCGCGGCGCAGCGCCGCCATGACGCGCTCGAGGAAGCGTGCCAGCGCCTGATCGCCACCGGCATGCTGCCTGGCCGGGCCGGGCAGCCCACCCAGGTGTACCTGCACATGACGCTGGCTCAACTGCGGGACCTCCCTGGCGCGTCGGCGGCCGAGGCGGCCTGGGCTGCCGCCCGCGCATCGCAGCCTGGGTGGCTAACCGGCCCGGCAGCCGGTGCCGCGGCGTGTGATGCCGCCATCGCCCCGATCGTCACCGGCTACGTCGACTGGGTTGCCCTCGACCGGCTCACCGAGGTCTACCTGGCCAGCAAGGGCCTCCGCGCGGATGGCTCAGCCGGGACACCCGCGACAACCGGCAGGGCGGCCACGACGGGCGGGCCACCCAGGACGGGAGGGGCGGCGGGAATGAGCGGGGCGGCGGAGGCAATCGCCTGCGGCTGCTCCTGCGGCGGCTGCACCTGCCCGGCACGTGCACCTCTGTCCCCCGCTACGCTGGCCCGGCTGCGGCAGACCATGCTCCGCCTGGCCGCCGACGCCTTGTCCGGCCCTGGCGGCCTGGCCGCCTGGCTGCGCCAATCCCAGCTGTCCGGCACCCCGGGCGGCTCCGCGAGCCAGCCCCTGGCCATCCCGCTGCCGCTGGACACCGGCGAGGCCGAGCCCACGATCCCACCGGCTTTGCGCCGCGCCGTCCTCACCCGCCACCGATCCTGCAGCTTCCCGGGCTGCCACGTCCCGGCCACCGCCTGCCACATCCACCACTTCATCCCCCGTTCCCAGAGTGGCCGGACGGCGCTGGGCAACCTCGGTCCCGTCTGCGCTTTCCATCACCTCATCGTCATCCACACTTGGGGCTGGTCTCTGGCCCTCAACGCCGACGGCACCGTCACCGCGACCAGCCCCTACGGCCGCACCCTCCGCGACCACGACCCGCCCGCCGAAGCCGCGTAAGGGGGCGCTCGGGGCGGCAGACTGGCCCCATGAGCGAAATGCCGCCGTACCAGGTCCCTCCCGTGCCCGCGTTCCTGTTCGATCTCGACGGGACGCTGATCGACAGCGTGTACCAGCACGTGATCGCCTGGCGGACGGCGCTGTCCCGGCTGGGCATCGACCTGTCGGTGTGGCGGATCCACCGGCGGATCGGGATGAGCGGCGGCCTGTTCGTGACCGCGCTGCTCCGGGAGACCGGGCGGACGCTGTCCGGCGACGACATCGCCATGCTGCAGGTCTGGCACGGGGAGGAATACCTAGCTCAGGTGGACTCGGTCCGCGCGCTGCCCGGGGCCGCCGAACTGCTGGCGACGCTGACCGAGCGGAAGGTGCCCTGGGCCATCGCGACCAGCGGCTACCACGTAACGGCCGTGCGCGCCCTCCCCATGCTCGGCCTGCCTCCCGACGCGCCGCTGGTCACCAGGGACATGGTGGCCCACGCCAAGCCCGACCCCGATCTGTTCCTTGCCGCGGCGGCGCTGCTCGGCGTCGAGCCGCAGCACGCCTTCGTGGTGGGGGACAGCGTCTGGGACCTGCTCGCGGCCCGGCGGGCCGGGTCGATCGGGATCGGCGTCCTCTCCGGCGGGTACGGCCGGGAGGAACTGGAGCGGGCCGGCGCCTACCGGGTCTACGCCGACCCGGCCGACCTGCTCGCGCGCGCCGACGAGGTGGGCCTCCGCCTCGGGACTTGACGCCGCCCTGGCCTTGAGGCCGCCCGGGGTCTTGACGCCGCCCGGGTTACCCCTGGTCGACCCGGTGGCTGGTGGCGATCGCGGCACCGACCTGGTCGGCGAAAGCGACGGCCAGCAGCCGTTGCTCAAGCGCGGGACGCGCACCCGGCAGCGGCGTCATCAGGAACCTGCCCTGAAATACCCCGCCGCTCTCTACGAGCAGTTCTACGTCGGTGTCACGGGGAAACCCCTCGCTGGCCACGTCCCGGGCCCGGTTCCCAGCGATGACCGTGCCATCGTGCCGCATCCGGGCCGGCTGGCCGACGCCGGCGACGCCGTACTGGAACCGGCATGATTCCAGCGACAGCAACTGGGTGAGCTGCCTGGTCACCTGGTCAATCAGGGCCGACGGGGCGCCACCGGCCGCCACCGACTCCGCGGCGGCTTTGATCCCGTCCAGGTAGCCGGCCCTCCTGCTGGCCGTCGCGTGCTGACGGCGGCCCCAGGCCGCAAGTTCGGTGACTGCCACGCCGATGACCAGCAGCAGGACGGTGGTCTCGATGTCCGTCCGGCCGGTGATCGTGAACCGTTCGTAGGGCCGGGTGAGGAAGAAGTCGAACCACGCCGCCGCCGACAGCGCGGCCAGCACCCCGGCCAGCCGGTACCCGTTCGCCGCGACGGCCACCACGACCAGCAGCATGGCCAGCGCGGCATCAGTGTTGGGGAAGTTGGCCCGGAACGGCACCAGGATGGCGGCAAGCGCCAGCGGGGCCGCCAGCGCGATGAGCACCGCCACGCGGTCGCGGCCGAGCACTCGCCAGGTCTGCATGTACCCGTGATAACACCAATCGGCACCGGTAGCCGCATGGGTTCTGTTAGGGAGTTCGGCCGCCCCGCATGGGTGCCGCATGGAGCCGCTGTGGCCGCCGTTTCCGCAGATAAGACTGCATCGTCCCGGTCGGCGTGGCATGCCCAGCGACCGGGTTGCGGCCGCCCTAGGAGGGACCGTGCAAGACCTGTTCTACATCGGCCTGACCATTGTCGTCTTCGCCGTGCTGTGGCTCCTTGTGAGGGGGGGTCACCCGGCCGATCAGGACCAGACGGTCCTGGACGGCTCGGTCCGGGGGCGGGAACGCGTCAGCCCGCAGGTGGCCGCCGGGCGAGAGCCGAGCGCCCGCGGAAACCCGGCGGCGGATGACGCGGGTACCGCTAGCCAATGACGGCAAAAGCGATCAGGGCGAGCACGACGGCCACCCCGACCACGATCGCGGATAGCATCGCGACGCGGTTACGCGGCGCGCGCATGGTCCAGGCCTGAGTCGCCTCCGGGCCCCCCGGCCGATCCACGAAGGCGCGGAACTCTGCGGTGCTGCCAGAACTGTCAGCCTCGTGATGTTCGCGCATCCTCGAAACTGTAGCGAACCTCGCAGGTCAGGACCGAGGCTTCGGGCAAATCGCCGGTGGTGGTCCTGACCACGTTCGATGACGACGAGCACGTCTTCGGTGCGCTGCGGGCCGGCGCGAGCGGCTTCCTCGTCAAGGACGTCGAGCCTGACGAGCTGCTCCAGGCGGTGCGGGTCGTGGCCCGCGGCGACGCGCTGCTGGCGCCGAGCGTCACCCGGTCGCTGATCGCCGCGTTCACCTCCGGTCGCAGCGACCCGGCCCCGCCCGGCGGCGGCCTGGCACCGCGCGGCGGCGGCACGTGCCCGGGCGTCGCCGCCCTGACAGACCGGGAGCGAGAGGTGGTCGCGCTGGTCGCCGAGGGCCTGTCGGACGACGAGATCGCGGCCCGGCTAGTGGTGAGCCCGCTGACCGCGAAGACCCACGTCAGCAGGGCCATGACCAAGCTGGGTGCGAGGGACCGCGCCCAGCTCGTCGTGCTCGCCTACACCAGCGGCCTGGCCGGCCCGGTGGGCCGCTGAACCGCTGTGCCCGCGGCGGAACTGGCCGCACGGCCGACTGCGGCTCCCGGCGAGCGCCATCGCGAGCCATGTTTTGTCTAGACAAGATGCTGTTAAATGGCCATTCGGTAACTGCACGGCAGCCGCATTTCCGCATGATGCCTGGTTAATCCGGCTTTCTCCTATTCTTACCGTTTACTCTGGGTAACACTCATTGACGGCCTACTGGCCGATAGTTATCTTGCGCGCGAGGCACCATACCCAGCGTGCCCGATGCGCGCCTACCAGGCAGCGCAGAACCCCCTGTGCAGTGGGAGGAGCAGGATGAGACCCCTTACCCCCATCCGCAGATGGGCCGCCCGCGGCAGCGTCGCCGCGTGCACCGCGGTGGTCCTCGTGACCGCGATGCAGGCGCCCGGCGCCGCAGCGCGGACGTCCGCGCACCTGTCACCGACCGTCGTCAACCCGTACTCGCCCGCCTACCACCACCCCTACCGGCATGGCGTCGTGCCGACCATCCAGCAGCTCAAGCTGATGAAGCGGTGGCAGCGCAGCCATCAACCGTCCGTGACCCAGTCGGCCAACGACCTCAACTACGGCGGGGGAGTCGACGGCATCGGCGTCACTAGCGGCCGCGAGAAGCTGTACGTGGTGTTCTACGGCTCGCAGTGGGGCACCCAGAGCACCAACGGCAACGGGGACGTCACGCTCTCTGGCGACCCCTCCGGCGAAGCTCCCTACCTCCAAGAGTTCTACAAGGGCCTCGGCACCAACGGCGAGTTGTGGTCGGGGGTCATGACCCAGTACTGCGACGGCGTCGCGACCGGCTCGCAGTCCTGCCCGGCCAGCAACACCCAACACGTCGCGTACCCGGCCGGCGGCAGCGTGCTGTCGGGCGTGTGGGTGGATGAGAGTACCGCCTCGCCAAGCCAGGCGACCGGCCACCAACTGGGCGTGGAAGCGGTCAACGCGGCCGCCCACTTCGGCAACACGACCGCGGCCGCCAACCGGGACGCGCAGTACATCATCGTGTCGCCGACCGGCACCCACCCCGACGGGTTCAACACCCCGAGCGGCAACTTCTGCGCCTGGCACGACTGGAACGGCGACACTACTCTGTCCGGCGGCGCGGTGACCTCACCGTACGGCGACATCGCCTTCACCAACAGCCCCTACATCACCGACATGGGCACCTCCTGCGGGCAGGACTTCGTCAACTCCGGAAGCGCGGGCACGCTGGACGGCGTCTCCATCGTCAACGGCCACGAGTACGCGGAGACCGTCACCGACCAGAACCCGCCAGGCGGGTGGACCGACTCCAGCGGCGCGGAAAACGGCGACAAGTGCGCCTGGATCACCCCTGGCACGGCCGGCGGCTCGTTCGACCTCTCCCTGGCCACAGGCACCTTCGCGGTGCAGACCACCTGGGCCAACGACGGCAGCGGCGGCGCCGGCACCTGTGAGGGCAGCCACCCCATTGTCAGCAACGGCGGCGGCGGTAACACGGTCACGGTGACCAACCCCGGCAACCAGACCGGCACCGTCGGCACCGCCACCAGCCTCCAGATGCAGGCCACCGACTCCCAGTCCGGCCAGACGTTCACCTGGAGCGCCACCGGGCTGCCGGCCGGCCTGTCCATCAACTCTTCTTCCGGACTAATCAGCGGCACGCCGACCACGGCCGGCACCTCCAACGTCACGGTGACCGCGAAGGACACGACCAATGCGTCCGGCTCGGCAAGCTTCACCTGGACGATCAACCCCTCGGGCGGCGGTGGCGGGATCGTCAACGGCGGGTTCGAGACCGGCACCTTCTCCGGCTGGACCACCAGCGGCGCAGCCACCTCGATCGTGTCCTCCGGGGCGCACTCGGGCACCTACGCCGCCCAGGCGGGCTCGACCTCGCCCACCAACGGCGACTCGAGCATCGCCCAGACCTTCACCGTGCCGTCGGGGGACGGGACGCTGTCCCTCTGGTACAACGTGACCTGCCCCGATACGGTCACCTACGACTGGGCGACCGCGACCCTCAAGAACAACACCACCGGCACCACCACCACGCCGCTCGCGAAGACCTGCGTGTCCAGCTCCGGCTGGAACCAAGTCACCGCGCCAGTCGTCGCCGGGGACTCCTACACGCTGACCCTGACCAACCACGACGACAACTACCCGACCGACCCCACCTACACCCGGTTCGATGACGTCTCGCTGGCGGCGGCCGCGCCCAACCCGATCGTGAACGGCGGGTTTGAGACCGGCACCTTCTCCGGCTGGACCACCAGCGGCGCGGCCATCTCGATCGTGTCCTCTGGGGCGCATTCGGGCACCTACGCCGCCCGGGCGGGCGCGACGTCACCCACCAACGGCGACTCCAGCGTCGCCCAGACCTTCACCGCAGCCTCCGGGGACAGCAGGTTGTCCTTCTGGTACAGCGTCACCTGCCCGGACACGGTCACGTATGACTGGGCGACCGCCACCCTGAAAGACAACACGACCGGCACCACCACCACGGTGCTGGCCAAGACCTGCGTGTCCAGTTCCGGCTGGCGGCAGGTGACGGCGTCGGTCACCGCCGGGCATTCCTACACCCTGACCCTGACCAACCACGACGACAACTACCCGGCCGACCCGACCTACACCCTCTTCGACGACGTGGGCGTATCGTAGCGCCCGCCGCGTATGCGTGCGCGCCGTCCCGCCCGCGGGCGCGGGCGGCGCGCACGCTGGTTTCTGCCACCAGTTTCTGCATTTCCGGCTGATACCTGTTTATCCAGCTTTCTACTAATCTTACCGTTGACTCTCCGTAACACCTATTGACGGTTCTATTATCAAATCGTTATTGTGCGCCAAGGGGGCAGTTACTAAGCGTTCCTTGCCAGCGCGCGTACCAGGCAGCGCTGAATTCCTTTTGTGCAGTTGGAGGAGCAGGATGAGACCTTTTATCCCTATTCGCCGGTGGGTCGCCCGCGGCAGCGTCGCCGCGTTCACCGCGGTGGTCCTCGTGACTGGGATGGAGGCCGGCGCCGGGGCGCAGGCGTCCGCGCATCCGTCGCCGAAAGTCGTCAACCCGTACTCGCCCGCCTATCACCACGCCTACCGGCACGGCGTCGTGCCGACTATCCAGCGGCTCAAGCTGATGAAGCGGTGGACGCACCGCCACCCTCAGGCCGTGGCGCAGTCGGCCAACGACCTCAACTACGGCGGGGGGATCGACGGCATCGGCGTCACCACCGGCACCGAGAAGGTCTACGTGGTCTTCTATGGCTCGCAATGGGGTTCGCAGAGCACCAACGGCAACGGCGATGTGACCCTGTCCGGCGACCCCTCAGGCGAAGCGCCCTACGTACAGGAGTTCATCAAGGGCCTGGGCACCGGCAGTGAACTCTGGTCGGGGGTCATGACGCAGTACTGCGACGGGGTTGCGGTCGGCGCTCAGTCCTGCCCGGCCAGCAACACCCAGCACGTCGCCTACCCGGCCGGCGGCGCGCTGGCGGGCGTGTGGGTGGACGAGAGCACGGCGTCGCCGCAGACGGCCTCCGGCCACCAGCTCGGCGTGGAGGCGGTCAACGCGGCGGCCCACTTCGGCAACACGACGGCCGCCGCCAACCGGAACGCGCAGTATGTGATCCTCTCGCCCACCGGCACCCACCCCGACGGGTTCAACACCCCGTCCGGCAACTTCTGCGCCTGGCACGACTACAACGGCGACTCGACCCTCAGCGGCGGCGCGGTGACCTCGCCGTACGGCGACATCGCCTTCACCAACCTGCCGTACCTCACCGACATGGGCGCGTCCTGCGGGCAGGATTTCGTCAACTCCGGAAGCGCGGGCACGCTCGACGGCGTCTCCATCGTCGAGGGGCACGAGTACGCGGAGACGATCACCGACCAGAACCCGGCCGGCGGCTGGACCGACTCGACCGGCGCCGAGAACGGCGACAAGTGCGCCTGGATCATCCCCGGCACCGCCGGCGGCTCGTTCGACCTCACCACCGGCACCGGCACCTTCGCGGTGCAGACCACCTGGGCCAACGACGGCAGCGGCGGCGCCGGCGCCTGTGAGAGCAGCCACCCCATTGTCAGCAACGGCGGCGGCGGCAACACCGTCACGGTGACCAACCCCGGCAACCAGACCGGCACCGTCGGCACCGCGGTCAGCCTGCAGATCCACGCCACCGACTCGGCCACCGGCCAGACGCTCACCTACAGCGCCACCGGCCTGCCCGCCGGGCTGTCCATCAACTCTTCCAGTGGCCTCATCTCCGGCACCCCGGCCACGGCGGGCACCTCCACGGTCAAGGTGACCGCGACGGACACCACAAGCGCCGCCGGCTCGGCCAGCTTCACCTGGACGATCAACCCGTCCGGCGGTGGCTGCACGACGCAGCAGCTGTTCGGCAACCCGGGCTTCGAGACCGGCAGCATCGCGCCGTGGAAGTCATCCCCGGGCGTGCTCGCCAATACCTCGATGGGCGTCCCGGCGCACTCGGGCTCGTGGCTGGCCTGGCTGGACGGCTATGGCAAACCGCACACCGACACCCTCTCGCAGACCGTGACCATCCCGTCGAACTGCAAGAACGCGACCCTCTCGTTCTGGCTCTACATCTCGACCAACGACCCGGCGATCGCCGCTTACGACACGTTCAAGGTCCAGGTGCTCAGCTCAAGCGGTACGGTCCTTGCTACGCTGGCGACCCTGTCCAACCTGAACTCGACCGGCGGCTACAGCCAGTACTCCTACTCCGTGGCGCACTACATCGGCCAGAAGATCACGATCAAGTACACCGGGCGGGAGACCCTCTCCGGCGGCTTCAACACCAGTTTCCTCAACGACGACAACGCGCTGAACGTCTCCTGACGCACCCCGCGTAAGCATGCGCGCCGTTCGTGCCTTTCGGGCGCGAACGGCGCGCATGCTGGCTTTGTCACCAGGCGCGGGGGAATACTTACGGCCGAGTGAGCACGTGGGGAGGACTCGTCCGTGGCACAGACATGCGGCGACTGCGGCAGCGCGGTAACCGCCGGAGACGCCTTCTGCGGGCAGTGCGGCAAGCCGGTGAATGGTGCCGCGGCGAACGCAGCGCACCAGGACGGCCCGTTAATGCCGCCACCACCGCGCGCGGACAGCGAGCCCTTGGTGCAGGCGCGCCCGAGTTGGCCGGCCGCACCGGCGATGGGCCAGGCCGGCCCACGGGCCAGCGTAGGCGCGGCGCAGGCCAGGGTCCTGCCTGCCCCGGACTACGCCGCGAACGAGGCGGAATCGGTGGCCTACGACGCGGCGTCCCAGGTGCCGGTCACCGAGATCGAAATGGCCGGCCGGGGCAATTTCGACCCGCTGCACAATAGGTGGCTGTCGCAGCAGATACTCCGCCAGGCGGTCATATTCATCGGCCTGTACGCCCTGGCCGTGCTGGTGTCATCGATCTTCTTCCTGCTGATCGGCCTGAGCGGCGGCGTATCCGCCGCCACGAGCGCGGTGACGGACTGGGTGCGGTTCTGCGCCCTGCTCTCCATCGTGATGGCGGTGCTCTTCTGGCTGATGCCGGTGCCCGCCCTGCTCAGCCAGCGGAGCAAGCTGATAGGCAACGAAGCCGATGCCGCCGAGTTGGTGTTCCGCCACGTCGCGGCCGCCTTTGGGCGGCACCAGACCCCTCTCGACGTGCTCCGCGAGAAGACCCTGCACCCGCCGGGTGAGGGCCGCCGGGACTATCTCGAGTTGCGCCGGGGCCACTTCACCGGCTACATCTCCTGCTTCGCACACGGGCGCGACCTTTATGTGGGCTGGACCTACTGGATCAAGATGTCGCCGCTGCGGTGGATGCTGATGCGCGTCGGCCGGAGGCTGCAGGAGCTGAGCGGGCGCGGCAGCGACATCTACCAGACGCTCCGCTTCGAGTCGGCCAGGGCCACAGTGGCCGCGCTGCAAAGCGCCGTCCTGGAAGGGACCGCCAGCGCCACCGCCGACCTGAAACGCCAGAGCGTGGGGTTCGCCGGCCCGGTGAACGTCTCTGGCCTCGACATCGACTGAGGTATCAGCATGCTTTTCTGCACCAACTGCGGGGCTCCCACCGGGGGAGAAGGGAAGAAGTTCTGCACCACGTGCGGCGCTGCCCTCCTGGATGACCCCCCCGCGCGGCCAGAGACCGCGCCGAAGCCGCCCCCGCCCGTCTACGAAGCACCGCCCGGATCGTGGCCGCCAACCACGCCCGGGAGCGCCGGGCCCGCCCGGGGCAACCTTCCGGGCGCCGGACCCGGTTCTGCCGGGCCCGCCTGGGCCCAGACCGCTCCGGCCTGGCCGGCCGCCTCCACCGGAGGGCCGCCCCCCGGCGCGCCGCCGCGTCCGGGCGCTCCCCCGTATCCGCCAGTCCGGCTGCGGCCGGCGCCCCCGCCGGGTGACCGCACGACCATATGGATCGCCATGGTGGTGGCCCTGGTGCTGCTCGCGGGCGGCGGGTTCGCCGTCTGGAAGTTCCTGCTGCACCACGGCGGGCAGCATCCCGGGCCTGCGGCCGGTGCCTCGAACCAGCCAAGCCAGGGGGGATCCGCGACCGGGTCCCAGGCGGCGAGCACGCCCACCCCGCCGGGCACGCCACCGGCAACCGGGGGGTTTCCCGTCGCAGTCTCGCCCGCGGTCGCCGGGCAAGCGGGCGAGCCGCAGGTCGTCTCCTTCCTGCAGCGCTACTTCACCGCGATCAACCACCACAACTACGGGCAGTACGCGCGCCTGGTCGTGTCCTCGGAACGGCCCACGCCGCAGCAGTTCCAGAGCGGATTCGGGACATCGAGGGACTCGCAGGCCACGCTCACGGGCCTGTCCCCTACCGCGACTGGCGTGGCGGCGAACGTGAGTTTCATCAGCCACCAGCAGCCCTCGGCCAGCCCGACGGGCACCAGGTGCAACTCCTGGCACATCACGCTGTTCCTGGAATCCCGGGGCGGCGGGTACCGGATCGGCCCGGCGGCGCCCGGCTACCACGCTCGCGACCAAGCCTGCTGACTGGCGGGCGACCGCCGGCGGCGGTGCGCTCACATGAGCCGGCGCGGGACGGTGGCGCTACCTGTGCCGTCCCCGCCGCCCTACTCCCGCCGGAGTACTCCGGCGGAGTACCCGGCGCGCGAAGTGTCTCCCCGCGTACGACGCTTTGCGCGCCCGACCTCGCGAGCATCGAGGGCGACAACCTCTTCTCAGGCTCGTGGGAGACTCCGATGTCGTACGAAACAGGCGCCCGCCCAGCGGTCACCGCGCGCCGCGGTCCGGGGCCGCTCGGCCTGCTCGGCCGCCCGTGCTACCGGCACCGCTGGATCACGCTCATCGTCTGGCTCGCGGGCGTGGCCTGCCTGGTCACGCTCTGGACCAGGTTCGGCGCCCCGGCGCAGGACAACCCCGGCAACAGTGACCCAGGCCAGTCGAAACTTCCCCGACGAGTCCGCCCAGGCCAGAGGGACCATGGGCTACGCGAGGACGAGCCCCTGGCCGGGGAGGCGGCCCTCACCCGGACCGCCGGGTAACTCCCGGCGGGGCGGGCGCTCCAGGCCCGCCCCGGCCGGGCCTCGCCTGGGAGTGGCCCGGCGCCGCTATAGAAACAGCGGCGCCGGGCGCGGGCGTTTCTCTACCCCACCGCCACCGCCCAGTTTGCGGGGATTCGCCTGCCCGGCAGGCTACGGTTGGCGCATGACGCAACCACGCGAGCCCGGTTCTGTACCCTTTACGGACCGGCCGGCCGGCACTGACTCTCTCCCTGGCATCGACCACATCGTGGTGCTGATGAAGGAGAACCATTCCTACGACAACTATTTCGGCATGCTGGGGCGCGGGGACGGCTTTACCCTTGGCCCCGACGGCCTGCCGGTGAACAGCAATCCGGATTCCCAGGATCGGCCGGTGCGAGCCCACCATCTGAGCCTGCCGTTCAATCCGTCCTTTGATTTGAGCCAGACCTGGAATGACTCCCACCGCCAGTGGAATAACGGGGCGATGGACGGTTTTGTCACCACGACAAGCAGCGCCGAGCCGATGGGATATCTCGACGGAACCGACCTGCCGTGGTATTACGGGTTCGCCCGCACCTACGGGATAGGGGACCGCTACT
>Ga0207646_10006390_pt1 | contig 12186 bp, 17 predicted proteins | sample KBSK5502metaG_FD_184343 | JGI IMG/M metagenome (GOLD analysis project Ga0207646, IMG submission 184343) | Corn, switchgrass and miscanthus rhizosphere microbial communities from Kellogg Biological Station, Michigan, USA - KBS K5-50-2 metaG... | ecosystem: Host-associated > Plants > Roots >...
AGATTTGTGGGGAGGTGACCGATCCTAGTACTACAGTGACACTTAGGGCCAAAATGTGGTAAACTGCTTCAGAGAGGTGAAGCAGATGAACACACAAGCGCGAACGAAAGAGAACACCGCACCCGAAGAAGCGGTGTTGCAGCAAGCCACAGAGGAGCTCGCCCAGGTGCATGCACGCATCGGACCGCGCTTTCGACGAGCCGAGGCGCGCCAACGGGCGCGCGGCTTCCTGCAAGGTTTACTGGCTCCAGTGGAACGCAAGAATGGCTGGCAGTTGGCGGAGGAACTGGGCGAACGTGGGCCGCGCGGGGTGCAGCGCTTGCTGGGAGAAGCCGACTGGGATGAAGAGGCGGTGCGTGACGACCTACGGGGCTACGTGACCGAGCACCTGAGTGGAGAGGATGGCGTGCTGGTGGTGGATGAAACCGGGTTTGTGAAGAAAGGGAAGAAATCGGCCGGGGTGGCCCGGCAGTACAGCGGGACCGCCGGGCGACGGGAGAACAGCCAGGTGGGGGTCTTTCTGGCGTATGCCAGCCACAAAGGAGCCGCCTTCATCGATCGGGCCTTGTATTTGCCCGAGGAGTGGACCAGCGATCGCGTGCGCTGCCGGGAAGCAGGCATTGGCGACGAGGTACCGTTCGCCACGAAAGGAGAACTGGCCAAGCAGATGCTCGCGCGTGCCTTTGCGGCAGGCGTGTCGGCCGACTGGGTCGTGGGCGATACGGTCTATGGCTACGACGAGTTACGGTTGTGGCTGGATGAGCAAAAGAAGAACTACGTGCTCGCGGTGCCTGAGACGCATGCAGTGTGGGTGAATGGTCGTCAACAGCCAGTGGGGCTACTTGCAGCCCTGTTGCCACCGGATGCATGGGTGGTGCTCTCGGCAGGAGAAGGCAGCAAAGGTCCCCGCTTGTATGAATGGGCCTGGCTGCACCTGCCGGAGCAGGAAGAGGAAAGCGGGCGGGCGCGCTGGATCTTGCTCCGGCGCAGCCTCTCCGATGCGAGCAAGCGGGCTTACTATCGTGCGGCAGGTCCCGCTCAGACCACGTTGGCAGAGTTGGTACGCGTGGCGGGCAGCCGTTGGAAGATCGAGGAAGGCTTGGAAGAAGCCAAAGGCGAAGTGGGACTCGACCAGTATGAGGTGCGTGGCTTTCGCGCCTGGTACCGCCATATCACGCTGGCACTGCTGGCGCATGCTATCCTGGTGGTGCTGCGCGCAGAGGCGCGGGAAAAAAAAGCGGAAGCGAGCCGGAGAGCATCGGACTGAGTGTGGCCGAGCTGCGTCGGCTGGTGCATGCGCTACAGGAGCCATCAGCCCAGCGCGAGCGGCGGCTCTGGTGGTCACGTTTTCGACGCAGGCATCAGGCCGGGGCTCGGCGCTCGCATGTGGCGCGCCGGGCGCGTCAGGCTCCTCTGGTGCCACTCCAGCTCGCCTCCACCCATTCAGCTGCCTGGCCTGCCCGCGCTCACCGACGCCCTGTGGGAGCAAATGCGTCCGCTCCTGCCTCTCCAGAAACCACTCACGGGCCGTCCGGCGGTCGATCATCGCCTGATCGTCGAGGGCATGCTCTGGGTCGTGCGGACCGGTTCCTCGTGGCGCGAGTTGCCCGAGCGCTTCGGACCTTGGTCCACGGTCTCCAGCCGCTATCAGCGCTGGTGCAAAGAGGGGCTGTGGGCACGCATCCTGCAGGTCCTGCTCCCGGACCAAGCCGCGTTCGCTTCGTCCGCCTGACATCTGTAACTGTCACTGTAGTACTAGTACTACAGTCCCAGTTAATAGGATCAAGCTGAGGACCGGAACGAAGCCTCAGAGGGGAGCAAGACCTGGAGGATGCGTTGCCATAGCCCCTCTTTGCACCAACGTTGGTAGCGGCTGGACACGGTGGACCAGGGTCCGAAACGCTCGGGCAGTTCGCGCCAGGACGAGCCGGTGCGTGCAACCCAGAGCATGCCTTCCACCACCAGGCGGTGGTCGATTGCCGGACGGCCCGTCAGTGGCTTCTGTGGGGGCAAGAGCGGTTGAAGCTGCTCCCAGTGGGCATCGGTGAGCGCCGGCAGTCCCAGCACCTGCAAGGGAGCTGGTGGATCGAGCGAGACCGCCGGGGCTTGGCGAGCGCGACGCAGCATATGGAAGTGTTGCGCTCGCGCCTGGTGCTGGCGGCGAAAGCGCGACCAGCGCAGGCGCCAGGCTTGCTGTTGCTCGGACTCGCTCAGCGCGTGCAGTAAGCGACGCACCTCCGGCACGCTTAGCTCGATGCGCTCGTCGGTTCCTCCCCTTTTTTTTCCAAGGCGCGGGCCTGTCCTTGCACGACGACGAGCGCCGCGTAGGCGAGCAGGGCCAGTGTGATGTAGCGGTACCAGGCGCGCCACGTGCGCACTTCATACTGATCCAGTCCCACTTCGCCCTTGGCTTGTTCATAGCCTTCTTCAATTTTCCAGCGACTGCCTGCCACCTGCACCACCTCGGGCAGGGTAGTCTGGGCTGGACCGGCGACCCGGTAGTAAGCCCGCTTGCTAGTATCCGCCAGGTTGCGCCGGATCAAGAGGAAGCGCGCACGCTCGTGCGGACCTGCTGTCTCCTCTGGCAATTGGAGCCACGCCCATTCGTAGAGTCGGGGTCCTTTGCTTCCCTCGCCAGCGGAGAGGACCACCCAGGCCTGCGGGGGCAGGAGGGCGGCGAGGAGCCCGACGGGCTGTTGTCGGCCCTGCACCCAGACCGCGTGCGTCTCCGGCACCGCCAACACGTAATTCTTGTGCTGCTCGTCCAACCAGATGCGCAACTCCTCGTAGCCATAGACCGTATCACCCACCACCCACTCTGCCGGCACCCCTGCCGCAAATGCGCGCTCCAGCATGCGCCTGGCCAGTTCGCCCTTGGTAGCAAATCCGACCTCATCTGGGATGCCTGCCTCCCGACAGCGCACGCGATCGCTCGTCCACTCCTCGGGCAGGTACAAGGCCCGGTCGATGAAGGCATACCCTTTCGGGCTGGCATATCCCAGAAACACCCCCACCTGACTGTTTTCTCGCCTCCCAGCGGTCCCACTGTACTGCCGCGCCACCCCTGCCGACTTCTTGCCTTTCTTGATAAAGCCTGTTTCATCCACCACCAGCACTCCACTCGCCTCCCCCAGATGCTCGATCACATAGGCCCGCAGGTCGTCGCGCACCGCCTCCTCGTCCCAGTCCGCCTCCGCGAGCAGGCGCTGCACTCCATGCACATTCGGATCTCCCAGTTCCTCGGCCATCTGCCAGCCGTTCTTGCGTTCCACAGATGCCAGTAGCCCACGCAAGTAGCGTCCTACACGCTTGCGTGCTTCGGCACGCTTAAAGCGCGCTCCGATCCGCTGTGACAACTCATCCAGGCCTTGGGCTCCCTGCCTGATGATGCTTAATTCCTTTTGCTCTGGACTGCCTGGGTCTTCTGTCTGTTCGTCCGTGCTCATGCATCTTCACCTCCCCACCTATTCTACCATCTTTTGCTCACAACTGGGACTGTAGTACTAGTGGGTCAGTTGCCAAGTGCTGCGGCATTAGGCAGCTCTCTTGTAGTAGCGCACCGAACGGATACGGCGAGGAACGGCGTAGGTGGTCGTGGCACCTGATCCTCCGAGGCGATGCCGCCGGGCATAGGCGCGGTCGCGACGAGCATGGCGCTTGCCACCGCAGATGAAGGGGGTGGGATGCCGATTCCAGCCCGCGACGGCGTCGGTGAGGCACTTCATGAGCGTCTGGGCATCAGCCGGGTGCTGGCCGGAAAGCGCGCGTCTCTGGATGATGCGTTGCAGCGACTCGGCGAGGTTTCGCCAGGAGCCGGCGGTAGGCGTGGAGAGCAAGAGCATGCCACGCTCGGCACATCACTGTAGGAGGCTGTAGCTCTTCTGTCCTGCGAGAGTGTCCAAAATGAGCAGCATGCGCACCGGCGGGAAAAACGGGCCAGTTGCTCGGCGGCCGGATAGATCTCCCAGTCCTGCCAGCGTCGCCCTGCTGGGGCCTCTTCTGGAGCGGGGGGACACTGCTTGAGCATGGCTTGGAGTTCGCTGCTTCCGCCAGGGATGCAACACCGCATTGGTGCTCTGCTCCACCGCTTGAGCACGAAGCTCTCCCGTCACTGGCCGCAACAAGGTGAGCAGTTTGGCCGTCTCGCCTCGCACGTACTCGTGGGGCCGACGCGCAGGCTGGCCTTCTGGCTGCCAGGAGGGGCCCGGTTGCGGGAGGCTTTGGTAGGGACCACCCTCGTCCTCACACCACAACTGCAGACCAAGCTGCTCGGCCGTCACATCGGCCCGCTCAATCACCGTTTTTTTGCGGAAGGGAAGTGGCTGTGTCACTTTTTACCCATCCAAAGCGTGTCTCTAATGAGTCAACCTTCGATCGTCAGACATCTGGTTGAGAAAGGAGAAATGGGATGGCAACCACGCCGCGTTCTCTCATCGTTGGAGTCTTTACGGACGGCGTTCAGGCTGATCTGGCCCTAGATCAACTGCAACAGGAAGGATTTAACAGTGACCTGCTGAGCCTTTCACATCAGCAGGGAGGCAGGGCAGGAGTAAAGAACCTGTTTTCCAAACTCCCAGAGCAGCAGGGAAGTATCGTCGATGAACTGAAGCGCCTCGGTCTACCAGAAGAGGAAGCTCGCTACTATCAGAATGAGCTAGACGCCGGTCGCATTATCGTAACGGTGCAAGCCGATGGTCGCCAGCAAGACGCTCGTGAGATCCTGGAAAGTAATGGAGCCTACGATAATCCACACGCGTCCTGAAACGAAAAATCCCTCTTAACAAACAACAGAACATCGATTGAACGACGCAAGTGGGCAGTTGCCAACCCCTCTGGCATTAAGCGACTCTGCGGTAGTAGCGAACGGAGCGAATGCGTCGAGGAAGTGCATAAGTAGTAGTTGCTCCTGAGCCTCCCAAGCGGTGGCGCCGAGCGTAGGCCCGATCGCGACGCGCATGGCGTTTGCCGCCCCAAGTGAATGGCGTCGGATGACGATACCAGCCCTCTACAGCGTCGGTGAGCGCTTGTTTGAGTGCCTGAACGGAAGCATACTCCTGACCGGAAAGTGCGCGTCCTTGAATGATGCGTTGGACCGACTCAGCCATGTTGAGCCACGAGCCAGCGTTAGGCGTCCAGAGCAAGAGGATGCCATGTTCCGCACACCACTGCACCAGGTTGTAGCTTTTATGTCCCGCCAGATGGTCTAAGATGAGCAACACGCGCACCGGCGGGAAAAAACGGTCCAGCTGCTCGGCCGCCGGATAGATGTCCCAGTCCTGCCAGCGTCGCCCTTCCGGAACTTCCAATGGTGCAGGGGGAGACTGCTTGAGAATGGCTTCCAGTTCACGCTTGAGCCAGGGGTGCAGAATGGCGTTGGTGCTCTGCTCCACGGCCTCTGCACGAACTTCTCCAGTTGCAGGGCGAAACAGGGTCAGCAGTTTGGCTGTCCCGCCACGCAGGTACTCGTGGGGTCGACGCGCAGGATCGCCGAGAGATTGGAAGGACGAACCAGGCTGCGGGATACAGTGATAGGGACCGCCTTCATCTTCGCACCACAACTCGAGCCCGAGCCTCTCGGCGGTGACATAGGCACGCTCAATCACCGTTTTTTTTCCGGCGTATACGGATCATAGCGCTCTTCAACACCGTCCTTGGTCTTGTGCAGGGTAAAGCCGGTCTTACACCAGGTCCGGTTCTTCTGCCAGGTGTAGCCTGCTTCATGGATCGTATGCAAGATGGTGAAGGTGCTTACTTCTGGAAGACCATCGGGAGCCTCACGTAGGGTGCGTTGCAAGGTGGTGAGCGACCACGTCGCTGTCCCATCTTCCCTCAGGTCGGCGCTGCGCTGCAGTTCTTGCTCGATGCGTGCACGCTCCGTCGGGCCATAGCTGCGGGGATGACCGCTCCGAGGTAAATCGTCCAGGGCGGCGAGTCCGCGCTCATTGAAGCGGCGGATCAAACGAGTCACGGTATCATGAACGCGCCAACCTGCCGCCCTGGCCGCTTCAATCAAGGACATTCCATCAGCAACCGCCAACAAGGCAATCGCTCGCTGATGGCGGATCACGGTTTCACTAGGAGCGCGGCTCACTCGTTGGAGTTCTTGGCGTTCGAGTTCGGTTAAAAGACGCAGGGGTTGGGTAATGGGATGAGACATGGCAGGTGTTCTTAGCGCTTCCTTTCGTGGAACAGTGTTTCTTCGTGTTTCATTGTATCACATTGCCGTAGCACTTGGCAACTGACCCACTAGCGAGCGAAGTTGAGGGAAAGAGCGCATACACCAGAGGAGGCAGCTATGAAGAATACCTGCCTCCTCCGACCCACTTGATACCTTCGCATCGATCGATGCCCTCGCCTGAGCTACACACCTTCATTGAAGTCGAGAACAGGCAAGCCTGATGAACAGCCCTGTGCTAATGCTGGGCATTCTGGAAGCAAGCGACGTCGTACTGAGATACGCTCTTAGGGTTGTTCGAGTTCTGCGGCTGACTGCCTGCATAGACGGTGGTCGCGTGATTGAAGCCAGAGGTATTGAACCCCTGAGGGGTGAACGTCCCTGAGGGAAAGACCTGCTGGCAACTCTGATTCGGCTGCCCCTGTGTTCCGGGGTCCGCTGCAAAAGCCTTTGTGAATGAAGCAACGGCCAGGCCAGCGACCAGGACGACGAGGAGTGCGACTAGAACCATGAAGCGCCTCATAACTTTACTCCTTTCTGAACCTATGAAAATAGTTCCCCGTCAGATACATATGCTCGATGTGCTGACAGGGGATAGACGACCATCTACCTCGTCGCGGCTTATGAGGTAAACAATCACAGGATCATCGCTGCGATCAACACCAGCATAGAGGGGAGGGGTAGTAAGCCGGTAAAGAAGTGGTGGAGATCGCGTGAAGTTCTGGAGATGCGGGTAATAGAATAGGTAGCCGAAGGGATGCTCCAGGCATAACTGCGCAAAACATGGGACCATTCGTGAGGGGCCGATCATGAAACAGGCCAGCCTTACTCGTCGTCTACAATGGCGAAATCTATAACTACCAGTGGCCGCGAGCAGAGCTGGAAAACGCCGATCATCACTTTAGCGCCCACAGCGACACCGAAGTCGTTGTGCATGTCTATGAGCAATGGGGCAAAGCCAGCTTCGACAGGTTCAACGGCGTGTTCGGCCTCGCCCTCTACGAGAGAAACGCCCGGCAGGGCGTCTTAGCCCGCGATCACTTCGGCATCAAACCCCTCTATTACTCGCAGCTGCCCAGCGGAAAACTCGTCTTCGCCTCGGAAATCAAGTTTCTCCTCCACAGCACCCTGGTCGTCAAAAAGCCCAACGACCGCATCATCTACCGCTACTTAAACTACCGGGTGCATGACGACCTCTTCAGAGTGTGGCTATTTTCTTGTTTTGCATCGCTTATGCAAAAACGGATGACCCATGTAGCCAGCCAATGCCATCGCGTGTTTTTAAGCGACCTGTCCTCGTTTTCCCTCTCGAACAAGATGAACACAATGTGTTCCTGCTTGACTGCTGAGGCATCTTCACGCATATTCACCGAGCAAGGGAAACCCTGTTCCCCAGTACTTGCATATCTTAGTAAAGGGAAAGAGGGAGATAGTATAACTAACGCCAACTACTCATGTTGTGAACAGATGTGCCAAGTGGGCATTACCGTGCCAGAGGCCTCTGGCACGGCTTTTATAACTGGTCCTCGGTCCTCTCTGCCTAACACGCATTGCCCGATGACCCGCTGACAAAACTTGTAGGCTCCGGAGCCGAAGTAGATGGTGCGGCCTGGAATGCCTGCCCCTCTTTCTTCGTGCGTGACCAATGCTCGTCGTCAACCTCAGCCTCAGCCAACTCGAAGGTGGTGCGATAGGGACCGAAGCTGACATGCTTGTTGACAGCGTAAAGCGCTTTGGGAGCGCACAGGAAGAGGGCCAGTGCCTCTTCAAAGACGTAGCGGTCGATCTGCTCAGCGAGCTGAACGAGCTTCGACCCGTCGAGCTGCCTTGCCATCTCGGTGTAGAGTTCATCAAATGCTGGTAGCTCAGGTCCGGCACGGAAAGCGCCGTCAGAGCCGAAGAACTCGCGATGCACAGCTGCAGGCGGTGCCTCTGAGCTGAGGTCGAACCAGCCTGTGATGAGCATATCCCAAGGAAGCGACAGCTTCTTCTCTGCCAGTGCGCGTGCGCCAGCGAGCATCTTCTCCGGGGGAACGAGCATGATATCGACGCCGATACCCAGTGCTGCTGTGATATCGTCGGCCACCAATTGGGCAATGCCTGCAAACGGAGCTGGTGCAGCGAGCCGTAAATTCCGTCCCGAGGGCCAGCCAACCTCATCCAGCAATTGCTTTGCCTGCCCTGGATCATGAGGATATGGCTTGGCATCTGCCGGGAAACCTCCACACCAGGACGGTGTGAGCGCACAGATGGGATTGGCATACCCTCCCAATCCCTGCTCGATCACCTTCTGACAGTCAACGGCGAGATTGAGTGCCTGACGAACTCGTTTGTCAGGGAGCGGGACATCGGCATGCGAGCGGTTGAGAATCCCCACCAGCACCCGGTTGGCATCGCATTCTACCAACTTCGCATACGGTGAATTGAGGACGCGTGCAGCATCGGCGGGAGAGACTTCGGTGACGATATCCATTTCACCTTCCGTCGAGATGCACAGCTCTAACGCCTGGGCTGGAGTGAGATCGTTGCGGAAGACGACTCGTTGCAAACGTGGGCCACGCTCGTGATTCCAGTGGCTCTGGTTGGCTTGCAGGACAAGACGGGGCGAGCGATCTTCACTCTCAATCAACCCTGCACTGGTGAACGGGTCGGTTTTCATGATAGCGATACGCGTGTTGATAGACGAGTAGCCCTCGCTGAGGGTAAATGGTCCAGTGCCCCACGGGCCTGGTGCATCGATCACTCACCAATGTCCTTCGCCGCTGCCCAACTTGTCATAGCCGAAGCCTTGTCGCTCCCAGAAAGCTGAGCTAGCAATATGAAAGCCACGCATCTTGCCAAGGGCTAAGCCATCTGGTCCTGGGAAGTGGAAACGCACCGTCTGGTCATCCGCCACCTCACAGACCGACTCCTTGGGGAAATTGAGCCAGGTTCCCGGCGGATGGGGAGCTACCCAGCGCTGCATCTCATCAAAGTTCTCTTTGATGTTGTGGGCAATGAACGGCTGACCGTCCTGGAAACGCACCCCACTACGCACCTTCATTTCGAGTGTCTGATCATCGAGCCAGCGTGCCTCGGTTGCCAGCGCATTCACCACACGCCCATCCTCATCCACGCGGATCGGCTCCTCCATAGTATTCCAGGTAATAAATAACCAGTTCAACGGTGACGGATCATACACATACACCGTGCCGACTGGCGGGCGCCACTGCCGTTTCGTCGCAGTAATCTGCGGAGTTGTCGCCATGTGAGAGTCCTTTCATCGTCTATCAATTGACGTGCATGGTACAAACGAGAACTACAGATACCGCTTGATGTGAACATGGCTACAGCTTTGTCACTATTCAACGAGAACGTATGTACGGATCCAGCAGAGGAAGAGAGAATAGCATCTCATGCCTTACGCATTATAATACGCAGAAGAGTTTCAAGCAAACCTACTCTGCGCCCGTGTCAGCGCATCTGCACACGCTTGCACACTCTCAACGCCCTGTAATGCGTCTTTGGTGAGCGCCTTCATCACAACTTCTTCGACCTTCGCTACATCGAAGCCAGGGCGAATTGCTCCTGGCGGTATCGGCAATCATCTCGGCAATCGCCAAGGAGGCAGTGGGAGAGGGCGCGTTGCGTACCAGCAGCATGCCACCCAGGGAATTCATGATGAAATCGTCCACCAGTGTGCCATCCGGGGCAAGCGCCGGAGCTGGCACGCCTGCAACTCCGGCAGGTAGCGTTGGAGGGCCTTGAGAAAGGAGGCCTTGCTAACAAGGCGCTACATCTCTTGCAGCCCAACGCGCCAGTACCAAATGTGAGGAAGACCTATTCTTGCAATAGCGATCACAAATTTGAAAAAAATTCCCAGGACTCTATGAGGTCCTGGGAATGATCGCGGAAGCGACCGGAACCGACGGGCTACGAACCACAGGTCGCACCTGTATCTCATTCCTCTTGCAAAGCTTTTCCCAGGCAGAAACGATATGCTTGTCTACAAGCACCCAACCGATGACCTCGCCTCTGAGCAACGCCGCCAGGTTCGGACCCACACGGGAAAATACCCATTGCACAGTGGCCTACCGTTCTTCATCGCGTTGACCTGGGTGAACCACTCAGAAAAGTTGCGGGAGAGTATGGCGTCTCCTATGAAGCAGTTCGCCGTGTTCTTCGCGCTGCTCGTCAAACACGTGGATGAAACTAATTTCAAGATCCATGAACAACTGCACACCCTTTGTAGATGTACTCTCACAGATCCAGCGGCGGGTAATAGTTCTCGGCTCCAATCGTGCGGACATCGGAGAGCCAATCGCCGTCGTAGACCTCGTTTGGACCCTGCTCTTGATCGACAAATGTCCAGGCCTGGCGCTTATAGGTCCAGTTGTCGGGTTGCAGGCGATGTGCGGCGCGGAACCAGGGTACAGCGGCATCGGCATGGCCCTCGCGGTGCAGATATTGTCCCAGCTCGAAGCTTGCTGCGGCCTCTGCCACTTCGGGCGGCCTGGCGTGCGAACGGCGCGTGACTTCGTCGGGGGCGAGCGCGTAACGGCTGGCAGCGCCATTGGCAACCCAATCGCGCAGCGCGGCGATGTATGCCTCCGGCTCGATGCGGATCTTTCTCACCTCAGCCCTGACCTCCCTGGCCCGTCGCTGGTGAGGAGACAATTCCCCTTCAACCAGATCCTGTCGTGCGGAGTCGAGGCGGCGGAAGGAGGTGGGACGGCGTGGATAGGCTGGCTCTGGCGGGCGCACGATCATGCCCTGTTCGTCAATCCAGACGCCATTGGGAACGTTCACGACACCAAGCAGCTCATCCAACAGATGCGCTTGATCAATCAGTGAGGGATGGTCGGGATTGGCGGCTTCCATCCAGGGGCGTACGGCCTCAGTCCCGGCAGTGTCGAGAGCAACGGTGACGATTTCCAGGCCCTGGGAATGCATTTCGCTGCGTAAGGTCTGCCACACGGGCAGGTCAAAACGACACCCTCACCACGAAGCCCAGGCGACCAGGAGCACTTTCTGTCCGCGCAGTTCGCGCAGAGCAAAAGGGTTGCCCTCCAGATCAGGCAAGACGATGTCGGGGAGAACCGCGCTGCTGAGCACACGCCCGCCCGCTTCCGGCCCGAGGCACCACACCTTCTGCACCTCATCGTGCAGAAGCGGCATGCTGAGTCGCTCGGCCAGCACACGCGCATCTACCTGTGAAGTGCCGGTCCTCGTGGGCAAGGGCACACACACTTCGCCCTTGCACGCGCCCCCTGGCTTTATACCCCAGCCTGTGCGCCGCTCAAGCTCCTTCGCATCGACAACAAGTGTCTTCAGTATCATTGAGCTTTCTCCTACGTAGCTATGACCATTCCTTCCATTCTAGCATAAAACAAAAAAACAAGATGAGGGTACTCCCTCTCATAGTGGAGGAGCATTCGGACATCTCTCCCTGTAATGGCTACCTGGGTCATTCGTTCAAAAACAGGCACATCGAGAAGGAGAAAGATCTCCCTCTCCTGCTTGCAAACATAGGCGGGTCTATGTACAATCCGAAGTCGTCACCAGCCTACTCATGCTCAAACAACGATATTTTCACGCAATGGAGAAGCTTCTGCTATGGGTCGTGTTTTCACCACTCTCCAGCGGCTGAAGGATGGCCGCTTGGATGCGCTCACCTCTCGCTTTGCTCGTTGGTCCAAACCGCCGGGACCTCCTTGCGGCTGGCACCCTCACCGACCTTCGTAAGAGCAAGTCCCGGCTTATCGCAGAAAACGCGCTCTTACGCCAACAACTCGTTATCCTCAAAGGGCAGGTGAAACGGCCACCTCCCACCGAGACCGATCGCATCCTCCTCATCCTGCTGGCCAAGTCCCTTTTTTGAACAGATGATCGAAGTAGCCAGTACAGCGGGTTAGCGGCGCAGAGGCCAGAATCTGCGAAGCGATGGCCAAACGGAAACGACCCGAACTGTGCCGCCGCTTCCTCCTGTGTGACAGCAGGGCTTACCCCGTAATGCCTGGCCCATTATCCTA
>Ga0207646_10006391_pt1 | contig 12186 bp, 12 predicted proteins | sample KBSK5502metaG_FD_184343 | JGI IMG/M metagenome (GOLD analysis project Ga0207646, IMG submission 184343) | Corn, switchgrass and miscanthus rhizosphere microbial communities from Kellogg Biological Station, Michigan, USA - KBS K5-50-2 metaG... | ecosystem: Host-associated > Plants > Roots >...
GTAGGCGCAATGCTCGGACCACAACGCGGAGAACAGGCCCAGCTCCGTGAAGGTCGGCTCGCGGCCGAGCCGCTGGATGATGCGGTCGTACTCCTCGGCGGTGAGCCCGAGCTCGCGAGCGCGGTCGAGGGTCGCTTTCGGCTCCGCCCCCGTCAACCAACTTCCCCGGCGCGCGGGATACGCACGCTCAGCGCTTGAGGAAGGTGCCGTCCTCGACGAGGCTGCCGAGGAGCGAGTGGAACAGCGCGAGCCCATCCGTGCCCCCCATGGCCGGCTCCGCCGCGCGCTCGGGATGCGGCATGAGGCCAAGGATGTTGCCGTCCTCGCTCACGACACCGGCGATGTTGTCGAGAGATCCGTTGGGGTTGGCGACGCTGGTCACCCGGCCCTCGGCATCGGCGTACCGGAACACGATCTGACGTCGCGCCCGCAACGCGGCCAGGGTCGCCACGTCGGCGTAGTATTTGCCTTCGCCGTGCGAGATCGGCATGGCGAGGATCCGGCCGGCCAGGCCACGCGTGAAGACGGTGTCGGCGTTATCGACGACCAGGTGAACCGACTCGCAGCGATACTGCAGGCGCTGGTTTCGCATCAGCGCACCGGGCAGCAGCCCGGCCTCGCAGAGGATCTGGAAGCCGTTACACGAGCCCAGCACGACGCCGCCCCGCGCGGTGAAGGCGGCAAGCGCGTCGACCACCGGTGACCGTCCGGCGATGGCGCCCGCCCGCAGGTAGTCCCCATAGGAGAATCCGCCGGGGAGGATCACGCAGTCGAGATCGTCGAGGTTCCGGTCGCGGTGCCAGACGTAGCGAACGGGCTGGTGCAGCACCTCGGAGATGACGTAGTGGAAGTCGCAGTCGCTCCACGTCCCCGGAAACACGACGACGCCGAACCTCATGACGTTCTGTAGCTCCTCTCCACGCCGTGCGAGCCGCAGGATATCGCGGGACTGGAACCCCGCCGTCCGACGCGATCATACGACGAGGACGCGACCGGGATGCAACGTCTCATCTTACCGCCCGCATCGACGTGCGGCAAGCCGAGCGCGTCATTCGATGGTGTAGTCCTCGAGCACGGGGTTGGCCAGCAGCTGCCGGCACATCTGCTCCACGCGGGCGCGGGCGTCGGCGGCGTTCGGCGCATCGACGTCGACCTCGATCATCTTTCCGACCCGGAGCTCCCCGACCTCGGTGAAGCCGAGACCGCCCAGCGCCCGCTTGACGGCCGCGCCCTGGACGTCGAGGATGCCGGGCTTCAACCGCACGAGCACCCGGACCTTCACGCGCCCCCGACGACTCTTCGGTAGACTTCCTGGTACGCCTCCTCGACGCCGCCGAGATCGCGGCGGAAGCGGTCCTTGTCGAGGCGCTCGCGGCTTCCGGCGTCCCAGAGCCGGCAGGTGTCGGGCGAGATCTCGTCGCCGAGGTAGAGCTTGCTCCCGCCCCGACCGAACTCGAGCTTGAAGTCGACGAGGAGCAGACGCCGGCGCGCCAGGTGCGGGCGGAGGACGCCGTTGATGCGCAGGGCCATCCGCTTCATCCACCCGAGCTCGGCCGGGGTGGCGAGCTTCAGCATGCGCACGTGGTCCTCGTTGATCATGGGATCGCCCAGGGGGTCGGACTTCAGGTACAGCTCGACGATCGGAGACCTGATCGCCGTGCCCTCGTCGAGCCCGGTGCGCTTGGCGAGGCTGCCGGCCACGACGTTGCGGACGATCGTCTCGATCTTGATGATGTCGAGCCGCCGGCACAGCATCTCGCGATCGGACAGCGTCCCGAGGTAATGCGTGGGGAGGCCGCTCCGGCCCAGGCGCTCGAAGAGCGTGGCCGACATCCGGTTGTTGACGACGCCCTTGCCGACGATCGTGCCGCGCTTGAGCGCATTGAACGCCGTCGCGTCGTCCTTGAAGTACTGGATCACCGTTCCCGGACGGCTCGTCGCATAGACGATCTTGGCCTTGCCCTCGTAGAGCTTTTCGCCCTGGCGCACCGGCGGGGGAGCGGTTCGGCGCCCCATCACGACAGCCCGGCCCGGCGGAAGATGGCGTCGACGTTGCGAAGAAACGGGGCCGGATCGAAGCAGGACTTCAGCTCGTCGGCCGACAGCCGGTCGGTCACCGCGGGATCCGCCATGAGGAGCTCCAGGAACGGCCGACGCTCGCGCCACGCCCGCATGGCATGACGCTGGACGATCTCGTAGGCGACCTGACGCGGCAGGCCCGTGTCCGTCAGCCGCAGCAGGACGCGCTGGGAATAGATGAGCCCGTGACTCAGCTCCAGGTTCTCCGCCATGCGTGTCGTGTCCACGTCGAGGCCCTCGAGGATGAACGTCGTGAGGTACAGGAGGTAGTCGAGGAGAATCGTGGAGTCGGGCAGGATGACCCGCTCGACGGACGAGTGGCTGATGTCGCGCTCGTGCCAGAGGGCGACGTTCTCGAGCGCGGCCTGGGCGTTGCCGCGGATCACGCGGGCGAGGCCGCAGATCCGCTCGGCCAGCTCGGGGTTGCGCTTGTGGGGCATCGCGCTCGAGCCCTTCTGCCCCTCGCCGAACGGTTCCTGCGCCTCCAGGACCTCCGTGCGCTGCAGGCCGCGGATCTCGAGCGCGATCTTCTCGAGCGAGGCGGCAGCGATGGCCAGGGCCGCGCAGAACTCGGCGTGGCGGTCTCGCTGGATCACCTGCGTGGAGACCGGCGCCGGCTCGAGCCCGAGCTCCCGGCAGACCGCCTCCTCGATGTCCGGGTCGACGTGAGCGAAGTTGCCGACCGCCCCGGACAGCTTGCCCACCGCGACGACCGCCCGCGCCCGCCGCAGCCGCTCGAGGTTGCGCCCGGCCTCGACGTACCACACGAGGACCTTGAGGCCGAAGGTGGTCGGCTCGGCGTGCACGCCGTGGGTGCGTCCGACGATCAGGGTGTCCTTGTGGCGGAGGGCCAGGGCGCCGAGCGCCCGGCGGAGGCCCTCTTGCCCGGCGATCAGGAGATCGGCGGCATCGCGGAGCTGCAGGCCGAGCGCCGTGTCCCAGACGTCGTTCGAGGTGAGCCCGATGTGGACGAAGCGTGAGTCCTCACCGAGCTGCTCCTCGAGGCTCGTGAGGAGCGCGATCATCTCGTGCTTGACGCGCTCCAGGATGGCGGCGATGCGGACGATGTCGACGCGGGCGCGGGAGCGGATACGATCGAGGGCGTCGGGGGGGATCCGTCCCCGGCGCGCGTAAGCCTCACAGACCGCCAGCTCCACGCGGAGCCACGCGCCGTACTTCGCCTCGTCGCTCCAGATCCGGCCGATTTCCGGCCGCGTGTAGCGCTCGATCACGCCTCCACCCTAGACCAAAACCCGAAGAAGGAAAAGGGCGAGATTGGACTAATGCAGCTCGCGGGGGAGATTGCGCCGGTCCAGCGGGCCGTAGGTCGTGACCGCCAGGCGGTCCTCGTCGAGCACCTCGTCGACGAGGGCCTGCACCTCCTCGTGTCGCACCCGGTCGATCGCCTCCAGCATCGCGTCCATCGTCAGGAACACGCCCAGGTGCATCTCGTGCTTGGCCAGGCGGTTCATGCGGCTGGAGGTCGACTCCAGCGAGAGCATGAGACTGCCCTTGAGGTGCTCCTTCGTCCGCTCCAGCTCGTCGGTCGAGATCCCGTGCTTCTTCAGCTCGCGGATCTCCTTCAGGGTCGACTTGAGGACCTTCGAGAAGTTGGCCGGGTCGGTGGCGGCATAGACGTAGAGCGTGCCGGTGTCGCGGAAGGCCTGGACTCCCGAATGGATCGAGTAGACCAGCCCCTGGCGCTCGCGGATCTCCTGGAACAGACGCGAGGACATGCTTCCGCCGATGACGTCGTTGAGCAGGAACAGCGCATACCGCTCGGGAGCGGTGTGCGAGACGCCCGGGAAGCCCATGACGAGATGCACCTGCTCGAGCTTCTTGGGCACGATGTTGACCCCGGGGCGCATCCGCGGCGCCTCGTCGGGCCGATCCACCGCGGGGCGGCCGAAGCCGTCGAAGCCGGCGCTGAACAGCTCGACGACGCGGTCGTGCGTCACGTTACCCGCGACCGCGATGATGATCTTGGGCGGCACGTACTGCTCGCCGAAATGCGTCAGGATGAGATCCCGACCGAAGCCCGTCACCGCCTCGCGCGTGCCGAGGATGGGGCGCCCCAGCGGGTGCCCGGCCCACACCTGGGCCGCAAAGAGATCGTGGATCAGGTCGTCCGGTGTGTCCTCCACCATCTTGATCTCCTGCATGACCACGGACTTCTCGCGCTCGAGCTCGTTGGCGTCGAACAGCGAGTGCAGGAGGATGTCGGTGAGGAGGTCGACGGCCAGGGGCAGATGGTTGTCGAGCACCTGCACGTAGAAGCAGGTGTGTTCCTTGGTCGTGAAGGCATCCATCTGCCCGCCCACCGAGTCCATGGTGCGGGCGATCGCCTCGGCGCTGCGCGTCGCGGTGCCCTTGAAGACGAGGTGCTCGATCAGGTGCGATACCCCGCCGCGTCCCTCGGGCTCGTGGCGGGATCCCGTCTCGACCCACACCCCCACGGCGACCGAGCGCACGTGGGGCATCCGCTCCGTGATGACGCGGATCCCGTTGGGCAGGATGCTCTTTCTGTACTCTTCAGTCACGTGGCGGATTGGCCGCGTTCGGGTTCCTGAGCTTCTCCCGGTCGGCGAGCGCGGGCTGCTCGCGCAAGGCCATCTTGCGCGACAGGCGCATCTTGCCGTTGTTGTCCACCTCGATCACCTTGACCAGCACCTCGTCGCCCTCGCTGAGGACGTCCTGCACGGCGCGGATCCGTGACTCGGCGATCTGCGAGATGTGCAAGAGCCCCTCGGTGTTGGGGATGACCTCCACGAAGGCGCCGAACTCCACGATCTTCTTCACCTTGCCCAGATAGATCCGGTCGACCTCGACCTCGCGACAGATGTCCTGGATCATGCCGAGGGCCTTCTGCACCGACTCGTTGTCCGGCGAGAAGATGGTGACCCTGCCGTCGTCCTCGACGTCGATCTTGGCCCCGGTCTGCTCCTGGATGCCACGGATCACCTTGCCGCCGGGGCCGATGATCTCGCGGATCTTCTCGGTGCGGATCTTGATCGTCACGAACCGGGGGGCATAGGGAGACAGCTCGGCCCGTGGCTTTTCCAGCGCTTCGCGCATCTTGGCGAGCACGAAGAGCCGAGCATCACGCGCCTGCTGCAGCGCCGAGCGCATGATGTCGATGGACACGCCGGAGATCTTGATGTCCATCTGGAGCGCGGTCACGCCCTGCTCCGTTCCCGCGACCTTGAAGTCCATGTCCCCGTAGTGATCTTCGGTCCCCATGATGTCGGTGAGGATGCCGAACCGCTCGCCTTCCTTGACGAGCCCCATCGCGATCCCCGCGACGTGACGCTTGAGGGGAACGCCGGCATCCATCAGCGCCAGCGACGCCCCGCACACGGTGGCCATCGACGACGAGCCGTTCGACTCCAGGATGTCGGACACGATCCGGATCGTGTACGGGAACTCCTCCTTGGGCGGCAGCAGCGGCTCCACCGCGCGCTCGGCGAGGGCCCCGTGCCCGATGTCCCGCCGCGACGGCGAGCCGAAGCGGCGTACCTCGCCCACGGAGAACGACGGGAAGTTGTAGTGCAGCAAGAAGTGCCGGTAGGACTCACCCTCGAGGGCTTCGATCTTCTGCTCGTCGGACTTGGTGCCCAGCGTGGCGCTGACCAGTGCCTGGGTCTCGCCGCGCGTGAAGACGGACGAGCCGTGGGCCCGCGGCAGGTAGGCCATGTCGATCGTGATCGGGCGGATCTCGTTGACCTTCCGTCCGTCGACCCGGAGGCCTCGCTCGACGATCAGCCGTCGGACCTCGGCCTTCTCCACGCTCTCGAAGGCCTCACGGACGGCGGCCCGGAGCGTGTCGTCGGTGCCGCAGACGGCTTGCGCGACCTCCTCGGCGACACGACCGACGGCTTCGGCGCGGGCGTGCTTGTCGTGCTCGCCGACGAAGATGTCGGCGAGCTTGGTGGCCGCGAGCGCTCGGACCCGGGCGGTGAGCTCCGCGTGTTGAGCGGTCGCGTCGTCGAAGGTCCAGCGCGGCTTGCCGGCCCGCGCGACCAGCTCCTTCTGGATACGGGCCAGCCGCTGGGACTCGCGATGACCAAAGGCGAGCGCCTCGAGCATCGTCTCTTCCGACACTTCGTTGGCACCCGCCTCGACCATCAGGATCGCATCCTCGGTGCCGGCGACGATCAGCTCGAGCGTCGAGGCCGCCTGCTGGGAGGTCGTCGGGTTGGCAACGAACCGTCCATCGATCTGCCCGACCCGGACCGCCCCGATGGGGCCGTCGAACGGAATCCCCGACAGGCACAGCGCGGCCGAGGCCCCGTTGATGGCGAGAATATCGGGATCGTTCTCCTGGTCACCGGAGATCACCAGGCAGATGACCTGCACCTCGTTCCGGAACCCGTCCGGGAACAGCGGGCGGATGGGTCGGTCGATGAGGCGCGAGGTCAGGGTCTCTTTCTTGACGGGAGCCCCCTCCCGCTTGAAGTAGCCCCCGGGGATCCGGCCGCCGGCATAGGCCCGCTCCCGGTACTCCACGGTCAGAGGGAAGAAGTCCTGCGCCTCCCTGGCCGACTTCGCGGCGACGCAGGTGGCCAGGACCATGGTTCCGCCGTAACGGACGACGACGGCGCCGTCGGCTTGCTTGGCGACCTTGCCCGTCTCGAGCGACAGGCGAAGGCCATTGATGTCGACTTCCACAGTGTGACTCATACGAACGCTTGTCCTTGTTCGTCCGCCGGGCTACGGCGGACGTCGTGTGTGGGTCGCGGCGTGGCCGGACCCGGGTGTGCGAAGGCAGGTTGGAGGAGGGCCGTCACCGGCGGATTCCGAGCTTCTCGATGATGGTCCGGTACCGCTCGACGTTGTTGTTCTTGAGGTATTCGAGGAGCCCGCGACGTTTGCCGATCAGCATCAAGAGGCCGCGCCGCGAATGATGGTCCTTCGCATGCTTCTTGAAGTGTTCGGTGAGGCTGTTGATCCGCTCGGTCAGGAGCGCGATCTGAACCTCCGGCGATCCGGTATCGCCGTCGTGAACGCGGAACTGCTCGATCAGGGATTTCTTCTGCTCGAGGGTGAGCGGCACGGTGGGCCTCCTTCAATCGCCACGCCCCAGGAGCTCCGCTCAGCCGGGACGGGTTCAAAAAACCTTTTTTTGTCAACAATTACGCCACAGGGTACCATGCCGCCCCCTGCCAAGTAAAGCCGCGGCTACAGGCGGCGGCGGGCGGCTTCGACGTCCTGACCGATCTGCTCTCGGAGCGCATCGACGCTCGGAAACTTCTGCTCCCCCCGCAAGCGCGAGACGAAGTGCAGGCGCAGGCGACGCCCATAGAGATCGCCTGCGAAATCCATCAGATACGCCTCGATCGCGAGTGCCGCTTCGCCGAACGTGGGCCGCACACCGACGTTGACGACGGCCGGGCGGAGTGTGTCGTCGACGTCGGCCCGGCAGGCGTAGACCCCGGTGGGAACGAGGAGCGGACGCTCCGGGTCGAGATTGGCCGTGGGGAAGCCGAGCGTCCGCCCACGACCGGCACCGCGAGTCACCGTACCGGCGATCGAATACGGCCGCCCGAGATAGCGGGCCGCCTGGACGACGTCGCCCTCCTTGAGCGCGGCGCGGATCTCGGACGAGGACACGGCGACGCCGTCGACGAGCAGCGGCGGGACGACGTGCGTCACGAGGCCGATCGGCTCTCCGATGGCCCGGAGGAGCGCCGCGTTGCCGCGGGCCCCCCGACCGAACGCGTGATTGAAGCCGACGACGACCTCCTGCGCGTGAAGACGGCGGACGACGACATCGCGCACGAACGTCTCCGGCTCCATCGCCGCCAGCTCCGGCGTGAAGGCGAGCACGAGGGTCACGTCGACTCCAGTCTCGGCGATCAACTCGAGACGCTCCGTCGGCGTCGTGATCGGCAAGGGGGCGCGGTCGGGCTGAAGGACCTCCATGGGGTGGCGGTCGAAGGTGCACGCGACGACCTGGGCATCCCGAGCTTTCCCTCGGGCGACGGCTTCGCCGAGGATCGCGCGGTGGCCCAGGTGGATGCCGTCGAAGGCCCCGAGGGCCACGACGGAAGGGCCGGCATCAGATGGATAGGACGCGAGGTCCTGGACGATCCGCATGCAGCACCCGAACCGGCTTCACCGCTCGGCCATCACCGGACACTTCGCCGATGCCCAGCAGCCGCCCACTCTCGTCGTGGATCCGGACGAGGGCCGCGGGCGCCGCCGTGGGCCCGGGAACACCGACGCGCTGGCCGTGCACGAAGGCCTTTGCCGCCAGGGCGTCGAGCCGGACCGCCCGCCAGTGCCCGAGCGCGGCTTCGGGCGGCAACACGCGAGCCCACAGGACGTCCGGCGCGACCGTGGCGATCTCCGATCCGGTCGTGGCCCCCGCGAGGTCGAACGGGCCCACCCGCGTGCGGACCAGCCGCTCGATCGCGGCACCACAGCCGAGAGCCGTACCGAGGTCTGCGGCCAGGGTTCGGATGTACGTTCCACGGCCACACACGACACGGAGCCTCGCCGTGGCCTCGCCGACCTCCTCGACGAGGATCTCGTGCACGATCGCCTCGCGCGCCTCCCGGGGCACCTCGACGCCGGCCCGGGCCAGCTCGTAGAGCCGACGACCGCCATGGTGCACGGCCGAGAACATCGGGGGCACCTGGCGGATGCGGCCCACGAAGGGTCGCGTCGCGGCGGCGAGGCTTTCCGGGGTGAGCACGGGGACGGGCGCGATCGAGAGCACGCGGCCCGAGAGATCCTGGCTGTCCGTCGTCACCCCGAAGCGAACGGTCGCCACGTACTCCTTGGTCTCGTCCAGGAGATAGGCGGCGAGCTTCGTGGCCTCACCGATGAGCAGCGGCAGGACGCCGAGGGCGTCCGGATCGAGCGTGCCGGCGTGACCGATACGACGTACGCCGAGTCGGCGGCGGAGCCGCGCGACCATGTCGAAGGAGGTGGCGCCCGCCGGCTTGTCGACGACGAGAACGCCCGAGCCTCCGACCTCCGTCATGCGGGCCGCTCGAGGAGCGGCGTGCCATCGACCGCCTCGCGCACGGCTCCCATGACCTCCCGGGTCACCGCGGACAGCTCACCCGCCACGGTGCAGCCGGCGGCGTTCGGGTGTCCGCCGCCGCCAAAGCGAGCGGCGATGCGGCTCACGTCGACGTCGCCCTTGCCGCGTAGGCTCACCTTCACATGGTCGCCGAGCTGCCGGAGCAGGCATGCGACCCGGACGCTTTCGATGGAGCGCGGATAGTTCACCAGCTCCTCGCCCTCGACGAAGCTCTCCGGCATCGCCCCGCTCGGCAGCGCGAGCCATGCCACGCGGGCGTCGGGGCTCACCTCGATACGACGCAGGGCTTCACCCAGCCAGCGCAGGGCGTCGGCCTGCCGGCACTCGTACAGCCGGCTCGAGACGAGCGCGGGATCGGCGCCGGCCGCGACCAGCGCGGCGGCGATCCGGAACGTTTCCGCGGTCGTGTTCGAGTAGCGAAACGATCCGGTGTCGGTGTGGATCGCGGTGAAGAGGTTCATGGCGATCGCGGGGGTGAGCGGGGCGCCGAGCGCCGTTACCAGGCGATAGACCATTTCCCCCGTGGCCGCGGCCGACGTGTCGATCCAGTCGATGTCCCCGTAGCGCCGGTTGTCGGGATGGTGATCGATGTTGAGGATGACGGCACCCGTGGCGCGGGCCGCCTGGATCAGTCCCTCGGTGCGGGCGGGATTCGGACAGTCGGTGAGCACGACGACGTCGAGCGGGCCCTCCACGGTCGTGAGGATCCGATAGCGCTCGATGCCGGGCAGGAACGACAGCACCGCCGGCGCCGGGTGAGGTCCGCCCTCGATCACGCGCCACCCGCAGCAGGCGAGCACCTCGCCGAGCGCCAGCAGCGTGCCGAGCACGTCGGCGTCCGGGTGGACGTGTCCGAGCATCAACGCGCGCCCCGCAGGCTTCGACAGGGGCGCCAGCACGGCGGCGGGCACGACGGTCGACATGGTCACGCCTCGTGGAGGTTCTTGAGGAGTTCCTGGATGCGGGCGGCATGGGCCATCGATCGATCGGGACGGAAGTCGAGCTCGGGGGTGACGCGCAGGTCCAGGTGACCACGGAGCCAGTGCCGGATGAAGCCACGCGCGCTCTTCAACGCGGCCAGCGAGCCCACCCACTGGCTCTCGTTCCCGAGCACGGAGACGAAGACCTTGGCCAGCTTCAGGTCCCCGGCCGTCTCCACCTCCGTGACGGTGACGAAGCCGAGCCGCGGGTCCTTCAGCTCCCGCTGGAGGACCAGGGAAATCTCCTCCTTGATGAGCTGGTTCACCCGGTCGAGCCGTTTGCCTTGCATCAGAGGATCTCCACCGACTCCTGAATGACGATGCCCTCGACCGTGGCCTCGATGAAGTCGAGAGCCTTCGACACGACCTCGTTGGCGTGCCGGGAGTCATCCGACACGTAGGCGATCGCGAGGGTGGCCCGTTGCCACATGTCCTGGTGGTCGACCTCGGCCACCGCGACCTCGAACCGGGCGCGGACCTTCTGCTTGAGGCCCTGGAGAACGTGGCGCTTGCCCTTGAGCGAGTCGACGTCCGGCAGGTGCAGCTCCACCGTCCCCAGGGCGACGCGCGCGACGGACATCTCGCGAAGCGCGCCGGCTACAGCGTGCGCGCGACTTCCTCGGTCGTGTACACCTCGAGCACGTCTCCGGGCTGGATCCCCGGCACGGCATCGACCCCGATGCCGCAGTCCTGCCCCGCGAGCACCTCGCGGACGTCGTCCTTGAAGCGCTTGAGCGAGGTGACGAGCCCCTCGCCGACGACGCTGTCCCCGCGGCGCACGCGGACCTTCGCCGCCCGGACGATCTTGCCCTCCTGCACGTACGAGCCGCAGATGGGCCCGAGCTTGGAGATGACGAAGATCTGGCGGACCTGGGCCCGGCCCACCGCCGTCTCCCGGATCTCCGGCGCCAGCATTCCGGCCAGGGCGGCGCGAAGATCGTTGATCGCTTCGTAGATGACGTTGTAGTTGCGGACGTCGACCCCGCTCGCCTGGGCCTGGCTCGCGGCCTTCGGCTCGGCCTTGACGTTGAAGCCGAGGACGATCGCGTTCGAGGCCGAGGCCAGCATGACGTCGCTCTCGTTGATGGCGCCCACCGAGCTGTGAATGACCTTGAGCTTGACCTCGTCCGTGGACAGCCGCTCGAGCGATTCGCCCAGCGCCTCCACGGATCCCTGCACGTCGGCCTTGAGGATGAGCCGCAGCTCCTTGATCTCGCCGGTCTCGATCTGCTTGTGCAGACCCTCGAGCGTGATGCGGGTCGTGATCTTGCCCTTGCCCTTGTCGCGCTCCTGCCGCATGGCGGCGATCTGGCGCGCCTTGCGCTCGTCCGAGACGGCGACGAGCACGTCACCCGCCGACGGCACGCCGGACAGGCCGAGAATCTCGACGGGGTCCGACGGGCCGGCCGTCTGGGTCTTCTTGCCGGCGGGATCGAGGAGCGCCCGGATACGCCCCGAGTAGGCGCCGACGACGACGGCGTCGCTCTCCTTGAGCGTGCCGTTCTGGATGAGCGCGGTGGCCACGGGGCCGCGCCCGCGATCCAGACGGCTCTCGATGATCACGCCCTTGGCGGCCCGGTTCGGGTTCGCGCGCAATTCCAAGATCTCGGCCTGGAGCGCCGTCATCTCGAGGAGCTGGTCGATCCCGGTGCCCTTCTTCGCCGAGGTGCCGACGAAGATCGTCTGCCCGCCCCAGTCTTCGGGGACGAGCCCGTGATTGGAAAGCTCGCGCTTCACGCGATCGGGATCGGACTCCGGCTTGTCGATCTTGTTGACCGCCACGATGATCGGCACGTTCGCCGCCCGGGCGTGGTTCAAGGCCTCGACGGTCTGCGGCATGACCCCGTCGTCGGCGGCGACGACGAGGATCACGATGTCGGTCGCCTGGGCGCCGCGCGCCCGCATGGCGGTGAAGGCCTCGTGACCCGGCGTGTCGAGGAACGTCACCTTGCCGTGGGACGTCATCACCTGGTACGCGCCGATGTGCTGGGTGATGCCGCCGAACTCCTTCTCGGCGACCTTCGTCCGCCGGATGGCATCGAGCAGCGATGTCTTGCCGTGGTCGACGTGCCCCAT
>Ga0207646_10006392_pt1 | contig 12185 bp, 15 predicted proteins | sample KBSK5502metaG_FD_184343 | JGI IMG/M metagenome (GOLD analysis project Ga0207646, IMG submission 184343) | Corn, switchgrass and miscanthus rhizosphere microbial communities from Kellogg Biological Station, Michigan, USA - KBS K5-50-2 metaG... | ecosystem: Host-associated > Plants > Roots >...
TCGCCCCAGCCCAGCCGCGCGAGCTTGCCCCATTCGGCGGTGAAGCCCGACAGGGTGCGGATGGTCACGCGCGTGCGCCGACCCTCCGAGCTGAATGTGATGTCGCTGACGAGCTCTTCGGTCCAGTTGCCCGGGAGCCCGCTCCCGGCCGGCGGCGCGACGCGCCTGCGGTCCGCGTCGGTGAAGTGGATCCCGAAGACGACCCGCGAAGGTCGCTCGATCTCACGTACGGCACCGGCGATGTAGTTCATCGCGCCACCGGCACTACGCTCAGCTATGAAGATCTTCCCGCCCGGACGCGCGTCGAACTCGGCGACGGGCATGCTGACACCCTTCGGTCCCCACCACTTCTGCAGATGCTCCGCCTGTGTGAACAGATCGAAGACACGCTCACGCGGTGCGTCGAAGACGCGCTCGATGACGAGCTCTTTGCTAGCCATGTCTTCCGCCACGCTATCCCTTGCGGCCATGTCGCCTCTCCTTCTCATGCAGTTCCTTCAGGTAGTCATCCAGTCGATCGAGTCGTTGCTCCCAGATCACGCGATAGCGCCCGACCCACTCGTCTATCTCCTTGAGCGGGCGCGCCTCGAGCACCGCCGGCCGCCACTGCGCCTCGCGGCCGCGTGCCACGAGCCCAGCGCGCTCCAGGACCTTCAGGTGCTTGCTGACCGCCGGGAGGCTCATGTCGAATGGCTCCGCGAGCTCGGTCACCGACGCGCCGCCCTTAGCGAGACGCGCGAGGATCGCGCGTCGCGTCGGATCAGCGAGAGCGCCGAACGTGAGGCTCAGCCGGTCGACCGCCATTCGTTCTCCCTACTCAATATTTAACTATATGGTTTAATACAGCACGAGCCCTGTCGCTGTCAAGCGCTTCTGGGGTATGCAACCGTTCTTTCGCATGCCAACCTGAGCGCCGCGTGGATGCCAGAGAGGTCACTCGCCGATTTCGCTCGGGCCTGTGGCCAGCATTGAAACCGCACGGTGCTGGACGATCCTCTCGGCTCTCGCCGAGGCGACCTCCCGGACACCGACGATCGGGTCCCTCAGCGGCTTCGGCGAGCCGGACCATCCCGCCGATCTTCATCGTCGGCAGACGCTATCAGCCTGCGGACTGGCTCTGAGCTGCAGAGGTCTTTTCTATTGGCGTCTACTGGCGCCCGCGAGGTATCGATCGTAGATACGGACGAACAAGGGCACGACCAAGTACACGGACAGCGGCACCACGATCGTCGTTAGCACGAACACGCGAAGCAGCGGGTCCCAGCTGGTCGTGAACGGGGCCATCGCCGTGATGCCGATCGCGACGAGGGGAAAGATCGCGAGCCAGGTGAGCACGGCGAGGACGTGGATCGACGGCGCCGTGCGAGCTGACGAGAGCGACGGACCCGGGTGGGGCTGAGTCATAGCCAGATGTGCTCCTCGACGATCGCGCCGTCGCGCCACTTCGCCACAGTCACCATCCGACTACCGTTCTCGAGCTCGCCGACCACGCAGGTCCAGTCGCCTGAGCCAAATCCGATCGGATGGGAATTGACCTGGATAGGCACGCCACCGGTGCTTTTGACGAAGGCCTTCATTGCCTCGATGTGCTCACGAATGCCATGCGTCGAAGCCTGGCCATGCACCGCCACGAGAACGTCAGCAGTGTGGTTGCGCGTGAAGACGCCCTCCCAGTCCGCTTTGTTCCAGCCCGCGAAGTCGAGATCATCCATCCGTTGAAGGTTGCGCGTTGCTGTTTCGTCGGCCACGACGTTGTCCCCTTTCAGGTTGATTCCTAGCGTCGCACTCGGGCGTCCTCGGCTTCTCGGTGTTGGCGAAGGAGTTCGAACGCGAGCGAACCGGGAGGCGCGGCCGCATCGGAACGAGTCGCATGGGCCACGATGGCGTCCACGATGGAGCGGTCTCCGGCCGGTCTCGGGTAGGCGTTCAGAACCTCACGACGCAGTCGGTCGTCTACGCCGTCGGTGAGTCGGCCGGTGTCGATGAAGACTCCCTTGTGCGTAAGGGATGTGAGCAGACCGCGGCGGTCAGCGATGCCGAGAGACGCGTGCAGTGCGATCGCCTCCCAAACTCGGTCGATGTCGCGTTCGGCGACGCCGTGCGTCCGGAGTACGGCAGCAGCCAGATCGGCGCCCTCGACCTCGAAACGAGCCTCGCCTGTCGCGCGCTCACCGAGTCCCAGGTCGTGCATGACGGTGGCGGCGAAGAGCAGGTCCTCGTCGTAGTCGGCGTCATTCAGACAGCCTTCACGGTCGGCGAGCAGCCGGGCGAACAGAAAGCTGCGGATGCTGTGATCGACGATCGGCTGGCTTAGTGAGGCGCGGGCTGTTGCGAGGCTTGAGTCAGCCAGCGTCCCGGTGGGAAGGACGAGGGTGGCGTTCATGCGTCTCGACCGTACGGGTATCGCGCTCCGCTAAACAGTGGCCCGAGAGCCTAATACCGCTATGATCGGGCCATGACGTCAAAGCAACCCCACCGCGTTGCCGTGCTTGCGCTACCGGCCGTCATTCCACTGGAGCTCGGGATCGCGGCGGAGATATTCGGTCGCGACCCGCACTACCGCCTGACCGTATGCGCTGAAGGTCGGTCTGCGTCGCTCCCACGTTCTGGATTGACCGTGAATACCCCGGCAGGGCTGGAGGGACTCAAGCGCGCGGACACGCTCATCATCCCGGGATACGAAGACGTCGACGCGAAGGTCTCGACCGCTGTGCTCGACGCGATACGTGCGGCGCACGCCCGCGGCGCCCGACTGGTGTCGATCTGCACCGCCGCTTTTGCGCTCGCCGCGGCTGGTGTGCTCGACGATCGTCCCGCCACCACCCATTGGCGGTGGACCGCTCTGCTCCAAGAGCGCCACCCAAAGATCGACGTGCTGCCCAACCGCCTCTTCGTCGACGACGACGACATCCTCACGTCGGCCGGTGTAACCAGCGGTATCGACCTGTGTCTCCACCTCGTCCGGCGCGACTTCGGATCCGCAGCTGCAAACGCACGGGCCCGCGGCCTCGTGGCTGCGCCGCAGCGCCAAGGAGGGCAAGCGCAGTTCATCGAACGGCTCATGCCAAACGCGAGCGGCGACGAACTCGGCCCGCTTCGCGATTGGATGCTCCAAAACCTTGCACTTCCGCTCGACCTCGGCACGCTTGCGACCCGGGCACATATGTCTCGCCGGACGTTGAGCCGCCGGTTTCGTGAGGAGACCGGCGTGTCTCTGATGGCATGGCTCGCAGACGCACGCATCGATCGAGCGCGCGAGATCCTGGAGACGACTACCGAGCCGGTCGAGAACATCGGCCGCCTGACGGGACTCGGCGCGCCGGTGTCTGTTCGAGCGGCCTTCCATCGGCGGATCGGCATCTCACCGAAGGAATACCGTGCTGTCTGGCGCGGATCGTCATTGTCAGCGACGGACTCACCATGAGAGCTCTCCTCACATCCGCCGGGATCAAGAACCGCAGCATCCACGCCGCGCTAGTCGACGTGCTGGGCAAACCCATCGCCGAGTCCAACGCCCTCTTCATCCCCACGGCCATCTACCCGTTCCCCGGAGGGCCCGGCATGGCGTGGCGGGCGATCGCTGGCAAGGCTTCATCGCCGTTGGCTGAATTGGGTTGGAAATCGTTGGGGATCTTGGAGCTGACGGCGCTGCCGAGCATCGACGAGGCTGCGTGGGTGCCAACCGTCCGAGACGCCGACGCGCTGTTGGTCTGGGGTGGCGACCCGCTCTACCTCGCCAACTGGATGCGGCGCTCCGGTTTGACCGCTCTCCTGCCGACGCTGCGCCCCGAGGCGGTCTACGTGGGCGTGAGCGCGGGGAGCATGGCTGCCGCGTCCACCTTCGTCGAGACATACACCGAACCCCCGCGCGGGAACGATGGGCCGCTGAAGTCGGAGGACATCGTGTTCGCCACGTCCCACGGTGACGTTCGCCGACTCCTTGTCACGGCACAGGGGGCGGGACTCGTCGACTTCGCGGTGATCCCGCACCTCGAGCACGCGGACCACCCCGACGCTTCCTTTGCCAACGCAGAGAAGTGGGCGGCACGGATCCCTGCGTCGACGTACGCGATCGACGATGAGAGCGCCATCAAGGTGGTGGACGGTGCCGCGCAGGTCGTCTCCGAGGGAAAGTGGAAACTGTTCCCGCGCTAGCCGGACCTACAGCGACTTGTAGAGCCTGAAAAGCTGGGGGTTGTCGCCGGTCATCTTCGCACGCAGCTCCGGGCTCAGCTCGCCCAGCAGCTCCCCCGTGACCGAAGCCGTCGCGATGATCGGCTCCATGAGCGCCGCGACGTGCTCCCCGTGCTCGAGCAACGCCTCCGAGTCCCGGAACCGCTCGATGACGACGGCTTCCGACTCGTCATCGTTGAAGTAGGTGTCGTACTGCAGCGTGCCGGTGTCCTGCGCGCGCACGATCTCCATCGCCCGAGCCGAGAGCCGCTTGAACTCCTCGACCTTGCCTTCGTGAAACTTGAACCGCACGATCCCGAGAAGCTCACTCATTGCAGGAGCGTGGAGGCCCGTCCTGTTTCCTGTCAAATGAAATTGAGCGATCTCGACGCTTTACGCGAAACGCTGAAGGCGAAGAGTTCGATTCGCGCGGTCGTGTAGCCCGGAGGGTGTAGGAAAGCGGCCCATCGCTATTCCTGCCTAGCATTGCCCCATGAGCGAGAAGCGAACGACCGCTCGGGCATTCCACGCCGCCGTCGGAGTCGAGGACTGGCGGGTCCTCTTCTCTGGCGCCCACGCCTACTTCCGCGTCGAATCGTTCGCGGAAGCAGCAAGGTTCGTGGCCGCGATCGCCGAAGTTGCGGAGGTTGTGGGCCACTTCCCCGACGTGGACGTGCGACCCCGAGGGAGTCACCGTCCGGACCGCCTCCGGGGAGTACGGAGCTCTGGGCCAGCGCGATGTCGAGCTGGCACGCCAGATTTCGGCAGAAGCTCGGAAGCTGCGGGTCGCCCCGGACCCCTCGCAGGTCCAGGTCGTGGGCATTGCGGTGGCACAAGATGCAGGCAGCGACGTAGGTCCGTTTTGGGCCGCAGCCCTCGGGTACAGGAGCCTCGGACCGAAAGAAGACGTCGTCGATCGGCACCGACGTAACCCTTACGTGTCGTTCCAAAGCCTCCACCCTCCCAAGCCGGGGCGTGGCCGGACCCATATCGACGTCAGCGTGCCGGCCGATCAGGCCGAAGCAAGAGTCGCGGCAGCACTCGAAGCTGGCGGACGCCTGGCGGACGCTACGCATGTGCCGCATTGGTGGACGCTCGCGTCGCCCGAGAACCACGGTGTCGACATCGCGGCTTGGCCGGACTTCGAGGACGACGAGAAGGACTGAGCCATGAGCGGCTAGTAGCCGCATGAGCGACTGCCGGCACGTAGATAACGCGTCCGTTATTGAGCGTCAACGCGGCTGCTCGGACGCGGTAGGTCCCGATCTCTCAATTTGTACTTATCGCGTTCGAATGCAACGTGGCACGACTAAGCCAGTTGACCGGGCAGGCCGGGGGCGCGGATCTTGCGTCAGGCGCGCGGCGCGGCCGGGGCATCAGGCCCGACCGATCCCTCGTTGGCCAAGGAACATCTCCAGCTGCGCCAGGTGGTCGCGGCTGTGGGTCAGGCACATGAGCAGTAGGGAGGCGGTTTCGTCGAATGCCAGAGGCTCTCCTCCCATAACGAGTCGGGGCAGTCGGACAATGCTCTAGCAAAGCCATCGAAGGTCTGCGAACCAGTCGCCCAGGCCCGCCTTCCACGCATCATTCACTCGGTCACGCTCATCTTGACATCTGACCTTGGCAGGTGACCGGTGTGCGGTAGGAGTTCGTTGCGGTCGCCGGCCTCTACGGCGCGGTCGGCACGCTTTGTGTCCTTTCAAGATCGGTGGTCGCGACCGGTCGGCTGCCGACCTCCCGCGCGGCGGCATAGACACGCCACTCACCGGGAACACCCTTGAGCTCATGTGACCCGCGGTCGTCGAACGTGAGCTGTGATCCGACCATCAGATCCCTCACCGTCTGAGAGACGAGGACTTCGGACGGAGCGGCCAGCTCGGCCACTCGGGCACCGATGTTCACCGCGAGTCCCACGATCTTGTTCCCGATCGTCTCGACCTCTCCCGTGTGCAGGCCTGCTCTCACCTCGATCCCGAGCGGCCGGACAGCGTCACTGATCGCGAGGGCACAGCGGACAGCGCGTGCGGGCCCGTCGAACGAGGCGAAGAAGCCATCCCCCGCGGTGTCGATTTCGTTGCCGCGGTAGCGAGCAAGCAGCATTCGGACCGTCGCGTGGTGCCGCTCGACGACCTCGCGCCACCGACGGTCGCCGAGTTCGGCGGCACGTTGTGTCGAGCGGACGACGTCGGTGAAGAGGACGGTTGCGAGCATACGGTCGAAGGTCGCCTCTTCCTCACCGACCTGAGCTAAGAAGCGCCCGACGTCGGCGACGATGGCGTCGCCTCGCGCATACCAGTGGAAGTGGGGCCCTCCCTCGCTCGAGTGCTCGACGACTCGCGCGCCGGGGATTTTGCTGGCCACGAATCGCCCGGTTTCGGGCATCACCTCGTAAAACGAGTCGGTGTCGACCAGAACGAGGGTCGGGACCTGGATCGTGGGCAATACCGCGCGGATGTCCGTATCGAGGTAGCGGCTGAGCTCCGCCGCAAGGCTCCCCGGGGTGACGGAAGCTCGGGCGTAGCGGCTGAACCACTCGCGTTCGGCCCCCGTGGGGGAATCCCACCAATCCGGTGTGCCCCAGGTGGCTCGGACCGCTTGGATCTGCTCCTGCCAGCGTGCGAGCGACGGCATCCAGGGGGTCTCGTCCGTCGGCAGGTAGGTCACCTGCGGGTCGATCAGGATCAGCGACCGGATCCGTTGCGGGTAGCTGGCTGCGAAAAGTGACGCGACGATCGCGGATTCGTAGGTGGCCAGGATCGATGCGCGCTCCGAGTCTGCCGCTTCCATGACCGCGATGATGTCGTCGGTCAGGATGTCGACGTCAGGGACGTAGCCCGACGTGAACCGCTCGGAGCAGCCCCAACCCCGGCGGTCGGTAACTATGAGTCGTGCATGGCTGGCCAGGCCGCGCAGGAAGCGGGAGAGGTATGGGCTTTCCCAGTTCACGTCGACGTTCGAGCAGTAGCCCTGGAGATAGATGAGATCGGTCGCGCCCCTTCCGCAGACCTGGTAGGCGAGCGAAACGTCGCCGTTCCAGGCGAACTTGGTCTCCGGCCGTTCCATATCGATATCGTCGTGCTGCGGCTACCGCGCTGCAACAGCGGGCACCGCGGACAACCCGGTAGGCCTCACAGCGAGAGAAGCGCCCTGTACGGAAAACGAATCGCGTAGCGATCAATAACGACGCGGTCTGTAGCCCGGAGGGATGCGAGCCCCTGACCTCTTCCTAGAAAGGTATCGCGGCCTCAACGCTGTACTAGGTCGGCGAACACTAGCGAATAGGCCCGCACTCGGGAAGCGCTACGGCCTCGATTAAGTGGTGAGGCTCGAAGGTCCGTGGGCAGGTGCTTCCCAGAATGGCGGGCAGCGGGGCGAAAGGCGTGCGACGCCCGTAATTGGTCGGTGTGACTTGCGATTGCGTCGCAGCGCTTTTTCGACCGCCGACGAGAACCTCGCCAAGGCCGTCCCAAGCATCAAGATCATTCCGAGACGGAGCGCCAGCGCCCAGCCGATCGCCTTCGATGTTTCGTAACGAATCCAGGACGTCCGCTGCGTAAGTTTGTGCCGTCCCACCAAGCGGCGTCGGGACGACACGCAGCTGCGGCGATGGAGGAACGAACGATGACGGGACCGACGGACGGACAGCGGGCGACAGGGGCCACCAAGGGGCGAAGGAGTGACGCGACCTTTTGGGCTGCACCCGAAGCGGCACTGACGGTCCGCAACGTCCCGACGGGCGCGACCAACCTCAACGTAGATGGTCGGCGACTGGTCGGGCCGCTCCAAGGGTTCGGCCAGCTCTGGCAGAAGACCTACCGCATTCGCCTCGCGGGCCTGACGATCGACCCGGGCGACGTGATCCGTGAGTGGAAGGCCGACTATTCGCGCTTCTGGCCGAAGGGCAACCGGTTCTACGCGCCACTGATCGCACCGGGAGCGGTCGCGCTCATCAACGCCGAGTCGGTGGGCAGGGTTCAGATCGCGACGGGGATCCGCGTCATCTACGCCGACGCCGAGTCATTCGCGTTCATGAACGCCGCCGGTCATCCCGCCGCCGGTATGGTCACCTTCAGTGCCGATCGCCAGGACGAGCTCACATGTGCCCAGGTGCAGGTCTTGGTTCGAGCGAATGACCCCTTCTACGACCTGATGCTGCCGATCTATGGGCAGCGGACCGAGGATGCGATCTGGACACACACGTTGCGCGCGCTCGCCGCGCACTTCGGAGCGGCCACGGACGACGTCTCGATCGATAGGGTCGTCGTGGACCGTCGCCGAAACTGGTCGCAAGCGAAGAACATTTGGCAGAACGCCGCGATCCGCTCGGGGCTTTACATGGCCTTCGCTCCGCTGCGCTGGCTGAGTCGGGCGGTGCGTGGGCCGCGGTAGCCGGTCCATGGCGGTGGCTGCGTGGACGGCGGTGATGGTCCCTGTCGGTGTGGGCATCGCCCTGCTAGGGCTCAATTGGTCCACACGAGTGCCAGCAGGGCCGCTCGGCTACCACGCGCCGTATGGCTTTCTGGCGCTCATCGTCATCGCGACTGTTTACGTCTCGGTCGGTGCGTTCGTCGTGGCACGCCAGCCAGGCAACGCGATCGGGTGGATCTTGTGTGGGATCGGCCTTCTCAGCGCGACCGAACTCATCAGCTCCCAGTACGCGATCTACGCGCTGCTCACCCGAGCAGGGACGTTGCCGGGAGGGCCTCTCGCCGGATTGATCTACCAATCGAGCGGGGTCGTCGTTGCGACCGGCTCGTCGATCTTCGTACCGTTGCTCTTCCCGAACAGCGCGCTTCCCTCGCGTTCGTGGCGGCCGGTGTTGGGGCTCGGAGTCGTCGCGATCGCGATCCTGGTCGCGGGGACCACCTTTTACCCGGGCCCTCTACCCATCGCGATCTATGTGACGAATCCGTTCGGTCTTGGTGGAGCGGCGGAGCGCGCGGTCTCGATGATCGCGCTTGGAGTCGGCCTCGTCGTGCTGACCATCGGGCTCTCGGTCCTATCGCTGGTGCCGCGTTATCGACGGGCCAAGATCCTTGAGCGGCAGCAGATCAAGTGGATCGCGTATGCGGCAGGCCTGCACTCCACAATGTTGGCGGCCTATGCCCTCTTCATGCGCTCGTCCGAGTTCGCCACTGAGGCAGTCGCGCTGCTGGCGGTACTCATCCCGATCGCGACCGGCCTCGCCATCCTTCGGTACCGCCTCTACGACATCGACCTGCTAATCCGCCGCACGGCGACCTACGCGGCCACGACCGCCGTGATTGCCGCCGCGTTCTTCATCGGGATCCTCGGCCTGGAGGTTTTCCTCGGCCCACTCACATCAGGGTCCGACCTCGCCGTCGGCGCCTCGACGCTCGGCGCTGTCGCCCTCTTCCGCCCTCTTCTGCGCCGGCTCCAGGACCACATCGACCGGCGCTTCGACCGCACGCGTTTTGACACGGCGCGAACGCTCGACGCGTTCGCCGATCGCCTGCGCAACGAAGTGGACCTCGATGCGCTGAGAGCCGAGCTCCTCGGGGCGGTCAACCTGACTATGGCGCCAGCACACTTGAGCCTCTGGCTAAGGCAGCGAGCCAGATGACCACCGATCGGCTGAGCGCGGACTTCGCCTTGGTGACCGCGATCTCCAAGCGCGGCGAGCTGAAGTCGCGCTCGAAATTTCCTCGCGGACGAAGCAAGCGGAACAGCGCGATGTAGCCCTCTCGGTACCGCTCCTCGGATAGCGGCGTGAGGGCCACGGCGTGGACCGTCTCCGTCAGAACGATCCGGACGATATCGATCAATTCGCGAGGCTGCGGCGGCGGCGGGGAACCGCTTCCGCCGCCTCTTTGTGGCCGTGAAGTGAGCAACCGATGGACGCCGTCGGAGTATCCAGGGCAATTGGTGGCGAGGCGCTTCGGATGTATAAGACTGAAGCTGCCGGCCCTGACGGGTGACAAGCGTCTCCCTCAAGAGGGCCGCCGAGCGAGGGGGACGAGGTGACCAACAACTCCGAGAGCGGGGAAACGCGCGCAGCGGTCCCGGACCGTACGGCGACAGGCGTCCGGCTCGGCGAGGCGCGTCGCAAAGCGGGTCTCCTCGGCGACATACGTGAAGCGATCTTCGGTGCCCAGGATGGCCTGGTGAGCACGCTCGCCGTGGTGAGCACGGTGAGCGGCGCCACGAACGATCGCTTCCCCGTCCTCATTGCCGGCATCGCCGCGGGCTTGGCGGGGATCTTCAGCATGGCCGCCGGTGAGTACCTCTCGAGCAAGAGCCAACGCGAGATCGCACTGGCCCAGATCGCTGGCGAGCGCGAGAGAGTCGCCGAGCACGCAGAAACCGCGCAGGCCGAGCTCGCGTATTTGCTGGAGGAGGAGGGGCTACCCTCGGACGACGCCTCGGTCGTAGCCGAGATCGTCGGCCGCCGCCCGGAAGTGCTGCTGAACGCGAACGTCCTCAGGCAGTACGGGGTGGCCGTCGAGGAGGCGCAGGGATCGCCCTTCCAAGGCGCTCTCGTGATGGGTGCATCGTTCGCGCTTGGTGCGCTTGCGCCCATCTTGCCGTACGTCCTTCTGCCGCTCGACATAGCGGTCTACGTGTCGGTGTTCGCCACCGGCGCCGTGCTCTTCGCGATAGGCATCGTGAAGACCCGCTGGACGCAGGGCAGCCCGATCGGATCGGGGATCGAGATCCTCATCATCGGGGCTATGGCCGGCATCGTGGGCTACTTCTTCGGCACTGTCCTTCCAAAATTGCTCGGTGCCCCGGCGGTCGGCTAGGTGTACCTCGAGGAATCCGTCATGGTCGACCGTCCGATCGAGGACGTGTGGGCAAGCATCGCCAATCTCTTTGACGCCCCGCGACTCTGGGGCCCCACCGTCCTCGGGATGCGTCAGACATCGCCCGGACCGCTCGGGCTTGGTGCGACCATGCGAGGTCGCATGGTGTTTCTCGGATTCGAGACCCCGATGGACGTCGTGATAAAGGAGTGGGACCCGCCCCACAGTTTCGCACTATCGATAGCTATGCGGCCTTTTCGGCCTGGTGTCTCACGTTACGCACTGGAGGCGGTCGGCAATGGCACGAAGCTCACCAGGTCTGCGGAGGTGGCGCTGCGAGGGCCGCTCAATGTGATCTGGCCGGTGTTTCGCCCTCTCATGAAGCGTGGGATGCGTAACGCCAGCCGCAACCTGAAACGGTTCATTGAGGCGAAGCCTCGTTAGCAAGCGCGACGCGCGCGTCTCTCAAGGATGGCAGCGGCCCGTTCCGATCATGCGCCGCTGGTCCACTCGGCCTCGCACCCGCGAATCAGACCAGGCGCCTCGATTAGCGAACATGTAGCCCCGACCCCGTCGTGTGCCCGGGGGACGGCAAGGCTTCCCTGGCGGCGGTCGCAGAGAAGCCGAACCGGATGTCGCCCGCTTCTGCGCGTTCCTCGCCGCACGCCCGGGCGGCCGCCGGATCGTCCAGACCAAAGCCAACGGCCAGCCCGCGCTCGCCGTCTACTCCCGAGACGCCACGGGCGACGTGTTTCGCTCGACCAGCCTGCTCGTGCTCACTCTCGCCGGCGAGCGGATCGTCGCGTTCACCCGCTTCGACCCGAGCATGCTCCGGCATTTCCCGCTTCCGCGGATCCTCCCGATCTGAGCAGTTCGCCTAGTGGCGCGCGGCGAGCCACTCCAATGCGGCGTCGGCCGATTTGAGGATCGAAATGTGGCCGTCCTGCGGTCGCACCCATAGCTCCGACGATGGACAGCGGCGCGAGAGCCACACGCTGTGCGCGCTCGGCGCGATGCGATCGCGACCACCGTGGAGTAAGAGCACCGGTGCGGTGACCGCCGCAGGATCGAAGCCCCACGACGCGACGTATGCGAGGTCATCGTCGATGAGCGGTCCGGGTCCGTCCTTCAGCGCAGGGCGGACCACCTTCCCGAACCACGACCATGCCCCTTCGAGCGCGGCCCAGTCTTCGGGTGTGAAGTCCGGTGCGGCATCGCTCGCGGCCGCCTCGTGGCGCTCCTTCGCAG
>Ga0207646_10006395_pt1 | contig 12183 bp, 14 predicted proteins | sample KBSK5502metaG_FD_184343 | JGI IMG/M metagenome (GOLD analysis project Ga0207646, IMG submission 184343) | Corn, switchgrass and miscanthus rhizosphere microbial communities from Kellogg Biological Station, Michigan, USA - KBS K5-50-2 metaG... | ecosystem: Host-associated > Plants > Roots >...
ACGGAGGACGTTGAGACCGATCGGTATGACTTCTCGTCCAATACCGTCGCCGGCGATCACGGCTAAGCGGTAGGTCGACACCCCGCAAGTATGGCGATCTCGGTCCCACGCGTCCTATACCTCGGCCCCTTTGCCGTCATGGCTGACCGTTTCGCGGTGGCGCCGCTGCGTGTGGCGTCATGCCGGCGACGCTCGTCTATCTGGCGGACCGTTTTCCTTTCACCGTCCGTGTGGAAAGGCCGCCGATTTAGGTTCTGGCGGGTGCGACCGCGGTAGCCTCAACGAACCGATGCTGCATTTCATTGGGAGCAATCTCGACAGCCTGCTGGCCACCTACGGCTATCTGGCCGTGTTTGTCTTCGTCGGCGTCGAAGGCATCGGCATTCCCATACCGGGAGAGACGATGCTGGTCACCGCCGCCATCTATGCGGGGACGACCGGCCGGCTCTCCATCGTGGGGGTGATCGCAGCCTCCGCGGCGGGCGCGATCGTGGGCAACAATATCGGGTACGTGATCGGCCGCACGGGCGGCTACCCGCTGCTGCGCCGCTACGGACGCTACATCGGGCTGGAGGAGAACCGGCTGAGACTCGGCCAGTACTTCTTTGACAAACACGGCTCCAAGGTGGTGTTCTTCGGCCGGTTCATTGCGGTGCTGCGCATCTTCGCCGCCTTTTTAGCCGGCGTAAACCGCATGTACTGGCGGCGCTTCCTGGTCGTCAACACCGCGGGCGGCATCATCTGGTCCACGATTTACGGTGTGGCGGCCTACCTGCTCGGTCAGCAACTGCTGCGATTTTCCAGTTCGGTGGATCTCGCACTGGTGATCGTTGGCGTTGCGGTCATCATCGCGGTGATCGTCTTCTTGCGACGCAACGAGGCGCGCCTGCAACGCGAAGCCGACCAGGCGATGTCCGGTCCGCTGAAGCCGCCGCGCTAGCCGGGCCGGCGGCGCTCGCTATCGAAGATCTTGCCCAGCAGCGTCAGCAGCTGCTTCTGCTCGGCCGGCGTCAGGCGGTCGAGGAAGCTGGGGGGCTGCGCGAGACGCGCCTCCAGCGTCGTCCGTAGCCGCTCACCTTCCGGCGTCAGCGCGAGCAGCCGAAGCCGCCGATCTGAGGCGTCCGAGCGGCGCTCGATCAGGCCGCGCGCCTCGAGCGAGTCGGCCAGCGCGTTGATATTGGAAGGATCGTAATGCAGTCGCCGGGCGAGCTCCCGCTGTGACTGCGGCTCCGCCAGCTCTCGCACGAGCTTGCCCTGGGAGAGGGAAAGGCTGCACTCGGCCACCCGGGTCGTGAAGTCATCACGAACGCTGGCGAAGGCGTCGTCCCGAAGGAGCTTCCAGAGCGCTTGAGCTGCCTTGCCTTCGACTTTAGTTGCCACGGATGGAATATACCCGCCAGATCAATGGTTTATTCATGTGAATCGTTCAATGATCTCGACAAGCATTGGAGGCAGAGACATGGCGTTTGTTCCCTACTGGATCGATCCCGCGACAGCCAGGCAAACTATCGATTCCGGCCAGGCGATCGTCCTGGACGTCACCTCGCCATTTATCGAGAACGCGGTCAAGGGGAAGATTCCGGGCGCGCTTCGCGTGTCTCCCCGGGCGATCCTCGAGCGCAATCGGCACGCGGCCGACCTTGTCAGCGACCTGCCCGATCTGTCTCACGACAAGACCATCATTGCCTACTGCACCTGCGCCGACGAGGAGGCCAGCACTCGCCTGACCCGGGCGCTGCGAAGCCAGGGCTATGACGCGTGGCTGCTCGAGGGCGGTCTACCCGCCTGGCGCGCCGCCGGCTACCCGATGGAACTCAACCAGGCGGTCGCCGCATAAGCGGCCAATCTGGTAGTGGCGACAGCCTAGGCAGCCTGCGAGATCCCGATCAGGTTGCCTTCGCTGTCTTTGAACCACGCTGCTCGTGCGTAGCCTACGTCGGCGATCCCGTCGGTCGTCTTTAGCCCCGGACTGTCGTAGTCCTCGAACTGGACGCCGCGGGAGCGAAGCTCCTGGACCGTCGCCACGAGGTCCTCGACCATGAGCGCCATCTGCGTGTGCCCGCCGGAGGCCTTTCCGCCGCTGCGGAAGAGACGAAAACGCGTTCCGTCGGCGAGGCGGTAACGAAGGCCGATTCGCTCCTCGCTGGTGGGGGTCAAGCCGAGCTTCTCGGCATAGAAAGTCCTTGCGCGCTGCAGGTCCTGGGCCGGGATCGTCGATTCCACTACCGCGCGGTCGAGGGCACCCATTTCATGGCCATGATACGGCGGCACGAACGTCATAATCAGAGGATGCCGCGCGCGGTCTGGTCGGGAACGGTCAGCTTCGGCCTGGTCAGCATCCCGGTGCGCTTGTACCCGGCGACGCGCCGTCAGGACATCCGCTTCCATGAGATCGACCGGTCGAGCGGACAGCGCATCCGCCACCAGAAAGTGGTCGAGACAGCTCCGACCGTGCCCTCGCCCAGAGCGGGAGGGGATTTTCAGGGGCCCTCGCCGAGGGACGGAGCAGATTACTTGACGGCGGCGCCCCGAGGCGGAGCAAGCTACCTGGCGCATGAGGCGGACGGGTCTGCGCAGCTGGGGCGGAGGCCAGTAGCGGCGCCCGACGTCGTCAAGGGCTTCGAGGTGACGAAGGATCGATACGTCACGGTCGGCCGCGAAGAATTGGAGCAGCTCGCCCCCGAGCGGAGCCGAACCATCGACGTCGAGCAATTCGTCGACGCGGCGGCGATCGACCCGATCTATTACGAAACCAGCTATTACGCTGTTCCCGACCGGGGTTACGAACGTGCTTATGGGTTGCTGGTCGATGCGATGGGGGAGACGGGCAAGGTAGCGATCGCCTGGTTTGTCTTACGCCGCAAGCGCTACCTGGCCGCGCTGCGCCCGCAAGGTCGTCTCATGGTCCTCACAACGATGTTCCACGCCGACGAAATTCTGCCGACCGCCGATCTCGAGCCCGCTAATCCGACAGACCTGAAGAAAAAGGAGCGCGAGATGGCGGCGCTGTTGATCAACACCCTGTCGGGACCGTTCGAACCAGAGCGATATCCGGACGACTACCGGCAGCGCCTGAAAACGTTGATCGAGGGCCGAGCAGGTTCGGCCCGGCCGGCGACGGCGGAGGTCGCGGCCGGCGGCGGGGTCAACGACCTGATGGCGGCGCTGCGGGCCAGCGTCGAGCAGGCGCGTCGCGCGTCGAAAGGCCGCGCCAAGCCACCCGCAACACGGCGCAAACGAAAGACCGCTTGACGCCGAGCCCGCACAACTAGCGGGCACTCCCCGCGCCAGGGTCCGCACTGTACGAGACCCATGGCCCCCGTCGGCCGCCGTGGCGGTCGTAGAACCGCTGGGCATCCTTGTTGTCCTGGGCCGTGACCCAGTCGAGGCGGGCGTAACCGTTCGCCGTAGCGTAGGCCAGACTCGCGTCAAAGAGCGCGGCGCCTACCCCATGACTTCGGAGCGAAGGGTCGACGAAGAGGTCGTTCATGACCAGGATGCGATCGGCAACCAGGGTGTCGAGACACGCGTACAGGCTGGCGAAGCCCTGAAGCCGGCCGTCCGCCTCGGCGACCAGCTGCACCCCGAGACCGGGATCCTGCTCGAGGAGATCGAGCAGGCCCTCGACCTTCGGCCTCGCAAAGCGAGTGCGGTAGAAGGCGAAGTAGCCCTCGATCAAGTCGAGAAGCTGGGAGCGATCCTTCCGTTCCGCCGGACGAACCATCATCGGGCCAGCCTAGCATCAGATTGGTGACAGGCCAGGCGCAGACACCAAGCCCCGATTTGGAAAGGCGAGCGCATATCGTCGGGATGGCGACGGCTCTCCCGCCGATAACGGCCACCGTGGACGAAGTCTGGGATGCGCTCGGCCGGGTACGGGGGCGCCGGATGCCAAGGCTACAGGGCGATGAGGGGGGCCGAACCCGCTACTTCGCGCAGCCACTAACCTCCCTGATGGAGCGCCGCACCCAGAGTCAGCAAACAGACGCCTACCTCGAACACGCCCGGTTGCTCGCCCGGCGGGTGTGTTGCAACGCGCTGGAGCGAAGTGGCGCCGCCCCCGAGGACATTGGGCTGGTGATCGGGGTGTCCTGCACGGGTGTCGTCCTCCCTTCGCTGGACGCCGAGCTGATCCCGTTGATCGGGCTGCGGCCCGACACCGCCCGGCTCCCGATCACCGAGCTCGGGTGCGGCGGCGGGGTGGCAGGCCTGGCGCGGGGGCTCGACTACGTACGCGCCTACCCGCAAAGAGATGTGCTGCTGTTCGCTGTCGAGATCCCGTCGCTCACCTTCCAGCCCGACGATCACTCGCTCGACAACCTGGTGGCCGCGATGGTCTTTTCGGATGGCGCCGGTGCGGTCGTCTTACGAGGGGGTGCGGGCGGGCCGGGCTGGACCCTGGAGCACTGCGGCACAGTCCTGGTGCCGCAAGGCGCACGCCATCTTGGCTACGAGCTTCGAGACGGCGGGCTTCGCGTGATTCTGAGCCGCGAGCTGCCGGATGTGGTCGAGGCGCACCTGGGCGAAGCGGTCGATACCTTCCTCGATGACGCGGGTCTTCGCCTCGCCGACGTCGACGCGGTCGCCGCGCACCCGGGAGGGCCACGCATCATCGATGCGATCGAACGCGCGCTGAACCTGGATCCAGACGCGCTGGCCACCGCGCGCTCCGTGTTCGCCCGCAACGGCAACGCGTCGAGCGCCGGGATCTTCTTCGTGCTCGAGGAGATGCAGCGCGTGGGAACGGTTGGTCGGGTGCTCGCGATCGCCTTCGGTCCGGGGCTCTCGATCGAGCTTGCGCTTATGCGGTTGGCGTGATGCCCCCACCCTGCCCTCCCCCAGCGGGGGAGGGAAATTTCCGATGAGCGCGGGCCGCTACGCCGGCATTTTGCTGCTGTTCGCGACGCAGCGATTCATCGAGCTTCTCTACTCCAAACGGAACGAGCGGCAGATCCATTGGCGGCAACCCGACGCGCCGGAAGCCGGCCGGTCCGTGTGGGGATGGATCGGGGCCGTCAATCTTGGTCTCTTCACCCTGCCGGCGCTCGAGCGCGCCTTGCGCCGTCGCCCGCCGCCGCGGCCGGTCGCGGCCTTGGGCTGGGCTGCCGCCATTGCCGCGGTTGCGCTCAGGCTTAGCGTCATCGCCTCGCTGCGTGAATCGTGGAACGTGCGCGCGCTGGTGCCCAGCGACCTGCGCGTCGTCGACGGCGGACCGTACCGGTTCATCCGCCATCCTAATTACGTCGCGCTGGGGCTGGAGTTTCTCGGCCTGCCGATCATCGGTGGCGCCTACGTGAGCGCGCTCGGCCTCGGTCTTGCCAACGCAGCGGTTCTGCGGCAACGCATCGCCGAAGAGGACGCGCTCCTGATGGCGATCCCGGCCTACCGCGAGCGCATGGGCGGCAAACCAAGCTTCCTGCCCCGACCGTTTAGCGGCCACTGAACATGCGCAACCACTCGCGCGGCGTGATGCGGTCGAAGCCCCAGTAGCCGAAGCCGATCCCGAGCAACTTGGTCAGCGTCTGCGGCGAGTGCCCATGATTACGGATCGCACGGTCGACCAGTGCGGGGGTGCGGCTGAGGCGGAGGAATAACGCGGCGACCCGATGTGGGTCCTTTGTGATTTGGCGATGCGCCCGTCGATAGGCACGCTCGGGATTCGGCGATGCGAGCGTGTCCGCAAATGCGCGCGCCTGGCGCAAGCCCGTGGCGATCCCCTCGGCCGTGATCGGATCGGTGAAGCCAGCGGCATCGCCGATCAGAAAGATGCCACGGTCGGCCACGGTCGTCGCGCCGTACCAAAAAGGACCCACCGCCGATACCGAACCAACGAGGTCAGCCTGGCGCAGCCCCGGCCGGATCGCCTGCGCGATCGTGCGGTAGCGCGACTCGAGTTGACCGCCGAACTCAGCCATACGGTCCTGATAGGAGAGCAGCGCGACCATTCGCTGGTTGCCCGCCACCGGACCTTCGTAGACTTCGAGGCCTCGGTCGAACGTGATCCGCACCCATTGGTCGACCGGCGAATGCATGACCCAGTGGCCGACAATGCCGTAGCGGTGGGGCGGTCGCGGTCCAACCGTCCAGCCCAGTCGATGACGGAGCGTCGAGCGCAGGCCGTCGGCCACCGCAACGAAGCGCGCTCGAACCTCACCGGTCGTCGTGATCACTGTCAGCATCCCATCGCCGCCCCTTCTGAGATCGCTTACCTCGGTTTCCGGGGAGAACTGGACGTGCGAATCGCGGCTAAGCGCATCGGCCAGTTGCGCATCGAAGGTGAGCCGACGGATCCCCAGCCCCGCCTTCTCGCCATCGTGCGCGGGAAAGGGCACCGCCACTGGCGGCTCCTCGACTTGGCCGAATTGGATTCCCTGGAGCGGCGGCGCACCGCCCGATAGCACGGCAGCCTCGAGGCCGAGTTCGCGTAAGGCGGGTCGGCCGCTTGGCATTAGCCCCTCGCCGCACGGCTTATCGCGCGGAAACGCGCGCTTGTCGACGATGATCACCCGATGTCCACGTCGCGCGGCGAAGAGCGCCGCGGCGGCACCCGCGGGCCCAGCACCGATCACCGCAACGTCGGCGTCGATCGGAGGCTTGCGCGCCATGGAGCAACGATAGATGGGATAGGCTAATCAAACAAACGGTCGACCACAGGCCGGGAGATTGTAAGGGGACATTGCCATGAAGCAACAAGATTCAAAGAATTTGCGCATGAAGACGGGGGTGAGCCGGCTGTGGCTGGGGGTTGCCGCCCTCGTTGGCGCCGCGACCGCATACCTCGGCGATCCGCAGCGTGGCGGTGCTCGACGGGAGGCGGCCGTCCGGAGGGCTTCAAACGCTACAAAGTCAGTGACTGAGCGCGTTGGCCGCTGGCGCAATGTCGTCAGCGCTAGATTGTCTCGGGCCGAAGAGGGAAAGCTCCCGCAACAGGTGACGGTTCCCACGCATCCGGGCGGCGCCACGGAAGCCAAGCCACCGCCGACGAGCGTGCCTAAGCCCGAAGCGAGGGCCGAGACCAAAAAACCGGAAGCGTAATCGATGAGGTGCAGCGTCAGGCCGATTGTGCCGCGCCTATGCTTTTGTCAAACTTGACACCATGTGCAGAAGCATCAAGACGCTCCGCCGCAAGGACAGTACGCCCACTGATCAAGAGATTCACGACGCCGCCCTGCAGTTCGTCCGCAAGATCAGTGGCTACCGGGTCCCCTCGCGTGCGAACACGGCGGCGTTCGAGTCCGCCGTGAAAGAGGTCAGCGCCAGCTCCCGCCGATTGCTCGACGCGGTCGCCTGATCAGATTCGGCGCCGCCCGACGGGTGACCGCAGGATCACCAGCGCGCCTGCGAACATGACCAGCGCACCGACCACCAGCGCCGGCCGGTATCCGGCGGTCTGCGCCAGCACCGCCCCGACCACCGTCCCGAACAGGGTCGCCCCCAGCGCCGCGAAGCGGATGCCCGCATTGATCCGCCCCAGGAGCGCCGCCGGGGCGATCGCCTGGCGAAGGCTTGTCTGGTTGATCTCGTAGATCGTGGCTCCGCCATCACCCACCACCTGCTGCGCGAGCAGCAAGAGGAGGGCAACGATGCCGGCGCCACGGGCAAGCGGCATGAAGAGAATGCCGATGCTCGCGAGCACCAGCCCGACGATCATGGTGGGCCCGATGCCGAAGCGTCGCGTGACGCGACCGGCGAGCATCGCCGCCGACAGTGAGCTGACCCCGCCGACGGCATAGACGAGCCCCAGCAGACCGGGCAAGAAGCCGAGCTCGCGCAGCGCGTACAGCGAATAGATCGTGCCCACGATGCCGAAGGTGCATTCGAAGGCGGCGACGCTGAGCGCGATGGCGCGCAGTGAGGCGTCTGCGCGCAACGCCGACAGGCCCTCGAGCATCTCGTGCCCGACGCTAGGTGGTTGGATGCGGGCACCGGGGGCGGCTCAGGCGCCCGGATGGCGGACACGAATACTGCCGAGACGACGAACGTCACCGCATCGACCGCGATGGCGAAGGGGGCGGTGAACAACTGCACCAGCCAACCCGCGACCCCGAACCCGCCGACCTCGGCGGTCGCCTGCGTGGCCGCCAGCTTGCTGTTGGCATCGAGCAGTCGGTCTCGACCGACGACGGCAGGGATGTATGACTGCTCGGCCACGTCGAAGAAGACGGTGAGCAAGCTGACCAGCACCGCCACGAGGTAAAGCTGCCCGATCTGGATGTGGCCGGTGTGGGCCACCAGGGGGATCGATGCCAGCGCCAGCGCGCGTCCCATGTCGGCGGCGATCATGATGGGCCGGCGCCTGAGCCGGTCGATGAAGACGCCGGCCACGAGCCCGATCAGGAAGCCCGGCACCAGGTCGGCCGCGCGCAGGATGGCAATCTGACCCGGGGTAGCGTTCAACACCAGGATCGCCATGAAGGGAAGCGCGGCGCGCGTGATCAGCGAGCCAAAGGTCGATACGGTCTGCGCGCTCCACAGATTGACGAACGGCGCGTTCTTGAGGAGGCTGGCGGGCGGGGTCGCGGCGGGCGGGGTTACGAGCCTGCGGCCGGCAGACGCAGGACGAAGGTCGAGCCCTTGCCGGCCTGGCTCGACTGCAGCTGTAAGGATCCGCCCATCTGCTCGGCGAGACCGCGGCTGAGGTACAGGCCGAGACCCGTCCCCGGTTTCTCCGTGACCAGGCGGTCGGTCCCCCGGGTAAAACGCTGGAAGATCCGGAGCTGATCCTGGGCCGAGATCCCGATGCCATCGTCGGCGACGGTTAGCGAAACCTGCCGGCCCTCGAGCTGTGCCCCCACCTGGATAGTCGGCGGGCGCTCGGCATACGTCAGCGCGTTGTTGAGCAGGTTGTCGAGGATTTTGCCCACCATCGCCTCGTCGGCGAGGATCGCAAGGTCCGTATCGCCGGCGACCTGGACGGAGGCGCGGACGAGTTCCGCGCGGGGACGAGCCCGAGCCACGGCCCGCGTCACAGCATCCCTCACCAAAAGGCGGCCGACCGTCGGCGTCAAGACCTTGCCCTCGAGCCGCGCCACCGTCAGGAGTTCGTTGGCGATGGTCTTCGCCTCCTCGGTCTTTCTTTGCGCCGTTTCCAGTACATCACGCAATGATTTCGGCAATTCGCCGAACGCGCCCTCGAGCGCCATCGACAGATAGCCGCCGGTGACGGTGAGCGGTGCCCGCAGTTCGTGGACCGCGATGCTCATGAATTCGCTCTTGGCCTGCTCCGCCTCCCGGGTCTGCTCGATCAGTCGCGCATTGCGAAGCAAGAGGGCGCCCAGCGTCGAGAATTGTTGGAGCGATTGAACCGCCGCCGGATCGAACGGATCATCGGCGGCCTTGGCCATGGCCAGCAGCCCAATGGTCTCGCCGCCGACAGCCAGCGGAGCTACGAGGAACCGCCGGTATGGCTGCACCGCCGACTCCATGCCGGGCGGTGCCCCGGTATACTCGGCCGCGCTCAGCTCGACCGCGCGGCCACTTCTGACTCCGGCCAGCACCTTGGGGATCAACGGCCAACGTGTCCCCACCAGCTCGCCAGTTGGGGTCGATTCGATCACCATTTCAGACCCTTCCAGCCGGGCTAGGGATGCGCCATCGGCGCCGACCGACGCCGACGCGCGCTCGAGCAAGCGCCCCAGCACCTGGTCGAGGCGAACCTGGCTCGCGACATCTTCCGCGGCGTCAACCGCGGCCCGAAGCCGTGCGGCCGTCTCGTCGGCGCGCTGTCGCGCCGCTTCGCCTTCCTCGTACAGTCTGGCGTTTCGCAGCGCCAGGCCTGAGATCGTCCCCAGCAGCGTAAGCGGCGCCTGGTCGTCCCCGGTGAACGGTTTGTCCTCGTAGCGGCTGAAGACCAGCATCCCGATTACCTTCCCACCGTGGACGAGGGGCAGTACCGCGACATGTCGCACATTGGCAAGAGCCTGGCGAAACTCGGGGGCCGCTTTATCCAGTGCCAGGCGACCGCCGAACGCCGGCTGCAGGCTCTCGATTGCCTGCTTCACCAGCGGTTGCCCTTCGAAGTAATCCAGTGAGTAGCGCTGCCCGACCCAGGTAAGCTCGCCGGCCCGGCCATAGGTCGCCTCGACCACGACGTGGTCGTCGACCAGGCTGGACAGCGTGCCCCGATCGGCCTGCACCGCATGCGTTCCCCGCTCAAGGATGCGGGCGATGACCTCCCGCGGGTCGAGGGACCCGGCGACGTCGAGCGCCATCCGGACCAGTTCGCCGACGTCGTCCTGCGGCTGACCCTGAAAGGGCGACCGAGCTATCACTGCGGCTGGCTCGGGAGCCATAACAGCACAGTCACGCCGGAAACATTAGCGCAAGTCACGCGGGTGTGCGTTATGACATTGCGGATGTCACAGACCGCCCCTGGGATCGCCTCCGGCGAGGCCGAAAACCGACCCCGCCGGGAGAGAAAGGTGGCACGCCCACGATGCACGAAATCCTTCCCGCTAACTCCGGCCCAGGCGAAATCTATTCGACCGGTAGTGGGCAACGAGTCATGCGGAGGTGGAGCTGAATTTTGTCGCGTCATAGAGCGCTCCCGTAGAAGGCTGAGATGCGGTCAGCGCAGCGGCATGTGCGCGTCGGGGCCCAGTCGGCGCACTGCCTCGCCCGAACCGCGATAGAACGTCGGATATGCATAGATCAGGTGGCGCAGCTCGTCACTGGGGATCTGGAGCTTGATCGCGAGCTCGAAGAGACCGAGGAGATCGCCGCCCCGTGGCCCCACGGTGGTGGCTCCGACGAGAACGCCCCTGTCCGCATCCTCGACCACCTTGATGAAGCCGTCGTTGCCGGGCCCATGGATCCAGCCGCGTGACGTGACCGATGCCTTCTGGAGCCCGGTCCGCACGTTGATCCCCTTCTTGCGCGCTTGCTGCTCGGTCAGCCCCGCCGCCCCCACCTCGGGGTCGGTGAACGTGGCGCGCGGTTTCGCCCGATAATCGGCTCCCGGGCCGGGCGTGCCGAGGATGTCGTTGATCACGATATCGGCGTGATAGATCGCCATGTGGGTGAAACCGCCGCTCACGGTCACGTCGCCGATCGCCCAGAGTCGCTCACCTACACGGAGATGGTCATCGGGCTCGAGGAGACGCGACGCTGGATCGAGGCCGACGGTTTCGAGGCCGATGTCCCCGAGGTTGGCACGGCGTCCGGTTGCGACCAGGAGTTGCTGACCGTTCACCTTGCGGCCGTCTTCGAGCTGGACGGTCACGGCGTCGGCCTGCGGCTCGATCGACTGCGCCCGCGCACTCAGGTAGAGCTCGATGCCGTCGCGCCGCAGGACCTCGTCGAGAACCGCGCTCGCCTCCGGTTCCTCCATCGCCAGCACCCGGTTCATGCCCTCGATGATCGAGACCTTGACGTCGAATCGAGCGAAGACCTGCGAAAGCTCGACGCCGATGGCGCCACCCCCGAGGATGACCAGCGACTCCGGTAGCTGCTCGACCTTGACCGCCTCGCGGTTGGTCCAGTACCGGACGCGGTCGAGGCCCGGGATCGGGGGGATCGCCGGGGACGTCCCGGTGGCGATCACGACCGCGCGCGTGGCCTCGTAGGTGACGCCGTTGACCGACACCTTACCGGGGCCGGCGAGCTTACCCGCGCCGCGGACGAAATGGCCGCCCTTGCCCTCGAACCGCTCCACCGCCACCCGGTCGTCCCAGTTGTCGGTGGCTACGTCGCGGATGCGTCGCGCTACCGGCTTCCAGTCCGGTTTCACGACCGAGTCCCCCGCGAAGCCAGGAATGCGCCGGCCTTCAGCGAGCATGTCGTCGGCGCGGACCATCATCTTTGTCGGGATACAGCCGAAGTAAGGGCACTCGCCCCCGACCAGGTTGCTCTCGATGCCGACGACACTGAGGCCCTTGTCCGCAAGAGAATTGCCGACTTCCTCGCCCCCGACGCCCATGCCGAGGACGATGACGTCGACCCGCTCAGCCATCGGCCGGTCGCTCCATGGCCTCGGCGCCTTCCAGCGCGTAGGTCACCGCCTGCTCGAGGGTCATCGCCTGGCCCTCGGCCCAGGCCTTCTCTGCCTGCTTATCGTCCAGGCCCTCCCGTCCGGTCCGACCTTCCTGCTCCTTGAGGAGAGTGCCCAGACTGGTTCCGCTGCTTGCCTGATGGACGGCCTGGGCGCCAGCCAGCACCGTGGCTCGGACCGCGTCTCCGTTGAGC
>Ga0207646_10006397_pt1 | contig 12181 bp, 11 predicted proteins | sample KBSK5502metaG_FD_184343 | JGI IMG/M metagenome (GOLD analysis project Ga0207646, IMG submission 184343) | Corn, switchgrass and miscanthus rhizosphere microbial communities from Kellogg Biological Station, Michigan, USA - KBS K5-50-2 metaG... | ecosystem: Host-associated > Plants > Roots >...
CATCCGTCGTATCTGCCGGCTCCTCGCGCGCGAAGGCGTCGACCTGCTCAAGCTGAATCTCTCGGGGGACCTGGGCACCTCGGCCTGGTCGTCGGAGCTCACGCCGATGTCCGAGGCCGAGGTCGGCGCGGCCATGGAGGTCGCCCGCGCCCGGGGCCTGCGCGTCTGCGCCCACTGCCGCAGCGGCGACTCCGTGCTCATGGCGGTGCGCCACGGCATCGAGATCATCTACCACGCCAACTACTGCGACGAGCGCGCGCTGGACGCCCTCGAGGCCGCGCGCGACCGCGTCTTCGTGGCCCCCGCGCTCGGCATCACCTACAACCTGAGCCAGGCCAACGGCCAGTGGGGCGTCACGCCGGATCGCACGGTGGGCTTCGAGCGCGAGCTGGCCGCCTCGGTCGAGACCATCGGCCGCATGCGCGCGCGCGGCATCCGGGTGCTGCCGGGCGGCGACTACGGCTTCGTCTACAACCCGCACGGGACGTACGCGCGCGATCTCTGGCTCTTCGTGAAGGTGCTCGGCTTCTCCCCGATGGAGACGCTGGTGGCCGCCACGCGGCTGGGCGGGGAGATCATGGGGCAGCCCGGCGAGCTCGGGGTCGTGAAGGCGGGCGCCCTCGCCGATCTCCTGCTGGTCGACGGCGATCCCCTCGCCGACATCGCGATCCTGCAGGACCGCTCCGCGCTGCGCATGATCATGAAGGACGGGGCGCTGCACAAGGCGCCCTGAGGCCGCGGGCATGAGCCGGGCGCGCCTCTTCCGCTCGATCAAGGCCCTCGACCTCGACGCGGTCGCGGCGCTCCTCGTCGCACAACCCGAGCTCATCCGGGCCACCGACGATCGTCGCCGCAACCCGCTCCACTTCCTCTGCCGCTTGCCCGCGAGCCCGAAGACCCGCGATCGCTCGATCCGGCTCGCGCGTCACCTGCTCGGCGCCGGGATCGACATCGACGCGCCTGCCTTCGTCGAGGGCGCCTTCCGGGCCACCCCGCTCTGGTACAGCATCTCGCGCGGACGGAATCTCCCCCTCGCCCGCTTCCTCCTCGAGCAGGGCTCGACCCCGGAGTACTGCCTCTGGGCGGCCGGCTTCGCGGACGACGTGGAGGCGATCGACCTGCTGGTCCGACACGGGGCGCGGATCGACCCGGTCACCGAGGACGAGACCCCGTTCCTGGGCGCGATCAAGTGGAGCCGCTTCGCGGCCGCGGAGCGGCTGCTGCACCACGGGGCCGACGTGAACTTCCAGAACTCGAAGGGCGTGACCGCGCTGCACCTGGTGCTCAAGAAGGAGAGCGCCCCGCCGCACGTCGCCATGCTGCTGCGCCACGGCGCGGACCCGACGATCCGGAGCAAGGACGGCAAGAGCCCGCTGGACCTCGTGGCCCGGCGCCGGGACAAGACCTACCTCAATCTGCTCAGCGCCCGGTGATCCCCTCTCCCCACTGGGGAGAGGGCAGGGTGAGGGGTCGTGAGGTGAGGGGTCCTGGGGTGAGGGGTCCTGAGGTGAGGGGTCCCCAGACGAGCAATCCCGGACAAGACACCCCACCCGGGCGGCGGTAGCATGACGCCGTGACGGTCGCCAAGACTCTCAGCACCCCGACGCTGCACTGGGCGCGGATCGGCCGGGCCCGGCGCTTCATCCGCGACCACGCCGCCGAGCCGCTGACGCTCGAGCGGATCGCGGCGGCGGCGGCCACCTCGCCCTATCACTTCGCCCGGCTCTTTCGCGCCCTGACCGGCGAGACTGTGTTCACGCACGTCTCTCGCGTGCGCCTCCGGCGGGCGGCGGGCCTCCTGCTCGAGCCGGGCTGCACCGTCACGCAGGTCGCGGTGGCGGTGGGCTACGAGACCGCGCCCTCGTTCAACAAGCTCTTCCGGCGAATGCTGGGCGTCACCCCCACCGAGTACCGCGCGCGGTCGGCGGTCGACCGGGCGCCGCTGCTCGACCGCCTCGACGATCCGGACACCACCCCCGCCGGCGGCCTGGATCTCCGTCTCGAGCCGGAGATCCAGGATCACCCGCCCTCCCGCTTCCTCTGCGTACGGCGTCGCGGCCTCTGTCCGGAAGAAGCACCGGTGGCCTGGGCCGAGTTCCACCGCGTCGCCGGCCGCCTTCGGGTCTCGGGCGGCCAGCACGTCGGCGCCTCGTACGACGACACCGGGCCGATCCGCGAACGGATGCACCGCTACGAAGCCGGGATCTCGGTGCCGGCCGCAACGCCCCTCCCCCGAGGCCTGACCGCCGGCACCCTCCCCGGCGGCCGCTACGCGGTCTTCCGCTACCGAGGCTCGTATGCCCACATCGGCCGCGCCTTCGACCTGCTGATCCGCGGCTGGGTGGCGGCCACGGAGGCCACCCTCCGCTCGGCCCCCTGCCTGGAGATCTACCTCGACGGCCCCGGCTGGCCGGACGCCGAGCGCCGGACCGACCTCTGCCTGCCGGTGAGCGAGAGCCCGTGACCCCGGAGGAGCGCCGGTACTACGCGACCCAGAGCCGGGTCTCCGACCCGCAGGATCGGGGCGCGCTCCTCGCCGCCTTACCTGCCGATCCCGCGCGCCTCCTCCCCGCGATCTCCGGCCTCGTCCTCCACACGCTCTTCGTGCGCCCGCTCGGCATCACCGCGCCGGTGGGCAGCGAGGCCGACGTCGAGAGCCGCACCGTGCCGCGAATCCTCGACCGCATCCTGGAGCGGGACGCCGCGCCCCTCGACGTGGCGCGCCCGCCCGAGCGCCGCTTCATCGGGATCTGCCGCGACTACGCCCTGCTGGCGTGCGCGGCGCTCCGCCAGCACCGCGTCCCGGCGCGCCTCCGCGTCGGCTTCGCCACCTACTTCACGCCGGACTATCTCGAGGATCACTGGGTGTGCGAGTACCACGCCGGCGACCGCTGGCGGCTGCTCGATCCCGAGCTGGCCCCCCGCGTGCGGGCCCACTTCGGGATCGCGTTCGATCCGGCCGACGTGCCCCGCGAAGCCTTCCTGGTGGCCGGGGAGGTCTGGCGCCGCGTGCGCGCAGGCGCGATCGACCCGGCGACCTGCGGGGTCTCCAGCATCGGGGTCGGCGGCCACGGGTTCATCGCGTCGAGCGTGTCCCGTGACCTGGCCGCGCTCAACAAGCGCGAGATGCTGGCCTGGGATGTGTGGGGGCTCCCGCTCGGGCTCCGCCCCGGCGGACCGGTACCGGAAGAGACGGCTCGCCGCCTGGACGTGGTGGCCGCGCTGACGGCCACGCCCGAGCCCGACTGGGCGCGTCTGCGGGAGGCTCACGACCGCGACGACGGCTTCCGGGTGCCCTCGGTCGTGACCAGCTTCACCTCGCGCGGGCCGGCCCAGGTCACGGTAGACGTAGACTTGTCCTAGCCGCCGCTCTGGGAGTACGATCGCGCCACGAGGAGCTTCCCCGAAGTGCCCAGGAGGGCGTTCATGCTCGAGCGGCTCATCTCCGGCGACAACCACATCGACCTCACCTATTGCCCGCCCAACCTCTGGTCCAGTCAGGCGCCCTCCAAGTGGAAGCTCCTGGTGCCCCGGGTAGAAGAGCTGGAGGACGGCTGTCACTGGTTCGTGGAGGCGCAGGACAAGGGCATGTGGAACGGGGTGGGCCCCGGCTTCCTCAAGCGCACGCCCGGATCCTTCGCCCGGATCGACGAGATGGCCTCCTGCGGCTTCGAGTGGGATCACCGGGCGGGAGCCCGGCCCCGGCCGACCACGCCCGAGCTGCGCCTGGCCGACCTGGACCGCGACGGGCTCGACGCGGAGGTCGTCTACGGCTGCCTCATGATCAACGACATGATCGCGAGCGGCGAGCGCCGCGCGTGGGCCAACGCGATCTACAACGACTGGGCCGCCGACTTCGCCAGGAAGTCGGACCCGAACCGGATCTACCCGCTCGCCATCGTGCCGAGCAACGACCCGCAGGTGGCCGCGGCCGAGGTGCGACGCTGCGCCAAGATGGGCCTCAAGGGCGGCGACCTCGGCTTCAAGTCCATGTCCATCCCGCTCTACCAGCACGAGTGGTACCCGCTCTGGGAGGCGGCGGCCGAGTGCCACTTCCCGATCGCGTTCCACTCCACCGGCTTCAAGGCTCTGCGCGCCCCCGACTCCCCCGCGATGGAGCAGCAGTACATGCTCCAGTGGCGGCTGGTGCGCTCCTCGCTCTTCCAGCTCGACACCATGGAGGTGCTGGTCTCGATCATCACCTCCGGGGCGTGCGAGAAGTATCCCGACTTCAAGTTCGTGCTGGGCGAGTCGGGCGTGACCTGGCTGCCCTACGTGTTCGATCGCTTCGACACCGAGTACGAGGACCGCGCCCGCGGCCTCGGCTTCTCGATGAAGCCGAGCGACTACTTCCGGCGGCAGGGCTACGTCACCTACCAACAAGATGCGTTCCTGGAGCCGATCATCCCGCTGATCGGCGAGGACAACATCATCTGGGGCGCGGACTACCCGCATCCCGACTGCGTGTGGCCGGACTCGCGCCGCCACCTCGAGAAGAACCTCGGCAACCTGCCCGAGCGCGTGCAGCGCAAGATCACCTACGACAACGTGGTGAAGCTCTACAACCTCCGGTGAGCGAAAGGACCCCATGACTGCCACCGCGCTCGAGATTCCGTCGCTCAAGGGAAAGGTGTCGGACGAGGAGTGGGCCGTCCGGGTGGACCTGGCCGCGGCGTACCGCCTGGTGTCGCGCTACGGCTGGGAGGACCTCGTCTTCACCCACATCTCGGCCCGCGTCCCGGGCACCGAGGACCAGTTCCTGATCAACCCCTACGGCCTGTTCTTCGACGAGATCACCGCGTCCAGCCTGGTCAAGATCGACCAGGAAGGCAACAAGCTGGAGAACTCGCCCTTCAACGTCAACGCGGCCGGGTTCATCATCCACAGCGCGATCCACGGCGCCCGCCACGACGCCAAGTGCGTGCTCCACACCCACACCGCGAACGGTGTCGCGGTCGCGACCCAGCGGGCTGGGCTGCTCCCGATCTCGCAGCACTCGCTGTTCGTGCTGAACAGCGTGGGCTATCACGACTACGAGGGCCCCGCGCTCGACGCCGACGAGAAGCCGCGCCTGGTGGCGGATCTGGGCGACAACCGCTGTCTGATCCTCCGCAACCACGGCTTGCTGACGGTGGGCGAGACGGTGGCGGACGCCTTCGTGAACATGTACTACCTCGAGGCCTCCTGCCAGATCCAGGTGCGCGCCCAGTCCGGCGGCGGGGAGCTGCTCTCGGTCCCCAAGGAAGTGATGGACAAGGGCTACGCCAGCGCGGCGGCCAACCAGCGCCGCAGTGGGGGCCAGGGCCGGCTGGTGTGGCCGGGCCTCCTGCGGCGGCTCGACCGCACCGACTCGTCGTTCCGGAGTTGACCGAGTCCTCGCTGCGCTTCGGCGCCGCGGCCGGCGCGCGGCGCAGCGAGGACGGGCCGCTCCTCACCGGGGGCGGCCGCTTCACCGACGACGTGGCGGTGCCCGGCCAGACCCACGCCGTCTTCGTGCGCGCGCCGGTCGCCCACGGGGTCATCCGGAGCGTGGACGTCGCGCCCGCGCTCACCCTGCCCGGCGTCCTCGCGATCCTGACCGGAGCCGACGCCCGGGCCGCCGGGCTCGGCGCCATCCCGCCCGCCGCTTCCTTCCCCGGCCGGGGCGGCACGCCGCTCGCAGCGGCGCCCATCCCCCCGCTGGCGATCGACCGCGTCCGCTACGTGGGCGAGGCGGTCGCGGTCGCGATCGCGGAGAGCCCCGAGCAGGCGGCGGATGCCGCCGCGGCGGTGGTGGTCGATCTCGACCCGCTCCCGGCCGCGGCCGACGTGGAGACCGCGCTGGCCCCGGGCGCGCCCCAGATCTGGCCCGACGCCCCCGGCAACGTGGCCTTCGACTGGGCCGACGGCGACGCGGGCGCGGTGGAGACGGCGTTCGCGGGAGCCCCGCACGTCGCGCGCGTGCGGCTGCACGACACGCGCCTGGCCCCCGCCGCGATGGAGCCGCGCGCGGCCATCGCCCGGTGGGATCCGGCCGACGGGCGGTACACCCTCATCGCCAGCACCCAGGGCGTCGCGGTCGTCCGCCGCCTCCTCGCGGAGGGCGTGTTCAAGATCCCCGTCCAGCAGCTCCGGGTGATCACCCCCGACGTGGGCGGGGGCTTCGGCATGAAGGTCCAGGCCTACCCGGAGTACGCGGCCCTGCTCTTCGCGGCCCGCCGGGTCGGCCGGCCGGTGAAGTGGCGCGCCACGCGCGTGGAGAGCTTCCTGGCCGACACCGCGGGCCGCGACGGCATGCTGGAGGCGGAGCTGGCGCTGGACGCGAGCGGTCGCTTCATGGCCCTCCGCATGCGCACCCGGGTGGGCCTCGGCGCCTACGTCACCGCGTTCGCGGCGGTGTTCGGCACCAACAACACCAAGAACTGCCTGTCGAGCGTCTACCGCATCCCGGTCATCGGCATCGACGTGACCCTCGCCTTCACCAACGCGGCGCCGCTCGGCCCCTACCGCGGCGCGGGGCGGCCGGAGGCGCTCTATGTGATCGAGCGGCTGATCGACCGGGCCGCGATCGCCCTCGGCCTCGACCGCGTCGAGCTGCGGCGGCGCAACCTGATTCCTCCCGCCGCGATGCCCTACCGCACCCCCAACGGGCCGATCTACGACAGCGGGGAGTTCGAGACCGTGATTGACCGGGCGCTCGAGCTGGCCGACTGGACGGGCTTCCCGGCGCGCCGCGCGTCCTCGGAGCGCGCCGGGCGGCTGCGCGGCATCGGGCTCGGCTGCTTCCTCGAGGTGGCGGGGGGCATCCTGGACGAGACGGTGGACCTGCGCTTCGGCGCCGACGGGACCGTCGCGCTCCACACCGGGGCGCAGCCGATGGGCCAGGGCCACCTCTCGACCTTCCCCCCGGTGATCGCGGCCCGGCTCGGCATCGATGCGGGCGCGGTGCGCCTCGTCCAGGGCGACAGCGACCGGGTCCCGGCCGGCACCCCGAGCGTGGCGTCGCGCTCCATGATGATGGCGGGCAGCGCGGCCGCGCTCGCGTGCGACGGCGCGGTCGACAAAGGGCGCCGCATAGCGGCGCATTACTTCGAGGCCGCGGTACCCGACGTGGAGTTCGCCGCCGGTCGCTTCCGCGTGCGCGGCACCGACCGCGCGATCGGCCTGCTCGACCTGGCCGCCCGCGCCCACGCGCTGCCCGGGCTGCCGGAAGATCTCGCCTCCGGCCTCGACACCACCGCCAAGTTCGTCTCGCCCCAGATGAGCTTCCCCAACGGCTGCCACGTCACCGAGGTCGAGATCGACCCCGAGACCGGCCGGGTGGCGGTGGTCGGCTACGCGGCGGTGGACGACGTGGGTCGCATCGTGCACGAGACCATCGTGGAGGGGCAGATCCACGGCGGCATCGCCCAGGGCCTGGGCCAGGTGCTGGGCGAGCACGTCGTCTACGACGAGCACGGCCAGCTCCTCACCGCCTCGTTCATGGACTACATGCTGCCGCGCGCCGACGACCTGCCAATGCTGCGGGTGGGCCACCACGGGGTCCCCTGCACCACCAACCCGCTCGGCGTGAAGGGCGCGGGCGAGTCGGGCGTGGCCGGCGCCCTGCCCTCGGCGGTCAACGCGGTGCTCGACGCCCTCGGCACGCGCGGGGTGCGCGAGCTCGACCTGCCGATGTCACCGGCGCACGTCTGGGCCGCCCTTCACGCGTCCACCCCCGGAGACATTGACCGGTCGAAACCGGCTCGCTAGGCTCTTCGCATGGCCGGCTCGGACGTACGGACGCGACGCTGGACGCGCATCGAGTATGACCGCCTGATCGAGGCGGGCTTCTTTCGCCCCGGTGATCCCGTCGAGCTCCTCGGGGGCCAGATGGTCGTCGCCGAGCCTCAGGGCAGCCGCCACTTCGCGGCGCTGCGCGCCACCCAGGAGGCGCTGCGGGCCGTCTTCGGCGCCGGGTGGGAGATCCGAGGCCGGGGCCCGCTGGCGCTCGACGACGAGTCGGAGCCCGAGCCGGACCTCGCAGTGGTGCCCGGGACCTTTCGCGACTACCGGGCCGCTCATCCGTCCAGCCCGTCTCTCGTGATCGAGATCAGCGAGACGAGCCTTGCGCTGGATCGCACCCACAAGGGCAGCCTCTATGCCCGGGCCGGGCTGCCGGACTACTGGATCGTGAATCTCCCCGAGCGGCGGCTCGAGGTCTACCGGGACCCCGAGCCCGACTCGACCGCCCCGTTCGGCTGGCGGTACCACTTGGTCACCGTCCTGGAGCCGGGCGCCTCCGTCTCACCGCTCTCCCGGCCCGAGCGACGCATTCAGATCAGCGATCTCTTGCTCTGAGTCTGACGCCTAGTCCTTTCAGGGCTTTGTGCCCTGGTGGGAGAGGAAGTGCGCGAGGTCGATCAGGTCCTGGTCGGAAAGCCCGGCCAGCTCCTGAGACATGGCTCCGCCGTAGCCGAGCCGCGCGCCGCTCTTGTACTCTCGCATGGCCTTGAGCAGGTACTCCTCTCGCTGATTGGCCAGGCGCGGCATCTGCTCGCGGCCGGAGAAGTCGGGGTTGTGGCAGACCCCGCATGGATGCCGCAGGGTCAGCGTCCGCCCCCGGGCGAAGCGGGCGGGATCGGCCGGGTCCTCCGGCGGCGGCGGTGGCGGGAGCTTGCCGACCCGCTCCGCAAAGGCCTGGAGGTCGTCGTTGGTGAGCCCCTTGGCCGCCGCGATCATGGCCGGGCTGTCCCGCCGCCCTTCACGGAACAGGAAGAGCTGGGCGACGACGAAGAACGAGGGCTGCCCCCCGAGGGACGGCGTCTCCGGGATGAGCGACCGGCCGTCGGCGCCGTGGCAGGCCAGGCACACCGTGAACCGCTCGTCCACGGTCTGGGCGTGGGCCACCGCGGCCGGCGCGAGGAGCGCCACGGTGAAGAAGCCGAGAACGAAGCGGGCCGGGAACGATCGCGCCGTCCCCGGCCCGCGGTGAGACGTCACTTCTTGCCGTAGCTGATCCGGTAGACCGCGCCCGCGTGGTCGTCGGAGACGAGCAGCGAGCCGTCCTTCATCACCAGCACGTCGACCGGCCGCCCGAGATAGCCGTTGTTCTCGACCAGCCCGGTGAGGAACGGCTCCATCGACTTCACGGTGCCGTTGGCGTTCAGGAACACCGCCACCACGTCGGCGGCGTACTTCTTGGTGCGGTTCCACGGCCCGTGGCGGGCGATGAAGATCGCGTTCTGGTACTTCGGGGGGAACATCTTGCCGGTGTAGAAGCGCATGCCGAGCGGGGCCGAGTGCGGGCCCAGCAGGAGGACCGGCTTCACGAAGTCCTCGCAGGCCTTGCCCCAGCCGAACTGCGGATCCGCCAAGTCGCCCTGGTGACAGTAGGGATAGCCGAAGTGCTGGCCGAGCTTGGTAACCCGGTTCAGCTCGTCGTTCGGCAGGTCCTCCGAGAGCCAGTCGCGCTGGTTGTCGGTGAACCACAGCTCGCCGGTCTTCGGGTGGAAGTCGAAGCCCACCGTGTTGCGCACCCCGCGGGCCACGATCTCCATGCCGCTGCCGTCGAGATTCATGCGCCGGATCTGGGCGTACTTCTCGGGATCGGGCTCGCAGATGTTGCAGGGCGCGCCCACCGGCACGTAGAGCTTGCCGTCCGGCCCGATCTTGATGAACTTCCAGCCGTGCGGCACGTCGCCCGGGAGCTGGTCGGAGACCATGACCGGCGCGGGGGGACTGTCGAGCTTGGCCTCGATGTCGTCGTAGCGGGTGATGTCCTTCGGCGTCGCGACGTAGAGTGAGCCCTTGTGGAACTCGATCCCGTTCGGCAGCATGAGCTTCTCCGCGATGGTCTTCACCTCGCGGGTGCCGCCCTTGTCGACGAGCGCGTAGATCTTGCCGGCCCCGAAGAGCGAGCTGACGAACACGGTGCCCTTGTCCCCCTGCCGCAGTCCGCGGGCGTCGAAGACGTTGGCCGCGTAGAGCTCGACCTTGAAGCCGGGCGGCACCTTCATCTTCGCGATGGGCAGCTTGTCGGCGGGAGTGGGAATCGGGAACGCGGGCACCGGCGCCATCTGCGCGCCCGCGCCGGACTTGGGCCGGCCGATGGCCCAGAAGGGCTCCTCCTCCTGTTTCGGAGGCTCGGCCGGTGGTGTGCTCTGCTGGGCGATGACCGGCCACGCGCAGATCGTGAGGCCGGCCACGGCGATGATCAGAGATCCGATCCGCCGCGCCATCGAGGCGTATCTCATGACGACCCTCCCGAGGGTCCTGCGGGGTGCGCTTCTCCTGTCGCGGGCCGCATGCTAGCGCGGGGCCGTCTCGAGGTAAAGGGGCGGCGCGCCACCGCCGGCTCCGCTGGTAGAATCACCCCGTGACGACCTCCGCCACGCCCGCGACGCTCGACACCCTGATCCCCTCGCCCCGTGCCTGGCACGGCCCCTCGCTCGCGCGCGACCACTACCTGCTGCCGATCCCGGGGCCGGTCCAGGCCGAGCTCGAAGCGGCGCTGGGCGAGCTGCGGCGCGCCCCGGTGCCCACCCTCCTGCTCCTGCCCGAGCACTTCGCGCTCGCGGCCACCGCGCGCTTCATGGAGGAGGTGCGCCGCGCGCTCGACGACGGCCCGGGCTTCGTGATGCTGGACCGCCTCCCGGTGGACGCCATGAGCCGCGACGAGGCGATCGCGCTCTACTGGATCCTGATGAGCTTCCTCGAGCCCCCGGTGGCCCAGGAGTGGACGGGCACCGTGGTCTACGACGTGCGTCACGACGGCCGGGAGTACTCGGAGGACACCCGGGGCGCGCTGACGCCGGGGGGGCTCGAGATGCACACCGACAGCAGCATGGGCGAAGCGCCGCCCAGCTACGTGAGCCTCTTCTGCCTGCGACCGGCGCGCCGCGGCGGCATGAGCATCGTGTCGAGCGCGGCCGCCGCCCACAACCACTTCCTGACCGAGCACCCGGGCCTGCTGCGGCGTCTCTACGACGTGTTCTACCGGGATCACCAGGAGTACCAGGCGGCCGACGCGGCCGCGACGAATTTCCGGCCCGTCTTCGCGTGGGACGGCCGGCTGCGCACGCGGTTCAACGCCCGGCACATCGTGCGGGGCTACGAGAAGACCGGTCGCGCGCTCGACCCCGAGGGGGCCCGGGCGGTGCGCCTGATGGACGAGTTCCTGGGCGACCCGGCGCACCGGCTCGATCTCTGGCTGGAGCGCGGCCAGATCCAGGTGCTGAACAACCGGGTGATCGTCCACGGCCGCACCCCCTACGAGGACCAGGAGGAGCCCGAGCTGCGCCGCCATCTGGTGCGGCTCTGGCTCCGTGCCGGCGACCGCCGCCAGTTCCGAGGCTAGAGCGCGCCCGGGCGGGCGGCTAGGACGGGCGGCTCGCCCGCGCCTGCGCCCGGTAACGTTCCGGAACTGACTCCTGCCGGTCGGTCAGGTGCAGCACCCCCTGCCCGTCGGTCCAGCGATAGATCCTGGCGTTGCCCGGCGGCTCCGGTCTGCTCGAGGCGGGCGGGGCGGGGGCCACCGGCTCGCCGCCCGGCGGGGGCGCTGAAGGCGGCGCGGGCGGCGGATTGGGGATCCAGACCCATCGGTACGGGATCGTGAGCCCGTCGCCGCGCAGCTCCCACCGGCCGGTCGGGTACTGAATCACGCTGGGCATCGGCGGGGAGGCCGGCGCGAGCGCCAGCGTCCCGCCCATGGTGGGCCCGTAGGGGGTCGCGCCGTACGCCGGCGCGGGCCCGTAGCCCGAGCCGGGGTCATAGAAGGTATCCGATCCGTACCAGAACGGCGGCGCGAAGACCACGATGCCGCCGAAGGGCCGGTGGACGAACCCACGCCCGCCCGGGAAGCCGTGCCCGCCCGGCGAGGTATTGTGGAAGCCGCCACGATGGGAGCCGGCGCCGCTACCGGCGCGCCCTCCCCCGCCCATGCGCTGGGCGAGCGCCGGCGTCGGTGCGACGGCCAGCGCGACCGCCGCGATCGTGAGGATGACCCGCGCCCTCGCGTTCCTGCCCATGGGCTCCCTCCACCCGCCGAAGATGGCCGGAGTGTGCGCCCCGACGGCCGGGGCGTCAACTCGCGCTCGCGCGCTCAGGGGCGGGGCGGCGCGGCGCCGTCGCCGACCAGCACGAACGGGGCCCAGAAGAACGGGTGCCCGGTGTCCTTCTCGCCGGCCAGCTTGAGCGCCGAGCGCCGCAGCGCCTCCGCGCG
>Ga0207646_10006398_pt1 | contig 12180 bp, 9 predicted proteins | sample KBSK5502metaG_FD_184343 | JGI IMG/M metagenome (GOLD analysis project Ga0207646, IMG submission 184343) | Corn, switchgrass and miscanthus rhizosphere microbial communities from Kellogg Biological Station, Michigan, USA - KBS K5-50-2 metaG... | ecosystem: Host-associated > Plants > Roots >...
ACATTGCCGGAATGGCGGCTTGATGGGAACGGCGATGTCGTCGCGGAATTTCTCAGGAGCGATCATCGACGGTGGCGTTCGCGACGTGTCCTACCTGCAGAAAATCGGCTTTCCGGTGTACGCGCTGGGCATTGTGCCGTCCACGTCGGTGACTCATTACCGGTTTGCGGGTGCGAATATTCCGGTAATATGCGACGGCGTCCCCGTCAGCGCTGGGGACATTGTGGCGGCGGACGCGGATGGCGTTGTGGTTGTGCCGCGCGCCGTTGCGCCCCAGGTACTTCAATTAGCCAAAGAAATGGATTTCAAGGAACACTCCATGTACGCCTACATAGAGAAACTCAAATCCATTGAAGAAGCGGTCGCGAAGTTCGGGAGGCTCTAGGCGCGATGATTGCGGAAGGAAGGGAAAATTAGGATGGCGCAATTGCCTGCACTCTTGTGTTTTCTTCCGCTGTTCACGGCATGCGCGTCCTTTCTTTCCGCTCAGACCATAAGCCGCGCTTCCACCGCAGTTGCGATTGATGTCAAGCCCGCCGAACTGCTTGCAAAACCGCCGCTCTCGAATTGGCTGTCCTACAACGGCGACTACACCGGGCAGCGATACAGCGAACTCCAGGAAATCACCACAAAAAATGTCGTCAGCCTGCGCACACAGTGGGTTTTCCACGCGCCGAACTCCAGCAGTCTGGAGGTTACTCCGGTTGTCGCCGCGGGAATCATGTTCGTCACTTCGGCGAACGATGCCTATGCGCTAGACGCGCAAACCGGCCGTTCGCTCTGGCACTACTCCCGCCCTGTTACGGAAGGTCTCATCGACGACGCCGCGCAACATCACAATCGCGGCGTGGGTCTGTGGCATTCGCGCTTGTACCTCGAAACGGATAACGCGCATTTACTTTGCCTGGACGCGCGCTCAGGTCATCTTTTGTGGGACGTTGGCTACACTGACGGAAACAAAAATTATGGTGCGACCAGCGCGCCATTGGTCGTCAAAGACAAAATCGTCGTAGGTACATCGGGCGGTGATGACGGTGTGCGCGGTTTCGTCGCCGCTTACGACGCGGAAACCGGCAGCGAAGTGTGGCGCTTCTGGACCATTCCCGGCCCTGGAGAATTCGGCTCTTCCAGCTGGCCCGGCGAATCATACAAGCTTGGTGGAGGCACCGCGTGGATGCCCGGCACTTTTGATCCGGAACTAAACACACTCTTTTGGGGAACGAGCAACCCAGCACCCGACTTCGACGGCGAACCGCGTCCCGGTGACGACCTTTATACCGATTGTCTGCTAGCCCTCGATCCTGACAACGGCAAGCTCAAATGGTTTTTTCAGTTCACTCCGCACGACCTCTTCGACTACGACGCCACGGAAACGCCTGTTCTGATTGACGCTGTGTTTCGCGGTCAGCCTCGAAAGCTTGTGGTCGAGGCGAATCGCAACGGTTTCCTGTATGTTCTCGATCGCATCGACGGAAAATTCCTTTCCGCGACACGTTTTGTGGAAAAATTGAACTGGGCAAGCGGAATCGATTCCAGCGGTCGGCCTATTCGAACCGTAATCAAACCTAGCCCGGCAGGAACCCGCGTGTGCCCAGGATTTGCGGGCGCAACGAATTGGTATGCCCCCTCGTTCAACCCGTCCACTGGACTGTTCTATTTTCTCGCTCTTGAAAATTGCGACCTCTATCTTTTGAAGCCGCGGAAGTTCAAACCCGGCAAGACCTACTATTCGACTGGCGTTCGACATAGTGAAGGAGATCACGGCCAAAAAATCTTGCTGGCGTTTTCACTGGAAGGGGACAAGCCGGCATGGCGGTATGTCCAATCGGGTTTGGGTCATTCGTCCGGTGGAAGCATGGCTACAGCGGGCGGTCTGGTCTTTTTCGGAGACGATGCGCAATCATTCGAAGCAGTCGATGCCGCATCGGGCAGGCCTCTCTGGCATTTCAATACCGGCCAGACGATCAGTGCGTCGCCCATGAGCTATGCAGTTGACCAGAAACAGTATGTGGCCATTGCTGCTGGAAGTGACATTTTCAGTTTTGCGCTTCCTTAGCAGCTGCTTTTCAAAGACCAATCTCGAAGGAGGAATAAGATGTTTTCGACTTTATCGACTAGGCGTGGCTTCGCGGCGCGACTTGCAGCAATGATTCCGGGTCTGGGCCTGAGCGGAACTGCACTTCCCCTAAACTCCGAGCCACAAGCGGCTACAGGCGTACAAAAACTAGACTATGAAGGAAAGCCCGCCGGCACGGGCTTCATCACTCCTTTGATCATCCACAACGGTGTGATTTACATCGCCGGTCAGGGTGCGCACTCGCATGATCCTGAGGGAAAATTCCCGATGGACATTGAGATCCACACAAAAAAGGTAATGGACAACGTTAAGACGCTGGTCGAAACAGGCGGCGGCAGCATGGACAGCATTCTGCAGCTCACCGTCTACCTGACGACGATCGACAACTACGACGGGATGAACAAAGTCTTCAAAACATACTTTCCAAACGGCGGACCGGCGCGTACTACAGTCGCAGTCGCCGCTCTTCCGGGGAATTCCCTCGTCGAAATCAATTGCACGGCCGCCGTGACAAACCCTAAGGGAAAGAGGTAAGCCCAATGAGCCTCCGTCAAATTTGGAATCGCAGAGCGTTTCTCGGAAGTGCAGGTACGCTGGCCGGAATGTTAGTGAGCGCGAAAAAGACGTTCGGTTGGACGGTCAACCAGCCGGCGGCAGGCGTGCCCGGGAACTTAACGGGGTTCGGCGCCACAGGCAATGTCTATGAAGAATTGGGCGTCACAACGGTCATCAATGGTCAGGGAACGATGACTGTATTAGGTGGCTCGCTGGTACGCCCGGAAGTGGAAGCCGTGATGGCCCTGGCTTCGCAACATTTTGTCAGCATTGCCGAATTAGAAGTCGCGGCCGGAAAGCGCATCGTGCAGCTGCTGAAGCTGCCGGAAGGGTACTCAGCGATTGTCACCTCCGGAGCAGCGGCGGCAATGCAGTCCGGCCTCGCGGGAATTCTTACCGGCGACAATCCCAAGTTTATCGAGCAGCTTCCCGATCTCACCGGCATGAAGTCGGAAGTCATCATCCAGAAATCTCATCGCAATCCCTTCGATCACCAGCTGCGCGCAACCGGCGTGAAGCTCGTGGTTGTAGAGACGCGTGACGATTTGAAGAAAGCCGTCAACCCGCAAACCGCGATGATGCACTTCACCAATTTCGCCGACGCTGCTGGGGAAATTAAAGTCGAGGAGTGGGTGAAGCTTGCGCACGAATACAAAATCCCAGCTTTCATCGATGCCGCTGCCGATACGCCTCCCGTTTCGCATCTCTGGGACTACGCGAATATGGGCTACGACTTAATTGCCTTCAGCGGCGGCAAGGCCATTCGTGGACCTCAGTGCGCGGGCATTTTACTTGGAAAAAGGGACCTCGTCGCAAACGCTCTCTTGAACAATAGTCCTCACGAGGACACTCTGGGACGCAGTCAAAAAGTCGGAAAGGAAGAAATCGTAGGAATGGTGAAGGCGCTTGAATCTTACCTGAGCGAGGACCACGCAGCCCGGAGCAAGGAATGGCAAAGACGTCTCGATGCAATCTCCGCCGAGATCACTCGCGTGCCCGGCGTCACCACCTCATTTTTCACACCGGACGTTGCCAACCACGTGCCGCACATGAAGATTTCCTGGGACCAAAAGGTCGTGCTGACGGTTCAGGATGCCCTCAACGCCCTTCGCAACGGGAAACCCGCCATCGTGCTCGATTCGTCCGAAAGCGCGCTCTCCATGAATTCGTTCATGCTCCAGCCAGGCGAAGAGAAAATGATCGCGGCCCAGCTCACGCAACTATTTAAGGCACACAGCGCTTGAAATTGTCGCGTAATTCCGCGTTTGTTAATCCGCGCAACTTCGCCTTACTCTCAGCGTGTCGCAAGTTGAGAGCGTCAACGTGAGCCCGCGCGCTCGAAGCCACGTTCGCTGGTTTCTGATTTTCTGGCTGTTTGTGCTCAGTGCTGTCGCCTACCTCGATCGCGTCAACATTTCCATCGCAGGCGGGCTGATTGCCGAAGAATTTCACATCACTAACATTCAGCTGGGTCTGGTCTTCAGTTCATTTCTGTTTGGGTATGCGCTGTTCCAGACTCCTGCCGGCTGGCTGGCCGACCGTTTTGGCGCAAGGCGGATGCTCGTTGTCGGAGTGTTGTGGTGGGGGCTGTTTAGCGCTTTGACAGCAGGAATTTCGACTCGCATGGGATCGGCATTGGCGCTCCTGATCGTGATCCGCTTCCTCCTTGGCGCGGGTGAAGCGGTCATTTACCCGACATCGAACCAGTTTGTTTCCCGATGGATTCCCAGCAATGAACGAGGCATCGCAAACGGAATCATCTTCGCCGGCGTGGGAATCGGAGCCGGGATCACTCCTCCGCTCATTTCGTTTTTGATGTCGCACTACGGCTGGCGGTCATCCTTTGTGCTCTGTGCGTTCATTGGACTTGCCGCGGGAGCTGTGTGGTACTTCACATCTCGTGATACGCCCCAGTCGCATCACTGGGTTTCGCCGAGTGAACTCGAATCCATCAAGAGAGGACTTCCTGAACATCAGGGGGAAGGGAACTCGGCTGCTTCGCTTCTGTCATGGGTGGCAATTCTTTCAAGCCGCACCATCTGGACTATCACACTGGCCTACTTTTGCTTTGGCTACGTCGCGTGGGTCTTCTTCAGTTGGTTTTATCTGTATCTCGCAAAAGTGCGCGGACTGAATCTCAAATCGAGCGCGCTCTATGCAACGCTCCCGTTCTTGGCCATGGCTGTTTGCAGTCCCTTGGGAGGGGCGATTGGCGATTGGATCACCAAACGCACAAACTCTCGCCTCGGGCGCTGCGGCATTTCCGTGCTAGGTTTCTTGTTGACCGCCGTTTTCATTGCTGCGGGATCTGCCGCAGAAGACGCACGCCTTGCGAGCGTGGTTCTCGCAGGAGGGGCTGGCTCGCTCTATCTGACACAAAGTTCGTTCTGGGCTGTTTCTGCCGACCTTGGCGGCAAATCCTCCGGCTCGGTATCAGGCTTGATGAACATGGGGAACCAGTTTGGCGGTATGCTCACGGTCTCTCTCACGCCATGGCTCGCCGATAAGTTTGGATGGAACGCGTCATTTCACGCAGCTGCGGCCGTTTCCCTTCTCGGCGCGATCTTTTGGCTGGGGGTTGATCCCCGAACATCGCTACAAATCCGTCCGGCGGTTCAAATGTATCCGCAAAGGATGTCGAAATGAAAGTCCGCGCAAAAGAAGGCTGCCGCTGGGACCTGATCAGCTTGGGCGAAGTAATGCTACGCCTCGACCCAGGCGACATGCGCGTCAGCACGGCCCGGCAATTTCGCGCATGGGAAGGCGGCGGCGAATACAATGTGGCGCGCGGGTTACGTCGCACGTTCGGGATGAATACCGCCATCGTTACTTCGCTCGCTGACAACGCAGTAGGACGCCTTGTCGAAGATCTCATGTTGCAGGGTGGCGTCGACCTAGACCATGTCCGATGGGTGAAGTACGACGGCGTAGGCCGCGCAGTCCGCAATGGCCTGAATTTCACGGAACGCGGCTTCGGTGTACGAGCTGCTTCCGGCTGTTCGGACCGCGGAAACACCGCAGTTTCTCAACTGAAGACAGCCGACATTGATTGGGAGGAAATCTTTGTTCGGCAGGGCGCTCGATGGTTTCACACTGGTGGAATTTTCTGCGCGCTCTCCGAGACGACGCCGGCGGTCGCCCTCGAGGCTATGCAGCTCGCCAAAAAGTCGGGTGCAACTGTCTCCTACGATCTGAACTACCGCCTTTCGCTCTGGCAATCTATCGGTGGCAAAGCAAAAGCTCAGGAAGTGAATCGCGCTCTCATGCCGTTTGTCGATGTGCTTATCGGAAACGAAGAGGACTTCACCGCTGCGTTGGGCTATGCGGTTCCGGGAATGGACGAAAACATTTCTCGGCTCGATCATGCAAATTTCAAGACGATGATGAAAACCGTGCGCTCTGAATTTCCCAATTTGTCGGTGGTTGCGGTCACTTTGAGGACCGCCCATACCGCGACGCGAAATGACTGGGGAGCCATCGCGTTTGCCGACGACTCTTTCTACGAGGCCGCAACAAGAAAGGGCCTGGAGATCTTTGACAGAGTTGGTGGAGGAGACTCGTTCGCCTCCGGTTTGATCTACGGCTTTCTCACTGGCCACGACCTCGCTTGGGCCGTCGAATGCGGCGTGGCTCACGGGGCACTCGCAATGACCACTCCTGGCGACACATCCATGGCCAGTTTGCTGGAAGTCCTGGAGGTGATGAAAGGACAGTCCGCAAGAATTTCGCGCTGAGAGACTGGCCGTTGCCTCTTATCCATGAACGGAAGAACGAAATGAGCGTTGAACAGACACTAAGTACGATCCGTCGAGTGGGAATTATTCCCGTCATTCGCGCTCAGAGCGCGCAAGAAGCTCTCCTTGCCGCCGAAGCGATGGAAGAAGGCGGCATTCCCATAGTCGAAATCACGATGACCGTCCCGAATGCGCTCGAAGTCATAAGCAAAGTCGCCGCTGAATTCAGCGGCCGCGTTCTGGTCGGTGCTGGCACGGTCACAAATTCCGCGCAAGCCGAGGAATGCATGGACGCCGGCGCCGATTTTCTCGTTAGCCCGGGACTTTGTGTCTCCGTTCTACGGACCGCGCAGGCCAAAGGAAAACTAGCCGTTCCGGGCGCGCTCACTCCCTCCGAGTTGATTGTCGCGCTCGATGAGGGCGCTCCTGCGGTCAAAATTTTTCCTTGCGGAAGTGTCGGAGGCGCCAAACACATCAAGGCACTGCGCGGGCCGTTTCCGCGCGCCGCTCTGATCCCGACGGGCGGTGTGAATGTAGGGAATGCCGCCGAATACTTCGCGGCCGGAGCTTTCGCAATTGGAGTTGGAAGCGAATTGATCAACCCTTCCGCGCTGCAAGCAGGCCGCAAGAGAGAAGTCATCGAAGCCGCGTGCGAACTCGTGTCCATTGTTCGCGCCGCTCGCCCGAGCTAGGTGAGGCTTTTCCTGGTCGAAGCTTTGCGGCGGGCGCGAAATTTTTCCCGGTCGCCCTCGCTTGCCCCTGATATCATCACAACTTGTGAACCCTCTCCAAACACTAGGGCTCGCTCTGGGAGCCGGTTTTTCCTCTGGCCTCAACCTTTACGCAACCGTAGCAACGCTCGGCGTCCTGCAACGATTCGGCTTGGTTCACCTTCCGCCGACGCTGGAAATCGTGGGGCACCCGATCGTGCTTGGCATTGCTGTTGCGCTCTACATCATCGAATTTCTCGCCGACAAAGTTCCTTATCTCGACACTGTTTGGGACGCGATTCACACTTTCATACGTCCACCCGCCGCTGCCGTGATTGCGTACGGCGCTTCCGTCGCCGCGCCGCAAGAGTGGCGTTGGGCTGCCGCCTTGCTCGCCGGCGGTGTCGCTCTCACCTCTCACAGCGCGAAAGCCTCGACGCGTGCCGCTGTCAACACCGTCCCCGAACCTTTCAGCAATTGGGCCTTGAGTTTTGGCGAAGACATGCTCGCCGTGTGGTTAACTTGGTTCACGACGGTCCATCCCATCGCAACCATCGTCATCGTTGTGGCGCTTCTGATCCTTTGCGCCTTTCTGCTCTACTATTTGTTCCGCTTCGCGCGTGCCGCGCTCGCAAAACTTTAGGCCGCTTCCTCTTTTGTTGTTGGGGAATGCACGGCTCTTTTCGGCGAGCATCCGTGTCCTTTTCGCGAACGGTCAACACAACTTGCGAATGATACGCAGGCAAGTTAAAGCAGCGGTAAAATTTCTCCGCTCGTTCGAACACCTGCGCCAAGCGCGCTTTCATTCGCAGGGCTCGACTCCACGTCCTGGGCGCCGAAAGATATCCTCCCAATCTGTTGTCGCGCATAGAATCGCGCGGAAGGTACGCGAATCACCTGCCCGTTCTTGTTGATCGGAGCGCTGAACGGCCACCCGGGTTTCGGGTAGACCATGCTGTGTCCCCAGCGGTAGACATAGACTGCGGTGACATCGCGATCAAAATCGAAGTTTCGCCCGGCCAACACACGATTCAAGTCCGCTCGCAAGGAATCTTCGTAGCTCGAAAACGGTGTAGTCAGCAGTTTGATCCGCTCATTGGGTTGGTCTTCCACCGACGCTGCATTCCCTCCGTAGAACGTAAGCACCGTTTGACGGTTGGCGTTACTGCGATTTGGCCCGACCCAATCGGCCACCACGAAATCCGCCCAGTACTGGCTTCCCCAATAATATCCGTCGTATCCCAAGTCCACGATTGGCGCTGCGCTTCGCAGCGTCACGTTCGCGGTCAATACCGGACTGAGTGTTACCTGATCGAACGCGTTGGCCTGCGATGCGCTCAAGAGATGTTCACACGCCGTGCGCGCGGTATGCGACTGTCCCGCGAAAATCACCGCTTTGGCCGCGGCACGATAGAACTTGCCGTCCTTGAAATAAATCACGCTGGCGTTCGAATTTGTCGCGTCGCCCCGCAATACTAGCGCACCCTGCCGTATCCGCACTTTATTGTTGGGATTATCCATTGCCGCCAAGTCGAATGGATTTCCCAGTATTTCTGCCTCGCTGTTGCCGCTTATGGCATTCGGAATCAGCCATTTCACGATGTGTCGCAGCACCCCGGAATTTCCGCCCGGATAAGCGAACGATGGGAAATATTCGGCACCCAGAAAGCTGATTGAGGTATAGGCCGAGGCTTGCGCCGTTGTTCCATCCAGAGCGTCCACGGCGTATCGCGTGTAAAAATCAGAGACAGCGGGATGGAATCCCTTCGTCTGCCTCAAATACGCGTCGAACGTCATCGGCGACAGGTAATCGTATTTCGGATCGCTGTTGTCTGCGGGATCGGTCGGAGCTCCTGGCTTGTGATACCAGTTCATCAGGTCCTGTCTCGCGGCTTTAAGATCGTTCACAATATTCATCGGATAGGGAACTGAATTGAGTCCAGTTCCATACGTGTCGATGTTCCAGCTGTTCGTTCCCGGATTGACGTAAGGCGTTTGACTGTCGAAGAAGTAGCTGTAGAAAGGAGCTGGTACAACGTAGTTCTGCCAGAGGATTCCCGTCGTGTTGTAAATATCCTCCAGAAAAGGTGCGTAAGGCTGCACCGCATAAGCCGTCGCGGTTGAAGCCACATCCGGGATTGGCGCCAGGTCGTCCCGATTCGCGTTCCCACCTGGCGTAGGTTGTCCATCCAAAATCAGAATCTTCGTTCCGGCCCGTTGCCGCGTCGTGTAATAGGCTGCAGAGCATCCGGACATACCGCTTCCCACGATAATCAGCTCGTAATTTCCGTTGTCCACCAGAATTGGTTGACTGCCCTGAAAGCCGTCACAAGGAGATGAAGAGATCACCACGCTGTTCGTCTTGAACGTGAGCCGGCCGTCTCTGAGCCAATGCGCTATGTTGAAAACCGACGGCGAGTTTCCGCCTCGCAGCACGCGTGGGTCGCTGCCGATTGCACCGTCGCATGGGAATGTTGTGCCAGCCGCGTACATACTCATCGGGAAGGAACTCCCAACCGCCGCCGTTCCCGCCGCAATTAAAATTCCGTTAATGAAATCGCGTCGCTGAATTTTGTCTTTCCCCTCTTTGGACATAGCTCACGCCTCCTCGGTAATCTTTTGCGAGCAGGGTTGGGACTTCCGGCGGAATCTACGCGTTTAGATATTGAAATGCAAGATTATTTGTTTATAGCAAAGATGATTCGCACATGCAGGGGCGACTCGCTCGCAGCGGCCAAATTGTTCTATTTCAAATACGTCGCCAGCCAATCCAAAAGCGTCTTGTACCAAAATTGGCTGTTCTGCGGCTTCAATATCCAATGTCCTTCGTCTGGAAAAACGACCAATTTCGACGGCACCCCTTGACGTTGCAACGCGCTGAAAAATTCCAGGGACTGCGTGTATGGCACGCGAAAATCTTTTTCGCCCGCAATCACCAGCGTTGGCGTCTTGTACCTTCCCAACGCGCCTGCGTACGTCACTGGCGCCCACTTTCGATAGCTCTCCGGATTCGACCACGGCGTGCCCTGCAAGTCATGCTCTTCAAACCACAGCTCCTCGGTCGCGTACATCGAAACTTTGTCGTACACGCCGGCGTGGCTCACCAGCGCCTTGAACCGGTCGGTGTGCGTCGCAATCCAGTCCACCATGTAGCCGCCATACGATCCACCCGCAGCCGCCATCTTCTTTCCGTCGACAAAAGGATATTTCACCAGAGCAGCGTCCACACCCTTCAGCACATCGCCGTACGCTTTTCCGCCCCAATCGTTCGTGATCTCGTCCGTGAACTTCTGCCCGTAGCCCGTCGAACCCCGCCGGTTGATCATCAGCGTTACGTAGCCCGCCCCGGAAAACAGCTGCGCGTTCCAGCGATAGCCCCACGCGTTTGACCACATCGTCTGCGGCCCTCCGTGCAGCAGTACCAGCAGCGGATATTTCCTGTTCGCGTCGAATTGTGGGGGACGGATCAACATCGCCTGCACCTTTGTTCCCTCGGGCCCTTCAAACCAGAATGTTTCCGGCGCATTCATCTCCAGCTTCGCCAGCAACGCATCATTCATGTGGGTGACCTGCTGTAGGCCCGTCCCGTCGCTTGCTGCCACAAATAATTCCGCTGGCATTGTCAGGCTTGTTCGGGCCAACAGGAGCGCCTTGCCGTCTTCGCTCGGCTCGATTGCGCTGTTGAACCCGTCCACTAGCTTCTTGGGTGTAGCTCCCGGCCTCGCCGCCATCGCATATACCGGCTGCTGCGTCTCGTTCTCCGCCAAAAAATAAATCGTTTTGCTGTCAGGTGACCACGCCAGATTTGTTGCGCTTCGGTCAAATCCTTCACTCAGGTTTTCGCTTTTGCCACTTACGCGATCGTAGAGCATCACGCGCCACCGGTCAGCTTCGTAACCAGCTGTCAATTGCGCGTGATATGCAATGTACTTCCCATTTGGCGAATACACCGGATTGCCGTCAAACCCGGGCTGCGTTGTAATGCGCTTCGGCTCTCCGCCGCTTACCGGCACGGTGAACAAGTCTCCATTCGTGCTTGTCGCCTCAACCTTGTCCGTCACTGCGGTGAAGCAAATCTCCTTTGAATCGGGAGAAAAATTGATATCGCTCTCTTCGCCGCGCTGATCGGGCGGCACATCGTAGTTCGCTCCGGCCGTCAAATCCCTTGCTTCGCCGCTGCCGTCTGGGGCGATCACAAACAAATGCGCGCGGGGTCCCTCATTCCAGTGCGTCCAGTGCCGGTAGAGCAAATTTTCCGCAACGTGCGCTTTGACCTTGTTCTTTTCTTTCTCATCATTTCGTTTCTTGTTGCACTCGTCGTCGTTGTTCGGCGAGCCCGACGAGCGGCTCACACAATCCGGATACACCGAAGAGGTGAACGCTAGCGTCTTCCCGTCCGGCGACCATTTCACGATATCCACACCAGTTGAAATCTTCGTCACCGGATGCGCTTCGCCACCGTCCATCGACAGCACATACACCTGCGAATCCCCGCTGCGCGCCGACAAAAACGCAATCGTCTTTCCGTCAGGAGACCATTTCGGCGATGAATCTTTTCCCGTCCGCGTCAATTGAATTGCATCGCCGCCAGCCACCGGCGCCATCCACAAATTCGTCGCATTCCGGTTCGCCTCCAAGTCTGGAGTCGCGGCCGTGTACGCCACCCACTTTCCATCTGGCGAAAGCTCGGCTTCTGCAATGCGGTGCATCGCGATCAAATCGTCAAACGTGATGGGATGTTTCGCGGTCTGCTGTGCTCCCGCCGTCGTCAGAATCGCGAGCGCCGCCAGACCCGCCCACACGACGCAAGCCATGGCTCGCTTATGCACACTCGTTCTCATGCTCTCTCCTCGTCGACATGAAAATTTCTTGGGATCGCCATTCTTTGATCGTCAAATAGTATGCCCATTCCCGCTCATTTCCAATATTTCACGACCTCTCTTTCCCGCCGATTACGTCTCGCGTCTGCTTTAACACGGCCCAATTCGCCAGCGCTCCTATGGCCGTCAATCCAAGCACGGCTGCTTCGCCTTGGCCGATGTGGCCCAATAGCGCCAGCACAATTGCCATGCTCATGGCGCTGAACGCGACTCCGGCAGGCAAT